>Ga0164243_10008587_pt1 | contig 15036 bp, 14 predicted proteins | sample OricompcompostOP_FD_108781 | JGI IMG/M metagenome (GOLD analysis project Ga0164243, IMG submission 108781) | Organic Plus compost microbial communities from Emeryville, California, USA - Original compost - Organic plus compost (OP) | ecosystem: Engineered > Solid waste > Mixed feedstock >... | reverse complement strand
CCGAGCCGGTTGGCGAGTCCGAGCCGGTTGGCGAGTCGGGGCCGGTTGGCGAGTCGGGGCCGGTTGCCGGGTCGAGGCTTCTCGCGGAGTCCGGCCTGCCCGCGGAGTGGGGGCTGCTCGCCGAGTCACGGGCGGTTCCAGGATCGGGCTCGTCGGGCACGGGCTCGGAGTGCTCCGGATCGACGCCCTCGTCCGCCTCCGCCACCGCCGCCTCGAACCGGCCCCGCAGCCGCAGCGGATCGGACTCCCGCAGCACGTCCAGCACCGGCGAGGTCGCGCGCACGAACGGCCGCAGCACCGCGGCCACCCGCTCGTCGGTCAGCACCGCAGCCACCGCGGCCTCCTCACCTGTTCGCCGCCTGCTTCCCCAGCACGATTCCCACCATCAGGGCCGCGGGCAACGTCCCGGAGAAGATCAACAGCAACGTGCGCCAATCGTCGCCGAGCAGCATCACGTCCCCGCCCGGCCCGAAGAGGCCGAACACGAAGATCGTGGCGAACCACACCACCAGCGGCGCGCCCGCGACCCGGCGGCTGGCCGACAACTTCCCGCAGGCGGCCACGATCAGCGGGGTGGTCACCGCGGCCAGCGCCGTCGTGATCGGCAGCGGCACCTCCCCCACCCACAGCGGCAGGAACAGCAGCTCCACCAGCGCCAGCAGGAACGTGTCCAGCAGCAGGAAGGCGAACAGGATCCGGTCGAAGCGGCTCACCGCGGCTCCACCGGCTCGGTGCCGCTCACGCCGAGACCGCCGAACAGGTCCCGCTCGCTGCCGGCCGGATCACCCGCGGCCAGCACGTAGTGCTCGGTGCCGGAGAACGGCTGCGCCACCCCGTTGGACAGCGCGTAGGCGCCGAGGCCCGCGCCGTTGTTCCACTCGTCCAGCCACACCTGGATCTGGGTGCTGTGCGCGCGCATGGCGCGGATCTTCGCGGACAGGTGCTCGCCGATGTCGATCCGCGTGGTGATCTGCGAATCCGGCACGCTCGGCAGGTCCTCCGGGCCCGGCAGCTCGTACGGCAGCGCGCCGGCCGTCGCGAGCTGCTCCAGCCCGGCCTCGAGGTCGCCGCGGGACGGCACGGTGTGGAACACCCGCAGCACGTCCGGCACCTGCTCGGCGGCGGCCATCGTGATCTCGTGCGCGCGGACGTGGTCCGGGTGGCCGTAGCCGCCGTCGGCGGCGTAGGTGACCACGACCTGCGGGCGCACCTCGCGCAGCACCTCGACCAGCTCGGCGACCTGCGCGGCGCGGTCGCCGACGGCGAACGCCCGCGGGTGCGCGCTCGGCAGCGCACCGGCCCGGCCCGGCTCCTCCCACAGCATCCCGGAATCCCGCCAGCGGCCGATGCCGCCGAGGAAGCGGTGGTCGGCCACCCGCAGCGCCGCGCACGCCGAGCGCAGCTCGCCGACCCGGTAGCCGCCCAGCTGGTCGGCCTGGTCGGCGGCCAGGCCGCGCAGGCCCTCCGGGATGACCTCGCCCTCCTCGCCGAGCGTGCAGGTCACCACGGTGACCTGCACCCCCCGCGCCGCGTAGCGGGCGATCGTCCCGCCGGTCCAGAGGGTCTCGTCGTCCGGATGCGCGTGTACCAGCAGCAACCCGGGTGGAGCCGTGAGCGTCACGCGGGCCAGCGTAATCACCCGGTGCTGATCACCGCTGCGGCGGTCTCGCCACCACCGGGACCGGGTTCGATCACCGCGGGACCGGCGAGTGATCCACGGCGAGCATTAATAGCCGTCGTTCTCGCTCGGCGTCCCCCGCCACTGCGCCGCCGTGGAGAACGGGCCGGCCAGGCCGTTGCCCCGCTGCACCCCGCTGACCTCGTTGCCGACCGCCAGCACCTGCGCCTGCTGGTACAGCGGCAGCGCCACCGCCTGCGACCACAGCACCGACTCCACCTTCGCCGAAGCCTCCGGGAACGGGATCGCCCCGCTCAGCGCCGCGTCGATCGTCGGCTGCAGCAGCTGGTCGCAGAACCCGGTCGCGTTGAACGGGAACGGCTGGTCGTCGGCGTCCGCGCCGGGGCAGCCGTAGGCCGAGGCCAGCAGCGCCGCCGGGTCGCCGTCGGCCGGGCGCGGGGCGATCGCCATGTCCACCGGGGCCGCGGCGGGATCCGCGGCCAGCGGGTTGCTCGGCAGCATCTCGCCGAACAGCTGATCACCGGTGGGCGTGACCACCGTGGCCTGCACGTCCTGCGCGCGCAGCTGCGCAGCGGCCGCCTCGGCGATCTTGATGTACTGCTCGTGCTCGAACGGCGCGGCGATCACCAGGTTCAGCGGGCGCCCGTCCTTGACCCACGCGCCCGCCTCGTGCCGGTAGCCGGCCTCGGTGAGCAGCCGCTGCAGCCGCTCCGGATCCGGCCGGTCGGAGATCTGCCCCGGCGGCTCGGTCGGCGTGTAACCCGGCTCGGAGGGAGCCAGCACCTGCGCGTGCGCGCGCAGCTGGTCGGCCGGGCCGCCGCCGGAGCCCACGTCGATCAGCGCCTGCCGGTCCAGACCCGCGACGACCGCGTTGCGCACCCGGGTGTCGGCCAGCTGCGGGCTCGTCGGGCGCAGCAGCACCTGCATCGTCGCCGGCCGCGGCACCGTGCTGACCTGCACCGCCGGGTTCAGCTCGCGCAGCTGCGAGACCGTGCGCGCGTCCGCGCCGAACACCGCCAGGTGGCTGTCCCCGCTGCGCAGGGCGCTGACCTGCGCGGCCTGGTCGCTGGCGCGCAGCACGATCCGGTCGGAGACCGCCGGCGGGCCCCAGTAGCGGTCGTTGCGCTCCAGGATCACCTCGCCGCGCTGCTTGTCCACCTGCCGGATCGCGAACGGCCCGCCCGAGGCCGGGTAGCCGCCGTCCAGCGCGCTCGCCCAGCCGCGCGGGGCGTCCCGCAGCAGGTGCGCGGGCAGCAGGTTGGTGAACAGGCTCTGCCAGCCCGGGTAGGGCCGGTCGAAGCTCACCTCGACCGTCTTGCCGCCGTCCCGCGAGACGACGTCGTGGATCAGCTGGTAGCCCGCCGGATCGGCCACGCCCGGCTGGGAGCGCAGCTGCTCCCACAGGTAGACGAAGTCCTCCGCGGCGATCGGCGCCCCGTCCGACCAGGCCGCCTCCTTGCGGATGCGGTAGCGCACGGTGAACCGCTGCGCGCCCGGCACCGGCTCGGCCGACTCCATCAGCGTGCTGTCCAGCTGCCGCGTGCCGTCCGCGGCCGGCCGGAACACCGACGGCAGCATCAGGCTGGACAGCGCCGAGCTCGTCGGCGACAGGTCGGCCAGCGTGTGCGGGTTGAACCCGCCCTCCAGCGAATCCACCCCGACCACGACCTCGGTCGGCATCGGCTGCTTGCCGCCCGGCGCCGGAGTCGGCACCGGCGGCGCGACCAGCGGCGGCGGGGGCGCGTTCGTGCAGGCGGCCAGCACGCTGCTGAGCACGACCAGCAAGCAGACCACGGCGCGCGGGCGTCGACCCTGGTGCACGCTGCCGAACCTCCCTCCGTCCCGGCCGCCGCGCGGGCGGCGCGATGCGTCCCCACGAGAAGACGCGCGGAAGCACTCATGGTTCCGCGCGCCCGCTCGGCGACGCGCACCGGGGTGGGGAAGCCGCGGCGCCCGCGGCCCGCCGGGGACGGCTCAGCTCTGGTTGTCCCGCGCCTTCGCCCGGGAGCGCTCGCGGCCGCGGGTGGTGCTGTCCAGGGTCATCTTGCGCACCCGGATCGCCTCCGGCCCGATCTCGACGCACTCGTCGGCGGAGCAGAACTCCAGCGCCTCCTCCAGGCCCAGCTTCTTCGGCCGGGCCAGCCGCTCCAGCTCCTCGCCGGTCGCGGAGCGCATGTTGGTGAGCTTCTTCTCCTTGGTGACGTTGATGTCGAGGTCCTCGGCGCGCGGGTTCTCGCCCACGACCATGCCCTCGTAGACCTCCGCGCCCGGCTCCACGAAGAACGTGCCGCGGTCGGCCAGCTGCATCATCGCGTAGCTGGTCACCTGCCCGGAGCGGTCCGCCACCAGCGAGCCGCTGTTGCGGGTGCGCAGCTCGCCGACCCACGGGAAGTAGCCCTCGAAGACGTGGTTGGCGATGCCGGTGCCGCGGGTCTCGGTGAGGAACTCGGTGCGGAAGCCGATCAGGCCGCGGGACGGGATCACGTACTCCAGCTTGATCCGGCCGGTGCCGTGGCCCTCCATCGTCTCCATCTTGCCCTTGCGGGAGGCCAGCAACTGGGTCAGCGCGCCCAGGTGCTCCTCGGGGGCGTCGATGGACAGCCGCTCGAACGGCTCGCACAGCTTGCCGTCGACGGTCTTGGTGACCACCTGCGGCTTGCCGACGGTGAGCTCGAAGCCCTCCCGGCGCATGGTCTCCACCAGCACCGCCAGCGCCAGCTCGCCGCGGCCCTGCACCTCCCAGGTGTCCGGGCGCTCGGTGGGCACGACCTTGACGCTGACGTTGCCGATCAGCTCGGCGTCCAGGCGGTTCTTCACCAGCCGGGCGGTGACCTTGGTGCCGCCGTTGCGGCCGGTCAGCGGCGAGGTGTTCACGCCGATCGTCATGGAGATCGCCGGGTCGTCCACGGTGATCCGCGGCAGCGGCTGCGGGTCCTCCGGGTCGGCGAGGGTGTCGCCGATGGTGATGTCCGGGATGCCGGCGATGGCGACCAGGTCGCCGGCGGCGGCCTGCTCGGCCGGCACCCGGTCCAGGTTCTGGGTGATCAGCAGCTCGGTCAGGCGGACCTTCTCGACCGTGCCGTCCTCGCGGCACCAGCCGACGGTCTGGCCCTTGCGCAGGGTGCCCGCGTGGATGCGGCACAGCGCGATGCGGCCCAGGAAGGAGGAGGCGTCGAGGTTGGTCACCAGCGCCCGCAGCGGGGCCTCGGTGTCACCGGTGGGCGCGGGCACGTGCTCCAGCAGCGTGTCGAACACGGCCTTCATGTCCTCGTCCTCCGGCAGCTCGCCGTCGGCCGGGGCGGTCAGGCTGGCCCGGCCCGCGCGGGCGGAGGCGTAGATCACCGGCAGGTCCAGGATCGCGTCCATGTCCACCGCGCCCTCGCCGTCGTCGAGCTCGGAGGCGAGGTCCAGCAGCAGGTCGTGCACCTCGTCGACGACCTCGGCGCAGCGGGCGTCGGGGCGGTCGACCTTGTTCACCACGAGGATCACCGGCAGCTTCGCGGCCAGCGTCTTGCGCAGCACGAAGCGGGTCTGCGGCAGCGGGCCCTCGCTGGCGTCGACCAGCAGCACCACCCCGTCGACCATCGACAGGCCGCGCTCGACCTCGCCGCCGAAGTCGGCGTGGCCGGGGGTGTCGACGACGTTGATGGTGACCGGGCCGTCCTCGGTCATCCGCCGCACCGCGGTGTTCTTCGCGAGGATGGTGATGCCCTTCTCGCGCTCCAGGTCGTTGGAGTCCATCACCCGGTCGACCAGCTCGGCGCGCTCGGAGAACGCGCCGGACTGGCGGAGCATGGCGTCCACCAGGGTGGTCTTGCCGTGGTCGACGTGCGCGACGATCGCGACGTTGCGCAGATCGGTGCGGACCTGCTGGTTGGGTTCGGCGACGCTGGTGGCGGGCACGCGAGCACTCCTGATCGAAAAGGGGAAAGCATCGGGTCGGGCGGTCGGCGGCCACGTCGACCTCGGTTGCCGCGCAGGGCGGTGCCGCCGCTGGGAGACGCTCCCGGACCGCGGTCCCGATCGGTTCGGCACCCCGCACGACCCCGGCTGTCCGGGGGCTCGGCGGCGGAGTGCGTTCGGGATCCGGCACATCGCGCAGGCCCGGCGCGCAGTCGACACGCGGCCCTGTTCAGCGTAGAACACCTGCCGCCCGCGCCGGGCGGCAGGTGTTGAGGGCAACAGTCGAGGGCCGACATCAAGTTCGCCGCGGGCGCCCGCGGACGCCTAGGCTGGCCGCGCCCGGACGGGAACGGACGAATGCACCAGACGGGAAAGACCGAGCGTGGGCAAGAAGACGATCAAGGTCAAGCGGAAATGCTGCCATTCGCGGCCGCCGTGCAAGCAGTGCCCCATCGTGGTGTTGCGGGAGGCGCTGAAGGACGCGAAGGCCGCTGAGGTCAAGAAAGCCCAAAAGAAGGCAAAGAAGGCTTCAAAGGAAAAGAAGTCAGATTGATCCGGGCCGCGCGCCCGAGGCCGCGGCGGAGGGTGCGCGAATGCGTTATTCGGCCACCGGGGAGAACTGGTCGGCGTACTTCGCCATCTCCGGCACGGTGCGGTGGGCCTGGAATTCGATCACTTCGTGGCGGGCGAGTTTGCGCAGCTCGAAGGGGTCGGTGGCGAGAATGGCCTCGAGCCTGCCGCGGGACATGGCACGAGCGATCAACACCCCGCCGGTCAGCGGCATGCCGGGTTCCGGAGTGCGGTGCCCGGTCGCGATGAAGTCCCCGGCCTCGTAATGCCGGGTAACCCACTCGTAGTGATCGACGAGGGCGCCATCGATGTCTGCTTGCGGAGCGGTGTAGTTCAGCAATACGACGAACATATTCCTCACGATAGACCTCCCCCCGTCCTTTTGCCGATACCTTTCTGGTAACGTGCCGCGGGTGCACGAAATGTCGCTGATGCGCTGCCCCGCGCAGCGCTGCTGGTGGGCCGCCCGAGGGCGGCCCCCGCTAGTCGTGCGCTGAATCCAGCACGCTCGGTCGCCACCAGGCGACCGGAGCGGCTGCGCCGGGACGAGCGGTGGCGACCCCGACCACCGGGAGCACTCGTGACCCGCCTGTCCGGCATCACCCCGTCCGGCCACATCCACCTCGGCAACCACCTCGGCGCGGTGCGCCGCTGGGCCGCCGAGAGCGGTCCGGACGACCTCTACTTCGTCTCCGACCTGCACGCGATGACCCAGCCGTACCGGCCCGAGCGGCTGCGCGCGCTGACCCGCGAGAACCTGGCCGTGCTGCTGGCCTCCGGGATCGCGCCGGAGACCGCGTTCGTGCAGTCCGACCTGGCCGGCGAGCTCGGCGCGCTGAACTGGGTGCTGGAGTGCACCTGCGGCTTCGGCGAGGCCGCGCGGATGATCCAGTTCAAGGAGAAGGGCGCCGGGCAAAACTCGGCACGGCTGGGGCTGCTGACCTACCCGGTGCTCATGGCCGCGGACATCCTGCTGCAGGGCGCGACCGAGGTGCCGGTCGGCGGCGACCAGGACCAGCACGTCGAGCTCGCCCGCACGCTCGCGCGGCGCTTCAACCGCGGTTTCGGCGAGGTCTTCGCGGTACCGGCCGCGGTGGTGCCGAAGGCGGGCGCGGCGGTGCGCGACCTGACCGATCCGGCGCGGAAGATGGCGAAATCCGCCCAGCAGCACAACGGGATCGTGTTCGTGCTGGACGAGCCGGACGTGGTCCGGCGCAAGATCCGCCGGGCGCGCACCGACGACCGCGGCGAGGTGCGCTACGCGCCGGACGAGCAGCCCGGGGTGGCCAACCTGCTGGAGATGCTGGCGATCTGCCGCGGCACCACGCCGTACGCGGCGGCGCGGTCGGTCGACTCGTACGCCGAGCTCAAGGACGCGGCCGCCGAGGCGGTGGTGGCCGAGCTGCAGCCGGTGCGCGAGCGAGCGCGGGAGCTGCTCGGCGACCCGGCTGAGCTGGACCGGGTCCGCGCCGAGGGGGCCCGGCGGGCCGCGGAGCGGGCCGGGCACCGGCTGGACGCGGCGCTGCGGGTGGCCGGCTTGCGCTGAGCTGCGGGGAATCGCGTCGTCGTTCACCAGTTCGAGCGGAACGGGGCGCGGGAGGTGGCGCGGGCGTGATCGGCCGGGGCAGCCTGGCTTCGTGAACAGATTTTCGAACGCAGTCTCGACCGGCCGTCCGCGCCCGCCCGCACCGCCCTTGCTCCGCGGGCTCAGCCCAGCAGTTCCCGGAGCGAGTGCACGAGCACCCGGTCCGCTTCCAACCAGTCCAGGTCCGCCAGCTCCGCGGCGCGCGCCCAGCGCACCGCGCGGTGCTCCACGGCCCGCGGCGCGGGGTCCGGATCGGCCGGCTCCGCGACGTGGACGCGCAGCAGCATGCCGTTGTGCAGCGGCACGTCCGTGCCCACCCGGCCGGTGGGCACCACGTCGATGTCCAGCTCCTCCTTGCACTCCCGGATGACGGCGGCGCGCTCGGTCTCGCCCGGCTCGACCCGACCACCGGGCAGTTCCCAGCGCCCGGCGTCGCGCGCCGGGTAGCGCCGCTGCTGCACCAGCAGCCGGTCGCCGAGCACCACGGCGGTGCCGACCACGACCGCCCGCTGCGCCCAGGACTCGGCGAGCTCGCGGACCGCGGCGAGCCGGCGCGCCTGCACGGCGGCGGCGAACCGGCGGGCCGCCAGCACGTCGACCGCCCGGCCGAGCGGCCCGAGCGGGCTGCGCCAGCTGAGCACGTCGGTCAGCCGCACCCGCTCCCCCGCGGACCCTCCTGATCCGCTGACCCCCGCTTCGACGAGCACGCTCTCGTGCCACAACTCCCGGAGAGGACCCGAGATGAGGATCGACGCCAGCCTGTCCGCACCGGCCCGCACGACCCTGGTGCGCAGCTGCGCACCGGCGAGCCGGAACGCGAGGTCGTCCCCGGGCACGAGCAGTTCTCCCGCGGCGGTCTCGGCCCGGCCGCGCACGCCCAGCCCGCGCAGGCCCTCCTCGGCGGTGCGCGTGTGGCGCAGGGCCGCGGCCGCGGTGCTCGCCGGGGCGTTGATCAGTTCGGTGCTACGCAACGACCACACGTGCCGACATCCTGCCGCACCGCCCGCCGACTCCCCCGGGACCTCCGGCGAGCGGCCCTCCGCTCGAGCCCGCGGCGGCCGGGCGGCCCGGCTCGCCGGCGCGGCCCGCTGCGCGATCGCCCGAACAGCGCAGCGGGTGCGGAGCTCGAACCCCTACGTTGACCTGCGTGGACTTCGAGATCGACGAGGACGTGCGGCGGGTGGACCGGGAAGCGGTCTGGGGCTTCCTGTCGACCGAGGCGTACTGGGCGCGGGACCGCACGCGGGAGCAGTTCGACCGGCAGCTGGAGACCGCGTGGCGGGTGGTCGCCGCGTACGAGCGACCGGGCGGCCGGCTGGTCGGGTTCGCGCGGGCCTTCTCCGACGGGGTGCTCAGCGCCTACCTGGCGGACGTGTTCGTGCTGCCGGACGCGCGTGGACACGGGATCGGCGCGGAGCTGGTGCGCGCGATGATCGAGGACGGTCCGGGGCGGGACTTCCGCTGGATGCTGCACACCGCGGACGCGCACGGGCTCTACCGGCGGTTCGGGTTCGCCGAGCCCGGCGCGGACTTCATGGAGCGCCCGCGCCGCTGACCGGCGCTCCGGTGTCCGATGTGGACACCCGCGGTTCAGTCCGCGCCGACGAGCGCGATCCCCTCCGGGTCCAGCACCAAGCCGACCTGCTCGCCCACCACCGGGGCCTCGGTCGCGTGCGCGACGGCCTCGAAGCGCCCCCGCTGCGGGACGTCCACGACCAGCCGCACGTGGTCGTGCCGGTGCACGCGCTCCCGCACGATCCCGGTGGTCTCCGGGCCATCACCGGTCCCGGAGTGCCGCTGCGCGCGCAGCCCCGTCGCCCGCAGGCCCAGCCGGGCGGGCCCGTCCGCGGCGGCGACCTCGACGGTCCCCAGCTCGCAGGTCGCCACCCCGCCGCGGACCTCCGCGGGCAGGAAGGTCGAGCAGCCCAGGAACGCGGCCACCTCGTCGTCGCCCGGCCGGCGCCACAACCGGTCCGGGCCGTCCACCTGCAACACGGTGCCGCGGGCGAGCACCGCGACCCGGTCGGCGAGCGTGAACGCCTCGTCGTGGTCGTGCGTGACGACCAGCGCCGTCGTCTCCGCCCGGCCGAGCAGCGCGGCGAGGTCGACCGCGAGCCGCTCGCGCAGCATCCGGTCCAGCGCGGACAGCGGCTCGTCGAGCAGCAGCAGCTCGGGGTCGGCGGCCAGGGCGCGGGCCAGCGCGACCCGCTGGGCCTCCCCGCCGGAGAGCTCGGTGGCCCGTCGCGGCCCGTACCCGGCCAGGCCCACCAGCTCCAGCAGCTCGTCGACCCGCGCGGCGCGGTCCGCGCGCGGCACGCCGCGCATCCGCAGCGCGAACTCGACGTTGCCGGCCACATCGCGGTGCGGGAACAGCTGCCCGTCCTGGAAGACCATGCCGAAGCCGCGCCGGTGCACCGGCACCCGCGCCAGGTCGCGGCCGTCCCAGCGGACCTCGCCCGCGGCCGGCCGCTCCAGCCCGGCGACGGCCCGCAGCAGCGTGGACTTGCCGCACCCGGACGGGCCCAGCAGGGCGACGACCTCGCCGTCGCCGACCGACAGCGCCACCTCGCGCACGGCTTCGACCGCGCCGTAGCGGACGCTGAGCCCGCGCACGTCCAGACCCATCAGAACTCCTCCACGGCGTCGCTGCGCACCCGCAACCGCTCGACCAGCAGCACCGCCAGCACCGTGACGAGCACGAGCAGCGCGCAGGCCGCGTACGCCATCTGCGTGTTCAGCGCGCCCGGCCTGCTCAGCAGCCGGGCGATCGCCACCGGCAGCGTCGGCGCGTCCGGGCGCACCAGGAAGCTGGTGGCGCCGAACTCGCCGAGCGCGACGACGAAGCCGAACCCGGCCGCACCCAGCACCGCCCGCGCGGCCAGCGGCACGTCCACCTCCCGGCGCACCCGCCAGGGGCTCGCGCCGAGCGTCGCGGCAGCCTGCCGCAGCCGGTCGTCCACGGCCCGCAGCACCGGCAGCACCATGCGGATCACCAGCGGCGTCACCACCAGCGCCTGCGCGAACGGCACCAGCAGCGGGGAGGTCCGCAGGTCGCCGGGCAGCAGGTTCAGCGTGATGAGGTACCCGAAGCCGACGGTCACCGCGGACACGCCCAGCGGCAGCATCAGCACCAGGTCCACCGACTCGGCCACCACCCGCCGCCGCGCGCCGACCAGCACGAACGAGGCGAGCAGCCCGAGCAGCAGCGCCATCCAGGTCGCGTCGGCCGCGGCGCGCACCGAGTTCAGCGCCGCGTCCAGCCCGGACACTTCGAGCGTTCCCCGCTCCCCCGCGCCGAGCAGCGCCCGGTACCCCGCGAAACCCCAACCATCCACTGTGGACACCGATCGGAGCAGCAACCCGACGATCGGCGCGAGCAACCCGCACACCACGATCCCGGCCGCGGCCACGACGGCCCACTCCCCGCCTTGCGGGACGCGCGCGGTGTCGACGGCCGCGCGCAGCCGCAACGCGGTCTCCCTGCGCCGGCGCGCGGCGGAGGCGACCAGCAGCGCGCCCACCACCGCGGCGAACTGCAGCAGCGACAGCGCCGCCGCACCCGGCAGGTCGAGCAGCTGCACGGTGCGCAGGTATATCTCGGTCTCCAAGGTCCGGTATTGCCCGCCACCGAGCACCAGCACCACGCCGAAGCTCGTCGAGCAGAACAGGAACACCACCGCCGCCGCGGACCCGAGCGCCGGTAACAGCGCGGGCAGCGTCACCGAGGTGAACGCGCGCAGCCGCGAGGCGCCCAGCGACCGCGCTGCGTCCTCCACCCGCCGGTCCAGGTGGGTCCACAAGCCGCCGACGGTGCGGGCCACGACCGCGACGTTGAAGAACGCGTTCGCCAGCACGATCGGCAGCACGCCCCCGCTGGACTCCAGGCCGAACAGCGCCCGGAAGGCCATCCCGACCACCACCGTGGGCAGCACGAACGGCACGGTCACCACGGCCCGCAGCACCGCGCGCCCCGGGATCGCCGCGCGCGCCAGCACGTACGCCAGCGGCATCCCGGCGATCAGCGCGACCAGGGTGGAGGCGGCGGCCTGCCCGAGGGTGAAGGCGACCAGGCGCCACGTCTCCGCCTCCGCCAGCACCGCGCCGACGTCCCCGCGCAGGCCGGTGCCCACGATCGCGGCCACGGGCCAGGCGAAGAACAGCCCGAGGAACCCGAGCACCACCGCGGTGGCCACCGGAACCGGCAGCCGCTCGCGCACCCTCATCCGCGCACCAGGGTCCGCCACTGCTGCACCCAGCGGTCGCGGTTCCGCTCCACCTCGGCGGCCGGCAGCTCGGCCGGCTTCGGCGGCAGCGGGGCCGCGGTGGCCCACGCCGGCGGCAGCGGCACACCGGTCACCGCGGGGTAGACGTACATCTGGTCGGCCACCTGCTGCTGGAACTCCCGCGACAGCAGGAAGTCCACGACCTGCCCGGCCGCCACCGGGTCCTTCGCGCCCGCGAGCACGCCCGCGTACTCGACCTGGCGGTAGCAGGTGTCCAGCAGCGCCCTGCTGCTCGAACGGCCGTCCGGCCCGGCCTGCGCGGCCGGGGACGAGGCGTAGGACAGCACGATCGGCCGGGTGCCGTGCTCGGCCGCGCCGGTGAAGTCCTGGTTGTACGCCTCTTCCCAGCCGCCGGAGAGCTTCACGCCGTTGGCCTGCAGCGCGCGCCAGTAGTCCTGCCAGCCGGGCTCGCCGAACGCGGCGACCGTGTCGAGCAGGAACGCCAGCCCCGGCGAGGACGTGCTCGGGTCCGGCACCGACATCAGGTTCCGGTACCGGGGGTCGGTGAGGTCGCGCAGCGACCTCGGCTCCGGCAGCCGGTGCGCGGCGAACCACTTACTGTCCACGTTGACGCACACGTCCGCCACGTCGACCGCGGTCAACCGGTGCTGCGGGTCCTGCGCGAACCGCTGCGGCCCCTGGTCGGCCCACACGGGGCGGTAGGGCTGGAACACGCCCTCGCGCAGCGCGCGGGAGGCGAACGTCGAATCGACCCCGTAGGCCACGTCGCCGATCGGAGCAGCCTTGGACAGCACGAGCTTGTTCGTCAGCTCGCCGGCGTCGCCGCTGGTGCGGACCTGCACGTGGATGCCGGACCGCTTCTCGAAGTCGGCGAGCACCCGCGGGTCGACGGCGAACGAGTCGTGCGCGACGAGCGTGACGGTCCGCGCGCCGCTCGGCGCCGGAGGCTCTCCGCCGGTGCCGATCAGCGAGCACCCGGTGGCGAGCGCAGCGGCGGCCACCAACGCGGCCCAACGCAGGAAACGGTTCACACGATCCTCCCGAGGTTGCGCGCCACTGCGGCCGCGTGCGCCGTCGAGCTGATCGCGACGCCTCCCTGCGCCGGCATGATCCGGTTCAGGTGCGGACGGTCGAGGGGTTGCGCCCCTCCTCTCAGCCCAGCGCACTGGACTCCCGTGGCGCGGGGAGTCTACGTCCCGCGCGCCCGGCCCCGGCTCTCCGGCCCCGAGCTGCGGCGGTCGCATCGCGGCCGCGGGCGCACCACCATGTGGGCATGGCCGAACTGCTGACCGACACCCAGATCGACGAGGCGCTGCAGCACCTGCCGGAGTGGACGAAGGACGGCACGCGGCTGACCCGCACCGTCGAGTTCGCCGGTTTCCCGCAGGCGATCCAGGCGGTCAACCGCATCGCCGAGATCGCCGAGACGGAGCACCACCACCCGGACTTCGACGTCCGCTGGCGCACCGTGACCTTCTACTGCCGCACCCATTCGCAGGGCGGGATCACCGGCCAGGACGTGTCGATGGCCGAGGAGATCGACGGGGTGGTCGACGCGCTGAGCTGAGCCGGGCTCACCGCAGCGCCAGGCGGGCGGCCTCCTCGGCGCAGCCCCAGGACAGCGCCACCCCGCTGCCGCCGTGCCCGTAGTTGTGCACGATCCGGCCGCCGCCGAACTCCTCCACCTCGACCCGCACCGCGTCGCGGCCGGGGCGGAGCCCGACGAGTTCCCCGAGGACCTCGGCGCCGTCCAGCCGCGGCTCCACGGCCGCGCACCGGCGCAGGATGCCGCGCGTCTCCGCCTCCACCGCGGCGCGGGACCAGCTGTCGGCCTCGGCGGTGCCGCCGAGCACGACCCGGTCGCCGTGCGGCACGTAGCCGACGAACTCCGGGCCCGCGCCGACCTCGATGAAGTACTCCTCGATGCCGGGGTTGCGCACCACGACGTGCTGCCCGCGCACCGGGTGCACCGCCGGGTCGCCGACGAGCTCGTGCGCGCCCGCGCCGGTGCAGTTGACGACCGCGTCGGCCTCCTCGACCGCTTCGGCCAGCGTGGACACGGCGCTGAGCAGCACTTGCCCACCGGCGCGCTGGAACCGCTCGGTGAGGTAGCGCAGGTACCGCGGCATGTCGATCGCCGGCAGCGTGCCGCGGTAGCCGTCGGCGAACCCGGCGGGCAGGTCACCCCGGTCGCAGCGCTGCAGATCCGGGATCAGCCGCGCCTCCGGCGGCAGCTGCTCGCCGAGGTCGAAGCGGGCGGCCATCCGCCCGGCCGCCAGGTGCACTCCGGAATCCGGTTCCAGCACGAGTTCCCGGAACCGGTGGTAGCTGGTCGTGACCCAGTCCAGCACGCGGTCGGGCGGGCTGAGCAGCGCCGGGCCCCAGATCGCGCCGGCCGTCGCGGAGGTGGTCTCCGCGGGGTGTTCGGCGGTGCGCAGGCGCACCGGCGCACCGGCCTCCGCGAGCGCGACACCGGTGCTCAACCCGGCGACTCCGCCGCCGATGACCAGCACGGATTCAGAGGTGGGCACGGTCGCCCACGCTAGCAGCGAGCCCGCCGCCGCAGCGCGTTTCCACCGCCTTCGAGTCCGCGGGGCGCGAACCGCGCGCCCCGCCGCGTGAAATGTCGAGCGAGCGGTTTCACCGCATTCTCGGATTAGTCTTCCAGAATGGTGATCGTTCCGGTGCCCCCGCAGTTCCCGCAACCCTTGCCGTCGCAGTCCCCGCAGATGGAGGTGATGAGCTGCATGGCTCCAAGATATGACGAACGGTTTGCCGGTGCGAATCACGTGGATATTCGCCGCGCGCCGAGTCCGCGGCGGTGCGCGCACTCCGCGACCGGGATAGCCGCACATTTTCACTCGAACGGAGCTGAATGCGACCCGAGGCCGGAGTCGAATGCCGGGAGAACTCCCCGCAACCCCGATCAGGGGTCAACCGATCGCTTCCCGGCCGATCTCCACGTCGCCGCACGCCGCACCAGGCAGCGCACCCGCCTCCGCCCACTCCCCGCGGTCCCCAGCACGGCCACCAGCCCGGGACTCGGCCACCGGCGCCCGGCGGATCTCCCGCCGTGGCAGGAGATCGCTGCCGGG
>Ga0164243_10008586_pt1 | contig 15038 bp, 16 predicted proteins | sample OricompcompostOP_FD_108781 | JGI IMG/M metagenome (GOLD analysis project Ga0164243, IMG submission 108781) | Organic Plus compost microbial communities from Emeryville, California, USA - Original compost - Organic plus compost (OP) | ecosystem: Engineered > Solid waste > Mixed feedstock >... | reverse complement strand
GCCGTCCGGTAGTCTCTCCCCTCGCTTGGGCAGGTAGCTCAGTTGGTACGAGCGTCCGCCTGAAAAGTGGAAGGTCGGCGGTTCGACCCCGCCCCTGCCCACAAGCACCGCAGGTCGCTGACCTGCAAGAACGCCCCTGCCGAGCCGGCGAGGGGCGTTCTTCATTCCGAACACGTGGATCGGTGCTGTCTCAGGCGCGCTCGGTCGCCGGGATCGTGCCGCGCAAGGCGAGATCACAGCTGATCGCGGACGCAGCAGACAACAGGCTGGGCAGATGGTGCTCCACGAGCGTCTCAACCGGCGTCTCCGCGGCGTGCACGGTGACGTTCAACGCGGCAACGACCTGGCCGGTGCCGTCGCGCAGCGGAGCGGCCACCGACCGAATCCCCGCCGCCAGCGCCTCGTCGGTCAGACACCAGCCCCGAGCACGAGTCTCCCTTAGCTCGTCGAGAAGATCAGGAAGCGATGGAGTGCTCCGCGCTACCACGCCTGCCCGCGAAGGTTGTCTCAGCACGCGCTCGACCTCAGCGGTGGGCAAACCGGAGAGCAGCACCTTTCCGAGCGAGGTCGAGGCGGCAGGGAAACGCGTACCGATTACGACGCGTAGCGCGATGATCTTGGGGACCGCGACCCGAGCGACGTAGACAATGTCGGAGCCATCGAGCTGTGCAATCGAGGACGACTCGCCCGTCCTGTCGACTAGCGCCTCCATATGCGGTCGCGCCACTTCCCAAAGCCCCATTGAGTGCACGTATGACATCCCGAGCTCGACGACCCGCGGCGTGAGCGAGAACCCGCGTCGGGTCGAACGTACGTAACCGAGCTCCTCAAGAGTGAGGAGAATCCGTCGGACGGTGGGACGAGCGAGCCCCGTCCGCTCGGCGATCTCGGCCATCGACAGCTGCGGCTCGACAGTGTCGAACGCCTTGATGACGTCAAGACCACGGGCGAGCGCCTCGATGAAGTCCGGCCCTGAGCCACGTTCCGCCACGGCCACCTTCTCTCGTTCTCGACGCTTCCCGGACCCTCCTGGGGTCCAGCCCGGGCGGCAACTCTACGGCCTCCACGACCTGGTCCACGGCAGCTCTCTCGGACAGCAGCCGGCTGACCACCCGATCAGCCGGGAAGCGGCGAGGGCTCTGCTCTGACACGAGCCTATGAATACCCACGCGCTGCTTGACAGGGACCGGTGACCACAGTCACAGTAGCCGCTATACGGACGATCGACCGCTAGACGGACAAAGGACTGCTGCTCCATGACTGATGCCCCCACCGGCCCACTCAGCGGGCTGCTGGTCGCCGACTTTTCCCGGATCCTCGCCGGGCCGTACGCCACGATGCTGATGGCGGACCTCGGAGCGGAGGTCATCAAGGTCGAAGGCCCCGGCGGGGACGACACTCGCAGCTGGGTCCCACCCACTCGCGATGAGGTGTCGACCTACTACTTGAGCATCAACCGGAACAAGCGCTCGATCGTCCTCGACCTCAAGGATCCGGCTGATCAACAGACCGCCCGCGATCTCGCCCGCCGTGCCGACGTCATGATCGAGAACTTCAAGCCAGGCGGGCTGGCCAAGTTCGGCCTCGACTACGACCGGGTCTCGGCGGAGAACGCCCGGCTGATCTACGCCTCCATCAGCGGCTTCGGCTCTGGAGGTGGCGCTCATCTGCCGGGCTACGATCTGCTGGTTCAGGCAATGTCGGGGTTGATGAGCCTGACCGGCTCGCCCGACGGCCCACCGTATCGCGCCGGTATCTCGGTCTTCGACGTCATGACCGGGATGCACGCCCTCATCGGCATCCTCTCCGCGCTCCACGAGCGGGAGCAGTCAGGCCGAGGACAACACGTCGAGGTCAACCTGCTCTCCTCGGCACTCTCCGGCCTGGTGAACCAGACTGCGGCGTACGTCGCCGGCGGTGCGGTCCCGCAGCGAATGGGCAACGCTCACCCAAGCCTCTTCCCCTACGAGCCGCTGCCGACAGCGGACGGCGACCTCATCGTCATCGCCGGCAACGATCGCCAGTTCTCCGCGCTGGTAGCGGCGCTCGGCATACCCGAGCTTGCCGACGACCCACGGTTCGCCACGGTCGGCGACCGCACGTCCAACCGCGAGCAGCTCCGGCCGTTGCTCGAGCGCCAACTCGCCCAACGCACTCGCGCGGAATGGTTCGAGATCCTGGTAGCGGCCGGCCTCCCAGCCGGTCCCATCAACTCAGTCGCGGAGGGCGTGGAGTTCGCTACCGGGCTCGGACTCGCCCCGGTCGTCGAGGTCGGCACCGACGCCGACACCGTCCCGCTCGTTCGCAACCCGATCACCTTCTCCCGCTCCCGGGCGCGCTACGACCGGCGGCCACCGCGCGTCGGCGAGCACTCGGCCGAGATCAGAAGCGAGCTCGGCGCCACCACGACGACCGCCGCGGAGGAGTCCTGATGAGCCAGAATCCCAGCTTTCCCACCTCGTTAGGGATGTCCACGACCTCCCAGATCACCCTGCTGGGGGAGGATCTGGCCAACGACCTGATGGGCAAGGTCAGTCTCACTGAGCTCGTCTACCGCATGGTGACACTCCGTACGCCGAGTGCCGGTCAGGTCCGGATGCTCGACGCCTGCCTGCTCGCTCTCGCCGACCACGGTTTCACCCCTACCGCGATCGCGGCGCGGCTGACGTACCTTTCTGCCCCTGACTCGGTGCAGGGCGCGATGGCGGCTGGCCTGCTCGGGGGCGGCTCACGATTCCTCGGTGTCACCGAGGACTGCGGCCAGTTCCTCCATACCGTCATCGACGGGCTCAATGAGCAGCCCAGCACTGCGGCAGCATGGGACGACGTAGCCCGCGACGTGGTCCGTGGGGCACGTGCCGAGAAGCGGATCATCCCCGGACTGGGTCACCCGGTCCACAAGAAGCTCGACCCGCGTACGCCGGCTTTGGTCGGCATCGCCACCGAGGAAGACTGCTACGGTCCGCACCTCGCGCTCTTCGAGGCGATCGGTCGAGTCCACCCCGAATTCCTCGGCCGCACCCTCGTCCTCAACGGCGCCGGCGTCGTCGGCGCCGCTCTCGCCGACCTCGGTCTCCCCATCCGGCTCTTGCGCGGCTTCGCTCTGCTCGCCCGCGCAGCCGGTCTCCTCGGTCAACTCGCCGAGGAGGAGCGGATGCCGGTCGGCATGGACACCTACCTCTTCGTGGAGCACCACGCCGAGTTCGTCGACCCCGCCACCCTGGTGGAGCCCGAGCCGTGAGCGAGATCGACCTCGGCCTGCTCCTGCTCCGACTCGGCCTGGCAACACTGCTGGCCGGACACGCCGTGCAGAAGAGTCTCGGATGGCTTGGCGGCCTAGGCGCCACGAAGACGGCCGCCGTGTTCGAGAGCTGGGGGTTCCGTCCCGGCCGAGCACTGGTCCTCCTTGCAGCCGTCTGTGAACTGACCGGGGCGTTCCTGGTCGGCAGCGGCCTGGTCTTCCGGCTCGGCTGTGCGATCCTGATCGGCACCCTGATCGTTGCCGCCGCTCCGTCGGCTGCCAACGGTCTGTGGGCCCAGCGCGGCGGCTGCGAGGTCCCAGCGACGTACGCCGGCGTGGCGGTCTGTCTGGCCGTGACCGGACCCGGCGGCGCTGCCCTGGACCGAGCGATAGGCCTCGGCGATGGCGGTTGGCCAGGCGCTGCCGCCGCCATCGTGGTCGGCGTCCTCGCCGCCGTACCACCGCTTCTGAACCGACGCCGGGCGCTACGCGCCACCGCCGCCTGACCGGCCCGAAATCGAGACAAGGACAGACGATGGCCAAGCTCGTGGCAATCCTCGCCACCACCCACCACCCGTTCTACTACCGCACCAGTCAGTTGGGCCCCGACGAGGCCCCGCCGTTCGCAGCCGAGTGGGTCCGGAAGATCGAGGCCTACCGCGAGACCCTGACCCGGGCCCGGCCCGATGTGCTCGTCATGGTCGGCTCCGACCACTTCCACCAACTCTGGCTCGACAACATGCCGCAGTTCCTGGTCGGGAAGGCGCCGTTCTACGACGGCAACTGGGAGAACGAGATGCGCGAGTTCGGCATGCCGAAGCTCTTCCTCCGCGGCCACGAGGAGCTCTCCGCCTACATGCTCCGCGAGGGCATAGACAAGGGCTTCGACCTCGCCTTCTCCAACGAACTGCGCATCGACCACTCGGTGACCTGCCCGATCTTCACCGTCCGCCCCGAGGCTGACCTGCCGATCGTCCCGATCTACACCAACATCTTCGCTCCGCCGCTGCCCCAGCCGGAGCGGTTCGTCAAGCTGGGTCAGACCATCCGCGAGATCATCGACGCCTGGCCCAGCGAACTCCGCGTGGCGGTTATCGGCACCGGTCATCTCTCCCTCGAGCTCGGTGGGCCCCGACAGTTCGGGCCAACCGGCCCGGACCCCGAGTTCGACGCTCAAGCGATCGACTGGATCGAGCGCGGCGACATCGACGGCTGTCTGAAGAACGTCACTCTGGAGAGCCTGCATGCTCCCGGCAACGCCACCCACGGCTTCATGGACTTCATGCTCATGATGGGCGTCGCTGGCTACCAGCAAGCCGACTACGCCGACCATCTCAGCCTCTTCCACACCATGGAGGCCTACTTCACCTGGTACCCCAACCCCGATCTGCTGGATGGAGCGTTGGCATGAGCAAGTACCTCCTCAACAAGTTCCTCTACACCGTCGACCGCGAGCACGAACTCACCGAGCGCTACCGCAAGGACCCGGCCGGCACGGTCGCCTGGTGGGAGGCAGAGATGGCCAACACGCTCCTCAGTTGCATCGCCGCAGAGAAGAGCACCTGGCTCTCCTTCACCGACGAGGAACGGCAGGCGCTGGCGACCCAGGACCACGTCGCGCTGTTCGATCTCGGCGCCCACCCGTTCCTGACGCTCACCCTGTGGATTGCCATGTTCGAGCGCGACTACGGCGAGCCGCTTGGCATGCAGCACGCCTACGCGGAGGCACTCGCCGGCAAGACCCTGCCCTACCCCGACATCACTACCTGACAACCCGCTGACTGCTCTCGGGAACAGCCGCCGTCTCTCCCGGCGGCCCTTGTAACGCACCCGAATCGACTTGTGACACGCATCACATTCTGGAGGAATCCGATGACCAACAACCCGACCGCCCTCGCCCCCGAGGATGCCGCCGCCGCGCCTGCGGTCGTCTTCCGACGTGGTCTGGTGCTCACCATGGATGACGCGCACACCGTGATCGAGGGCGGCGATGTCCTCGTCGTCGGCAACGACGTTGCGGCGGTCGGCCGCGACCTTGAGGTGCCCGAAGGAACCGTCGAGATCGATGCCACCGACGGCATCGTGATGCCGGGAATGATCGACACCCACCGGCACATGTGGCAGACCGCGATGCGCGGATACGGCGCTGACTGGACCTTGACCCAGTACTTCGTGTGGAACTACCTCGAGCACGGCAGGAAGTTCCGTCCCCAGGACATCTACGCCGGCAACCTGCTCAGCGCCATCGAAGCGATCGACGCCGGCGTGACGACCACCGTCGACTGGTCCCACGGCCTGGTAACGGTGGACCACGCCGAGGCCGCCGTCGACGCCCTCGAGGAGGTGCCGGGGCGCTTCGTCTTCGCCTACGGCAACATCCACGCCGGCCCCTGGGACTGGGCCACCTCGTCCGAGTTCCACAGCTTCGTCGAGCGGCGGATGCCACGCTCGGAGATGCTCGGGTTCCAACTGGCCTTCGACGTGACCGGGGATCCCGCCTTCCCGGAGAAGGCGGCCTTCGAGGCGGCTCGCGAGCTCGGCGTACCGGTCACCACCCACGCGGGCGTGTGGGGTGCGACCAACGACAGCGGCATCCGGCTGATGCACGAGCACGGCTTCATGACTCCCGAGACCGTCTATGTCCACGCCGCGACGCTGAGCGATGACTCCTACCAACGGATCGCTGCGACCGGTGGGACCGCCTCGGTCTCAGCCGAGAGCGAGTCGAGTTGTGGTCAGGGCTACCCCTCGAGCTGGGCGTTGCGCCGCCACGGGATCCCGGTCTCGCTCTCGGTCGACACCAGCGTGTGGTGGAGCGCCGATGCCTTCGCTGCGATGCGCTCGACGCTCTCCGCGGATCGTGCTCGCGAGCACCACGAGGCACACGCCACCGGTGACACCGTCACCCACGTCGCGCTGCGCGCCCAGGAGGTCATCGAGTGGGCCACTCGAGGCGGCGCACGCGCAGTGGGCCTGGACTCGGTGATCGGCAGCCTGGAGCCGGGCAAGCGGGCCGACGTCGTACTGATCAAGAACGACGACTCTCCGGCGATGTTCCCACTGCTCAACCCCTACGGCCACGTGGTCTTCCAGGCCCAGCGCGGCGACATCCACACGGTGCTGGTCAACGGCCGAGTGGTGAAGTACGCCGGCCGGCTCGTCGACATCGATCTCAACAAGGCTCGCACGGCGGTGGCCGAGACCGTCGAGTTCCTCCGTGCCGAGCTCGGCGAGGAGGAGTGGTCGGCGGGCATGAGCCCGGACATTCCGGAGTCGAAGGTGCTCGACAACCCCTACACCTACACCGACTACGCCGACGCTTCGACGCACACCGCCTGAGAGGAAGCCATGGACCCGGTCATCATCGTCGGTGGCGGCCCCGTCGGCCTCACCACCTCCCTCCTGCTCAGCGACCTCGGTATCCCGAATGTTCTCTTCGAGCGCCACCCTGGAACCTCGATCCATCCGAAGGCGGTCGGCCTCAACCAGCGGACCGTCGAGATCTATCGCAGGCTCGGTCTCGAGGAGCAGATCCGGGCCGCCGCCGCGCCGCCCGAGACCGTCGGTCGCACCGGCTGGTACACCTCGTTCGCCGGACCGACCGACCTCCACGGTCGCGAGATCGCGATCCGCGATGCGTGGGGCGGCGGGAGCTACGTCGAGGAGTACGCGGCGGCCAGCCCGGCGGCGTACACGATCCTGCCGCAGATCCGCCTCGAGCCGATCTTGCGGGAAGCCGCCGATGCACGGGCCGAGGCCACCATCCGATTCGGTACGCCGGTGACTGCGATCGCCCAGGACGACCACAGCGTCACCGTCACCGTCGGCGACGGGGAGCGGGTCCGCGGCTCATACCTCGTCGGTGCCGACGGCGGAAAGACGGTCGCCGACGAGCTCGGCATCCCGATGAGCGGCCCCACCAACCTGGTCGACATGGTCACCGCCCACTTCACCGCAGATCTCTCCGGCCTGATCCCGAACTCGGAGTGTCTGATCTACTGGTTCGTCAACCCGGATCTGGGTGGCTCGATCGGTAGCGGCTACCTGTACCACATCGGCCCGTGGGAGGGCGGTCGGTCGAAGGAGTGGGTCTTCGCCTGCGGCTTCGGTCCGGACGACCCCGACCGGTTCGACGAGAACGGCATGCGTGCCCGGCTGATGCGTTCCTTCGGGGTCGAGAGCCTGGAGCTGGACCTGCACTCGCTCTCGCACTGGTACATCCAGGCTGTCGTCGCCGATCGCTACCGGGCTGGGCGCTGCTTCCTGGTCGGCGACGCCGCCCACCGCATCCCGCCGTGGGGAGCGCTCGGTCTCAACACCGGCGCCCAGGACGCGGACAATCTCGCCTGGAAGCTCGCCGCGGCGCTGCGGGATCCGAGGCTGGCGCCGCTGCTGGACAGCTACGAGACCGAGCGACGTCCGATCGCCGAGGCGGTGGCGGCCTCCTCGCTGCACAACTTCTCCAACCACGGCGACCTGATCGACACCGCGATCGGGCTGGACGAGGGCTGGCCGGCACTGGCCGACCTCTGGTCGGGCTCCCCCAGCGGCCTGGCACGGCAGGCCAAGCTCGACGAGGCGGTCGCCTATATGGACCTCGAGTTCCACGCACATGGCGCGGAGAACGGCTTCGCGTACGCCGCCGGCGCGCTCGCGGCCGATTCGGACGCACGCTCGCTGCCGAAGGACACCGTCACCTACCACCCCACCACTCGCCCCGGCCACCACCTGCCTCATGTCTGGCTCGCGGACGCCCAAGGCCGGGTATCGACCCTTGATCTTGCCGCCTCCGGGCGTTTCGCTCTGCTGATCTCGACCGGTGCCGAGCACTGGCGCAGCGCCGCGACCAGCTCGGCGCACCCAGTCGCCACGATGGTCGACGTCGTGGAGGTCGGCGCAAGCCTCCGCGATCCCGACGGCCTCTGGGCGGCGTGTCGAGAGGTCGGCGCCGACGGGGCCGTTCTCGTGCGACCGGACGGAATCGTCGCGTGGCGGAGTCACGACCTGCCCGCGGACGCTGCCAAGGCGCTCGCCGCGGCCTTCGACGAGATCCTCAGCGACTGACGTCCCGTGGGCATCGAGGATGCGCCCGGCGGGCCGACGCTCACCGGGCGCACGGTGCTCCGCTCCGGGGACGTGGACCTACGACGGCTACGCCGACGTGCCCGCTCGAAGCGGCCTGAGAGCACCCGCCCACGCCTCGAGCTGGTCGAACATCACCACCACGGCGTCGTCGTGCTGGGGACCGGGCTTGAACTGCGAGAAGTTCTCGAAGTCGGTGAACAGCGAGAACGAGAGCTGCTGACGCACATCGGCGATCTGCAGCTCCGCACTGATCCCGCGGAGGTGCTCGATCGCCCGGGCCCCGCCGAGTGAACCGTAGGCGACGAAGGCCGCCGCCTTGTTGTTCCACTCCGCGTAGAGGTAGTCGATGGCGTTCTTCAGCACTCCGGAGGTGGAGTGGTTGTACTCCGGGGTCACGAAGATGAACCCGTCGTAGCCAGCGATCTTGCTCGCCCACTCCTTGGTGTGCTCGCCAGCGTACTGCCCCATCGAGGGTGGAATGGCCTCGTCGAGGTGCGGCAGCGGATAGTCGACCAGGTCGACCAGCTCGTACGTCGCCTCCCGGCTCGCCGCTTTGTCGAGCACCCAGTCCGCGACCGCCTTGCCGTTGCGGCCCGGCCGAGTACTCCCGAGGATGACTGCGATCTTCAGATCGCTCATGCGCGACTCCTTCGTAGTGATGACGAAAAAACCCACGTCCCCCGAACCGTAACCGGAACCGGCCAGAACGCCGCCACAGGATCACCCACTGACCACCGGCTGGGCCACCGCTCAGCGCTCCCAGCGCATCACCCAGTACTGGACGCCGTAGGGCGCACCGTCGTAGTCGATCCCGACCAGCCGGGCCCCGTCGAGGAGGCCGGAGAGCTCGGAGAGTCCGGCGGTGTCTGCCCACAGCTCGCGTGCCAGCGACTGGTCGAGCGAGGCGAGCGCCGCGGCATCCGTCCCCGCCAGCGCCGCGCCGAGCAGCTTGTCGAAACCTTCGGCGCGAGGGTCGAGATAGCCCGGTGCCTTCTCGGTACGACAGGCCGAGCCGTTGCCGACGACCAGATAGGACCGCTCACCTGTGGTGGCGCGGGCTCCTCCGGCGAGGACGGATGCGCCCAACCGGCGCGCCTGGGGCCCGCCGACGACGGTGGCGTCGGTGCCGAGCCAGTCGGCCGCGGTCCGGACCGCCTCGCGAAGCTCGGACACGGGGTCGATGACCGAGGCGTACTCCGGAAGCAGGGCGAGGCAGCCTGGTACGAGCGCGATCCGGGTCACTGCAGCCCCCGGATCGCGCGAGCCGGTGGACGTCGGCCGGCGATGGTCCACACCATGTCGACCGTCTGCCGGGTCTCGCTGACCTGGTGGACCCGGTAGACGCGGGCACCCGCAAGCGCACAGACCGAGGTCGCGGCGAGCGTACCGATCAGGCGCTCTCCGACCGGGCGGTCCAGCGTCTCGCCGACGAAGTCCTTGTTGGAGAGCGAGACGAGCACCGGCCAGCCGGTGGCCACCATCTCCCCCAGCCGCCGGGTCACCTCCAGGGAATGGAAGGTGTTCTTGCCGAAGTCGTGGGCGGGGTCGATCAGCACCGACTCCGGGGCAACTCCGGCGTCGACCGCGCGCTGGGCGTAGCCGAGGGTGTCGTCGATGACCGCACGTACGACGTCGTCGTACTCGATCCGGTAGGGACGGGTGCGCGGGGTGACCCCGCCGGTGTGCGTGCAGACGATGGCGGCGTCGTGCTCGGCGGCGACATCGACCAGCTCGGGATCCGCGCCTCCCCAGGCGTCATTGAGCAGATCGGCTCCGGCCCGGCAGACTGCGTCCCCGACCTCGGCCCGCCAGGTGTCCACCGAGATGACCAGCTCGGGGAACGCTTCACGCACCCGGGCCACGAAGTCGACGACGCGGGCCTTCTCCTCGGCCGGCCCGATCTCCTCGCCAGGCGCGGCCTTGATTCCACCGATGTCGACGATCTCGGCCCCTTCGTCGACCACCGAGCGCACCCGTTCGAAGGCGGCGTCCTCCTGCCAGGTCGCACCCTTGTCGAAGAACGAGTCGGGCGTACGATTCACGATCGCCATCATCAGTGGGCGGGTGTCGGCGAACGCGTGCCGACGGAGTCTGAGTGTCATGCCACCTCCCGAGCCGGTGGCCGCTCGGCGACCACGACGGCGTGTCGCCGCCGGCTGATGCCGTCACCATCGGGGATGAACTGCTGCAGACCGACCACCTCGCCGCCGTCGCGGGCCCCGAACCTCCGCCCCATGGCAGCAACGATCTGGGTCGCCATCAGCCCGAGGTCGAACAGGTCCTGATGCCGATGCCCGCGCCGGCCGAGGTCGACCTGGGCGATCGACTCCAGCCCGCGCGTCCGGAGGGTGTCGACGAGCGCGGCCAGCTCGACGGCGTACCCGGTCGGCACGCTGAGCGACTCGAAGAGCGAGCGGCGCACCGCCCACTCACCAGCGAGAGGCTGCACGAGCTCGGCCAGCTCCGGACAGAGCAGCGCGATCAGCGGCCGGGCGACGAGCTCGGTCACCCGGCCGCCGTCCAGACCGTGTGCTCCGGGGCGCTGGTAGAAGCCTTTCACCAGCTCCACCTCGGGTCGGGTGAGCAACGGTCCCAGCAGGCCCGGCACGAAGTGGGTGTCCCACTCGACCAGGTCGGCGTCCATGAAGACGATCAGATCGCCGGAGCTGACGAACAGCGACTTCCACATCGCCTCACCCTTGCCCGGGTGGGCGCCGAGCTCGGGGCGGATCGCGCCGGCGGCGTACACCATCGCCCCGGCCGACGCGGCGACCCGCGCGGTGGCATCGGTGGAGTCGGAGTCGATGACCACGATCTCGTCGACCAGTGCCGCGGTCTCCATCAGCGCGCTCCGCACCCGGGCGACGACCTCCCCGACGGTCGTGGCCTCGTTACGCGCCGGTACGACGAGGCTCACCCGCTGCTCCGCCTTGGCTTCGAGCAGTTCCGCTATAGACCAGTCAGCGGCGTGATGGGTGTTGCGCTCGAACCAGGTCACGTCCTGACCATATCGGCGTCCCGACGCCGGCCTGTGCCGGCTACCACCGCATCCGAGGGGAGGAACACGGATTCCCCGGACCGCGTCATCATCACGCCGTTCGCCCGTCGCCCTATCGCTGGCACCGCGAGGGCGCTAGTTTCCACAGGTGGGGACGGTGAGGGCCGTCCACTGACACCCCGAAAGGGAAACGATATGGCTGGGAAGTTCGAGATCTACAAGGACAAGTCAGGCGAGTTCCGTTTCCGCCTCAAGGCCAGCAACGGCCAGGTAGTCGCCTCCGGTCAGGGCTATGACAGCAAGGCAGGCGTCCTCAAGGGCGTCGAGGCGGTGAAGCGGGCCGCCGACGGCGCTGCCCTGGTCGACCAGACCGAGGCCTGAGCCTCCTCAGCACCGATCCAGACAGCAGGGTCGCGCTCCTTCGGGAGTGCGGCCCTGTTGGTTGTCCGGATCGCGCCACCCACCGGTCCGTCGGAGAGACTGACCGGGTGCTGCCCGACTTCGAGCCCGTACGCCGACTCCGCCCGGTCGCTCTCGTGGCGCCGACGCTCGTCCAGGTCGAGCTCCACGAGCCCGGACGCAGTTCGCTGACGGCGTGCCCCCAACCGGCGCCGTGCGCGGCGGTCGAGGCCGAGATCGGCGGCCCGGCCGAACTCACCTGGCGCTCCGGCGATGACCGGCTCACCGCGACGTACGACGGCTGGCGGGTGTCACTGCGAGTGACGACCGGCGCCGGCCCCCGACCGCGGGCGAGCGAGCATCGCAGCCGGCGCTTCGGGCGAGTGCGACGAGCCGTCTCGGGGCTGGCGCTCACACTCACCGGAGGTCACCTCACCGCCTTCACCCGCGAGGCCGGCGAATGGATCGGACGAGCGCGGGTCGACCTGGCGGCCGCCGACGACGCTCGCGTGGACAGCCATGACCCGAACTGGCTCGCCGGGCTCGAGGTCGGCCACCGCGGCGAGGTCGCCGCGCTGCGCGCCGGAGCCTTCGGCCAACTCGGCCTGCGTGACCTACGCGTGGTGAGCGAGTCCGACGGCTCGCCGTACCTCCGGGACGGGAAGGTGCTCTTGACCGCGACCAGCGCCGGGCCCGGCTTCTTCGATACCGCCCATACCTCGGTATGGGCGCTGGATCCGGTGAGCCTAGCCCTCGATCACCTCTCCGACCTCTACTTCGGCCGCGACGGCGGGGTCTACGCCGACCATGCCACCCACCTCGTCCGCGACGGCGCCAGTTGGCTGGTGGCGACCTCCACCTGGGCCGACTTCCCACACGACCACCGGCGCCGCGCGGATGCACGCGTGGGCATCACCCTCGCGCGTACCGACGCCGACGTGCTGGGGGGACGCCATCTGCTCACCAGTGAACCGCTCCACGTGCCGACCGAACCCCTGGACTCGGTCGGCGTGTGGGACCCCCACCTGGTCCGCACCGAGCGGGAGTGGCTGGTCGGCTATGTCAGCGCCCGGAAGTACTTCGACTTCCACCCGGCTCTGGCCGCCGGACCGCGACTCGACGAACTCACTCTCCGAGCCGCCGCCACCGATCGCCGTGCGACCGAAGGAACCACCATCGTCCGCCTCGGCGAGCAATGGCGGGTGCTGGCCAGCGACGGCCGCGACAACCCGCCCGGGTTGCGCGCGGCGTACCCGATCTTCGACCTCGATCTACGTCAGATCGACACGTTACGGTCGGAGTACCCCACCAACCTGCCGTGGCCCACGCTGGTGCGCGTGGGCCACCACTGGCTCCACGTGGCCTTCGACGGCACCCCGGCGGGTGGCGGCCTGCTCGGCTACGGCACGCACGGGACCGTCGTGATCTCGAGAAGTTCGACAGCCTCGGAACGGCTCCCCTGACCGGTCAGTCAGTGCCGTCCTGAGCTGATCGAAGAGTCAATCGCGAGAGGGCGCCTCGTAGTCCGACCAGTCGTCGTACTCATCCGTCTGGTCGGTGTTGTCCTGCTCGCCGTGCAGCTCCTTCGCGAGCGCTCCGAAGTCCGTCTCATGCGTACGGTACTTCAGGTCGCGCGCGACCTTCGTCTGCTTGGCTTTAGCTCGGCCGCGCCCCATAGGGTCCAGCCCCCTCGCACACTTGGCCGGGGCACCCAGGCTCCCGGGCTGACTCAAAGGTTTCTCGTGGGGACAACGCTACCTGTTCAAAACAGGAACTTGCACACTCGCGTGTCGAAAATGCGTTCGCGCGGCGCGAACGTAACCGATGTCACATTCGAAGCTCCGCAGGTTTCCGCGGGGCCCCGGTGAAACTGGCAGACGGGAGAGACCCGCCTCACCACCCCACGTAGCTCCCCACGAGCTCAACACGGCCACCCGGAGAGGCGATGACCTCCCCGGCGGCCCAGGCGTAGATTCCGTGCCCACCGAGCAGCCGGACGGCCGCATCGACGTCGCCGGGGTCGATCAACGCGACCATGCCGACCCCGCAGTTGAGGGTCATCTCCAGATCAAGCAGGGGTACGTCGCCGGCCCGCCGCACCAGGTCGAAGATCGGCGCCGGGGTCCAGCTGGCCCGGTTGATGGTGGCGGAGAGCTCCTCGGGCAGCACGCGTTCAAGGTTGGCCGCCAGCCCACCGCCGGTGATGTGGGACATCGCGTGCGTCTTGGTGGTGTGGGCCAGTTCGAGGCAGGCCTTGGCATAGACCCGGGTCGGCACGAGCAGTTCCTCGCCGAGGGTGTGGCCGAGTTCGTCGACCCGGCTGTCGAGGGAAATCCCGGCCCGTTGCAGAAGCACGTGCCGGACCAGCGAGTAGCCATTGGAGTGCAGGCCGGAGGATGCCATCGCGAGGACGACGTCTCCCGGCCGGACCAGGGCAGCGCCCAGCAGCTCGGAGGCCTCCACCACGCCGGTGGTCGAGCCGGCGACGTCGTATTCGTCGGGGCCCAGCAGCCCCGGATGCTCGGCGGTCTCACCACCGATGAGCGCACAGCCAGCTTCGACACAGGCTTCCGCGATGCCCTTGACGATCGCCGCGATCCGCTCCGGAACGACCCTGCCGGTCGCGATGTAGTCGGTCAGGAAGAGTGGTTCCGCACCACAGACCACCAGGTCATCGACCAGCATCCCGACCAGGTCGAAGCCGATCGTGTCGTGCTTGTCCAGCGCCTGGGCGATGGCGACCTTGGTGCCGACGCCGTCGGCAGAGGTGGCGAGCAACGGCCGCTGGTAGCTCTTGAGCGCGGAGGCATCGAAGAGGCCCGCGAAGCCGCCGATCCCTCCGACCATCTCCGGGCGGCGGGACTTCTCGATCCAGACCTTCATCAACTCCACGGCACGGTCACCGGCGTGGATGTCGACGCCGGCGGCGGCGTAGGCGTTCTCGCTCACGCGATCTCCTGATCAGGGGTTGTTGAGGACGGGCAGCGCCTCACCGGTCGCCGCTGCCTGCAGGCTGACCTCGAGGAGGTGCTTGCCGAGCAGGCTCTCGTCGGGCAGCGCAATCGGGTACTCACCGGTGAAGCAGGCGGTGCAGAGCTGCCGTCGCGGCTGCTTGGTGGCCTCGATCATGCCGTCGAGGGAGATGTAGCCGAGCGAGTCGGCGCCGACCGAGTTCGCGATCTCCTCGACCTCGAGGCCGTTGGCGATCAGTTCGGCCCGGGTGGCGAAATCGATGCCGTAGAAGCATGGCCACTTCACCGGGGGGCTGGAGATCCGAACATGCACCTCGAGCGCACCGGCCTCCCGGAGCATCCG
>Ga0164243_10008584_pt1 | contig 15039 bp, 14 predicted proteins | sample OricompcompostOP_FD_108781 | JGI IMG/M metagenome (GOLD analysis project Ga0164243, IMG submission 108781) | Organic Plus compost microbial communities from Emeryville, California, USA - Original compost - Organic plus compost (OP) | ecosystem: Engineered > Solid waste > Mixed feedstock >... | reverse complement strand
TGGCCGCGCTGTGAACCTCCCGCGGCTGCTCGTGGTGACCGACCGCACGCAGTGCGCCGGGCCGCTGGTCGACGCCGTCGCCGCGGCCGTCGACGCCGGTGCCCGGGCGGTCGTGCTGCGGGAGAAGGATCTGCCGGCCGGGGAGCGTGCGGAGCTGGCGACCGTCCTTCGTGGACTGCTGAAGCCGGCCGGCGGCACGCTCGTGGTCGCCGGGCCGGGCCCGTACGACGCCGTGCACCTCGCCGCCCGCGACCCGTTCCCGGCGCCGCGGCCGGCGCTGGTGGGCCGCTCCTGCCACGACGCCGGCGAGGTGGCCGCGGCCGCCGCGGAGGGCTGCGACTACGTCACGGTCTCCCCCGTCTTCCCCTCCGCCTCCAAGCCCGGGTACGGCCCGCCGCTGCGGCCGGACGGGCTCGCCCGCCTGGCCGCCACCGGCCCGGCCGTCTTCGCGCTCGGCGGCGTGCGGCCGGCCGACGTGCCCGCCTGCCGCGCCGCCGGCGCCTACGGCGTCGCGGTGATGGGCCCGGTCATGCGCGACCCGTCCGCCACCGCCCGCTACCTGTCCGCCCTCGCATCCACAGTGGAGGATTCACGGTGAACCCGCCCGTCGCGCTCACCATCGCCGGCTCCGACTCCGGCGGCGGCGCCGGCATCCAGGCCGACCTCAAGACGTTCGCCGCCCTCGGCGTCTTCGGCACCAGCGCCATCACCGCCCTCACCGCCCAGAACACCGCCGGCGTCCGGGGCGTCCACGCCGTGCCCACGCCGTTCGTGCTCGCCCAGATCGAGGCGGTGCTCGAGGACCTGCCGGTCGCCGGGGTGAAGACCGGGATGCTGGCGACCGCGGCCACCGTCACGGCGGTGGCGGAGCTGGCCGCCGCCGGCCGCCTGCCGGGCCTGGTGGTCGACCCGGTGATGGTCTCCTCGACCGGCGACCGCCTGCTGGAGCCGGAGGCCGAGGCCGCGTACCGGGCCCTGTTCGCCCACGCGGCCGTGGTCACGCCGAACCGCCGCGAGGCGGAGGTGCTGCTCGGGGCCCCGATCGCCACCCGGGACGACCAGCACCGGGCCGCCCGCGAACTCGGTGCGCTCGGCGCGCGCGTGGCCGTGGTCAAGGGCGGCCACCCCGCCGCGGACGCCGGCGGCGAGGCGGTCGACGTCGTCTGGGACGGCACCCGGACGTACGAGCTGCGGGCGGCGTGGATCGACACGCCGAACACGCACGGCACGGGCTGCTCGTTCGCCGCGGCGACGGCGGCGTACCTGGCCCGCGGCGCCGGACTGGCACAGGCGCTGGCCGACGCGAAGGCGTTCGTGCACCGGGCGGTCGCCGGCGGCGCGGGCTGGCGGCTGGGTGCCGGGCACGGCCCGCTCGATCATCTTGGCTGGTCGGCGGCTATGGTCTAGCCATGATCGAAAGGTTCCACCCCGAAGGTTTCCCCACGCCGGCCGTGCCGCTGTCGCACGCCACCAAGGCCGGCGGGTTCGTCTTCGTCTCCGGGCAGGTGGCCACGGACCGTGACGGTGAGATCTACCTCGGCGACTTCGCGCGCGAGGTGGAGAGCACGCTGGACAACGTCGAGGCGGTGCTGGCGGCGGCCGGCGCGCGGCGCGACCAGATCGTCAAGGTGAACGCGTTCCTCTCCAACGCCACCCTGTTCGCGCCGTTCAACGAGGTCTACCGGCGCCGGTTCCCGGACGCGCCGCCGGCCCGCTCGACGGTCGTCGTCGACTTCGGCCGCGCGGACGTGCGGGTCGAGGTGGAGGCCATCGCGTACGTCGGCTGACGGCGCACGACCGCCGCCGTTAGGAAGGGCCCCTTCCCATACATGAAGCGTTAGGAAGGGGCCCTTCCTATACGCGAAGCGTTAGGAAGGGGCCCTTCCTAACGAATGGTTGACATTGATCGATTGATGGGCTGATCGTGGACGGCAACGTCCTTCGATGTCCGCAGGAGGTTCGATGTCAACGAGACGCTGGGCGGCGACCGCCGCCGCGGTGGTGCTGGCCGTGGGGGTGCTGGTGGAGCCCGGACCGGGCACCGCCGCCCCGGCCGAGGGGCCGGCGATCACGGTCGCCGGCGGGGAGACGGCGCTGGTCCGCTTCCGCCTGCCGGACGAGGCGATGCTCCACGAGCTGGTGGCCGGCGGTGCCGACGTCGCCGCCCGGCCGCGGACCACACCCGGCGGCGTCCTCGCCGACGTCGTGGTCGGCGCGGAGGAGTTCGCCGCGCTGACCGCGCGCGGTGCGGTGCCCGTCCAGCTCATCCAGACCGCCGGCGACGCGGCCCGGCACCTGGCCGGCAGCCGGCGGGCGGCCCGGGTCGCCGCCGCGGACACGCTGCACGTCCTCCAGGCGTACTGGTGGACGACCGGCGGGCGGACCTTCCTGCAGACGCAGGTGGCGACCACCGCGTCAGACGACCCGGACGTGGAGATCACCGTCACCTGGCGGACAGCGGACGGCACGACCGGCTCCTTCCCGCTGATCCGGTTCGAGGACGCCGGCGAGTACCAGTACCACTGGGCCGTCCCCCAGCGGCTGCCGGACCGGCCGGTGTCGGTGACCGCCACGTCGAGCCTGGGCGGCGAGTCCCGGGCGACGACGCCGGCCGCCTGGCCGGGTGCCACCCCGCCGCCGCAGCCGAGCGGCTACCAGAAGGACTTCATCGACGCGTACCTGACGCCGACCGACATCGGCGCACGGATCAAGCGGCTGGCGCGGCAGTATCCGGCGCTCGTCGAGGTCGTCAACCTGCCGCATCGGACGCAGGGCTACCGGCGGACGGCATCGGCCTACCTCGGCGACCCGGCCGCGGCGGCCGTCGTGGTCGAGTCGGTGCGCTTCGGCGACCAGGGGATGAACGGCGTCCAGGTGCGCACCGTCGACCCGGGCCGGCGCAACCGGCCGCTGTCGGCGACGTACAAGGACCGGGTCCTGACCGTCTCGCTCGCCACGGACGGCGCCGGCAAGGTGATCAGCACCACCGACCACGTGGCCGCGTTCATCAGCGCGCGGTACCCGCAGCGGTTCACCGCGTTCGTCGAGGACGGGTCCGCGGGGCTGCCGATGCCGGTGACCGGGCCGGTCCGGCTCGACGACGGGCTCGCCGGCACCGAGGTGCCGCAGCGGCCGTGGACGGTGCAGGCCCTGCGGATCGGCGCGGTCCGCGACGGCTCGAAGATCGGCGTGCTGGCGTACTCCCAGGAACACGCCCGCGAGTGGGCGACGCCGCTGGTCACGCTGGAGTTCGCGGAGCGGCTGCTGGCCAACTACGCGACCGACGCGCAGACCCGGGAGCTGCTCGGGGCGGTCGACGTGTTCGTCATCCCGACCGTCAACCCGGACGGGGCGAACTACTCGTTCCACGACTACAGCTTCCAGCGCAAGAACCTGGTCAACCACTGCACCGGCGCGCAGCGCGACCCGCGCTACCGCAACTCGTGGGGCGTCGACGTCAACCGCAACTACGCGGTCGGTTCGGTCTTCGACGGGTACGTCGGCGGCAGCACCAACTGCCTGTCGGGGACGTACGCGGGCACGGCGGAGCTGTCCGAGGCCGAGAGCCGCAACGTGATCGCCCTGGCGAAGGCCCACCCCAACATCCGGTACGCCATGAACGTGCACAGCTACGGCGGGTACTTCATGTGGCCGCCCGGTGCGTACAAGGCCGACGGCCGCGTCACGCTCCCCCGCCCGTCGATCGACGAGTCGACGCACTTCATGGACAGCGCGCGGCGGATCGTCGGGGCCATCGCCGCGGAGCGCGGCACGGTGACCTGGCCGTCGTACACCGGCCCGGTGGCCGACGTGCTGTACTCGGCGGCCGGCAACTCGGCCGACCAGCTCTACTACGAGCTGGGCATCGCCGCGTGGGACTTCGAGGTCGGCAACGACCGGTGGAACGACGCCACCCAGCGGTGGGAGGGCGTCGGCTTCCTGCCGCCGTTCGAGGAGGCACACGCGGAGTCCCAGGAGTACGCGGCCGGCCTGCTCGAGCTGCTCCGGGTGGCCCGCGACGCGGCGGCGGCCGGGACGCCACCCGACCGGCGCTGAGCGGTGCCGGGCGGCCGACGCGAGCGGCACGTCGGCCGCCCGGCCGACCCACCGTCCGCTGTGGACGGACTGGCCCCGGGCGGCCGGCCCGTCCAGCCGGCGGCGGGCTCACCTCCGCCCGGTGGACAGCCGCCACGTCGGTGACCCGGCGGGCCGCAGGACGCGCTCGGCCAGGACGAGCGGCACGACGCCGAGCGGATACCAGACGAGGTCGCGCCAGTCGAACTGGATGCCCAGCACGAGCCGGGCCAGGAGGCTGCGCGCCGACAGCGCCGCCGGCACCCCGGTGAGCTGCGCCGCCTCGACCGCCCAGCAGAAGCCGGTCGCGACGGCGCCGGCGGCGACCGGGCTCAACCGGGGCCAGAGGAAGACGATCGCCGCGTAGACCATCGAGGCGTAGAGCGCGGTGCCGGAGATTTGCTCGACGACACCGCCGAAAGCCGCGCGCAGGGCGAGCGCGACCGCGAGGGCACCGGCGGCGACCGCCGCCATGACGAGGCGGACGGGGACGGCGGTCATCCCGCCAGCTTGCCAGGCGGTCAGGGGCAGGCGGTGAAGAGGTGGCGGGTACCGGTCGCGTACGCCGTGGCGTCGGTGAAGCGGCAGCCGTAGTCCGGGGTGGCGACCGTGCGCGGGTCGACGCGGTCGCCGGGCGGGCGGGTGCCGTGGCGGACCCAGGAGGCCAGGTCGTCCCAGGCGGAGCCGGCCTCCGCCGGGGTGAACTCGCAGTGGCCCGTCGCGCGGATCGCGCGCTGCACCAGCAGGCGGGAGCGGCCGTTGCGGTCCACGTCGGCGCGGTACTGCTGCTCCATCGCGAACGGCACGAAGAGGTCGCCGAGGTTGTGCAGCGACAGGACCGGCACGCGCGGGCGGCCCGCGACGTGCGGGACCTGGGTGAGGCCCGGCGAGAGCCGCTCGCCCCAGCGCTCCGGCGCCACCCGGCGCACCGCGCGGTTGACCTCGCGCGGCGCGTTCGGCGCGTACACGGTGAAGAGGTTGGTGGCGATGAGGCCCGGGTCCGCCGCGGTCGTGTCGCGGGCGGCGGCGGGGGCACCGAGCGTGAAGAGGTAGTCCTTCCAGTACGCGAACGACGCCGCGGCCCCCGGGCGGCTGCCTCCGCTGAGCCGCACCGTGAGGTCGCGGAACTGGCGGCCCAGCGCGTTCGCCGGCTCCGGCGCGGCCGGCGTCACCGCCGCGATGCCCAGCGTGTCCTGGACCCGCGGGACGACGGCGGTGAGGTAGTCGGCCGCCGGCGGGTAGGCGTCCACGCCGGCCAGTGCCTGTGCCGTCAGCTGGTAGTCGAGGAAGTAGTCGATCAGCCGCTGGTCTCCCATCACCCCGCACATCGGCAGCGCGCCGGCGTAGAACGACGGGTACTCCTCCAGCGATCGCGCGATCACGTAGCCGCCCATCGACACGCCGGCGAGGAAGGTCCGATGGGGACGGCGCACCGACCGCGCGACGTGGTCGGCGAGGTCCTTCGTGCTGAGCACGCCGGCCCGCACGTCGAAGCCGTTGGCGTAGTAGGAGGACGCGGCCCACGCGTACCCCTGGTCGAGGAGGCGCTGCCGCAGCCCGAACGCCGGCGTCTCCGGGCTGAGCACCCGGCCCTGGCCGCGGTAGCCGTGGGCCCACATGACCAGGTCGCCGTTCCACCGCGCGGGCACCTCGACGACGTACGCCGCGTGCCGGTGAGTGCCCTGGAGCACGCGGGTGGGCCGCCCGCCGACCACCGCCGGCGCGAGCGGCGGGTTGACGATCGTGTAGCCGGGCAGCGGCTGGTCGCCCGGCGTACCGGCGGCGAGCGCCGCCGGCGACGGCACGGCCGCGACGAGGGTCACGGCGACCACAGTGGACGCCAGGACGCGGGACACGAGGGTACGGCGCATCGTCGCGCTCCTCCCGAGGGGACGGTGCCCAGACCGTAGGCCCGCGCGACGACGGCTGTCAATACTGCACTGTCGATGCAGAAACGTCCGGTCAACTGGCGGCGGCGGCCGCCTGGTTGTCCCACATCGTGATGACGACACCGAGGACGAAGACCTGGAGCGGCAGCGGCACGCCGGGCAGGTCGACGTCGACGTCGTTGCGCCAGGCGCTGACCCGCCGCACCACGCCCACCGTGCGGTCGCCTGCCCGCAGCTCCTGCCGGTGGCCCCAGAGCGAGGCGCGGTGGAACGCGTACACCTGGCCGCCCGCCGTGACCGTCCACCGCTTGCGGCCCACCCGTTCCGCCGTGGCGACCGTGCCGCCGGTCGGGTCGAGCATCGTGAACCGGGTGCCCCAGGCACCGCCGCGGACCTCGTAGCGCAGGCCGTCGAGGGTGAAGGCGCCGCCGTTGCGCCAGAAGGCGCCGTCCCAGGTCGTGACCACGCGGCCGGCGGCGCGCACCTCGTAGCGGTTGCGCCAGACACTGACCCGGCGGACGGTCACCACGCGTCCACCGTAGCCGGCGACCGCTCCTCCTCCCACTGGCCGGCCGGCGCGGCTTCCGGCAGGAGGTGTCCGGCCGGCGCGCGCGGGACGCTCGGACGGCACGCCGGCCACCGCAGAGAGGAGACCCGCGATGACCGACCCCCGTCCCGACGGGCCGGACGACGGCGCAGCGACCGGCCCGTCACCGGCGCGGTCGCCGGCGCGGCGGCGCGCGCGGCGCGCCGTGCTGGGGCTCGGGATCGCCGCCGGCGGCGCCGCCACGCTGGCCGCCGTGGCGACCGTGCCGCCGCTGGTCACCGCGCCGCCCACCGCACCCGCGCCGCCAGCGCCGCCACGGGGGCGGTTCGCCGGCAAGGTCGTGCTGATCACCGGCGCCACCTCGGGCATCGGCGAGGCCACGGCGCACGCGTTCGCCGCCGAGGGGGCCGCGGTGAGCTTCTGCGGCCGGCGGGCCGACCGGGGCCGCGCGGTGGAGGAGGCGATCCGGCGGGCCGGCGGCACCGCCCGCTACATCCAGGCCGACGTGCGCGTGCCCGAGCAGGTCAAGGCGTTCGTGGACCGGACCGTGGCCGAGTTCGGCGGGCTCGACGTGGCGTTCAACAACGCGGGCATCACCCGGTCCGGTGCGGTCGACGCCCTGCCGATCGAGGAGTGGGCGGACGTGCTCGACACCAACGCGCGCGGCGTGTTCCTGGCCATCAAGTACGAGGTGCCGCCGATGCTCGCCGCCGGGCACGGTGTGATCATCTGTACCGCCTCCGAGTCGCGGCGGCCGGGCGGGGTCGCGTACACGGCGAGCAAGCAGGCGTTGAAGGGGATCGTCGACGCCGCGGCGCTCGACTACGGCCCCCGCGGCATCCGGGTGAACGCGATCGCGCCGGGCACCACCGACACCGCCCTCGTCCGCCCGCCCGGGCTGCCCGACGCGGCCTGGACGGCGTTCAAGCGGGCCTGGGGTCCGCTCAACGTGGCGGGGCTCGGGCGGATGGCCACGCCGGAGGAGATCGCCCGCGCGGTCGTGGCGCTCGCCACCGACGAGTTCGGCTACATGGCGGGCTCGACGGTGCTGGTCGGCGGCGGGCCGTTCGGCGGAGGCACGATGCGGATGCCGCCCGGCTTCCCCTCGTGACGTCCGTACCATGGCTGGCATGCCGGCGTCCTGGCCCGACCACCTGTTCGACCGGACGTCGCCGTTCGCCCGGCCCGCCACCGTCGCCGCGGTGTGGACCGGGTACCTCGCCTTCTTCCACCGCCCGGCCGGCTGGGCGGACGTGGCGTTCGCCGGCGTGGCGGTGCTCGTCTCGCTGGCCGGCGGGTTCGCCCCGCTGGCCGCCGCGCTCGCGCTGAGCGCGCTGCTCCCGGTCGCCGGCCTCGCCGGGTCGGCGGTGGTGGTCGGCATCAAGGTGAGCGCCGCGGTCGTGCTCTTCGAGCTGGCGCTGCGCGGGTCGACGCGGGCCGTGGCGCTCGCCGGGTCGGCCCTCGCGGTCGCGGTGTTCGTGACCGCCGGCGACGCGGCGCTCAGCGACACCGCGTCGGTGCTGTTCCGGGTGGTGATGGTGGTCGGAGCGCCGCTGCTGCTCGGCGGCTACGTGCGGTCGCTGCGCGACCGGCGGCGGGAGGCCGAGGAGCACCGGGCCGAGGTGACCCGCCGGCGGGAGTCGGAGCTGCGCGCCGCCCGGGCCCGCGAGCGCACCGCCATCGCGCGCGAGCTGCACGACCTCGTCGCGCACCACGTCTCCTCGATGGTGCTGCGGGTCGGCGTGGCCCGGCACGTCGTCCCCGACGCCGACCCCCGGTTGGCCGCGGTCCTCGACGACCTGCACACGAGCGGCACGGCGGCGCTGGCCGACCTCCGCGGCCTGGTGGCGGTGCTGCGCGACCCCGAGACGGTCCACGACGACGGGGTGACGGCGCCGATCGCGCCGGCCCGCCTGCCCGAGGCCGTCGCGGCGGCGGCCGCCGCCAGCCGCCGCCTCGGCCTGGCGGTCGAGGCGCGGGTCGACCCGGCCGCCGGCGCGGTCGACGCGGTGCGCGCGCAGGCGGTCCTGCGGATCGTCCAGGAGGGACTGGCCAACGCCGCGAAGCACGCCGGCGCCGGCACCCGGGTCCGGGTGACCGTCGCGGCCGAGCCCGGCAACCGGGTACGGGTCAGCGTCACCGACGACGGCGCCGGGTCGACGCCCCCGGCACCCGCGCCGGGCGGGCACGGGATCGCCGGGATGCGGGAGCGGGTGGGCCTGCTCGGCGGAGACCTGGTCGCCGGCGCGGACGCCGGCGGCGGCTGGCGCCTCGTCGCCACTCTCCCCGGCCGGGCCCGGTCCCCGGAGGCCGCCCCGTGATCCGGCTGCTCGTCGTCGACGACCAGACGCTCGTCCGGATGGGCCTGCGGATGCTCTGCGACGCCGCCGACGACGTCGAGGTCGTCGGCGACGCCGATTCCGGCCAGGAGGCGGTGCGGCTCGCCGAGCGCCTGGCGCCGGACGTGGTGCTGATGGACCTGCGGATGCCCGGCGTCGACGGGACGACGGCGACCCGGCGGATCCTGGCGGCGCGGCCCGCCACGAGGGTCGTCGTGCTCACCACGTTCGACGACGACGACCACCTCTACCCGGCGCTCGCGGCCGGAGCCTGCGGCTTCCTCGTCAAGGACGCGCCGCCGGAGGAGATCCTGGCCGCCGTCCGCCGGGCCGCGGCCGGCGACGCCCCCTTCAGCCCCGGCGTGCTGGGCCGCCTCGTCGAGCAGGCCGTGCGCTCGCGCGCCGCGCCGGACCCGCCACCCGCGGTGGCCGCGCTCACCGCCCGCGAGCGGGAGGTCCTGACGCTGGTCGGCGCCGGGCTCTCCAACCGGGAGATCGCGGACCGCCTGCACGTCGGCGTGACCACGGTCAAGACCCACATCTCCAGCCTGATGGCCAAGACCGGGGCCCCGAACCGCATCCGCCTCGCCATCCTGGCCGCCCAGGTCGCCGCGTGCTGATCCGCCGCGGTGGGCGGACCCGCGCGGGCCCGCCCACCGTGGCCGGTGGCTACGCCTCCTCGGACCGGCGGCGCCGGTGGAGGGCCGCCAGGGCCGCCCCCACCACGAGCAGCGCGCCGCCCGCGGCGGCGAGGCCGCCGGTGGGCAGGCGGTCGGCGGAGCCGGTGATCGGCAGTGCGGTACGCGACGCGCCGCCCGTCGCCGGGCACGTCTGGAGCAGGTCGAAGGTGCCGTCGGCGCCGGTGATCACGGCGGTCGCCGAGGTGATCGAGAACGGGTTGAGCAGTTCGCCGCCCGCGGTCAGGCCGGCCGGCGTGCGGATCCACGCCTTGCCGTCCACGATCGCGCGGTCGCCGGCCGCCGCGGTCGTGATCGTCTCGGTGACCGGGCCGCCCTCGGTCGCGAAGACGATGGTCACGGAGCGGAAGTCGCCCTGCTGCTTCGGCCGCGGCAGCGCGAAGACCCAGACGTCCTCGCCCGCGAAGGGACCGCCGCCGAGCGCCGGATCACACTTGTGCACCGGGAACGCGGCCGCGGTCTGGCCCACGTCGGCCGGGTCGATGGAGATGGTGGTGCCGCTGGCCTGGGCCGGCGCGCCGGCGCCGGCCCCGACGGCGGCCGCCAGGGTGGCGGCTGCGGCGGTTCGGACGATCATGGACAGGCTCACAGGATCCTCCCATTGGTCGATGACCCGCAAAAACCTCACATTCGGTCGCGACCCCGCTGTCAGGTAACCAGCCGGCACCGATCTTCGGAGCCCTAATCGGGGAGCTTCACGGCGCGCGGGGCCCGTGTAAGCCGCGGCGCGGCGGGAATCCGGCCGGTTATGGCACCGAAGGAAGTGGAAGGCGACAACCGCCCGGTGCCGCTGACCGCCGAGGAGCTGGCCGAGGCGCTGCGCGGGCTGCCGTACTGGTCGGGCGACCGGGACGGGATCAGCCGTACCGTGCTGCTGCCGCCGGACGACCTCGACCGGGTCCTCCCCCGCCTCGACCGGCTCCGCGAGGAGACCGGCCGCGCGCCGCGCGTCGCCCGGCCCCGGCCCGGCGCCGCCGTCCTCACCGTCTTCACGACGTCGGTCTCCGCGGTCACCCGCCGCGACATCGACCTCGCCCACCGCGTCGACCGCGCGGTCGACCAGGCCGGCGGCGGCCGCGCGGGCTGACGGCGCACCGGTTTGCCGCCGCCGGTCGCGGGTAGCCCTCCAGAAGCCGTCGACCGAGGGGGACGAGGGATGTCGACCGGTTTCTGGGGCAGTGGGGGTTTCGGCAACGACCCGCTGGAGGAGTTCCTGGCACAGTTCTTCGGCGGGGCCGCGCAACCGGTCGCCCGCCTCGACCTGGGGCGGGTGATGAGCCAGGACGCCCGTGAGCTGATGCGCGCCGCCGCCGCGAAGGCGGCCGAGCTGGGCAGCCCCGACCTCGACACCGAGCACCTGCTGTGGGCGATGACCCAGCGGGAGCCGGTGCGCGACCTGCTGTCCCGGGCCGGCGCCGACCCGGTGGGGATCGCGGCGCAGATCGACGAGCGGGACCGGCGCGGCGCCGCCCGGCAGGAGCCGCCGGTGCTGACGCCGGCCGCGAAGCGCGTGCTGCTCCAGGCCCACCAGATCTCGCGCCGGCTCGGCGCCTCGTACCTCGGGCCGGAGCACATCCTGCTCGCGCTGATGCTCAACCGCGAGTCCGAGGCCGGGCGGCTGCTGGCGGAGTACGGCATCACGCCGGAGTCGCTGCGCGCGGCGGCGGAGCCCGGCGGCGGTGGCGGTGGCGGCGCGGCCGGCGGGGCCCCGGCGGCGACCGGGACGCCGACCCTCGACCGGTACGGGCGGGACCTCACCGCGATGGCCCGCGACGGCCGGATCGACCCCGTGGTCGGCCGGTCCGCCGAGATCGAGCAGTGCGTCGAGGTGCTGGCCCGGCGTACCAAGAACAACCCGGTGCTGATCGGGGAGGCCGGCGTCGGCAAGACCGCGATCGTGGAGGGGCTCGCGCAGCGCATCGTCGACGGCGAGGTGCCGCGCACGCTCAGCGACAAGCGGCTCGTGCAGCTCGACCTCACCGGGATGGTGGCCGGCACCCGTTACCGCGGGGACTTCGAGGAGCGGGTGAAGAACCTCATCGAGGAGGTACGCGACCACCCCGACGACCTGATCGTGTTCATCGACGAGATCCACACCGTGGTCGGCGCCGGCTCCGGCGAGGGGGCCACCGACGCGGCGAACATGCTCAAGCCGGCGCTGTCCCGCGGCGAGCTGCACGTGGTCGGCGCCACCACGCTCGACGAGTACCGCCGCTACATCGAGAAGGACGCCGCGCTGGAGCGCCGGTTCCAGCCGATCCTGGTGCCCGAGCCCAGCGTGGACGACACCGTGGCGATCCTGCGCGGGCTGCGGGACACGTACGAGGCGCACCACGGCGTGCGGTTCACCGACGAGGCGCTGGTCGCCGCGGCCGAGCTGTCCGACCGCTACATCGCCGACCGGTTCCTGCCCGACAAGGCGATCGACCTGGTCGACCAGGCCGGTGCCCGGGTCCAGCTGCGCAGCCGCGCCGTCGCCACCGACGCCCGCGAGCTGGAGCGCCAGATCGAGCAGCTCAGCCGGGACAAGGACCAGGCGGTCGCGGCCGAGCTCTACGAGCGGGCCAGCGAGCTGCGCGACCAGATCACGGCGCTGAAGAAGCGGGCCGACCACTCCGGTGAGGGACACTCGGCCGTGCCGGAGGTGACCGCCGAGGACATCGCCGAGGTGGTGTCGCGGCTGACCGGCATTCCCGCCCGCCAGCTCAGCGAGGAGGAGAAGGACCGGCTCAGCCGGCTCGAGGAGCGGCTGCACGAGCGGCTGATCGGGCAGGACGAGGCGGTCAGCGCGGTGGCGCAGGCGATCCGCCGGTCCCGTACCGGGCTCGGCGACCCGAACCGGCCGATCGGCAGCTTCCTGTTCCTCGGCCCGACCGGCGTGGGCAAGACCGAGCTGGCCCGCGCGCTGGCCGAGACGCTCTTCGGCGACCAGGACCGGATGGTGCGGCTGGACATGAGCGAGTTCCAGGAGCGGCACACGGTCAGCCGGCTCGTCGGCGCGCCGCCCGGCTACGTCGGCTACGAGGAGGCGGGGCAGTTGACCGAGGCGGTGCGGCGCCGGCCGTACGCGGTGGTGCTCCTCGACGAGATCGAGAAGGCCCACCCGGACGTGTTCAACCTGCTGCTCCAGGTGCTCGACGACGGGCGGCTCACCGACAGCCAGGGGCGGACGGTGAGCTTCAAGAACACCGTGCTGATCATGACGAGCAACCTCGGCTCGGAGCTGATCACCGCGGAGCGGGCCTCGGTCGGCTTCGCGACCGCCGGCGACGGCGGCGCCGAGGGCGACCTGCGGGACCGGATCATGCGCCGGCTCCGCGAGGAGCTGCGGCCGGAGTTCCTGAACCGGATCGACGACATCGTGATCTTCCGCCGGCTCGACCCCGACCAGCTGGTCCGGATCACCGACCTGCTGCTGGAGCAGACCCGGCGCCGGATGCACGCCCAGGACGTCGCCACCCGGTTCACCCCCGAGGCGATCCGGTGGCTGGTGGACCGCGGATACGAGCCGGCGTACGGGGCCCGGCCGATGCGCCGCACCATCCAGCGCGAGGTCGACAACCGGCTCTCGGAGATGCTGCTCGACGGCCGGCTCTCCGCCGGGCAGGAGGTGACCGTCGACGCGCGGGACGGCGCGCTCACCTTCGACGTCTCCGGCGCGCCGGTCACTGCGGTGCCGTGACCGGTTCGCCGGCCGTACAGGTCGGCTTCACGAAGCGGACGCCCGGCACGGTTAGTTTGCGGCGATGCCGTCCGCTCCCGACGTCAGCGTCGTCATCCCCACCCTGGCGCGGCCCGCGCTGGTGACCCGGGCCGTGCGCAGCGCGCTGGCGCAGACCCTCGACAACGTCGAGGTGGTCGTCGTGGTCGACGGCCCCGACCCGGCGACCGGCGAGGCCCTCGCCGGAATCGCCGACCCGCGGCTGCGGGTGGTGGCGCTGCCCGCCCGCGGCGGCGCGCCGAACGCCCGCAACGCCGGCGTGGCGGCGGCCCGCGCGCCGTGGACGGCACTGCTGGACGACGACGACGAGTGGCTGCCGGACAAGCTGGCGGTGCAGCTCGACCTCGCCAAGAACGCCGCCGTGCCGTCGCCGGTCGTCGCCTGCCGGCTGCTCAACCGCACACCCCGCGCCGAGCTGGTGATGCCGCGCCGCCTGCCGGTGCCGGGCGAGCCGCTCAGCGAATACCTGACCGTCCGGCGTGGACTGTTCCACGGCGACGGCTTCATCCAGACCTCGACCATCATGGCGCCGACCGAGCTGCTGCGCCGGGTGCCGTTCGCGCCGGGCCTGCGCCGCTGCCAGGAGCTGGACTGGACGCTGCGCGCGCTGGCGCACGACGACGTCGACCTGGTGTACGCGGAGGCGGCCCTCGTGGTCTGGAACACCGACGAGGACCGGCCCCGGGTGAGCTTCGACGCGCCGTGGGAGGAGATGCTGGCCTGGCTGCGCGCGAGCCGGCCGCTGCTGACGCCACGGGCGTACGCGGCGCTGGCGATGAGCGTGATCAGCTCGATGGCGGCACCCACCCGCAGCGCGCGCGTCTTCCGCGAACTGCTCACCGAGGCCCGCCGCCACGGCCGCCCGGGCGTCCTCGACTACGTGACGTTCGCGCAGACCTGGCTCCTGCCGCCGGGCCTGCGCCACCGCCTCCGCGACCTGGTCCTCGGCCAGCGGGGTGGCCGAGCCGCGCCGGCCGGCTACATGTCGCGGTAGCGCACGGCCGCGGCCAGCTTCTCCCGCAGCGTCTCCACGGTGGCCTGGTGCGCGGGCCACGTCGGGTACTGCGAGCCAGGAACCGCGTAGGGATACACGTAAGCCGCGGTGTCGCGCTGGTAGCGCCACCCTTCCGAGAGCGGTCCGACGTCGTAGGCGTCGTAGCCGATCGCGTCGAGGAACTCGGCCGCCGTCCGCTTGGCGGCCTCGTCGTCGCCGGCGATCGGCAGCACGGAGCGCTCGGGGTGCCCCGCCGGGCGGGGCAGGCTGGCGAGGTGACTGACGTAGATGTTGTTGAACGCCTTGACGACGCGGGATCCGGCAAGGTGCTCCTGCAGCAGCTCGCTCGTCGTCGTCGATTCGTCGTCGAGCTCGGCGATGTGCCCGTCGCGGTCCGGGTAGTAGTTGTTGGTGTCGATCACGACCTTGCCGCGCAGCGGCTCCACCGGCACGTCGCGATAGGCCCGCAGCGGGACCGTGACCACGACGACGTCGCCGGCGGCCGCGGCCTCGACCGCGGTGGCCGCGCGGGCCCGCGGTCCCAGCCGGTCCACGAGGTCGGCGAGGGTGTCGGGCCCACGACTGTTGCTCAGCACCACGTCGTAGCCCGCGTCGACCGCGAGCTTCGCGAGTGTACCGCCGATGTTTCCACTACCGATGAATCCGATGGTCGTCACGCACCCCCGCAACCCGCCACCGACGGGCGTTATTCCCTTTCGTCGAGCTTCCTGTGGTGGGTCGCGCGGGCGAGCCGAGGCTGGACGCGGTATGAGCCAT
>Ga0164243_10008583_pt1 | contig 15040 bp, 24 predicted proteins | sample OricompcompostOP_FD_108781 | JGI IMG/M metagenome (GOLD analysis project Ga0164243, IMG submission 108781) | Organic Plus compost microbial communities from Emeryville, California, USA - Original compost - Organic plus compost (OP) | ecosystem: Engineered > Solid waste > Mixed feedstock >... | reverse complement strand
GCGCGAGGCCGCGGAGAACGTCGCGGAGTCGCTGACGAAGGGCATGCGCGTCATCGTGCAGGGCCGCCTCGTCCAGCGCTCGTACGAGACCCGCGAGGGGGAGAAGCGCACCGTCGTCGAGCTCCAGGTCGACGAGATCGGCCCGTCCCTGCGCTACGCGTCCGCGAAGGTCACGCGCGCCGCGCGCGACCGCGGCAGCGTCGGCGGCGGATTCGGCGGCGGCGCGGGCGGCAACGAGCCCGACCCGTGGGCGAGCCCGAACGTCAGCGACGCACCCCCGCCCGGTTTCTGACCGACGACGAGGCCCCCGGGAGCACGTCTCCCGGGGGCCTCGTCGTGCCCGGCTACTTGATCTTGTCCACGACCCGCAGGCTTGAGACCTGTTCGGGGAGGTCCGAGTCCTGCGCGACGGCGAGGACGCCAGCCATGAGCCGGCCGATCAGCTCCGGGTCCTTGCCGTACGCGACGTACGGGCCGACCCGGATGAAGTTCGCGTGCGTCGCCTTCCCGTCCTCGACCTCGTACGACTCGGCGGCCGCCTCGGACGCGAACACGCGCACGTAGGTCCGGTCCGTGCCGTCGATGGCCCAGAGCAGGACCGACGTCGGCGCGAGCCCTGCCTCCATGAACAGCGTGCGGTTCTCCAGCAGGTCCGTGCAGCGCGCGGTCATGGCCCCGGTCGGGTTGCACTCCAGCATCGTCGCGGCCTCCCAGGCGGCCATGTCCCCGCCCTCGAAGAACGACACCTCCTCGTACTCGGGGTCGTTCATGCGCGACAGCTCGCCCCACTGGTGCGCGATCAGGCCGACGCCGAGTGCCGCCGACGCGCCGCACAGTGCCGCGACCGCGACGGGCCACCGGACCCGGCTCGTCCGCCGCGGCACGCCCGGCTTGCGGCGCGGCAGCGCGCGGCCGGGGTGCGTCGTGCCGGTGATGGCGTCGAAGTCCGCGGACTCCGGGATGTGCTCGCGCACGAGCGACCGGACAGCGTCCGGGTGCAGGTGCGTCAGGAGCCGCGAGACGACCTCGACGGCGTTCTCGAACGACTGCTCGGGGGACAGGACGAGGATGGGACCGCTCTCGTCCTCGACGAGCGCGGCGTCGACCCCCACGTTCTGGACGACGACGCGGGGTGCGGCAGCGCGGTGCACGCCCGCCTACCGGCGTTCGTCTTGGTGAGCCAGGAGGCTCTGGATCCGCGTCGCGATGTCGCGCGCGCGCTCGGGGTCGATGTCCTCGACGTCGGCTAGGACGACCGTGCCGACGCCGGGGCTCTTGACGACGGTCGTGTGGCCGGTGGAGGTGTCGCCGTCGAGCGAGCCGGCGTCCGCGCGTTGCTCTCCGGGGTCGACGTCAGCGGCGCGCAGCAGCCGCGCGAGCAGCTCGCTACGCGCTCGCTCCGACGGGTGCTCGGCAGGCCGCACGAGGTGTGCGACGTTGACTAGTTCCGCGGTCTCCGCGTCTGGCTCGTATCCGATGTGAGCGGAGAGCGCGCGGTGCAGCGTCTCCGCCCTGTCGGCTTCCTCGAGGCGCTGGCGTCGCGTGAACACCCGGCCCACCTCCATCAGCGGCGCAGTGCGCGCGCCGCTCCCGTTCGTACATGGTCATCCATGACTACTACGTCGGACGGGGCCGAAGCGTTACGGTTTGAAACCAGATTGGCGCGGAGAGTTTTCACAGCGCGGAACTTCAGCGCCTTGAGCGCGCCCTCGGTGACACCGATGATCGCGGCCGCGTCGCGCGTGCTGAGCCCGTCGAACTCCGTGAGCAGGAGCGCGTCGCGCTGCTTCCTCGGGAGCGCGTTCACGATCGCCGCGACGTCCGCGTTCACGGACCGGGTGACCGCGATGTCCTCCGGGCCCGGCCCAGACGCCTCGTGCCCCGGCCCGTACGCGAGCATGTGCGCCGTGACCTCGCGCGCTGGCCTCATCGACACCGAGCGCAGGTACGTGATCGCCGTGTTGTAGACGATCCGGTACGCCCACTGCGCGAACGAGCCGCGCGCCGGGTCGAACGACGGCAGGCCCGTGAGAATCCGCATCCACGCGTCCTGCGTGACGTCGTCGGCGGAGGCGCGGTCGCGCACGAGGCGGTACGCGCGCTGCCAGGTCGGGGAGTGGTACACGCGGTACAGCTCGACGAACGCCTCTCGGTCCCCGGCCCGAGCAGCCTCGGCCCAGGCATCGACGTTGGTGATTCGGGCTGCGCTGTCAGGCATGGCGAGCGTCCTCGGGCGATGAGGTCTGGTGGTGTGCCGGTTCCCTGGCCCCTGCGCTCACGCGCCCCCTGGTACCCCGTGCGCCTCGATCCTACCTGCACTGACAGGCAAGTCGAACACACGTCCACACCCGGCGCGGAGGGTTGAATCGTTGAACGATCCGGGACAGAATCGGCGGAACGGGAAGCGACCCCGTACCGGCTCACGGAGGACTGCCCATGCCCCTGCGCTTCGCCAACCCCCTGCACGCGACAGGCTTCGCCCACGGCACCGAGGCGGGCTACGAGCACCGCTGCCGCTGCGAACCCTGCACCCGTGCGAAGGCGTCGGCGGACAACGCGCGCGCGGTACGCCGCGCCCTGCTCGACGCACCCTCACGCCTCGACGTGCTCCCCCTCGTGCTCGCCCCCGAGAACCTTGCCGCGCTGCGCGCCGCCGTCCCCGACGTCACCGACGCCGAGGTGGCGCTCGCCCTGCGCACCCGGCCCGAGGTGATACGTCGGGCGCTCAACGGGGAGCCCGGACACGACCGCGCGCTGTACGGGCTCGCGACGCTCACCCCGGCCGACGTCTACGCCGCGACCGACACCGCCCCGTCCGCCGAGCTCACGCTCGCCGTCGGGCAGCTCGCCGCGCTCGGCTACCCCGTCGAGTGGCAGGAGACGCACGGGCGCGTCAGCCTCGCCGCCGCAGTGAGCGCTCCGGCCGTCATGGGCCGCACGAGCCGCGCCGCCCTGCGCGCCGTCGCGCGCCTGCGCGCCCGGACCGGCGAACGCGTCGCGTCCGAGCGGCACGGCATCGCCCCGGCCGACAGCGCCCAGGCCGCCGCCGCCGCGCGCGCCGCGGGCTACTACCCGCCCGCGACCTACGACGACGACGGCCGCCTCATCCTCAACGCGGTGCCCGACAGCCCGCACGACCGCGCCGACCAGCGCGCCGCCGTCCGCCTGCGCGTCGCGGCCGCGCTGCTCGACGCCGAGGACCTCCCCGCCTCCGAGCTCGCCACCGTCACCGGCGCGACGGCGTTCGTGCTGGAGAAGGTGATCCCCGTCGTGACCGACCTGCTCGGCCCGTACGGAGACCCCGACCGCCTGCGCGAGACCGTCGCCGCCTGGCAGGCCGGCGCGCTCGCTCCCCTGCTCGCCGCGCTGCGCCTCGGCCTCTACACGCTCCGCGACAAGGGGCTGCCGCGCGACCACCCGGACTACATCGCCTACCGCGACGAGCGCGCCCCGCACCGGCTCGCCGCCTGACCAGCACCACCCCCGGCCGCCCAGCGACGCGGCCCCGACGAACGGACACCCCATGCGCACTGACCGTGAGGACCTGACCGCCCAGCAGGAGGCCGTGGCCGACGCGCGCGCCAGCCTCGCCGCCGCACTCGAGGACCTGGAGGCGGAAGCGCGCCGCGCCGCGCGTGCCGCGCGCTCCCGGACCGGCCGCCCCGACGTCGACCGCGTCACGGCCGCGCACCTCGCCGTCGACCGCACGCGCGAGGCGCTGGACATCGCGACGTACGACCTCCAGACCGCCGCCGGGCACGACGGCTGATGGCGCTCGAACGGCGCGCCCCGCTCGCGCGCAAGACGCCGCTCGCCCCCGGCAAGCCGCTCGCGCGCAAGACGCCGCTCGCGCGCGGCACGACCCCGCTCGCGCGCACGACTCCGCTGCGCGCGACCCCGCCCGCGCGCACGGAGCCCGCGCGCGCACCGCGCGACGAGCGCGCACCCGAGCGCGCGCGCACCGAGCTCGCGCGCAAGCCGCGCGCGCGCAAGGCCCCGACCGACACCGGCGCGACGCGCGCGCAGCGCGACGCCGTGCTCACGCGCGACGGCGGCCGGTGCGCGCGCTGCGGCGTGGACGTCACGACGGGCGCCGTCGGGTACAACGACCACCACCGCCAGGGACGCGGCATGGGCGGGCGCAAGGGTGGCGCGCGCGCAGCCGCGAACCTGCCCGCGCGCAGGCTCACGCTCTGCGGGTCCGGGACGACGGGCTGCCACGGGTGGGTGACCGAGCACCCCGACGACGCCGAGCGCGCGGGACTGGTCGTGCGCCGCGGCGGCGGGATCGACCCGGCGCGCGTCCCGGTGCTCACGTGGCGCGGTTGGGTCCTGCTCGACGACGACGGCGGGCTGTCCTCGTGCCCCGTTCCGCCGGGTGCGGACGCGCGCAACCTCGCCACGTTGACAAGGTGAATGATTACCCTCTAGTGTCGGACATGTAGCCGGAAGCGACCCGGCCCCGACACCTCGGAAGGACCACCCACCCATGCCCCCTCTGACCTCCTTCGTGATCGACCTCGCGAGCACGATCCAGAACCACCACCGCGACCTCAGCGTCACCGCCGAGCCCGTCGCCGAGCGGGCCCGCACCCGCGCCCGCGACCTCACGATCCTCCGCCGCGGCACGCTCGCCGCCACCGTCCAGGTCGACGCCTACGACCTCCGCAAGACCGGCAACCTCGTCGCGCAGATCCGCCGCCCGGGCGACCGGTTCGACGTCGTGATCGCCACGCCGCGAGAGCTCGCCGCCTGGTTCGCGAACGTCCTGCTCCCCGAGCTCTCCCCCGCCCGAGCCCTGGCCGGTGTCTCGTGAGCGCGACGACGGCCGCCCCGAAGCGCAAGGGTGCCTCGCGGGTCCGCGGCGAGCGGCGCGTCAAGACCGACTTCCGCATGTACCCCGAGGGGCTGGACGCCGTGAAGCGCCGCGCCGAGGCGGAGGGCGTGAACGTGTCCGAGCTGCTGCGCCGCCTCGTCGCCTACGGCGTCCAGAAGATGCCCGAGGGCTGGGACCCCAACCCCGAGTCGTGAGCGGCGCGCCCGCACCCCTCGCGGTCGCCGCCCCCCTGCGCAGGTCGCAGGCCGGATGGATCCGCGAGTGCGTGTGGACGGCGCCGATGCAGCGCGCGTTCCGCCGCCGCCCCGAGCAGTTCACGGCCTGCGCCTGCCAGTACGGCGCCTGCCGCCACTGCCAGAACGGCGACCACCACCTGTGCACCCCTCGTCGACACGAGGCGCCCGCGGCCCGGCTCGCGACCAGCACCGGCGACGTCGACGTCTGGGAGGCAGGGCACCGGCACTCGTGGACGTGCGCCTGCGCCGCGAGCCACCACGGCGAGCCCACCCCTCCCCCGAGCAAGCCCGTCGCCACCGACGGCGACGGGTGGCGCCAACCGGACCTGTTCAGCATCCCGGAGCGCACCACCTGGCACCAACCAGCACTTTCCGCCTCCCTCTAGGCGGACCCGACCGCCGCGACCTGCGGCAACACCGAAAGGAACACCTCGCATGAAGAAGATCGCCACCCTCGCGGCCGCCGCCGCCGTCGTCCTCGCGCTGACGGGCTGCGGCATCAGCAGCGAGATCGGCCAGGCCGACCCCGCGCCGGCCGAGACGTCCGCGCCCGCCGCCGACGCGCTGGAGACGACGGAGCCCGTCGAGGCCACCGAGCCCGAGCCGGAGCCGGAGCCCGAGCCGGAGGTCGGCTCCCGCGAGAACCCGGGCGTGCCGGAGTCCGACGTCGCGACGTTCACCAACGGCGACGACGAGCTCGACATCACGGTCGGCGCCGCGACGTGGGACGCGAACGGCGCCATCGCCGAGGAGAACATGTTCAACGACGCCGCCCCCGAGGGCACGACCTACGTCCTGCTCCCGGTGACGACGACCTACCGCGGCCCGAACACCTCGCTCCCGTGGCTCGACGTCGACGTCAAGTTCGTCTCCGCGTCCGGCCGCTCGTACGAGACCGCGAGCGTCGTCACCCCGGGCGACCTCTCCGACGTGAGCGAGATGTACGACGGCGGCACCGCGACCGGCAACCTCGCGTTCGCGATCCCGCTCGACGACCGCGAGGGCGGCACCTGGGCCGTGACCGCCTGGTACTCCGACCCGCTGTTCTTCGCCGCGCAGTGACACCTCGGCGGCCCGGGGCACTCCCCCGGGCCGCCGCCCCACGCACACCACCAGCCCGAAGCGACCGGGCACCGACAACAAGGAACCCACCGTGACGACCTCGACCACCACCGCCACCCCGCTCGGCCTCGACGTCTGCGACGTCTGCTGGGACAACCCGTGCATGTGCACGCTGCCGAACGTCGACGAGCTCGCCCGCCGCCTGTTCGGCTCCCAGCCCCTCGCTGCCCCGTCGACCGGCGGCGAGGCCGTCACCATGACGGACCTGTTCTGCGGCGCGGGCGGATCCTCCACCGGCGCGGCCGCCGTCCCTGGCGTGAACATCGTCATGGCCGCGAACCACTGGCAGCTCGCGATCGACGTGCACAACGAGAACCACCCGAACACCGACCACGCGGCCGCCGATCTGCACCAGGAGGACCCCCGTTTCTTCCCGCGCACCGACGTCCTGTGGGCGTCGCCCGAGTGCACGAAGTGGTCGCAGGCGAACGGCTCGACCCCGCTGCCCGCCATCGAGGAAGGTCTGTTCGAGGACCCGCTCTCCGCCGAGGCCGCGACCCGCTCCCGCCTGCTCATGTTCGACGTGCTCCGGTTCGCGGAGTACCACCGCTACCGCGCCATGATCATCGAGAACGTGGTCGACATCGCGGTCCAGGCGAAGTACCGCATGGCCTGGTACGAGTGGCGCCAGCAGCTCCGTGCCCTCGGCTACCGGTTCCGCGTCGTGTCCCTCAACTCGATGCACGCCCAGACGTTCGGGATGCCCGCCCCGCAGTCGCGTGACCGCGTGTACATCGTGTGCTGGCGCGAGGGCGAGCGCGCGCCCGACCTCGACCGCATCCTGCGGCCGCGCGCGTACTGCCCGAAGTGCGACGAGCTCATTCGCGCGACGCAGTCGTGGAAGAACGGCCGGACCGTCGGCCGCTACCGCCAGACCTACGTCTACACGCACACGAAGTGCGGCACCGTCGTCGAGCCGGCCTGGCTCCCGGCGTCCGCCGCGATCGACTGGTCGATCCCGGGCGAGCGCGTGGGCGACCGCCTCGCGGACAAGACGCGCGCCCGCATCGCCGCGGGCATCGCGAGGTACTGGTCCCCGATCCACCTCGAGGCGGCGGGCAACACGTACGACGCCGCGACGCCGACGCACCGCAACCACGGCGACCCGAACGCGTACTACCGCGCGTGGCCGGTCGACGACGTCCTGCGCACGCTGCACACGGACGCGTCCAAGGCCCTCGCGCAGCCGCCGTTCATCACCGAGATGTACGGCACGAGCAGCGCACGCCCGGCCGCGCACCCAGCCGGGACGTTCACCGCGGGCGGCAACCACCACGGGCTCGTCACGTCGCCGTTCATCATGACGAACCAGCACCAGAACCGCGCGCACGAGCTCCGCGAGCCGATGCCGACCATGACGACCGCCACCGGCGGCGGGCACGCCCTCGTCGCGCCGTACTACGGCACCGCGCGGGAGGCCCGGCCCACGTCCGAGCCGGTCGGCACCCTGACGACCGTGGACCGGTACGCGCTCATCCAGCGCATGAACACGGGCGGCGCCGAGATGACCACCCCGGCCATCGAAGCCCTGCGCACCCTGACGACGGCGGGACACCAGGCGTTGCTCCAGGCGGGCACGCCGACGGGACGCCCGCACGTCTCCCCGGCCGACGTCAAGGCGGCCGAGGCCATGGTCCCGGACGTGCTGTTCCGCATGTTCCGGCCGCACGAGGTCGCCGCGGGCATGGCGTTCCCCGGCACCTACCGGTGGGACGTGAAGGACTCGAAGGGCCGCACGCCGTCGAACCGCGACCTCGTGAAGATGGCGGGCAACGCGGTCACCCCGCCCGCGGCGCGCGACCTCGTCGCGACCGTCGTGGAGTCCCTGGCGGGCGAGTCGCTCGCGGCGTGACGCGGCGCGACGGCCCGGGCGCGACCACGCCCGGGCCGTCGTGTTGACACCCTGAACAATCGCCCCCTAGTGTGGGACACACCAACCCGGAAGCGACCCGGGTCCGACAACCAGGAGCCCCCTGTGACCATCACCATCACCACCATCGACAGCGTCCGCGACGCGTTCACCCGCCTCGCCGCCACCGACCCCGATGCCGCGCACACGTTGTTCCAGGAGTTCGAGGGCATCGTCCGCGCCGCCGAGTACCCGCAGCTCATCGTCGAGACGCGCAACGACCCCGACGCCTGCGAGGGCCACGAGTCCACCGACGGCGCGCACATGGGCGAGTCCGTCACCTGCGACGGCGCGTGCAACCCGACCAAGGTCCTGCTCGACCCGTACACCAGCGAGGAGACCGGCGTGATCGCGGTGGACATCGCGACCCGCTGGACCTACGACGAGGACCCCGACGTCGAGGACGGCATCGTCCAGTTCGAGTACGACGGCGGCGACTTCGACGGCCTGGTCTACCTGTCGACCGCGACCGAGCGGCCCGTGCGCCTCCCCGACGGCTGGACCGAGGCGTGAGCGGCATCCCGCATCGCGCGGTCGTCCGGGTCTCCCCCGACCCGGACGGCCGCGCCGCGGCGCCCCTCGCCGGCCAGCGCGCCATCGTCGTCACCGACGCCCGGCTCGACGCCGGCCCCGGGCTGTTCCTCGAGGCCGAGGACGGCACGGCGCGGGCGTTCGCGCTCGCCTCCGACGTCGAGCCCGTCACCGACGGGTGCGCCGTCGCCGTCGACCTCTCCCCCGGCATGGTCACCGCCGCCACCATCGCGGACGCCATGCGCCGCGCCCGCGCCGCGTACGTCGCGCTCCACGGCGACCCGCTCGGCCCGTTCCCGACCTACGCCGGGCCGGGCGAGTACCGCGCCACCACGCCCAGCGGCGACCGCTACGCCGCCGTCCGCGTCTACTGACCACCATCCCGCCGGAAGCGCCCCGGCCCGAGCAACGGAGAACACCGTGACCACCACCGCACCCACCCAGCCCGACGTCGCAGACGTCCACGCCGCAGTCCTCGCGGCCACCCGCCTCGCCCGCGTGGGCGACTACCGGCTCGTGTTCAACGAGAACGGCGTCGTCGCCACGAGCTTCACCGGCCCCGGCCGCATCGTCCTGCGCCTTGTCGAGCCGCAGTCCCCGACCGGCGAGACGTTCGAGGTGAACCACCTGGACGACTCGCGCGTCTCGACGCACCTGTTCTCGACGCGCGACCTGGACCGCGCCGTCGCGCTGTTCGCCGTGCTCGCGCACCGGGAGGCCGCGCGCATCGAGGTCGCGGCCCGCGAGTTGTTCGGCCACCCCGACGCGCGCCTGCACGTCGCGACGACGTACCTCGCGGAGTGGTGGTCCGGCGGGATCGCGGACTTCATCGCGAGCGTCAGCCTCCCGCAGCCGTGAGCACGCACGTCGTCCGCACGCTGCGCCTCGCGTCCGGCGCCGCGACCGTCGCGGCCGTGACGAGCGAGCTCGCGGCCGAGCCGTTCGGGCAGGTCGAGCGCGGCCACCTGGCGGCGACGGGCGGAGCGATGAAGGTCTGGCTCGACGGGGTCGACGTCGGGTGCCTGCACCTGACGCACGACGAGCACGGGCGTCCGACGCTCACGCTCAGCGGGTACGACGCGGCCGGTGACCTCGCTCTCACGGACACCCTGACCCTGCCGGGCGCCGACGGCGCGACCTGCGGCCCATCTGACTGACCCGTGTTGACACGCTGAAACATCGACCTCTAGTGTGAGACACACCAGCCCGACAGCGACCGGGCGCCGACAACGAAAGCGAGACCTCTCGTGACCACCAACTACGCGGACGACACGTACCTCAACGTCAGCGCCGACGACCTCAACCCCGGCGACACCATCGAGCTCGACGGCCGCCGGTACACCGTCGACCACACCGACCTCACGAGCGCCACCGACGACCCGGAAGGCGTCACCGTGCACACCACGTCCGGCGTCACGTTCGGCTACGACTTCGACGACACGGTCACCGTCGTCATCCGCCACGGGATCCCCGCGCCCGCCACCGAGCCGGACCGCCGCGTCGCCGGAACCGTCGTGCACCACTGGTCGGGCGTCACACTCCCCGCCGCCGCAACCCTCGTGCGCCGCGCCGACCTGCGCCCCGGTGACATCGTCCAGTCGTCCCACGGCTACCGCCTCCACGTCACGGGCGCCACGGTCCAGGGGGCCACGAGCGACCTGCGCGGCACGCTGCGCGGCCCCATCCACGGACCGGACGGCCCCGAGCACGTCGAGCGGCACGACGCCAGCAGCGTCGTCCCGGTCTACTCGCGCGGCCCCGAGCCCACGCCGGCCCCGGCCGACACGGTCACGCTCACCCTCACCCGCGAGCAGGTGCAGCACCTCAGCGCGCTCGTCGACCACGCCGACCGGTGGCACAGCGAGTGGTCCGGCTACATCAAGGACGAAGCGCTGCTCAACAAGGACATCACCGAGGAGTGGGCGCAGGAGACCCAGGCCGAGCACGACGCGGCATCCGCCCTCGGCGTCGAGCTGCTCCGCCAGGCGAACGCCGCGACGGCCGACCGCGCCGCCACCCCCACCGACTGACCCGCGCGCCGGGCCGTGCACGTCACGGCCCGGCGCACCCGCACCCCGCGCCCGAGCGACGGCGCGCCGACAACGAGAGGCCCCGACCATGCCGACCCTCACCCTTCCCGCCCCGGTGGCGACGCCGAGCGCGCCCCGCCCCATCGTGCCGCTGCCGCGCATCCTGCCCCGCACGCCGTCCGAGCACCTCGCGCACACCCTCGCGGACGCGCTCGTGCGCGCCGGGGACGCCCCGGCCGCGCGCACGTCCGTGCACGCGATGACCACCGGCGTCGCCGTGCTCACCGTGACGCACCCCGACGGCGGAGACCGGCTGCGCGTCGTCGTGGTCACGCCCGACCGCGACGGGCGCGGCCGCGCGTCCAAGACCCCGCCGCCGCCGACGTTCGCCGTGCAGGGGTTCGACCGCGGCGCGTTGCTCCCGCGCCTGCGCACGGACGCGCGCGCACTCTCCGTCGCGCACACGTCGGCCGTCGGCTTCCTGCTGCTCACGGCGGAGCGCGCGCAGTGAGCGCGCAGACGCTCCCGGTGCGCGCGCACGGTGCGCACGGTGCGCGCGCGCACGAGCGCAAGCCGGTGCGCGCTCACGACGTGCGCGCGTTCGGGATGGAGGTCCTGCGCGCGCTCTCGGCTGCGCGCGCGGTGGACGTGCGCATCGTCGAGCGCGACGGCACGGACCGGCGCGACGCGCACCTGGTCCTCGCGGCGGTCGTGAGCGGCCGGTTCGCCGCGGTGCGCGTGACGTTCGACGGGCGCCGTCGGGTGTCGCCGTCGCACGGGTCCTCGGTGGTGCGCATCGAGAGGGAGCGCCCGGTGCACGGTGTGCGCGTCCCGCTCGACGAGCCGTTGCGCGTGCTCCCGTCGACGAGCTCGGACGACGTCCTCGTGTGGCTCGTGCTGACGTTGGGGAGCATGCCGAGCGAGTGTTGACAGGGTGAAGCATCACCCCCTAGTGTGGGACACGCAAGGCCGGATAGCGACCCGGCCCCGACACCGAAGGAGCCCACCGTGGCGATCACCCGCACCGTCCAGCACGCCGCCGACGTCCTCGTCGACGCGCTCACCGCCGCCGACCTCGCGCCGCTCGACGCCCTCCCCATGACGTTCCCCGCCCCGCCCCCCGACGCCGTCACCCTCGCGCTCGACGTCGAGCGCGAGGCGTTCGTCGAGGTCCGCGTCTCGGGTCTGCCCGGCCGCATCCCGGTCTTCCAGGCCGCGCTCCGCAACCGCAGCGGCCTGATCATGCTCGGCATGGTCACGTTCGACAACGCGCCCGCGCTGGTCGACTTCGTGCAGACCTACGCCCGCACCGGCGTGCGCGCCCTCCCGCCGTCGCACACCGTCGCCCACTGACCCCCCGGCGCGCCCGGCACCCCACCGGGCGCGCCACCCCACCCCCGCCGCCAGCGACGCGGCACCGACAACACGGAAGCGAGAACACCCATGAGCACCACTGCCCCGACCGTCACCCGCATCGTCTCGACCATCCCGCGCCTGCTGCGCGGCGACGAGCTCACGCCCGAGTACCTCACCGACGAGGCGCAGGAGTTGTTCGAGGCGCAGTGGCGCGGCGACCGCGACGCGTCCGGCTTCTCCGAGGCGCGCCTGCGCCACAGCCTCGCGGAGCACGAGCGGGACCTCGCGGACACCCTCGCCGGGCGCCGCAGCCCGCGCAAGACGCTCGGCCCGCACGTCGTGAGCCGCAAGCGCGGCGACCTGAAGGCCGAGGCGATCCGCATCCTCGAGACGTGGATTCGCGAGCACCGCGAGGACATCGAGACCCGCGGGCAGTCCAACGAGGTGAACCGCGCCAACGTCCGCTACCGCCTCATCACGAAGTGACCCCCGCGCCCGGGGCCGGCCGACCACCGGCCGGCCCCGGGCGCACCCACCCCGCCGCACGCGACGCGGCACCGACAACTCGCCCCCGAAGGGACGCCCCATGACCAGCACCCAGACCCGCTACGCCCTCGACGCCGACCGCGCGACGCGACTCCTGACGTCCCTGCACGCCGTCCAGGACGGAGACGGCCCGTTCAGCGCGGAGGCCCGCGCCGGGCTCGACCTGATGCCGCTCGGCTTCCACGTCGGAGACGTGCCGCTGCTCGACGACCTGAGCCTCGACGACCTGGGGGAGTGGGACGAGGTCGCGGACCTCGTGACGCTCGCGTGGGAGGCCGGGATCGTCACCGGCCCGGCCGAGCCGCGCCTCGTGCACGTGCCCGACGACGACGACGGCGAGACGTTCTACATGGCGCGCCTGTCCCCGTCGTCGCCGCTGCGCATCACGACGGACTCGTTCAGCGCGCGCGAGCTCGCGGACCCGGCGCTGCGCGGTGTCGCGTACGCCGTGAGCCTGCTCAGCCGCGCCGTGTCCGTGCTCAACGACGCGCTCGCCCGGCTCGACGACTACGCGGCCGCAGCGGTGCGCGCCGCGTCGCTCCCGCGCCTCGCGCCGGGCGACGAGGTCCGGGCGACGTTCTACGACGAGGTCGGGACGACCCTGCACTTGACCACGGTGGAGCGCGTCGACCCGGTCCCGGGCGCGCCGGACCGGGTGCGGGTGACCGTCGCGACGGCGCCGGACGACGGCCTCCACCGCGTGCGCGAGTACGAGTACGACGGGACGCCGTCGAGCCTGGTGCAGCCCGTCGGGGCGTGACGTCGGGCGCGGCCGGGCGGGGGATTCCTCGCCCGGCCGTCCGTGTTGACACGCTGAACGATTGCCCCTAGTGTGGGACACGCAAGGCCGGAAGCGACCCGGCCCCGACAACCAGGAGGCACCTCCGATGCAGGTCACCGTCACCACCCCCAACGCCACCACCCCCACCCCGGTCGTCCCGGTCTCCCTCCGCGTCGACCTCACCCCGGCCGAGCGCCACCACCGCGCCGCCGCCCGCGCGATCATCGCGGCCGCGTCCGCCGCCCGCTGGGACGCGCTGCACGCGCCGTCGCTCGCCGCGCCGCCCGCCCGCACCGCCCGCGTGTCCTCCGCCGCCCTCGACGGCTACCGCGACCAGGTCGCGCGCACCGCCCGCCCCGTCACCTGGCGCCCCCTCGCGGGCTGACCCCTCCCAGCCCGGCCCGCCACGACGGCGGGCCGGGTTCCGCACTCCGGCCGCAGCGACCGGCCACCGACAACCGAAAGCGAGCCCACGATGCCGCAGAACGTCCCCGCCCCCGCCAACGCGCACCTCGACGACCGCGACGCCGCGATCCTCGAGCGCAGCCTCACCGCCCGCGCGAACCTCACCGGCCCGCTGGAAGGCGACGCGCTCCGCTACAGCGACGGCACGGTGGTCCGCATCGCGCACGTCTGGCACGACGAGCACGGCGCGCCCGAGCACGTGCAGCCCGCGATGGGCGCGGGCAGTTACCACCTGAGCGACACCGGCCACATGAGCATGTCCGGCGGCCTGTGGTCCCCCGTCCCCGCCGCCGACCTCACGCCGACCGACGAGCGCCGCGACGTCACCGCGTGGTTCTTCCACCACGGGTGGATGAAGGCGCACAACGGCATCAACGTGACCGTCTCCGTCCCGGTCTGGCAGATCGAGCGCCCGTGGCCGTACAGCGACCGCTGAGCACCCGACCCGCGCCGACGACGACGCCCGAGAGAGACGAGCACCCCATGAGCACCGCCACCACCACCCGCCCCGCCTGCACCCGCTGCGGCCCGTACTGCCGCGGCATGGGTGCCGGGTACCTGCACGCGGGCGACGTGATCGAGCACGACGGCCGTGACGTGCGCGTCGAGGACGTCGTCCAGCGCTCGTGGCACGAGTTCCGCGTCACGCTCGCGACGGGCGAGCTCGTGATCCTCAGCGGGTCCGAGACCGTCCACTTCGCCCGCCGCTGAGCGGGCAGCCCCGGCACCGCTGAACGCGAGCGGCGACGGCCCACGACCGGGCCGGGGCACGCACCACCACCCACCGCGCCGACGCGACCGGCGCCCGAACGAGGGAAGCGACCATGACCACGACCACCGCCCCGCCGTCGCCCGATGCCGTGGCGACGATCCTCGCGGACGCGCTCGCCCGGCCGGGCGTGAGCGTCATGACCGAGGCGTCCGCCGAGTCGCTCGTGCCTGGCGCGCTCGACGTCACCGCGTACGCCGAGACCTCGGCCGGCTCCGTGCCGCTCGTGACCGTGACGACGTCGGACGGCGCGCTGTTCCGCGCGCGCCGCTACCGGTTCGCCCCGGCCGCGACGCCGGTCCCGTCGTTCAACCTCGCGGTCACGCTCGCGTCCCGGTGGGTGGCCGACGACCTCGCGCACGCCTTCGCGGACGCGGAGCTCGTGACCGAGGGCGCCGCGTGCGCGCCCCGGTCGTCGTCGCGCTCGTGGCGGTCGGGTGGCTCGCGCTCGCCGTCCT
>Ga0164243_10008582_pt1 | contig 15041 bp, 11 predicted proteins | sample OricompcompostOP_FD_108781 | JGI IMG/M metagenome (GOLD analysis project Ga0164243, IMG submission 108781) | Organic Plus compost microbial communities from Emeryville, California, USA - Original compost - Organic plus compost (OP) | ecosystem: Engineered > Solid waste > Mixed feedstock >... | reverse complement strand
GGAGGTGACGATGCCGAAGCCCATCTTCTCGTCGTCGGTGAGGTCCTGCTTGCCGTAGAGCGGGCCGCGGGTGCCGACGTGGGAGAGGGCGGAGGTGTCGAGGATGCCCTCCTCGACGGCCCGACGGAACGGCGTGCCATGGGTGTACTCGGCGCCGAAGTACGTGTCCCAGGTGTCGAGGTGCGCGTCGAAGTGCAGCAGCGCGACCGGGCCGTGCTTCTTGGCTACCGACCGGAGCAGCGGCAGGGCGATGGTGTGGTCGCCGCCGAGGGTCATCAGGCGGGCGCCGGTGCCGAGGAGGTCGTCGGCGGCGGCCTCTATGGTCTCGACGGCCTCGTTGATGTGGAACGGGTTGACGGCGATGTCGCCGCCGTCCGCGACCTGCGCGAGGGCGAACGGGGAGGCGTCCTGCGCGGGGTTGTAGGGGCGCAGCAGCCGGGACGCCTCACGGATCGCGTTGCCGCCGAAGCGGGCGCCCGGCCGGTACGAGACGCCCGAGTCGAACGGCACGCCCACGACGGCGACGTCGGCGCGGCCGACCTCGTCGAGGCGGGGCAGCCGGGCGAAGGTCGCGGGACCGGCGTACCGCGGGACGCGGGAGGAGTCGACGGGGCCGCGGGGCGTCTCGTTGCTGCTCATGGAGGACTGCTCTCTTTCCTACACTTCGTCGCGTATGTGCTGACTGCCCACGATGCTACTGGGCGGCCGGGACCTGTTCGGACACGGTTTCGGACGCGTTCTCCGGCTCGGCGCCGCGTCCGGCGAGGCGCTCGCGCCAGGCGGCGAGGACGGCCGCGTCGGTCGGGCGGGTGGCGAGGGAGACGACGACGTAGGCCGCGAGGGAGGCGAGGAGACCGTAGTAGACGGGCTCGTTGGCGAGGATGCCGTAGGTGGCCATCAGGCCGATCACGGCGAGGCCGCCGACGGCGACGGACGCGAGGGCGCCCTGCGCGGTGCCGCGCTTCCACAGCAGCCCGCCGAGGATGGGCACGAGCAGTCCGCCGACCAGCAGGTTGTACGCGACGGTCAGCGCCTGGACCACGTCGTTGAGGGCGATGGCGGTGGCGATCACGGCGAGGCCCATCAGCAGGATGAAGGCGCGGTTGCCCTTGACCTCGTCGTGCTGTTCGCCCTCCGGGCGGACGATGCCGCGCAGCCGGGACCAGATGTCGTTGTTGGCGACGGTGGCACAGGCGATCAGCGCGCCGGAGGACGTCGACATCACGGCGGCGAGGGCGGCGGCCAGCACCAGGCCGCGCACGCCGACGGGCAGCTCGTCCTTGACGATGGTGGCGAACGCGTCGTCGGCGCTGGCCAGGTTCGGGTAGAGCACCTTGGCCGCCGTGCCGATGACCGCGCCGGCGACGGCGTAGGCGAGGCAGTAGGTGCCGGCGACGGTGCCGCCCCAGCGGGCCGTGCGGTCGCTGCGGGCGGTGAACACGCGCTGCCAGATGTCCTGCCCGATGAGCATGCCGAAGGTGTAGATCAGCACGTAGGTGAAGATCGTCTCGCCGCCGATGCCCAGCGGGTCGAAGTACTCGGTCGGCAGCTTCGCCTTCATCTCGGCGAACCCGCCCGCCTTGACCACGGCGATGGGCAGCAGCAGGAGCAGCACGCCGATCGTCTTCACGACGAACTGCACCATGTCGGTGAGCGTGATCGACCACATGCCGCCGAGCGTGGAGTACGCGACGACGATCGAGCCGCCGAGGACGATGGCGAGGGTGCGGTTCATGTCGAAGAGGACGTCGAAGATCGTGGCGTAGGCGATCGTCGAGGTCACCGCGAGCATGAGGGTGTACGCCCACATGACGAGGCCGGAGATGACGCCGGCCCGGCCGCCGTAGCGCAGGTCGAGCATCTCGGAGACGGTGTAGACCTTCAGCCGGGCGATGCGGGCGGAGAAGAAGACGGACAGGGCGAGCAGGCCGAGGCCGATGGTGAACACCATCCACGCGCCGGACAGTCCGTACTGGTAGCCGAGGCCCACGCCGCCGATGGTGGACGCGCCGCCGAGGACGATGGCGGCCATGGTGCCGGAGTACATGGCGGGGCCCAGGCGGCGGCCCGCCACCAGGAACTCGCTCTTGGACTTGGCGCGGCGCATGCCCCACCAGCCCATGGCCAGCATGCCGGCCAGATAGACGACGATGACCAGGTAGTCCACGGCCATGCGGGGGCCTCCTTCGCGCACTGTCGGTGGCGTGTCGTGCAGACGGATCGCTCACCGGCGCCGCGCGGGGACATCCGCCCGTACCCGCGGGTTGCCGGTGACCCGACCTTAGGTGGCCGAAAAGCGACTGCGAAGTGTACGTTTCATCCAGATCGGCAGCCTGGGATGGAGGAAACGTCCACCATGCCGGACCCCACTGTTCCGCCCACACCCCCCGTGCCCCTGGACGCGCTGCTGGCCCGCGCGGACCTGGGCCTGCGCCGGATCGCGGGCCCCGCGGACCCGGCCGTCGTCCTGCACTGGGCGCACACCTCGGAGATGGCCGACCCGTACCCGTACCTGCTGGGCGGCGAGCTGCTGCTGTCGGCGGGCGTGCACATCCCGGACGGTGCGGGCGCGGGCTACTTCGACGCGTACGTGTCGCGGATCGTCGCGGCGGGCGGGGCGGCGCTCGGCTTCGGTGTCGCGCCGGTGCACGACACCGTGCCCGGGGCGCTGGTGGAGGCGTGCGAGATGCACGGGCTGCCGCTGCTCGAGGTGCCGCCGCGGACCACGTTCTCGGCGGTGGCGCGGGCGCTGTGGCAGCTGATGGCGCAGGCCCGCACGGCCGAGCTGCGGCGGGTCACGGAGGCCCAGCAGAGCCTGGCCACCGCCGCCGCGCGCCCCAACCCGGTCCCCTCCGTCCTCCAGCAGCTCGCCCGCCGCCTGGGCGGACGCGCGGTGCTGTACGGCCCCGAGGGCACGCGGATCGCGGCCGCGGGGCCGGACCCGGGCGAGGCGGTGCGGACGGCGCTGGCGAAACTCGCGGAAGTGGTGCGCCCGTCGGGCGAGGAGCCGTCGCCCGCCTCCGCGTCGGACACGGTGGCCGGGCTGCGGCTGGTCGCGCACGCGCTGGGCAACGGCGAGGGGTTCGTGCTCGGGACGGCCGCCCCGCAGCGGGATGCGGGCGACCACACCATCGCGTCCGTCGCGGCCGTGCTGCTCTCCCTGCTCACCGGCGAACGCCACAGCGGCTCGGGCGCCGGCCGCTCCTCCGCGCTGGTGCGGCTGCTGCTGGGCGCGGCGCCCGCGGAGGTGGCGCCGCTGCTCGGCGAGGACCGGTGGCGGGTGGTGCACGGCAGGCCGGACGGGAGGGTGGCGCCGGACCCGGTGGCCGCGTCCGCGCTGGGCGCGGCTCTCGGCTCGTCGCTGGTGGACGTGGCGGGCGAGGTGGTGCGGGTGCTGGTGCCCGACGGGCGCACGGTGGAGCGGGTGCAGGGCTGGACGCTCGGCGTGAGCACGGCGGCGTCCCCGCGGGACTGGCCGGCCGCCGACACCCAGGCCGCCCGCGCCCTGGCCCGCGCCCGCGCCACCCGCACCCCGCTGCTCCGCCACGGCGACCGCCCGGCTGCCCTCACGGACCTGGTATCCCCGGCGGAGGCGGCCGCCCACGCCCGCGCGCTCCTCGCCCCGATAGAGCAGTCCCCGGCGCTGGTGGACACCCTGCGCACCTGGCTCTCCCTCCACGGCAGCTGGGACCGCACGGCGGTAGCCCTGGACGTCCACCGCAACACGGTCCGCCAGCGCGTCGCGCGGTGCGCCGCCCTCCTGGACGCGGACCTGGACGACCCGGACGTCCGCATGGAGCTGTGGTTCGCGCTGCGGACGCCGTAGCGAGGCACGCGCGGCGGCTTCGCCTGCACGCCTCGGATGCGGCGGGCGCCGAGCACCGCCGCCCGGCGCGAGGGCCGCGGGTTGGAAGTGTCCGCCCCTCGGACCCGGCAGCAGCGACCGCCGGAAGCGCCGCGCGGGACCACCCGGCCGACGACATCACGGCTCACACGCGGGCGCAGCAGCTTCCGCACGCGGCCCCGGACGTCCGCAGGGAGCCGCGCCCACCCCGAACGCACCCGGCGGCGACCGTCACCCAGCACCGCCCGACGCGCAGGACACATGTCCCACAGGTCCCCGCCTCGGACGTGGCGACAGCGGCCACCGGGCTCACCACGCGGCCGCCGGGCCGACGACATCACCGGCTCACACGCCGGCGCAGCCGACGCGCTCGTCCGCCGCAAGCCGCCCCGGTGCCCACGGCACCTGCTCATGCGCGGCGGGACGCCCGGCTTCCGCTCTCCGGTGTCGCCGGGAAGCCGCGCAGCGTCAGCGTCGTCGGCGGGGGCAGGGGATCGGTGGCCGGGGTGCCCCGGAAGGACCGGAGCAGGTACGCCACCAGGCGGCGGGACGCCTTCGGGTCGTCCGGGAGGGCCGCCACCAGGCCGCAGTGGGCGACCAGGGCCACGACGAGGTCGGACGGGTGGAAGTCGGGGCGGAGCGCGCCCGACGCCTGGGCCCTGCGCACCAGAACCGTGAGGTCCCGTTCGGCCTGCTCCCGGGAGCGCGCGTGCTGTGCGCCGGCCTGAGGAAAGGCGTCCAGGAACGCGGCCGGGAATCCACGCTCCTCCCGCTGGAGGGCGCAGACCGTCTCGACCAGGTGCGTCAGGCCCGTCCACGGGTCGTCGGCGGCCAGGGCGTCGCGGAGGGCCCGGCCGCAGGTCTCCATCTGCCGCGCGAACGCGCCCCGCACGAGCGCGTCCCGGGTCGGGAAGTGCCGGTACAGGGTCGCCACACCGACCCCGGCCCGGCGGGCCACGGTCGCCATCGGGGCGTCGAGCCCGTGCTCGGCGAAGACCTCGCGGGCCGCGGCGAGCAGGCGCTCCCGGTTGCGCCGGGCGTCCGCCCGCACGCCGTCGCGGGCCGTGTTCCGAGAGGATCCTGCCGTCACTGTCTCTCGCTTCCGCCGTAACCGGACGATCTCGTCCGCTTACCAGCCTACGGTCGGTCCCGGATCCCCCGACGGACCCCCTGAACGACCCGACGCGAAGGCGACAGCAGCGATGGACGACCGCATGATGAAGGCAGTGCTCCACGACCGCTACGGCGGCCCCGACGTGCTCTACGTGGGCCGCGTGCCCCGGCCCGAGCCCGGACCCGGCGAGGTCCTGGTGAAGGTGCACGCGTTCAGCGTCAACGGCGGCGAGCTGGCGGCCCGTTCGGGCCGTCTGCGCCTCCTGCTCGGCCGCCGCTTCCCCAGGCGTGTGGGCCTGGACTTCACCGGCGAGGTCGCCGAGCGCGGCGCCGGGGTCACCCGGTTCGCGCCCGGCGACCGCGTCTGGGGGGTCCTGGGGCGGACCTCCCGGTCCGGCAGCGCCGCCGAGTACGTGACCGTGCCCGCGGAGCGCGTCGGTCTCGTCCCCGACAGCCTCGACCCGGTGGACGCCGCCGCGCTCCCGGTGGCCACCACGGCCGTCACCGCACTGCGCGCCAAGGCCGGGCTGCGCCCCGGCGAACGCCTCCTCGTGCGGGGCGCGGCGGGCGGCGTCGGCAACGCCGCCGTCCAGCTCGGACGGGCGTACGGCGCCGAGGTCACGGCCCTGGCCCGCGCGGCCAACCTCGACCTGGTCCGAGAGCTCGGCGCGCACGAGGCCGTCGACCACCGGAGCGTGCGCCCCGCGGACCTGGGCCGTTTCGACGTCGTCCTGGACACGGTCGGGACCGAACTGCGCTCCTACCGGCGTCTGCTGAATCCAGGCGGCCGCATGGTGACCATCGCCTTCGACCTCGGCCGGCCCGTCACCTCACTCGGCTATGTCGCGGGCAGCGCCCTGCACGGACGGGGGCGGGTCCGCTTCTTCAGCGGCAACCCCCGGCAGTCCGACCTCGACGCCCTGGCCCGGCATGTCACCGAGGGCGCGCTGCGTCCCGTGGTCGACACGGTCTTTCCGCTGGAGGAGACGGCCGAGGCCCACCGGGCGCTGGAGGCAGGCGGCGTCCGGGGCAAGTACGTGGTGCGGGTCGCCGCTGAGTAGCCGTACGCAATCCACCTGAGTACGTGACGCACGTCCCAGCGCGCGATACGCCAGGGACGCCCCCTGTTCCCTGCCTCACAATGGGAGCATGCCGATACCCGGGACCCCCAGCCGCGCCGAACTCGTCGAACACCTGGTCGCCACCCGCATCGCGGGCGAGGTCGCCACGCCGCGCGAGAACAACCTCTCCCACTACCGGAAGCTGGCGAACGGCGACCGGCACTACTGGCTCGGCCTGGAGTTCGGCGAGCGGTGGACCGACGAGCAGGACGTGCTCGCGGTGATGGCGGAGCGCGTCGGTGTGAACGACGACCCCGAGCACCGGTACGGGCAGGACACCATCGACCCCGAGCTGACGGTCGACGGCCTGGAGCGGATGGCGGGGCGGCTGCGCAAGGCGGCGGAGGGCCGGCAGCGGGTGCTGCTGGCGACCGGCCACCCGGGCGGTCTGCTGGACGTGCACCGGGCGACGGCCGCCGCGCTGCGGGCGGCGGGCTGCGAGATCGTGGTGATCCCCGACGGGCTGACCACGGAGGAGGGCTACGTCATGCAGTTCGCGGACGTGGCGGTGCTGGAGCACGGGGCGACGCTGTGGCACACCCACTCGGGCTCGCCGATGAGGACGATCCTCACGGCGCTGGAGCGCGAGGGGAGACCGCTGCCCGACCTGGTGGTCGCCGACCACGGCTGGGCGGGCGCGGCGGGACAGTACGGCGTGGACTGCGTCGGGTACGCCGACTGCAACGACCCGGCGCTGTTCCTCGCGGAGGCCGAGGGCACCGTCCAGGTGACGGTCCCCCTGGACGACCATGTGACGAGCCCGCGCCACTACGACCCGATGACGGCGTACCTGCTGGATCAGGCCGGCCTGAGCTGAGGCGGACGCCCCTCGGGCGCGCCTTCGGGCCGCGGCCGGCCCGAAGAGGCGTGGCGGCCTCACCCCCGGGCCTCAGCCTCACCCCCGGGCGTCAGCCCTCGTCGCGCGGCACGCGGACCACGCCCTCCTGGATGACGGACACCGCGAGGCGCCCGTCCTGGGTGTAGATGCGGCCCTGGCCGAGACCCCGGCCGCCGTGCGCCGACGGGGACTGCTGGTCGTACAGCAGCCACTCGTCCGCGCGGAACGGGCGGTGGAACCACATCGCGTGGTCCAGGGACGCCCCGACCACGTCGCCGACGGCCCAGCCGCCGCGCCCGTGGGCGAGCAGGATCGAGTCCAGCAGCGTCATGTCGGAGACGTACGTGGCGAGCACGACGTGCAGCAGCGGGTCGTCGCCCTCGACCTTGCCGTTGGTGCGGAACCACACCTGGCTGTGCGGGTCGCGCGGCTCGCCGAAGCGGCCGTACGGCGGATCGTCGACGTAGCGCAGGTCGACGGCGGCGCGGGCGCCGAGGTAGCGGTGCACCACCTCCGACGACAGGTGCGGATAGCCCCGCAGCCGGTCCTCCGAGGTGGGGAGCGTCTCCGGGTCCGGGGAGTCCGGCATCGGCGCCTGGTGGTCCAGGCCCTCCTCGTGCGTCTGGAAGGACGCGGAGAGGTGGAAGATCGGCTTGCCGTGCTGGACCGCCACCACCCGGCGGGTGGTGAAGGACCGGCCGTCGCGGATCCGGTCGACGGTGTAGACGATCGGCGCGCCCGGGTCGCCGATGCGCAGGAAGTACGCGTGCAGCGAGTGCGGGGGCCGGTCGGCGGGGACGGTCCGCCCCGCGGCGACCAGGGCCTGCGCCGCCACCTGCCCGCCGAAGACACGGGGGACGGCGGAGGCGCGGGACTGGCCGCGGAAGATGTCCTCCTCGATCTGCTCGAGGTCGAGCAGATCGAGGAGTTCCTGGAGAGCCTGACTCATGGAATCAGTTGTATACGGCAGGGATTTCCGGGACCTTACAGGCCCATGTCCTTCGCGATGATCGTCTTCATGATCTCGCTGGTGCCGCCGTAGATGCGGTTGACCCGGTTGTCCGCGTACAGGCGGGCGATCGGGTACTCGTTCATGTAGCCGTAGCCGCCGTGCAGCTGGAGGCAGCGGTCGATGACGCGGTGGGCGACCTCGGTGCAGAACAGCTTGGCGCTGGCGGCCTCGGCGGGCGTGAGCTCGCCGGCGTCCAGGGCCTCGGTGGCGCGGTCGGCGACGGCCTCGGCGGCGTCCACCTCGGCCTGGCAGGCGGCCAGCTCGAACTTCGTGTTCTGGAAGTGCGCGACCGGCTTGCCGAAGACGGTGCGCTCCTGCACGTACTGCTTGGCGAACCGGACGGCGGCCTTGGCCTGGGCGTAGGCGCCGTAGGCGATGCCCCAGCGCTCGGAGGCCAGGTTGTGGCCGAGGTAGTAGAAGCCCTTGTTCTCCTCGCCGAGCAGGTCCTCGGCGGCGACCTTCACGTCGACGAACGCCAGCTCGGCGGTGTCGGAGGTGCGCAGGCCGAGCTTGTCGAGCTTGCGGCCGACGGAGTAGCCCTCGGACTTGGTGTCCACGACGAAGAGGGAGATGCCGTGGCGGCGGTCCTCGGCGGTGGGGGCCGCGGTGCGGGCGCAGACGATCACCTTGTCGGCGTGCACGCCGCCGGTGATGAAGGTCTTGGCGCCGTTGAGGACGTAGTGGGTGCCGTCCTCGCTCAGCTTGGCGGTGGTCTTCATGCCCGCGAGGTCCGAGCCGGTGCCCGGCTCGGTCATCGCGATGGCCCACATCTCCTCGCCGGTGACGAACTTCGGGAGGTACCGCTTCTTCTGCTCGTCGGTGCCGAGCATCTTGATGTACGGCAGGGCGAGCAGCACGTGCACGCCGGAACCGCCGAACTGGACGCCCGCGCGGGCCGTCTCCTCGTAGAGGACGGCCTCGAACTTGTGGGTGTCCATGCCCGCGCCGCCGAACTCCTCCGGCACGCTGATGCCGAAGATGCCCAGCTCACCGAGCTTGTAGTAGAAGTCGCGGGGCGCCTGTCCGGCCGCGAACCACTCGTCGTAGACGGGGACGACCTCGGCCTCGATGAAGGCCCGGATGGTCTCCCGGAACGCCTCGTGATCCTCGTTGAAAATCGTACGGCGCACTGCCGCCACCTCCGCAGCCTGGGCATGTCTAAGCGCTTGCTCAGAGAAAGGTACCGGCGAGTATCCGCACCCGTCCAGACCGGGCACCCCGTAACGCTCGTCACTCCGCGGGGCCCTTGAAGCGGACCCCGCCTCCCCTCAGGCCCCCGCCGCCGCCGCGAACGCCCCCCGTGCCATCCGGTGCAGCAGCTCCGCCGTGCCCGCGCGGTCCGGGAGGGAGCCCGGGCGGGTGAGGTGCGGGGTGGAGTTGAGGAGGCCGAAGACCGAGTGGACCGCCGAGCGGGCGGCGGGCTCGGCGAGGTCCGGGTAGAGGCGGCGTACGACGCCCACCCACAGCTCGACGTACTGCCGCTGGAGCTGGCGCACCAGCTTGCGGTCGGCGTCCCGGAGGCGGTCCAGCTCACGGTCGTGCAGGGTGATGAGCGGGCGGTCGTCGAGCGCGAAGTCGATGTGCCCCTCGATCAGCGAGTCGAGGACCGCCTCGGGAGCCACCCCGGCCGCGTCCGCCTCGGAGAGCCGCCGCTTCGCCCCGGTCAGGAGCGACTCGCTGATGCCGACCAGCAGCTCCGCCAGCATCGCGTCCTTGCCCGCGAAGTGCCGGTAGAGCCCGGGCCCGCTGATGCCGACGGCGGCGCCTATCTCGTCGACGCCGACCCCGTGGAAGCCCCGCTCGGCGAAGAGCCGTGCGGCCTCCTTGAGGATCTGCTCTCGGCGGGTGGGGGCATCGGTTCTGGTGGCCATGAAGACGATTCTAGACAGGGAGGTTAGCGGTCGTTAACCTGAAGGAAACGCGTTAACGCTCATTAACACGTGAGGGGACCCGCAGGATGCATGAGGCACCGGAGCTTCACAGCGATGGGGGTGCCCCCGCGCGAGTTCTTTCGAGCGTGGGGGAAGATCCCGCGTCGGAGGCCTTTCGGGCCAACGAGGAGGCGCACCGCGCCCTCGTCGGGGAGCTGCGCGGCAAGCTGGCCGCGGCGGCGCTCGGCGGCGGCGAGCGGGCGCGCGCCCGTCACACCGCGCGCGGGAAGCTGCTCCCGCGCGACCGGGTGGACACCCTCCTGGACCCCGGCTCGCCCTTCCTGGAGCTGGCCCCGCTGGCCGCCGACGGGATGTACGACGGGCAGGCGCCGGCGGCCGGGGTGATCGCCGGGATCGGCCGGGTCGCGGGCCGCGAGTGCGTGGTCGTCGCCAACGACGCCACCGTCAAGGGCGGCACGTACTACCCGATGACCGTGAAGAAGCACCTGCGCGCGCAGGAGGTGGCCCTGGACAACCGGCTGCCCTGCGTCTATCTGGTGGACTCCGGCGGCGCCTTCCTGCCGATGCAGGACGAGGTCTTCCCCGACCGGGACCACTTCGGCCGCATCTTCTACAACCAGGCCCGGATGTCCGGCGCCGGTATCCCGCAGATCGCGGCGGTGCTCGGCTCCTGCACGGCCGGCGGGGCGTACGTGCCCGCGATGAGCGACGAGGCGGTGATCGTCCGCAATCAGGGCACGATCTTCCTCGGCGGCCCGCCGCTGGTGAAGGCGGCCACCGGTGAGGTGGTCACGGCGGAGGAGCTGGGCGGCGGCGAGGTCCACTCGCGGGTGTCCGGGGTGACCGACCATCTCGCCGAGGACGACGCGCACGCGCTGCGGATCGTGCGCCAGATCGTCTCCACGCTGCCCGGGCGCGGTCAGCTGCCGTGGCGGGTGGAGCCGGTCGCCGAGCCCAAGGTGGACCCGGCGGGGCTGTACGGCGCGGTGCCGGTGGACTCCCGCACGCCTTACGACGTCCGCGAGATCATCGCGCGCGTCGTGGACGGCTCGCGGTTCGCGGAGTTCAAGTCGGAGTACGGGCAGACCCTGGTCACCGGCTTCGCCCACATCCACGGCCACCCGGTGGGGATCGTCGCCAACAACGGCATCCTGTTCTCGGAGTCCGCCCAGAAGGGCGCGCACTTCATCGAGCTGTGCGACCAGCGCGGCATCCCCCTGGTGTTCCTGCAGAACATCTCGGGCTTCATGGTCGGCCGGGACTACGAGGCGGGCGGCATCGCCAAGCACGGCGCCAAGATGGTCACGGCGGTGGCCTGCACGCGCGTGCCGAAGCTGACCGTCGTGGTCGGCGGCTCCTACGGCGCGGGCAACTACTCGATGTGCGGCCGGGCCTACTCCCCCCGCTTCCTGTGGATGTGGCCGAACGCCAAGATCTCGGTGATGGGCGGCGAGCAGGCCGCCTCGGTCCTCGCGACCGTCAAGCGGGACCAGCTGGAGGCGCGCGGCGAGGAGTGGCCGGCGGACGAGGAAGAGGCGTTCAAGGCCCCGATCCGCGCCCAGTACGAGCGCCAGGGGAACGCCTACTACGCGACGGCCCGCCTCTGGGACGACGGCGTGATCGACCCGATGGACACCCGGCAGGTGCTGGGGCTGGCCCTGACCGCGTGCGCCAACGCGCCCCTGGGTGACCCCCAGTTCGGCGTCTTCCGGATGTGAGGGGACCCCTGACGATGACTGATCAGATGTTCGACACGGTGCTGGTGGCGAACCGGGGCGAGATCGCCGTCCGTGTCGTGCGCACGCTGCGGTCGCTGGGCGTGCGCTCGGTGGCGGTGTACTCGGACGCGGACGCGGACGCCCGGCACGTACGGGAGGCCGACACGGCGGTGCGGATCGGCCCGGCGCCTGCGGCCGAGAGCTATCTGTCGGCGGAGCGGCTGCTGGAGGCGGCCGCCCGCACCGGCGCGCGGGCGGTGCACCCGGGGTACGGCTTCCTCGCGGAGAACGCGGAGTTCGCGCGGGCCTGCGAGGCGGCGGGGCTCGCCTTCATCGGGCCGCCGGCGGAGGCGATCGCCCTGATGGGCGACAAGATCCGCGCCAAGGAGACGGTGCAGGCGGCCGGGGTGCCGGTGGTGCCCGGCTCCAGCGGCAGCGGGCTGACGGACGCGCAGCTCGTCGACGCGGCCCGGGAGATCGGCATGCCGGTGCTGCTGAAGCCGTCGGCGGGCGGCGGCGGCAAGGGCATGCGCCTGGTGCGGGACGAGACGCGCCTCGCGGACGAGATCGCCGCGGCCCGGCGTGAGGCCCGCGCCTCCTTCGGCGACGACACGCTGCTGGTGGAGCGGTGGATCGACCGGCCCCGGCACATCGAGATCCAGGTGCTGGCCGACGGCCACGGCAACGTGGTGCATCTGGGCGAGCGCGAGTGCTCGCTCCAGCGCCGGCACCAGAAGATCGTCGAGGAGGCGCCCAGTGTGCTCCTCGACGAGAAGGTCAGGGCGGCGATGGGCGAGGCGGCCGTGCAGGCGGCCCGCTCCTGCGGCTACCGGGGCGCGGGCACGGTGGAGTTCATCGTCCCGGGCGACGACCCGTCGGCGTACTACTTCATGGAGATGAACACCCGGCTCCAGGTGGAGCACCCGGTCACCGAGCTGATCACGGGGCTCGACCTGGTGGAGTGGCAGCTGAGGGTCGCGGCCGGCGAGCGGCTGGCGTTCGGGCAGGACGACGTACGGCTCACCGGACACGCGGTCGAGGCGCGGCTGTGCGCCGAGGACCCGGCGCGCGGCTTCCTGCCCTCCGGCGGCACGGTGCTGCGGCTGCGCGAGCCGCAGGGCGACGGCGTGCGCACGGACTCCGGGCTGAGCGAGGGCACGGAGGTCGGCAGCCTCTACGACCCGATGCTCTCCAAGGTGATCGCGTACGGCCCCGACCGGGCGACCGCGCTGCGCAGGCTGCGGGCGGCGCTCGCGGAGACGGTGACGCTGGGCGTGCAGACCAACGCGGGCTTCCTGCGGCGGCTGCTGGCGCACCCGGCGGTCGTGTCGGGCGAGCTGGACACCGGTCTGGTGGAGCGGGAGGCGGACTCCCTGGTCGGCGGCGAGGTGCCGGCCGAGGTGTACGCGGCGGCGGCGCTGCTGCGCCAGGCCGCCCTCGAACCCGCCGCGGGTCCCGGCTGGCGTGACCCGTTCGACGCCGCCGACGGCTGGCGGATGGGCGGCGGCCGGGCCTGGACGGCGCACCCTCTGCGGGTGGCGGGCCACGACCCGGTGACCGTGCGGGTGCGGGCCACGGCCGACGGCGGCACGGAGCTGCTGCTGCCCGGCGCGGACACCCCGCTGCGGGCGTCCGCGGGGCCGTTGGAGGGACACCGGTTCACCTGTGCGCTGGACGGCGTCGCGCACACCTTCGCCGCCCTGCCCGACGGTTCCTGGCTGGGCCGGGACGGCGACGCCTGGCAGGTGCGGGACCACGACCCGGTCGCCGCGTCCCTCACCCGGGCGGGTCAGGCGGGCGCCGACTCGCTGACCGCGCCGATGCCGGGCACGGTGACGGTGGTGAAGGTCGCCGTCGGCGACGAGGTGGACGCGGGCCAGAGCCTGCTGGTGGTGGAGGCGATGAAGATGGAGCACGTCATCTCGGCCCCGCACGCCGGCACGGTCACGGAGCTGGACGTGTCCCCGGGCACGACGGTCGCCATGGACCAGGTGCTCGCGGTCATCGCGCCCGTGGAGACCGCGGAACCGGCGGAAGGGGAGACGGCATGAACGTGAGCGAGCTGGGCCTGCCCATGGCCGTACCGGCCGAGGGGCTGCCCGCGCGGGTGCGGATCCACGAGGTGGGCGCCCGCGACGGCCTGCAGAACGAGAAGCAGATCGTGCCGACGGCGGTGAAGGCGGAGTTCGTCCGCCGGCTGGCCGGCACGGGCCTGACGACGATCGAGGCGACGAGCTTCGTGCACCCGAAGTGGGTGCCGCAGCTCGCGGACGCCGAGGACCTGTACCCGGCGGTGTCGGACCTGCCGGTCGAGCTGCCGGTGCTGGTGCCCAACGAGCGCGGCCTGGACCGTGCGCTGGCGCTGGGCGCCCGCCGGGTGGCGGTGTTCGCCAGCGCCACGGAGTCCTTCGCCAAGGCCAACCTCAACCGCACGGTGGACGAGTCGCTGGCCATGTTCGAGCCGGTGGTGGCCCGCGCCAAGGAGCAGGGCGTCCATGTGCGCGGATACCTCTCGATGTGCTTCGGCGACCCCTGGGAGGGCGCGGTCCCGGTCCCCCAGGTGGTGAAGGTGTGCCGGGCGCTGCTCGACCTGGGCTGCGACGAGCTGAGCCTCGGCGACACCATCGGGGTGGCGACCCCGGGCCATGTGACGGCCCTGATCCGCGCGCTCACGGAGGCGGGCGTGCCCGTCCCCGCACTGGGCGTGCACTTCCACGACACCTACGGCCAGGCGCTGTCCAACACCCTGGCCGCGCTCCAGCAGGGCGTCGCCACGGTCGACGCCTCGGCGGGCGGGCTGGGCGGCTGCCCGTACGCGAAGTCCGCCACCGGCAATCTCGCCACCGAAGACCTCGTGTGGATGCTGCGGGGCCTCGGCATCGACACCGGGGTCGACCTCGGCCGTCTGGTCGCCACAAGCGTCTGGATGGCCGCCCACCTGGGCCGGCCCAGCCCGTCCCGCACCGTACGAGCCCTCTCCCACCAGGAGCAGTGACGACATGGACCACAAGCTCTCCCCCGAACTCGACGAACTCCGCTGCACGGTGGAGGAGTTCGCGCACGACGTGGTGGCGCCGAAGATCGGCGACTTCTACGAGCGGCACGAGTTCCCGTACGAGATCGTGCGCGAGATGGGCCGCATGGGGCTGTTCGGGCTGCCGTTCCCGGAGGAGTACGGCGGCATGGGCGGCGACTACTTCGCGCTCGGCGTGGCCCTGGAGGAACTGGCCCGCGTGGACTCCTCGGTGGCCATCACCCTGGAGGCGGGCGTCTCGCTGGGCGCCATGCCGCTGCACCTGTTCGGCACCGAGGAGCAGAAGCGCGAGTGGCTGCCCCGGCTGTGCTCGGGCGAGATACTCGGCGCGTTCGGTCTGACCGAGCCGGACGGCGGCAGCGACGCGGGCGCGACCCGGACCACGGCCCGCCTGGACGAGGCGACCGGCGAGTGGGTCGTCAACGGCACCAAGTGCTTCATCACCAACTCCGGCACGGACATCACGGGT
>Ga0164243_10008580_pt1 | contig 15043 bp, 14 predicted proteins | sample OricompcompostOP_FD_108781 | JGI IMG/M metagenome (GOLD analysis project Ga0164243, IMG submission 108781) | Organic Plus compost microbial communities from Emeryville, California, USA - Original compost - Organic plus compost (OP) | ecosystem: Engineered > Solid waste > Mixed feedstock >... | reverse complement strand
CACGGCGGCCGCGAGGCCGACGGCGGTCCAGTTCGGGGAGTGGGCGAACTCCTCCAGCGCACGCCAGGTGACCACCAGCACCCGGTCGCCCTCCGGCTTGGGCACGCCGAGGGCGTTGGGGATCTGCTGGAGGCCGATGACGCAGGCGATGCCGAGCGTGAAGCCCTCGACCACGGGTGCGGGCACGTACTGCATGTACTTGCCGGCCCGCAGCGCGGCCAGCGCCACCAGCATCACGCCGGCCATCAGTCCCACGGTCAGTACGCCGGTCGGGCCGTACGTGCCGACGATCGGGACCAGGACGACGGTCATCGCGCCCGTGGGCCCGGACACCTGGAGGTTCGACCCGCCGAAGACGGCGGCCAGGGCGCCCGCGACGACGGCCGTGGCCAGGCCCGCCTCCGCGCCCAGCCCGGAGGAGACCCCGAAACCGAGGGCGAGCGGCAGGGCCACGATCGCGACGGTCAGTCCCGCGAGGAGGTCCCGGCGCGGGTCGCGCCGTACGTCCCTGAGGTCGTCGCGGTCCGGCAGCAGTGCGGTGATCCGGGCCCGGACCCGGCGGACGGCGGAGGTCATGGCGTGACGACCTCGGCTTCCCTCAGTTCGGCCAGCAACTGGCCCTTGCCGGAGAGCATCTCGGTCAGGATGCGGCGCGCCGCCCTCATGAGGTCGGCGACGTCACCGCCCGCCAGCGCGTAGACGACCGTGGAGCCCTGCCGGGTGGAGGTGACGATGCCGGACCGGCGCAGCACCGCCAGCTGCTGGGACAGGCCGGGCGCCTCCACCTCGATCGCGGCGAGCAGGTCCCGTACGGGCATCGGCCCGTCCTGGAGCAGCTCCAGCACCCGGATGCGGACGGGATGACCGAGCATCCGGAAGAACTCGGCCTTCGCCTGGTACAGCGGAACGGACACGACCCCTCGGCTTCCTGCGGACGGCATCCGGGGCGAGGCCGTATGGCAGTGCCGCACCCTGACGTCAACGAGAAGAGCATGTTGGCAATTGCTTAATTTTGCAACTCTGCATGTCCTGACAAGGCCGCCGCCGATCAGCGCCCTCCGGCTCGCCCGATACAGTGCGCGGGACGGCAGCCCGGTGGGAGGGGACGCGTGACCGACACCAGCAACACCCGATCCGCCGACGGTGAGGCGCCCGCCCCGAAGCCGAGGCGGCTGCTGTACCGCGTGATGCGGTACCTGCCCGCGATCGCGCCGGTCCTGCTCTGGGCCGTGCCGTGCGTCATGCTCCTGCACACCGGCCAGCACTGGCCGGTGCCCGTCACCCTCGCCGGAACCGCCGTATTCGTACTCGGTCTCGCCGCCATGCCGGTCGCGATGGTGCGCGGTCACGGACGGCGTCAGCAGGACCGTGCGGCCATCCTCGGTGACTCGTTGCTGGGGAGCAGCTGGGTGCTGTTCACCTGGTCGCTCCTGCTCGGCGTGCCGCTGCGGATCGCCCTGACCGTGGCGGGCACCGGCGACGGACAGGACCGGGCCCGCGTCGTCACCTGGGCCGTCCTCGGCGTCACCGCCGCCCTGCTCGCCTGGGGGTACGCCGAGGCGCGCCGCGTGCCCCGTGTACGGCGGGTCGAGGTACTGCTCCCCCGCCTGGGCGCCGGGCTGGACGGCCTGCGGGTCGCCCTCGTCACCGACACCCACTACGGCCCCCTCGACCGTGCCCGCTGGTCCGCGCGGGTCTGCGAGACGGTGAACGGCCTCGACGCCGACGTGGTCTGTCACACCGGCGACATCGCGGACGGCACCGCCGACCGCCGGCGCGCGCAGGCGGCCCCGCTGGGCACCGTGCGGGCCACCCGCGCCAAGGTGTACGTCACCGGCAACCACGAGTACTACAGCGAGGCCCAGGGCTGGGTCGACCTGATGGACGAGCTGGGCTGGGAGCCGCTGCGCAACCGCCATCTGCTGCTGGAGCGCGGCGGTGACACCCTCGTGGTCGCGGGGGTGGACGACGTCACCGCCGAGTCGTCCGGGCTGGCCGGTCACGGTGCCGACGTGGCCGCGGCCCTGGAGGGCGCCGACCCCGGGCTGCCCGTCCTGCTGCTGGCACACCAGCCGAAGTTCGTGGACCGGGCAGTGGCCGCCGGTGTCGACCTCCAGCTCTCCGGGCACACGCACGGCGGCCAGATCTGGCCCTTCCACCACCTCGTCCGGCTCGACCAACCCGCCCTCGCCGGTCTCAGCCGGCACGGCAGCCGCACCCAGCTCTACACGAGTCGCGGCACCGGCTTCTGGGGCCCGCCGTTCCGGGTCTTCGCCCCCAGCGAGATCACCCTGCTCGTGCTCCGCTCCCCCGATCCGGTTCCGGCCGCCTCCGCGTAGCGCACGCCGTCAGAGCGGTGCCGGCTTCCGATGCTCCCGGCGCATCCGGAAGGGGCGTGTGGGGCTGTGGGAGCGGCTGGGCGACCGGAAGGCGACAGCCGTCAGCGCGGCGGTCGCGGGAGGCCTCCTCCTCGGCGTGCTGCTCGTGATGTCGATGGTCACCGACGGCATCACGTTCACCTCGGACGAGACGCAGCCCGCCGGGGACGGCACGTCGGTCGTCACGCCCTCGGAGGTCCCCGGCGCAGGCGCCCCGACGGAGCCCTCCCCGCCCGGGGAGCCGGCCTCCCCGGAGGAGCCTCCCTCGGCGGACTCCCCCTCCCCGTCGGACCCGGCGGACGAGCACCCCGGAAGCAGCGCGTCCCCGGACGACGACGACGTCCACGACGACGACGTTGCCGACGACGATGAAGAAACGGACGACCATGACGACACGGACGACCACGACGATGACGACGACGGTGACGACGACCTGGACGACGATGACGACGACTGAGACGGACGGGCGTTGACCGCCTCTCGTCCTCGCGGCGACCTGCGGATACAGTCCCTGCGTCGACAGCCGCCGGCGGATCACGCACACGCCGCCGCACGATGAAGGGCCCGCCGCTCGCATGACCGCCGAACGCGAGATCGTCTCCCCCGTCGACCTGTGCCGTCCCGACGGACGGCTCGACCCGGCGGCGGTCGGCTGGACGCGGCGGCCGCTGCACCGGGCGAACCTGCGCGGCTGGGGCCGGGCCAAGCGCTGGGAGTACTGGGGCATCGTCACCCCCACGCACATCGTCGGCCTGGTCGCCTCCTCCCTCGACTACGCCGGGCTGCACGGTGTCTACGTCCTGGACCGCGCCGACGGCCGCGAACTGTCCGAGGACGTGGTGACCCCGCTGGCGCGCGGCGTGCGGATGCCGGAGCGCAGCGGGGCCGGGACCGCGTCGGCCCGGGGCGGCTCGGTGACGCTGGAGTTCGTCGAGCGCCCCGAGGGGACCGGCATCGAGGCGACCGCTCCCGGCTTTCGGCTGGAGGCGGAGGTGGCGCGGGTCGAGGGCCACGAGTCGCTGGGGGTGGTCGTGCCGTGGAGCCGGTGCCGTTTCCAGTACACGGTGAAGGATCTCGGACGTCCGGTGCGCGGGCGTCTCACGCTCGGCTCACGGGAGTTCGCGTTCGGCGAGGAGGACTCGTTCGCCGTCCTGGACCACGGGCGCGGCAAGTGGCCGTACGCCGTCTCCTGGAACTGGGCGGCGGGCTGTGCGCCGGGGCGGGCCGTCCAGCTCGGCGGCCGGTGGACCGCCGGCACCGGCTCGACGGAGAACGCCCTGTTCGTCGACGGCCGTCTGCACAAGATCGGCGAAGAGCTGACCTGGGAGTACGACCGTACGGACTGGCTGCGGCCCTGGCGGATCCACGGGCCCCGCGTGGAGGCGGGGTTCCGCCCCTTCCATGTGCGGGCCGCGAAGACGAACCTCGGGGTCGTGGGCAGTGAAACCCACCAGTGCTTCGGCGAGTTCACCGGGCGCGCGCGGGCCGACGACGGCTCCTGGGTGTCACTGGACGGGCTCACCGGCTGGGCGGAGGAGGCCCGCAACCGGTGGTGACGGGCGCGGACACCGCGCCCGGAACGCGGCAGCCAGGCGGCCGGCTGACGCCGGTCGCCTGGCTGAGTGCCGTACAGCGGGGTTCGCTCAGAAGGCGCTGTTGTTGCAGCCCATCGACGAACCGAGGTGCGTGCTCTGCGCGGCCGGGTCGCCCTCGCCGTTGAGGCCGTTGCCGAGGACGCCGTTGAGCAGGCCGACGACACCGAGGACGTCGATGTTCAGGTCGTGCGACTTGCACTCGGTGCTCTGCTGGACGTTGTACGCGCTGCCCTCCGGGCCGTCGGCGTGGGCGGTGCCGGCGGCGAGGAAGCTGACGCTGCCGAGGGCGGCGACCATGACGGCAGCCTTGCGAAGCTTGAGCATTTCATCTCCGGTGGAGCGAGGTGGATGCGAATGTGAGAGTGCGACCCCTCACGATTTACGGAGATTAATGAGAAATGTCCCAAATTGCCTTTTGGCGCGCCGTGTCAGAGGAAGGACGCCAGCCCCTCCAGGAAACGGTCCACCTCCTCGGCGGTGTTGTACGGCGCGAGCCCGACGCGCAGGGCGGGGTCCGGCAGTTTCAGCGCGGTGAAGGGCTCATGGGCGTAGAACGACCCGGCGGGGGCCACGACATCGCGCGCCGCCAGATGGGCCTGCGCCGCACGCGCGTCGCGCCCCTCCGGGGTCATCAGCAGGGTCGGGGTGCAGTCGGCCGCCCTCGTGTGGACGGTCACCGCGTCGCCGAGACCGCGCAACCCCTCCTCCAACCGGGCCCGCAGCACGCTCTCGTGCGCGTGGAGCGAGGCCAGCGACCGTGCGAGACGCTCCCGTCGCGTCCCCTCGGCCGCGGGGTCGAGGCCGGCGAGGAAGTCCACGGCCGCCGTCGCGCCCGCCAGCGTCTCGTACGGCAGTGTGCCGAACTCGAAGCGCTCCGGCACCGCGTCGGAGGACGGCAGGAGCTTGTCCGGCCGTAGCGTCTCCAGCAGTTCGGGGTCGCCGGCCAGTACACCGCAGTGCGGGCCGAGGAACTTGTACGGCGAGCAGACGAACAGGTCGGCGCCCAGCGCCGGAACGTCCACGAGGGCGTGCGCGGCGTAGTGCACGCCGTCCACATAGACCAGCGCGCCTGCCTCGTGCGCCAGGTCGGCGATGCGGCGGACCGGGGGCTTGGTGCCGAGCACGTTCGAGGCGGCCGTCACCGCGACCAGCCGGGTGCGGGAGGACAGCGCGCGTTCGAACGAGGCGAGGTCGAGCTCCGTGGTCGCGTCGTCCAGTTCGATCCAGCGCACGGTCACCCCGGCCCGCTCGGCGGCCTGGACCCACGGGCGGACGTTGCAGTCGTGGTCCAGACGGCTCAGGACGATCTCGTCGCCTGGCGTCCAGCCCTTGGCCAGGTGCCGGGAGAAGTCGTACGTCAACTGCGTGGCGCTGCGCCCGTGGACGACGCCGTGCGCGGGGACGGCGAGCAGGTCGGCGTAGGCGGCGCGGAACTCCGCGACGGCGCGCTCCGCGTTGAGCTCGGACGGGCTGACCGCGCCCCGGTTGGACAGGGGCTCCGTCAGCGTGGCCGCGATGGCGTGCGCGACGGGCCGCGGGGTCTGGGTCCCGCCCGGGCCGTCGAAGAAGGCCGTCCCCTGCCGGAGGGACGGGAAGTGGGCCCGGAGAGCGGTGAGGTCGATGGCCATGGCCTCGGCTTTCGGAAGCGGCGGGTGCGATGGGTGCGGTGGGGAGCGGTCTGCCTGCGGGTGGGCTGTGCCGATGGTGGTGGTCCGCGACGCCACGTCGTCCGCCCGCACGGCAGTCCGGACGCCGCGGACACCCCTAAGGGCTGTCCCGCAATTCCCGGCGGGCGCGCGACGACAGCTACGGCACCTCGCCGCGTTGTCGGGCCGTCCGCATACATCCAGTAAGCGGACGGCCCTCCGCCTTGCGATGCACCGCATCTGACGCCACGCGCTGACCCACCGGGAATCACGGGACAGCCCTTAGACTCTGGCACCCGGCGGCCCGACACGTAAAGCGACGGATCGCGAAGTGAGAGTTCACTGATCATGATGGGTCGAGGGCTCGTGCGAGGCGGTGTGTCATGAAGGACCAGCCGGATCTGAAGCTGCTGGCGACGTTCCTGGCCGTCGTCGAGCACGGCTCCATGGCCGCCGCGGCGGCAGCGCTCGGCTATGTGCCGTCCGCGGTGTCGCAGCACGTCGCCGCCCTCGAACGCGACCTGGATGTCGAGCTGCTGGTCCGCCGGCCGGGCAGCCGGCTGATCCTCACCGGCGCCGGCCGGTCGCTGGCCCGGGCGGCCGGGGAGCTGTTCGAGGCGACCGCCCGATTCCGTGACGCCGCCGACGGCATCGCCCGCCGGGAGGTCGCCGAGCTGCGCGTCGGCGCGTACCCGAGCGCGGTGAGCCATCTGTTCCCCGGCGTGCTGTCCGCGCTGCGGCCCCGGGAGCGGGGCGTCCGGGTGCGGCTGATCATCGTGGAGACGCACGCCGGGCTGCCCCGGGTCCGGTCCGGCGACCTCGACCTGCTCATCGCCTACCGGTATCTCCCGGAGGATCCGCCCACCGCCTCCGCCGAGCTGGCCCTCACCTCGCTCGGGCACGAACCGCTCGTCCTGGTCGCGGGCCCCCGGCCCGGCCGCCGCCCCCTCGCCCTGGAGGACTGCCTGGACCGGGAGTGGACGTCCGGCCTGTCCCACAGCCCGGACCGGCGGCTGCTGCACCGCTGGGCCGGTGAGCTGGGCATCTCCCCGGAGGTGACCCTGGAGACGGAGGATTTGCACAGCATGCTGGCGATGATCCGGGCGGGCCTCGCCGTGGGCTGGATCCCGGCCACCCTGCTCGACGGGGAGCGCGGCGGCGGCGTCCAGCGCGTGGTGCTGCCGCCCGGCTCGGCGCCGCTGAGCCGGGAGGTCCTGGCGGTGAGCCGCCCCGGCACCCGGCCCCCGGTGGCCGACGAGCTGGTCGCGCTGCTGGCACGGGCGCTGCGGGCCGTCAGGGCTTAGCCTCCCGTCAAGCCTCGCCGGGCCCGCCACCGCCGCTACTCGAGCCAGGTCCTCACCTTGTCGCGGTTGGCCTCGACCCACTTCTTCGCGGCCGCCTCGGGGGCCATGCGGTCCACGGCGATGTACTTGGCCACGGTGTTCTGGTCGTCGTTGGTCCAGGTGAAGTTCTTCACCAGGTCGTAGGCGGGGCTGCCCGACCTGGCGAACTTCGCGCTGACGATCTTGTCCAGCGTGTACTCCGGGTAGTCGCAGACGACCTTCTCGGCGTCGGCGTCGCAGCCCTCCTCGTAGGCGGGGAGCTTCACCTTGGCGAGCGGGACCTCGGACATGAACCACTGCGGCTCGTAGAAGTAGCCGATGACCCATTCCCTGTTCTTCTCCGCCTTGCGGAAGGCCTGGATGAGCGCGGTCTCGCTGCCCGCGTACACGACCTTGTAGTCGAGCTTCAGGTTCTTCACCAGGGCCTCGTCGTTGGTGACGAACGACGGGTCGCCGTCGAGGAGTTGGCCTTTGCCGCCCGACTCGGAGGTGCGGAACCGGTCGGCGTACTCGTCGAGGTTCCTCCAGTCGGTGATGTCGGGGTGTTCCTTCGCCAGCCACGGCGGCACGTACCAGCCGATGATCCCCTTGTTGCCGGTGGGACCGGCGTCGACGGCGGTCTTCTGGTCGGTGATGTACTTCTTCTTCAGGTCGTCGTGGCCCCAGTTCTCGATGACGGCGTCGACCTCGCCCGTCCCGAAGCCCTGCCAGGCGATCTCCTCCTTCAGGTCCTTCTGCCGGACCGTGCAGCCGAGGTCGTGCTCGGCGACGTACGCGACGACGGCCGCGTTCGCCTCGTAGCCGACCCACGGGTTGACCGCGAGGTTGAAGGTGCCGCAGGAGCCGGAACCGGACGAGCCGCCGGAACCCGCGTTGTCTTCGCCGACCTTGGCGCCGCTGCACGCGGCGAGGGTGAGGGCGAGGACGGCCGTGGTGGCCGCGCCGGCCCGCCGGTGTCGTGCCATGGTGTGGGGCTCCTTACGCTCTGGTGCGGCGAGCCGCCGCCTGAGTGATCCGGTCGGACATGACGCCGAGCAGGACGATGGCGAGACCGGCCGCCAGTCCCTTTCCGTACAGCTGTCCCTGCGAGAAGCCGGCCACCACGTCGTAGCCGAGGGCCCCCGCGCCGACGAGACCGCCCACCACGACCATCGACAGCACGTAGATCAGGCCCTGGTTGGTCGCGAGCGTCAGGGCGCTCCTGGCCATGGGCAGCTGCACCTTGGTGACGGTCTGCCAGGTGGTGCAGCCGGCGGAGGTGGCCGCCTCCACGGTGACCGGTGGCACGTTCCGCACCCCGTCGGCGACGATCTTCACGGCGACGGGTGCCGCGTAGACGACGGCGGCGGCGATCGCGGTGAAGCGGGTGGCGCCGAACAGGGCGAGGAACGGCACGAGGTAGACGAACGGCGGCATGACCTGGGCCGCGTCGAGGGTGGGCCGCAGCAGCCGGTCGACGAGGGCGTTGCGCCCCATCCACACGCCGAAGCCGACGCCGAGGACCATCACGAGGACCGTGGCGACGACGGTCGACGCCAGCGTCGTCATGCTGTCGGACCACAGGCCGGTGCCGACGAGCAGGCCCACGCAGACCGCGGTGGTGACCGCGGCGCGCCATCCGCCGAGGACGGCGCCGAGGGCGATCAGGGCCGCGCCGGCCAGCCACCACGGGGAGTCGGTGAGCAGTGTCTGGAACGGGTTGAGCAGGCCGGTGGTCAGAGCGTCGCGGAAGGCGTTGGTGAGACCGGACAGATGGTCCTGCGCCCAAGTGGTCACGCTGTCCGCGCCGCGGGAGACCGCGCCGCCGACGCCGCCCTCGCCGGGGAACTCCGCCGCCCAGAGGTAGGTGTGCGACAGGTACACCAGGACGGCGGTGACGGCCGCGCCCGCGCCGAGCAGCGGGCGCCGCCAGGCCGCCGTACGGCCCCGGGAGCGCCGGGCGGTCTCCTGGCGGGCGCCGGCCGCGGTGGTGACGCGGTCCAGCACGATGGCCATGACCACGATGGCGAGGCCCGCGTTGAACGCGGTACCGACGTCGAGCGACTGGAGGGCCTGGACGACGGTCTTGCCGAGGCCGGGGGCGTCGATCAGGGCGGCGACGGTCACCATGGCGAGGGCCGCCATGATGGTCTGGTTGACGCCCATGACCACGGTCCGCGCGGACATCGGCAGCAGTACTTCGTCAGCGTCTGCCGCCGGGTGGCGCCCAGCGAGTCGGCCGCCTCGACCGTGGTGGCGGGCACGGAGCGGATGGCGTGCGCGGTGATGCGGATGGCGGGCGGCGCCGCGTAGATGAGGGTGGCGAGGGTGGCGGAGGCCGGGCCGATGAGGAAGAACAGGGTGAGCGGCGCCAGGTAGACGAAGGTCGGCATCGTCTGCATGAAGTCGAGGAACGGCGTCACGATCCGGTTCACCCGGTCCGACAGGCCCGCCCACACCCCGAGCGGGAGCGCGAACAGCAAGGCCACGGACACGGCGGAGAGCGTCAGCGCCAGGGTGTCCATGCTCTCCTGCCACAGCCCCTGGAGGCCGAGGAAGGTGAACCCGGCCACCGCGAGCAGCGCGACCCGCCAGTTGCCCACGGCCCAGGAGACGTACCCGGCGATCCCGGCGACCCCGAGCCAGCCGATCTGCGGGACGGGCCGGCCGGCGCCCGGCTGGGAGATGAGCTCCTGCACGAAGGTGACCAGGGTGTCGATGACGAGCCGGATCTCGTTGAAGAAGTACAGGAACAGCGGGTTGGAGTCGCGGTCGGCGCCGATCGAGTCGTTGACGTCGTTGAACCACCGGTGCAGATCGGTGAGGTCGGCCGCCGCCAGGGACAGGGTGTGCCGGCCGCGCAGGAGGGCGAACAGCAGGAGCCAGACGAGGAGGACGGCGGCCACCACGAGGGGGCGGCCGGGGCGGCGCGCGCTCCGGGCCGGGGGTCTGGGCCCGGTGTCCCCGGTCTTCTCCGGTGTCTCCAGGGCGACCGTCATCGGGAGTCGCCGTCCCGTCCGGCGACCACGGCGAGGATCTCCTCGTCGCCGACGATGCCGAGGAGTTCGCCGTCTTCGACGACCTTGACGGGCCGGTCGGCGGCGAGGACCGCCCGGGTGGCCTGGCGCACGACGACGTCCGGGCCCAGCTCCGGGCCGTCCAGCGCGTCGCCGTCCTGGGGCGGGCGCATGATCCAGCGCAGGGTCAGCACGTCCCCGCGCGGCACGTCCTTGACGAACTCGCGCACGTAGTCGTCCGCGGGGGCTCCGACGAGGGCGTCGCCGGTGCCGCACTGGACCGTCGCGCCGTCCCGCATGATGAGGATGCGGTCGCCCAGTTTGAGGGCCTCGGAGAGGTCGTGGGTGATGAACACCATCGTCTTGCCGACCTCGCGGTGCAGCCGGACGACCTCGCTCTGCATGTCGCGGCGGATCAGCGGGTCGAGCGCGGAGAAGGGCTCGTCGAAGAAGAGGACGTCGGGGTCGCCGGCCAACGCCCGTGCCAGACCGACGCGTTGCTGCATGCCGCCGGAGAGCTGGTCGGGGTAGGCGTTCTCGTAGCCCGCGAGGCCGACCAGTTCGACGACCTCGTGCGCCCGCCGGAGGCGTTCGCCGCGGCTCATGCCGCGGATCTCCAGTCCGAACGCGACGTTGTCGACGACCCGGCGGTGCGGCAGCAGCCCGAAGTGCTGGAAGACCATGGAGAATGTGCGGCGCCGCAGTTCGCGGAGGCGGGTGGCGCCGGCGGCGCTGATGTCCTCGCCCTCGAGGACGACCTCTCCCGCGGTGGGTTCGATCAGCCGGGTGAGGCAGCGCACCAGGGTGGACTTGCCGGAGCCGGACAGGCCCATGACGACGAAGACCTCGCCCGGAGCGACGTCGAAGTGGACGTCGCGCACGGCGGCCGTGCAGCCGGTGCGGTCCATGAGTTCACGGCGGGTCAGTCCGCGCAGTTCCTCGGAACGCGGCACCCGCTCGGCCTTCGGTCCGAACACCTTCCACAGGCCGCGCACGGAGACGACCGGGGTGGAGTCCGGGTCCCGGGACGGGCCTGGCCGCTGGGGCGGCACCTCGGTGTGAGTGGTCACGGTCGGCCTCGTTTCGGCGTCGGGCCCGCTGCACGCGGGGACGGTGGCGCCCGCCGGGGCGCGGGCCGCCGAATCCGGCCGGGGCGAAGGCGCCGTACCCCCCGGCGTGCACGCTGTGCCGTGCGGGGACCCGGGCCGTCGTCGTGGGGGCGGGCCCGGCGGGGCACAGGACCACCCGGTGGTTTCCGGCCACCGGGCCCCGCCACGCGCCGTCCCCGGACAGGTCCGTCACGCGCCGGGCCTGTCGGCGGAAGTCGTTGCGTCAGGTGCACCCGGTTGCTTGTGGTGGAACACCTTTGCGAATCGGCCGACCTGCGTCAAGGGGGCGACGGAGGCCGATCACGCACTGCCATCCCTTCCCCACCGGACCCTCGCCCGAACCCGTGCGCTCACGAAATCCGCGCGGACGGCACCTCAACCACCGGTGTTTTCAGGCAACTTGAGTGAGGAAGGAATGCAGCGCGGCGACGAGTTCGGCGGGGGCGTCCTCCTGCACGAGGTGGCCGGCGCCCGCGAACGCCTCGAAGCGCGCGCCGGGCACGAGCGCGGCGAGTTCACGGCCCTTCGCGACCGGGATCCAGTTGTCCTCCTCGCCCCAGCACACGAGCACGGGAATGCCGATGTCGCCGTAGCGGCCCTGGATCTCGTCGGTGTGGCGCTGGTCGGCCTGCGCGATCTGGCGGTAGAAGGCCGCCTGCCCGGACGGATCCAGCCAGGGCTCGACGAGCCGTTCCAGGACGTCGGGGCGCAGCCCGGGCCCGCCGGTGGAGGAGATGTACGCCCGGACGAGCGCGGCGTGCAGCGCGGGCGGCAACTGTACGAGCACGTCGGAGTGTTGCTGGACCAGCCGGAAGAAGGGCGACCCCCAGGGGGCGAGGGCGACCGGGTCGACCAGGGCGAGGGCGCGACAGCGGGCGCCGTGCAGGAGGTGGGCGCGCAGGGCGACGGCGCCGCCGATGTCGTGGGCGACGACGAGGGGTTCGTCGAGGCCCCAGTGGGCGAGCAGTTCGGTGAGGACGCGGGCCTGCGCGGCCAGGGACACGTCCTGCCCGGCCGTCTTCTCGGACCGCCCGTAGCCGGGCATGTCCCAGACGAACACCTGGTGGTCCCGGGCGAGCGCGCGGGCGACGCCTCGCCAGACGTAGGAGGAGAACGGGGTGCCGTGCGACAGGACGACCGGGGGGCCGTCGGAGGGCCCCAGGCGGTCCCAGCGGACGGCGCCGGTCGGGCCGGTGAAGGTGCGGGCGGGCTGCCAGTCGGTCTCGGAGGTCATTCCTCTCCCGGGTGGAGGTCGGCGATACGGTCCCTCCACTCTCACCGAACTCCCGCTCGACGCCGACCCGGCGCGCGGGCCGGAAACGGCGTTGTTTACCGCGCGTATAGTTTCTCCGTGAGCAACGACAGCCCTGCCCCGGGGACTCCGACGTCGCAGGCCGGCGGCGTGCAGTCGGTGGACCGCGCCATCAGCGTCATGGAGATCCTCGCGCGGCGCGGCGAGGCCGGGGTGAGCGAGGTCGCCGCCGAGATCGACGTCCACAAGTCCACCGCGTTCCGGCTGCTCGGCGCGCTGGAGGCCCGCGGACTGGTCGAGCAGGCCGGTGAGCGCGGCAAGTACCGGCTCGGCTTCGGCATCGTGCGGCTGGCCGGTGCCGTCACGGACCGTATCGACATCACCCAGCAGGGCCGCCCGGTCTGCGAACGGCTCGCGGAGGAACTGGGCGAGACGGTCAACATCGCGGTGCTGCGGGAGCATTACGCGATCAACCTCTACCAGGTGCGCGGACCGGGTGCCGTCACCGCGCACAACTGGGTGGGCCAGCTCACCCCGTTGCACGCCACGTCGAGCGGCAAGGTGCTGCTCGCGCATCTGCCCGCCGAGGAGCGCGCGGAGCTGGTGACGCGGGCCGGCCTGAGGCAGGTCACCCCGCACACCGTCACGGCCCTGACGCAGCTGGAGGAGGACCTGGCCGGGGTGCGGGAGCGCGGGTACTCCACCACCCGGGAGGAGCTGGAGATCGGGCTGCACGCCATGGCCGCGCCGGTGCGTGACCGCGACGGCGACGTCATCGCCGCGCTCAGTGCCTCCGGCCCCGCCTACCGGCTCACCGAGGAGCGCATGCACGCGCTGGCCCCGCTGCTGCTCGAGGGCGCCGGGGAGATCAGTCACCGGATGGGTTTCCTGGGCTGACCGCAGCCCTCAGCCTTCAGCTCTCAACCCTCAACTCTCAGCCCTCAACCCTCCGCCCTCAGCGCTCCGCCCTCAGCCGGCGGCCAGGCGGGCCGTCGGCCGCCCCGGTCCGCAGGCCGAACGCCGAGGCGTGCACCGGGCGTTCGCCCGCCGCGGCCCGGTAGCCGGGCGGCCCCGATCAGGTCCCTCTCCGACGCCCTTGGAGCACCGCCCGCCGACGGGTCACCCCGCTGCGGCCGGCACCGCGGGACCCATTCCGCTCACGACGTGTCCGTGCCATGCTCATGCGGACGCATTCATGAACCGCGTTCATATCCATGACCGTGAGCTGACTCGGAGGGTGGAGATGAGAGCGACATCCCGACTGGGTGTCCTGCTGGTGGCGCTGGCCGCGTTCGCCACGGGGGCCGTCCCGGCCGCGACCGCGGAGGCCCAGGACCGGCGGACGCCCCGCGTGCCGCACACCGTCGTCCTGGACGGCACCCGGATGCAACAGACCAAGGTCCGGCTCGATCACGGCGATCCGCAACTGCGCCGGGCCGTGCGGGCGTTGCGCACTCGTGCGGACACCTGGCTGGACCAGGGCCCGTGGACGGTCGTCGACAAGCCCCGGCCCGCACCCGGCGGTGACGTCCACGACTATCTGAGCCAGGCCCCCTACTGGTGGCCGACCACCGCCCCGACCGCCGGCAACCCGTGGGGCTGCCCCTACGAGCAGCGCGACGGCGAGCGCAATCCCGAGGTGGACTCCGGCACCGACCGCCAGGACCTGGAGAAGACGTTCGACTCGTCCTACGACCTCTCCCTGGCCTGGTACTACACCGGGGAGCGGAAGTACGCCGAGAAGGCCGCGCGGGTGCTGCGCACCTGGTTCCTCGACCCGGACACCCGGATGAACCCGAACCTCGACCACGCGCAGTTCATCCCGTGCCGGTACGACGGCCGCGCGATCGGGATCATCGACTTCTCGCAGTCCTACACCGCCGTCCTCGACGCGGTCGCCCTGCTGGAGACCGGTGCGCCCGGCTGGACGGCGCGGGACCGCGCGGCGATGAGGACGTGGAACGCCGACTTCCTGAGCTGGCTGCGGTACAGCGACTTCGGGCGGCAGGAGGCCGCGGCCACCAACAACCACGGCACCTTCCACGATCTTCAGGTGGCGGGCCTGGCGTTGGCGACCGGGGACCGGCAACTGGCCCGCCGGACCGTGCTGGACGCGGGCGACCGGCGTATCGCGCCGCAGATCGCGTCCGACGGCGGGCAGCCCCAGGAGCTCGCCCGCACCCGGAGCTGGCACTACTCGACGTTCGATCTGGTCGCCTACACCCGGCTGGCGGCGATCGGCCGCCATGTCGGAGTGGACCTGTGGGCCTACGAAGGACCGCAGGGGCAGGGCCTGTTCAAGGCCGTGGACTATCTGCTGCCCGCCGCGACCGGTGCCGCGCCCTGGCCGCATCCGGAGCTGGAGTTCCACCGCTTCGCGGCGACGGACGTCGTGCACGCGGCGGCCGACGCCGGGGACCGCCGGGCCCAACGGGCCGTCCCCCTGCTGGAGGAGCCGCCGGGCGGCGACCTGTGGGCCCTGCGCCCGGCGGCGGAACAGCTGGACTCGATCGCGGGATGAGGCGCGGCCCGGCGGGTCAGACCGTGGACAGGTCGATCGCGCGGTCGACGTCGGCGGGCCGCAGGACCCGCAGGATGCCCTCCAGCAGGTAGTAGTCGGCGTACGGGAGGGAGATCTCGACGCCGTCCTCGGCCGGGCGGTTGCGGGTGCAGCGGGCCACCACCGCGTCCGCCCGGTCCGACTCCGTCGTCAGGCACGTCCGT
>Ga0164243_10008579_pt1 | contig 15043 bp, 17 predicted proteins | sample OricompcompostOP_FD_108781 | JGI IMG/M metagenome (GOLD analysis project Ga0164243, IMG submission 108781) | Organic Plus compost microbial communities from Emeryville, California, USA - Original compost - Organic plus compost (OP) | ecosystem: Engineered > Solid waste > Mixed feedstock >... | reverse complement strand
CCGGCGGCGACGAACTGACACCCACGATGAAGTTGCGCCGCAACCCGATCGCGACGAAGTACGCCGCCGAGATCGGCGCGCTGTATGCGCCCGGGCCGAACGCATCTGTGGTCGACCTGCGTTCGTGACCGTTCTCAATCGGAGGTGATCGCACCCCGGTCGTCGACCGTGAGCGAGTCCTGACGCGAGGTGTCCTTCAGGTCGACACCCGAGCGTCCCAGCTTTCGGGCTCCGTCGACGAGCGACGCCGCAACCCGTGCGGCCACCTCGTACTGCAGGCCGTCGGGCGGGTGGATGTTGGAGATGCAGTTGCGGTCGGCGTCGGTGCGGCCGGGTCTGGGCAGGTGCGTGAGATAGATGCCCAGGCTGTCGGCGACCGAGAGCCCCGGTCGTTCCCCGATGATCACCAGCAGAGTGGTCACGCCGAGGGTCTCGCCGATGTGGTCGCCGAGCGCGACCCGCGCCTGGGTGGCGACGACCGGTGGCGCGATGGTGTAGCGGCCGGCGAACGCGTCGAGCAGTGCGCCAAGCAGTCCGTGCGCATGGTCGACGACGGCTCGCGGCGAGAGTCCGTCGGCGATGACGATCCCGATCTCGGCATCGGAGCGAGGAATTCGCGACAGGTCCGCCGGCGTGCGCCCCAGGTCCGGCCGGCGCAGGTACTCGCTTCGCGTCGATGCCCGGCTCGTGACGATCACCGGGTCGTCGAGCCCGAGATCTGCGAGGGTCGCGGCGAACGCCTCTGCGTCGAGGGGGTCGTGCACCGCGTCGCGAGCCGCCGCATGCGCGGCCTGGAATTCGAGGACCCGTCGCGTCGGCAACGAGTTCCCGGCCCGACCCAATCCGATGCGGGCCTGGGTGGTCCGTCGCAGCGGCGCCCACACATCGATGGTCGGATCATGCTCTGCCGGAACGTGTTCCGGGTCGGTCATCGTTCGGTCGCTCATCGTCCGGCCGCCAGGGGTAGCAGGGGAGAGGCCGCCGGGTCGACCGGGAGAATCCGGCCGTCGGCGTCGGCCATGCCGAGTCTTGCCAGCCATTCCTCGAACTCCGGCGCCGGACGCAGGCCGAGCGCCTGGCGCACGTACAGCGCGTCGTGGAACGCGAGACTCTGGTAGCCGAGCATCACGTCGTCGGCGCCCGGGACCGCGATGACGAAGGCCGCGCCCGCGACGCCGAGCAGGGTGAGGAGAGTGTCCATGTCGTCCTGGTCGGCCTCGGCATGATTGGTGTAGCAGACGTCGACGCCCATGGGTAGCCCGAGCAGCTTGCCGCAGAAGTGATCTTCGAGTCCGGCGCGGATGATCTGTTTGCCGTCGTAGAGGTACTCGGGACCGATGAACCCGACGACGGTGTTGACCAGCAGTGGATCGAGTGCACGTGCCACCGCGTATGCCCGCGCCTCGAGGGTCTGCTGGTCGACCGGCTTGCCGTCGGTGCCGAGGTGTGCGCCCGCCGACAATGCCGACCCCTGGCCGGTTTCCAGGTACATGACGTTGTCGCCGACGGTGCCACGCTGCAACGAGCGGCCAGCCTCGTTGGCCTCCTGCAGGATCGACAGCGTCACGCCGAACGCGGCGTTGGCGCCCTCGGTACCGGCGATCGACTGGAAGACGAGATCGACCGGAACACCCTGTCCGATGAGGTCGACGGTCGTCGTGACATGCGACAACACGCACGACTGCATCGGGATCTCGTAGCGCCGGCGGATGTCGTCGAGCATGTGCAGCAGGTCGGCCGTCGTGTGCGGCGAGTCCGACGCCGGGTTGATCCCGATGACCGCGTCGCCGCATCCCATGAGCAGGCCGTCGAGTGTGGCGGCCGCGATCCCGCGCGGATCGTCGGTCGGATGGTTCGGCTGCAGACGCGTGGCGATCCGGCCCGGGAGGCCGATCGTCGTGCGGAAGGCGGAGGTCACCCGGATCGCCGCGGCGACCAGGATCAGGTCCTGGTTGCGCATGATCTTCGATGTCGCGGCGGCCATCTCCGGCGTCACCGCAGGGGAGATGCGGGCGATCCGCTCCGCCGCGTCGGGCCTGGTCGAGGTCTCCAGCAGCCAGTCGCGGAACCCGCCGACGGTCAGGTGTGAGATCTCGGTGAACGCCTGCCGGTCGTGCGTGTCGACGATCAGTCGCGTCACCTCGTCCGACTCGTACGGAACGAGCAGGTCCTCGAGGAACGTCGACAGCGGGACGTCCGCCAACCGCCATGCGGCAGCCGCACGTTCGGCGTCGGATGAGGCGGCGCAGCCCGCGAGTTCGTCGCCCGACCGTCGCGGTGTGGCCTTTGCCATGAGTTCGACGAGGCCGTCGAACTCATACGTCGTCCCGGAGATCGTCTGCGTGTACCTCATCGAAGGTCCTCACGGCTTGTCATGGTGTCCCGAAGTCTAGGTTCGGCACCTTCGGGTCGCATGACGAACGACCGACCTCACATGCGTGTCCGCTCCTGCTCCGAACCCTGCGCCGAACCCTCTTCAGAACCTTCCGGGGAGTGACCCTTGACACATCGGAGGCGATGAATGTACGTTCACTCATACCGAACGAGTTATTCACAACGCCCTGCTCCGGGCGCTGCGACCGCGATTCACCTGCGGGTATGTCGTCCGTTCAGCATCATGCGCCGGGTGTGTTCACGGCCGAGTCGGTCGGCGCACCGCGTCTGGCATCGCACGGCACGGCACTCGGCATGCCCGATCCACCCAGTCCCGATCCACCCAGACCCGATCCACCCAGAGGAGTGAGCAGGATGGACTACGAAGACGTCGACTACACCGTCGAGGGCCACACCGCGATCATCACGATGAACCGACCTCACCGGTACAACGCCTTTCGGGCCAAGACCGTGGAGGAGATGATCCACGCGTTCCGTCGTGCCTGGGCCGACAACGGGGTACAGGCCGTCATCCTCACCGGGGCCGGCGACAAGGCGTTCTGCACCGGCGGTGACGTGAAGCAGCGTGCCGAGACCGGCGACTACGGTCCGAGCGAGAGCGGCATGTTCGAGATCGGCAACCTGCACAAGACGATCCGCGACATCCCCAAGCCGGTCATCGCCGCCGTCAACGGCCTCGCCATCGGCGGCGGACACGTCCTGCACGTCCTGTGTGACCTCACCATCGCCGCCGACACGGCACGTTTCGGCCAGTCCGGTCCCAAGGTCGGCTCTTTCGACGCCGGGTTCGGCTCGGCCTACCTCGCCCGCGTGGTCGGGGAGAAGCGAGCCCGCGAGATCTGGTTCCTGTGCCGCCAGTACGATGCCGCGACCGCCGAACGGTGGGGTCTGGTCAACTGTGTCGTCCCCGCCGCCGACCTCCTCGACGAGGCCAAGAAGGTGGCCGCCGAGATCGCCGAGAAGTCGCCCACCGCGCTGCGTTTCCTCAAGCAGAGCTTCAATGCCGACACCGACCACCAGGCGGGACTGTCCAACCTGGCGATGAGCGCGCTCGACCTGTTCACCCATTCCCCCGAGGGCCTCGAGGGTGCCAACGCCTTCGCCGAGAAGCGCGCCCCGCAGTTCAACCAGTACGTCGGCGCCTGAGCGCCCCGGAACCCGCTGAGGAAAAACCCATGACCGACAAGCACATCGCCGTCGTGACCGGCGCCGGTTCCGGTATCGGCAAGGCCATCGCCCTCGGCTTCGCCACGCAGGGCACCACCGTCGTCGCCGCCGACCTCGACCTCGATGCCGCCAAGCGCACCGCGGAACAGTCCCCGTCGATCATCCCGATGGCCGTCGACGTCGCCGATCGCGCCACGGTCGACGAGCTGCGCGACGCCGTCGGCGCCGAGGTCGGGGTCCCGGACATCCTCGTCAACGCCGCCGGTTGGGATCGCACCGACCGGTTCCTCGACGCCACAGCCGAATTCGCCGAGAAGGTCGTCGCGATCAACTACCTCGGACCGGTGCACATGGCCAGTGCATTCCTGCCGGGCATGGTGGAGGCGTCGAAGAACGACGACTGGCAGGGTGGTCGCGTCATCAACCTCGCCTCCGACGCAGGTCGCGTCGGCTCGGCCGGCGAGACCATCTACGCCGGCGCCAAGGGCGGCGTCATCGCGCTCTCCAAGTCGCTGGCCCGTGAGATGGCGCGCCATCGGATCACGGTAAACGCCGTCTGCCCGGGACCCACCGACACACCCCTGTTCCAGGCCCAGCCCGACAAGCTGAAAGAGGCTCTCGTCAAAGCGATCCCGTTCCGGCGCCTCGCCACACCAGAAGAGGTCGCCGCCCCCGTGCTGTTCTTCGCCTCGCCCGCGGCGTCGTTCATCACCGGTCAGGTGCTCAGCGTCAGCGGCGGACTCACCATGGCCGGGTGACCGGCCCCATCCCGGTAACTCTCGAACCTCAGGGAACTCACATGACCCACGCATACGACGCCCACGCGTACCGCAGATTCTTCGAGCACGAGTTCACCTATCTCAACGGCTTCCGGCGTAACGTCACCCGCTACGCCGGCGTCGTCGCGATGATCGACCCGACCACCGACCGGCAGTGGACCTATGCCGCGCTCGGCCGTGACGTCGACGCCCTCGCCGCAGGTCTCGCCGCCCGCGGCGTCAGCCCGGGCGACGTCGTCGCCTACCAGCTGATGAACGGGCCGGAGTTCGCCCGGCTCTACCTCGCCACCCAGGCCGCCGGAGCGGTCGGATCGCCGATGAACTTCCGGCTCGCGGCGGGGGAGAGCGCCGTCATCCTCAACATCAGCACGCCGAAGGTCTACATCTACGACACCGCCTTCACCCCGATGGTCACCGAGGCGGTTCGCCTCGCCGGTCACACGCCGGAACTGCTGGTGGGCGTGGGTGACGGCGACCTCGCCCAGGGCGACGGCGCGGCCTCGATCCGCTTTGCCGACCTGCCCGTCGCGGACGGGAACCCGCCGGAGGTCACGAGGACGATCTTCGACGAGACCACCCGGCTGTACACCTCGGCACCACCGGCATGCCGAAGGCGGTGCCCATGAACTCGGCCATCGAGATCTTCTCGGCGCACGACGTGATCATGCACTTCCCGCTGGCCCCGGACGACCGCACCCTCAACATGACCCCGTGGTTCCACCGCGGCGGTCTCTACTGCGCGGGCCCGAATCCGTCCTTCTACCTGGGATCGTCGGTGGTCCCGATGCGGACCTTCGATCCCGCGCTCACCCTGGACTGGGTCGAGAAGTACCGGCTCACCTTCCTCATCGGGGCCCCGACCAACCTCGCGATGCTGGCCGCCGCTCAGTCGGCGAATCCGCGGGACCTGTCGAGCCTGCGCGGCATCGTCACCATGGGCGCCCCGCTCGAACGCGAAGCGGCGCTGCGGTATCAGGAGGTGCTCACTCCCCGCATCTACAACGGGTACGGCAGCACCGAGGGGTTCTGGAACACCTTTCTGCGGCCCGGCGACCTGCCCGACCACGCCGGAACCGCCGGACGTGCCTGTATCGACGACGAGGTGCGCGTGGTCCGCGTGCACGAGGACGGCCGGCTCGCCGATCCCGACGACGTCGTGGCCCGTGACGGCGAGGAGGTCGGTGAGGTCATCATCCGCTCGCCGAAATGCGCTGCCGCCTATCATGACTCGCCACAGCAGGAGAAGGCGAAGTACAGCGGCAGCTGGTTGTACATCGGGGACCTCGCGACCTGGGACGCCGACGAGTACGTCACGATCGTCGGACGCAAGGACGACATGCTGATCTCCGGCGGCGAGAACGTCCATCCCGTCCAGGTGGAGGAGGCGCTGAACGGTCATCCGGCCGTGGCCGATTCGCTGGTCGTAGGGATTCCCGACGATCGATGGGGAAGCCTCGTGGTCGCCTACATCGTCCCGGACGGCGAGCCGCCGACAGCCGAGGACCTCGATGCGTACTGCCGCGCCCACCCGATGCTGTCGACGTTCAAACGCCCACGCGCGTACCGCATCGTCGATTCGCTGCCCGTGTCGGCGACCGGAAAGAAGCTGCACTACAAGGCGACCGAAGCCGCGGCGCGGGAGATGGCCGAAGGGGCCTTCCGGGTTCCGGCAACCACCCACGTCGGCCCCTGAGGCAGAAGGGAACCCCCATGTCCTCGCTCACCCACGACCTCGAGCACAAGCAGTTCCGCGATACCGTACGGCGGTTCGTCGCCGACCAGATCACGCCCACGCACACCGACTGGGAGGCCGCAGGCCAGTGGGACCGTGCACTGTTCGTCGAGGCGGGCAAGAACGGCCTGCTCGGCTTCGAGGTGCCCGAGGAGTTCGGCGGTCCCGGGGTCGACGATTTCCGCTACAACGCCATCGTCATCGACGAGGTCGCGCGGACCGGCGCCGCCGCCGAGGCGATCGCCTTCTCGCTGCAGAACGACGTGGTGCTGCCGTACCTCACCGACCTGACCACCGACGAGCAGAGATCTCGCTGGCTGCCGGGCGTGGTCACCGGCGACACCGTGCTCGGCATCGCGATGACCGAACCCGGCGCCGGCAGCGACCTCACCGGTATTCGTACCTCGGCCGTCCGCGACGGCGACCACTACGTCATCAACGGCTCGAAGACGTTCATCTCCAACGGGCGCAACGGCGACCTGTTCGTCGTCGCCACCCGCACCGGGCCCGACAGGCACAAGGGGCTCACGCTGTTCGTCGTCGATGCCGACACACCCGGGTTCGTCCGCGGCCGCAAACTCGACAAGATCGGCCTGCATGCGCAGGACACGAGCGAGCTGGGCTTCGAGGAGATGCGAGTGCCGGTGGCCAACCGGCTCGGCGAGGAGGGGGAGGGGTTCTACCAGCTGGTGCGCAACCTCCCGCAGGAGAGGCTGTCCCTGGCGATCGGTGCGGTCGCCGCGGCGGAGGGGACATTCGCGCGGACCCTCGACCACATCCGCGAGCGCACCGCCTTCGGCTCGGCGATCTCATCGTTCCAGAACACCCAGTTCATCGCCGCCGAGCTCGCCACCGAACTCGACGTCGCCCGCACCTTCCTCGACGACTGCATCGCCGCTCACGTCGCGGGCGAGCTCACCCCGGCGCGCGCCGCGAAACTGAAGTGGTGGGCCACCGAACTGCAGGTTCGCACCGCCGACCGGTGTCTTCAGCTGCACGGCGGGTACGGCTACATGCGCGAGTTCCCGGTGGCCCGGGCGTTCGTCGACGCCCGGATCCAGACGATCTACGGCGGCACCACCGAGATCATGAAGACGATCATCGCCAAGGATCTTGGTATATAGATGACCGGCTGCGGCTTGTACTGTGTGTGAACAGCGATTCACCCGCGGATGGCCGCACGGCCAGGGTTCGGCGGGTCCGGTGACGAAAGGGGACGGCGATGGCGAAACCGGCCACGGCGCGGTCCGATGCCGACCTCGCCGTCGAGGAGGCGGTGCGCGCCGCGCGCGTCTCCACGCGACGTCGTCAGCTCCTCGATGCCGCGGTGAAGGTCATGGAGCGCACCGGTTTTCATCAGATGTCGATGCAGGCGCTCGCCGAGGAGGCGCAGGTCAGCGTCGGTCTGTTCTACAAGTATTTCGGCGGCAAGGAGGAGATCCTGCTCGCCGCCATCGTGGACATTCTCGAGGCCTTCCGCGACCAGCTGCAGCCGGCCATGGACCGGGCCGGCGACGACCCCGTCGAACGGTTGATCGCCGGCTTCCGCCAGTACGCGACGATCGTCGACGAGAATCGCGACGCGGTGGTCCTGACCTACCGGGAGAGCCGAACCCTCGACGCCGCCGGGCGGGACCGGATCAAGGAACTCGAGGTAGAGACCTCGGCGCCGATGCGCGAGGCGGTGGCCGCGGGTGTGGAGGCCGGACTGATGGTCGAGGTCGATGCCGACCTCGTCGTGTTCGACCTGATGATGCTGGCGCACGGATGGGCGCTCAAGCACTGGCATTTCGCGCCGGAATATGACCTGGACCGCTACGTGTCGGCGCAGTTGCGGTTCGCGCTGCAGTCGCTGGTCGTGCCCGATGCGCTACCCCGGTACCTGGCGCTTCTCTGACGGATTCGTCGTCGAGTCCTCGGAACCGGTGACCGAGGTGTTCGCCAGCGACCGCGCGTAGGCGCCCATCGCCCGGCCCGCGGCCAGGATCGGCTCCGGCGAACGCGTCGTCCGGGCCAGGACGAACGCGCCCTCGAGGGCGGAGACGAGTGCGAACGTCAGTGACCTGGCGTCGGACTCGTCGATTCCTCGCTCGACGAAGAGTGCCGTTCCGGCATCGATCCACGACGTCATCACCTCGTCGGCAACCTCGCGCAGTGCGGGCTCGGCGTCGGCGATCTCCCCGGCGACCGTGGACACCGGGCACATGTTGAGCCACCCGCCCTCCTCGATCGTCTCCGCGGCCGTGGCGAAGGCCGACTCGACCCCTGCCGCCGGGTCATCGAACGGCGCGAGCAGCATCGTGACGAGCTCGGCGTAGGCCTGGCCGGACTGTCGCAGGGCGGCCGCCGCGACGTCGCGCTTCCCGCCGGGGAAGTGGTGATAGATCGAACCGACCGGCGCTCGGCCGGCCTCGACGATCTGCTTCATCCCGGTCGCGGCGTAGCCCTGGCGCCGCAGCAGCTCGATCATGCCGACCACGATGCGTTCCTCGGTCTTCACCCTGGTCATTCTAGAGCAGTTGTTCTAGAGTGAATGTTCTAGAGCAGTCGTTCCAGTAGGGGAGGGCGCCATGGTCGACAAGACGAAGCCCAGCCGTGTCGAGGTCCCGGCCGGCGCTCTCGAATACGTCGACGAGGGTTCCGGTCCGCCGGTCGTCCTGCTCCACGGCCTGCTCATGGACCACACCGTGTGGGACGACGTCATCCCGTTGCTGCCGAAGGGCTTTCACTATATCCGTCCGGTGTGCCGCTCGGGTCGCACCGCATCCCGATGCGCGAGAGCGCCGATCTGACGCTGGACGGCATGGCCGGACTGGTCGCGGACCTCCTCGACGTCCTCGACCTCGACGACGTGACTCTCGTCCACTCCGACTGGGGTGGCGGGCTGTTCCTCACCGCGCTCGGCCGGGACCGGCGGGTGGCCCGACTGGTCATCCTGCCGTGTGAGGCGTTCGAGAACTTCCCGCCCGGCCTGCCCGGGAAGATGGCGACCCTCGCCGTGAGGATTCCCGGCGGTGTCTCGCTCGCGGCGCGCCAGTTGCGGATCGCCCGGTTACGGAGACTGCCGATGCTGTGGGGGTGGATGGTGACGCGCCCCGGTGATCCGCGCCTGGATCGGCGGATGCGCGCGTGGACCGAACCGGTGCTCGCCGACGCACGTATCCGGCGTGACCTCGTCAAGTACGCGAAGTCGGTGCTGGACGACGCCGATCTCATCCGGAAGACCGAGGCGCTCAGGGGTTTCGAGGGTGACGCGCTGGTGCTGTGGTCACCCGACAACCGGGTCATGCCGCCCGAACACGGACCCCGGCTCGCCGGGCTCCTGCCGCATGGTCGCTACGTGGGTATCCGTGGGGCCGCGGTGCTGTCCATGCTCGACGACCCGGAAGCGGTGGCGCGCGAGATCGGCGGGTTCCTCACCGGGTCTGCGGCACGCCGGAAGTGATCAGGACGGCGATTCGATCTTGAAGCCCACCTTCAGCGTTACCTGGAAGTGGGCGATCTGGCCGTCCTCGATGTGGCCGCGGGTCTCGGTGACCTCGAACCAGTCGAGGTGGTTGACCGTCTGCGAAGCACGCGCGATCGCGTTGCGGATCGCGTCGTCGGTGCCGGACGTCGACGATCCGACCACCTCGATGACCCGATAGACGTTGTCGGACAAGGTTTCTCCCTTCGTCGCATCGGTGCGGACCCGGCCCGTCGGCGATGCGGTCGACGGGGCCGGGCCGTGGATGACCTCGTCTCTGTCTACCCCTAAGATGCGGTGGATGAACCTCGAATCGGCAAACCGCGACCCTGACGCGAGATGTCCGTGCCTGTCCGGCCTGCAGTTCGGTGAGTGCTGCGGCCCGGTCCTCGACGGCACTCGCCCCACCCCGACCGCGGAGGCGTTGATGCGCTCACGGTTCACCGCGTTCGCGGTCGGGGACCGTGACCATGTACTGCGCAGCTGGCACCCTCGCACCCGTCCCGCCGATCTGGCACTCGACGACGAGATGCGCTGGTACCGCCTCGATGTGGAGTCGACCAGCGGCGGCACGCCGTTCGACACCGACGGCGAGGTCACCTTCACCGCCCACTACCGCATCGGATCGGAGAAGGGTTCGCTGCACGAGCGCAGCCGGTTCACCAAGTACCGCGGACAATGGGTCTACGTGGACGGTGTCATCGCCTGAGGTCATCGCCTGAGGTCAGCCCCGAGCTGCCGCACCGTACCCGGCGGGTGGCGAGTCGCCCCGGTCAGGGAGCGGTGATCCGCCGTCCCTGCACGTAGACCTCGGCGATCGACGATTCCCGGATACCCATGAGCAACGTGAACAACGTCTGATCGCGCGCGAGGAGCGGGTCGTCGGAGCGGACCGCGTTCGCCAACACGGCGGCGAGCGGGGCGTCGGGCTCGATGACGACGAAATCGGCCTCCTTCCCGGCGTCGAGATTGCCGAACCGATCCTCCATGTCGAGGGCGCGGGCGCCGCCGAGTGTGCCGAGGAACAGCATCTCCGCCGGATGCATGGAGACACCCGCGTCACCGGGCTCGGAGATGTGCTGCTTGAACGCGTCACCCAGCACCCGCGGGATCAGCCACTCGTCGCCTCCGCCGACGTCGGTGCCGGCCGCGATGTTCACGCCCGACGCGACGGTCCGCTTCCACGGCATCGTGCCCGAGCCCAGGAACAGCTGCGAAATGGGGCAGTGCGCGATCGAGGTGCCGGTCTCGGCCATCCGCGCGAGCTCGGCGTCCTGGCAGTGCACCGCATGCGCCAGGATCGTGCGTCGCCCGAGCAGGCTCTTGCCGCCGACCTCCGACCACGGCAGGAACCTGCCGTCGTAGGTGTCGAGGTACGAGTCGCAGCGGTAGAGCTTCTTCGTGATGTCGATCTCGCCGGTGCCCGGCCGGTTGTTCTCGTTGAGATGTGTGTGCACGTACACACCCCGATCGCGGTACTCGTCGTAGAGTTCGCCGAGGTTGCGGAGGGTCTCGGCGGTGACCGACAGCGAGAAGCGGGGCACGATCGCCACGTGGACGAGCGCGGTGGCCGGGTCGCCGGTGTCGGCGGCGTGCCACTTCTCGATCTCCTCCCGCGTGAGCCGGATGGCCTCCTCCTCGGAGGTGAGCAGCGGCCGGGCGGATTCGTCGCCGACGGTCTGGATGCCCCGGCCGGACACGATGCGCAGTCCGGCACTCAGCGTCTCCTCGAACAACGCGTCCTGCGCGGCGGGGAACGCGGAACCGAAGGCCATCATTGCCGTGGTGCCGGCGGCGATGCGCCGGCGCGTGAACTCGACGGCGGCCGTGCGCGCAAACCCCGGGTCGGCGAGACGGGCCTCCGCCGGGAAGATGCAGCGGTCGAGCCACTCGAGGAGTTGACCGCCGCCGTACGAGGCGCCGGCGAAGGTCTGCGGGAAGTGGATGTGCGTGTCGACGAAGCCGGGCAGCAGGAATCCGCCGGGATGCTCGTGCTGTTCGGCCGATGCGAATTCCGTTGGGACGCCGGACCGTTCGCCGCAATACGCGATGCGGCCGTCGTCGCCCACCACCAGTGCACCGTCGGGGATCGACACGAGGGCGTCGTCCGCCTCGGTGATCAGGGGGCTTCCGGACAGGTGGAAGACGTGGCCGTAGTGGATGTGATCGGTCATCGTCGACTCCTGGACATCACCCGGGGGACGTCGTGAGATGGGAAGGCACCGGCAAAGGATGGCACGGGTGGTGCCGACGTGCAGGTCGGGCGGGCACCGGGGCGTCGCCCACGCGGGCCGCGGCCGGCCGGCGCGGCTCAGACGGCGCCGTGTCGGCCGATCCACTCGATCAGCGGTTTGGCGGAGCGCCAGTCCTTGCGGACGCGGTCGACGAGTGCGGGCGAGTGGATGACCTCGTCGAACCCGTAGTCCTTGCCGACGAACAGCGACTTGTGCCGCAGGAGTTCGATGCGCGGGTGGTCGACGTCGTAGCCGCGGGGTGCGGTCTTGAGTCGCTCGCCGTCGACCTCCCAGCCGGCCTTGGTGAGCTTGCGCACGATGCGCACGAGTTCGGGGCCGTGCAGGTCGTCGTCGATGGCCCGGCGGATCGCGGCGAGCCGGTCGGAGGCGGCCTCGTAGAAGCCGACGCCGACACGGACGCCGGGCGCCCCGATCTGGACGTAGTAGCCCGTGGCCGGACCGGTCGCGACGAAGGCGCCCTGGTGGGTCTTGTACGGGGACTTGTCCTTGGAGAACCGGACGTCGCGGTACGGCCGGAACAGCTTGGCGGGGCCGAACTCGTCGGCGAGTTCCTCGGTGAGCGCGGTCATCGGTTCCGCGACCGCCGTCTTGTACGTCTCCTTGTGCTGATCCCAGAAGTACTTCGAGTTGTCTATCTCGAGGTCGTCGTAGAAGTCCAGGGCGGCTTCGGGAAAACCGGTGAAGCTCATGGTCTCACCGTATCGGGACGACGCGGCGGCCCGGACGTGTGCTGCGCGCCGCGTTCGTCGATGTGCTCGGAGTAGCCGCGCGTGGCGAACTGCTCGCCGTCGAGGGTCACCTTCGCCGTGTACCCTGAGATGTACCCGCGGCCGATGGCGAAGCGTTGCGGACAGTCGTAGGTGCCGACGACCGTCATTCCGTCGCAACCGAACTCGAAAGTACGGGGCAACAACCGCGCGTTGCCGTAGGCGTCGACGGTCGGGGCGTCGTCGGTCTCCAGGACCCGGTGGTATCCGCCGTGGACCTTGCGGTCGGGTGTGCCGTCCATCGACCGGAAGATGACGTTCGTCTCCACGATCGCCCCGAAGGCGCCGAGTTGCGTGAACAGGATCTGCCGTTCGCCGGGCACGTCGACCACGTGGTAGCTGAACCACTGCAGCGGCAACCGTCGGCGGGAAGCGCGGCGCAGCACCACGTAGGGACTCACACTGCGGGCGTACTCGAGGTTGCCGACGCCGGAGACCGGGGTGACCACCCCGCGGTGCGTGACCTCGCCCTCGTAGCGTCCGACGTGGCCGATGTGCCGCCACACCGGCGATCGCACGAACCATGTCGTCTCCGGGCGGCACCTCATGGTCACCCGCGCGTCGAGGTCGCCGGCGTGCAGGCGGATCTCGAAGTCCGGGTGGGTCCCGCTGATGGTCGCGAGCGTCCCGAACTCGGCGTGATCACGCGCGAACCGGCCGTCCCGTTCGATCGACAGCACCTCGCGTGCGTAGGCGTTCTCGGCGCCGCTCGATGCCGACGCGACGATGATGTCCTGGGGATCGTCCGGTGCCGCCTCGTGCGGGAAGTCGAAGGCCTGCAGCCCGGTCGTCCCGCTCATGACCATCAGGCTCAGATAGCGATGCGGGTCGGGCAGGTTCGGGAGCATGAGGCCGTGATGGCCCCAGCCGTAGCGGCGTGAGAGAGCGGTGTGGGGGAGCAGGTCCAGCGAATGGTCGAACGGCTCGTGCGATGCGCGATGGGCGGCGTCGGTGTAATGGCGGGCCACCGCCAATGCCGGCCGGAGGTATCGCGGCGGTCGCGATGGGTACTCCGTGGTCATCGGGCCGCTCCGGAGTCGTCGAGCCGCCCGAATCCGACGACCCCGCCGTCGGACGACCAGTCCAGCTTGTGGACCCGGATCCTCCTCATCTCGTTGCCCCCGACCGTGACCGCCTCGTCGCCGTCGACCGCGACCACGATGTTCGTGTGCTGGCCCGGCGCCGAGGACCGGTCGTACAGGACGACATCGCCGACCCCGGGGGTGTGGTCGCCGACCGGTTCGAACCTGCCGGTGCCCTCGTAGAACTCCTGCAACGTGAACACGCCCGGGATGCGCCAGTGCCCGGAGTTGGGGTTGCGCAACGGCACCCCGGCCTCCCGCATGATCCAGCTGACGAAGTTCGCGCACCAGGGTTCGTCGGCGCCCTCGGAGTAGAAAGTGCCCGGCCGCTGCCTGGCGTGCTCGGCGCGCAGCAGCTCGACGATCCGGTTCTGCGTCGGCGTCAGCTGCGACGCGTCGACCTGCGGGAACTCGGCCGTGTCCCACGGAAGCCACCGTTGCGGCACCGTGCGCCAGGCGACCACGCCGACCCCGAGGACCAGCATCACGACGACCACCGCGGCCAGGACGAACGGGCGGCGACGGCGTGGTCGGTGACGCGGATCCGTGCCGGTCGCGGGATCGGCTCCGGTGCGGGTCGCGGCATCGGGCTCAGGGCTCACCCCGCCGAGTGTAGGCAAACCATCCGCGCACGAGGCCACGCCGAATCCCGATGTCGGAACGGACGAGGCTGCGAGATGTTGGCACAATGGCCGGGCCGGGCCGGGGAGGGTGGAGAGAGACGATGGTGGACCAGACCGAGCACGCGCCGATCCTGCGTGCGGGCGAGACATGCCGGGAGATCGCCGCTGCCGGGCGGGTGGCGTGCATCGTCGACGCGGCCGATTACTTCGTGCACGCGAAGTCGGCCCTGCTGCAGGCCAAACGCCGTGCGGTGTTGATCGGCTGGGACGTCGACACCCGTATCCGGCTCGACCCGCGCTCGTCGGAGGGCGATGTGCCCGACGAACTCGGGGACTTTCTCAAGTGGCTGGTGGACAACCGGCCCGGATTGGAGATCTACGTTCTGCGCTGGAGCGTCGGCGCGTTCACCGGCATGTTGCGCGGCGTCGCGCCGCCCTTCGTGCAGGACCTGCTGACCGGGCGCCGGCTGCACTACCGGATCGACTCCGCCCATCCCGCCTCCGCCGCGCACCACCAGAAGATCGCGGTCATCGACGACCAGTTCGCCTTCTGCGGCGGGATCGACATGACCGTGGACCGCTGGGACACCTCGGAGCACCTGTCGCGCAACGAGTTCCGTCGTGGTCCTGACGGCGAGCCGCACGGTCCGTGGCATGACGTGACGGTAGCGCTCGACGGGGATGCGGCCCGGGTCGTCGCCACGGTGGCCCACGACCGGTGGGAGGCGGCCACCGGCGAGCGACTGGCCCCGCTCGTCGACACCGCGGGGCCCGACAT
>Ga0164243_10008578_pt1 | contig 15044 bp, 10 predicted proteins | sample OricompcompostOP_FD_108781 | JGI IMG/M metagenome (GOLD analysis project Ga0164243, IMG submission 108781) | Organic Plus compost microbial communities from Emeryville, California, USA - Original compost - Organic plus compost (OP) | ecosystem: Engineered > Solid waste > Mixed feedstock >... | reverse complement strand
GTGTACCAGTTCTTCAATGCGTGACTGCGGAATGCAGAAGGCCAGCAGCACGCCGGCAATGGTGGCATGGATGCCGGAGTTGTAAATGCAATACCAGAGCACGATGCCCGGGAGGAAGTAAAGTATCAGCCGTTCTGCTTTCAGCAGGTTCAGCGCAACCGGGATTAGCAGCGCGCCCCCGCCGATCAGCAGGTACTTTATTTCCAGGTGCGGCGTATAAAAAATGGCGATGGTGAGTATAGCGCCCAGGTCATCGATAATGGCCAGGGCCATGAGGAAGATCTTCAGGCTTACGGGTACGCGTTTGCCCAGGAGAGATAGCACACCCAGTGAAAATGCAATGTCCGTCGCCATCGGGATGCCCCAGCCATGTGCATAATCCGTTCCGTGATTGAACAGCGTGAAGATAAGGGCCGGCGCCACCATCCCGCCAATAGCCGCCAGCACAGGCAGTATGGACTGTTTGATGCTGGACAGCTCGCCCACCGTCAGCTCCCGTTTAATTTCCATGCCTACGAGGAAAAAGAAGAGGACCATCAGCCCGTCGTTTATCCATAACAGTATGGAGTTGGGCAGCAACAGGGAACGGAAGTGATAATGATGGCCGGCAGCAGGGTCAAACAGCTCATTCCAGAAATTGATATAGGATTGTTGCACGCCGGAATTGGCCAGTATCATGGAAACGAGCGTACAGATGATGAGTACGATGCCTACGGCACGACTATCTTTCATGAACGTGTAAATAGGGGAGAGCAACGATTTCCGGATGATATGGAACGAATTTTTCAGCACGACGAATATAAGGTTTGGTAACCGGGCAAATATAGTCAAAAAAAATAGCCCCCTGCCGGAGCAGAGGGCTTATAATTATTGCATTAGTTCGTATTTGCTTTTCGGTTGCCGCTTGACGTCCCATTTAAAATGTTCCAGCTTCAGCTCTTCCACCGGCCGCTGTGTAAACGGATAGACCGTGGTTTCCGGCTGCGTATAGAACACCGCCTTCTGTAGCTCGCCTCCTGCAAAGAACAGTTTGATGGTGGCCGAGAGGGTCCGGTTTACGTTCATATAGGCGCCCTGGTTATCCGTGGCGTAGGTAATGGTTTCCGCATTGCCTTCCACATGCATCCAGTCGAGCGACTGCTCTTTGATATAGCCGGTGATCAGGTTGCCTTTGATCTGGTTGTACAGGTCGGGCCCTGATTCGTTAATAATGAAAGCGTTTTGCTTCATCACCACTTTATCGGCTGTTTGATTTTTCGTGTACATGTAGATGGTATCGCCGTACATCTGCGTTTTCCGGTTGGTCCATAATACCGGGTCGCGGTAGAAGCGGAATACCGAGTCGCTCGTGCTGTAGTACACGCTATCCGCTACCCCCTGCAGGGAGTCGGAGAACATGCGCACGTTGTGATAAGCGAGGATATAACGGATATCCGCTGTGTCGGCGCTTTTATCTTTCTTTTTGAGGGCCATGCTGTCCGCATAATGCATCACGCCCGGCAGTGAGTCCGTTGGCGAAATGGCTTTCATGGGCGCAATTTTCACATGTCCCACATTATTCAGCTGCATACGGTCCCTGGATTTGGCCATGGCGGTATCTGCCATCATCATCATAACGGCGCCGGATACACTATCTTTTTGTTGTTTGGCCAGGAGTTCATCTTTTTTCAGGAACTCCGGCATGTTATCGATAGGGGTGACGGCCGTCCTGGTTTTCACCGGTGTGAGCCGCAGCGGGGGCGGCGCTTTGCGCAGGCCCTGCACGGAAGGAATGGTAAGGCTGTCGCCCGGTTTGATGATACCGGTAAACAGCGTATCTGCCGCCATATAGAAGGTATCCTTCTTGTTTTCCATGATCAGCAGCGGCTTTTGGGTAGCGAGCAGGGTTTTATGGTTCTGGTCCGCTACGCCGTAGTTGGCCAGCAGGGATACTTTATTGATGGTATCGCGGTACACCATGTTGCCGGTGGCATAGGCTTTTCCGTTGAGGCGGTCTATTTCCAGCTGGTCGGCGGTAAGGGTGCCGGTGCTGTCTTCGATCAGGGGGCGGTTGGTGAAATTACCGTAGCCTTTTTCCGTGTCGTAGTAGCCGCTGGTCACGTACATGATGCGTTTCCCTTCGTTGATGGTGGTAGGCGCAATGATGTTGGCGATTTTCGTTTCCGTGTTATAGAGTAATGCGTCCGTAGCGAGGGTGTAGTCCGGGTTTACGAGGACTACATTGCGCTGGAAGTGCATTTCTTTCATATCCACGTAGTAGAAGCCTTCATCGCTGGTGAGTACGCTATTGCCGTTGACGAGCTTACCGGTTTTAAGGTAGGAGCCTACTTTGGCGTTCATATCGTACACCAGTTCAGGGCCGGTGATGGTGACTTTATTATCGGTCATACGGGCATCGCCGGTAAGGGTGGCGATGCGGGTAGCCGCGTCGTAATTGAGCGCGCGGCCATAGATGTACACGCTGTCGGCCTGGTTGATACGGATATTGCCGTAGGCGTCGATAACGTTGGATTTCAGGTTCTGGATGGCGCTATCGCTCCAGAACTGGGTGGTACCCTGTTTCAGGTGTACTTTCCCGATCAGCTTTCTCACGGCGATGGAATCCTTGGTGATATCCAGCAGGGAGTCGGCATGTATGATTTCTATCCTGGTACCCTGAGCAGGGGGCGGCTGGTTTGGCACCTGCGCCCTTGCCGGCATCAGTGCGGCCAGGAAGATGGCAGACAGTAATAGCCCGGATTTAATGAATGCACGCATTGACAGATTATTGAGCTTTTACTGAGTCGGATGGTATTGGTTTTACTTTATCTTTTTTGCCAAAGAGGGAGAAGTGCACATAACGTTTAGGGTTGATGCGCAGGTCTTCCAGCAGTTTGTTCAGGTTGCTGAGCGAGTATTGCAGGTTGTTGTACACCTGTTTGTCGTTAAGCAGCAGCCCGGCCGTGCCATCGGTGGTATTGAGTTTGGCGATGGTGGCGTTCAGGTTGGCGGCAGTGGCCTGCAGTTCCGCCAGCGTTTTATCGATATTGCCATTGGCCAGGGAGCCGGTTGCTTTTTCGGCGTTGCTGAGGATGGCGGAAATTTTTTCGTTACTGTTTTTCAGGTTGGCGGTAACGGCCTGCAGGTTGTTCATGGTACCGGCTACGGCGCCTTTCTGCGGGTCCAGCAGGGTATTGAGCGCGGCGCTGGTATGGGTAAAGTTGCGGGTTACCACTTCCAGGTTACCGATGGCCTGATGGAGATGGCCTTTGGAGGTGGAGTCCAGCAGGCTGTTTACGTTGAGCAGCACGGAGTCGATATTCATGAGGGTCCCCTGGAGTTTTTTCACGAGGGGGTTGAGTTGTTCCTTGAGGGCGTCCGTCATGGAGCCGTCTACGGCGGCGTACACGGTATCTCCGCTGTTGAGGTACTCGGTGGAGTTGCCCAGGTCCAGCTGCACGGTTTTGCTTCCCAGCAGGTCGGAACTGATGCGGGCCACGGAGTTACGGGGGATTTCAATTTTTTTGGTGATGGTAAGGGTCACGAGGATGCGTCCTGCGTTTTGATCCATCACGTCCAGGTTGGCGACGTTCCCTACCACGAGGCCGTTTACCTGTACGGCGTTGGAAGGTTGCAGGCCATTTACCTGCGTATATACAGCGTAGATAGTTTTTGTCCGTTTAAACAGGCTCTTTCCCTTCAATAAATTAAAGCCCAGTACAAGGAGGGTAATACCTACAACAGTAAGTATGCCCACTTTTGTTTCGTTAGATAATTTGAGCATGTGGTTCGTACACGTTTGACGCAAAAATAATCAAAAAGGATGTCCGGGGCGTGTCAGAAATAAAATGTTGATAATTATAGGGAAGAATATTTGGGGAGGGGCGGAGTTTCCGGGGTACCGGGAGCGGCCAGGTGGCGGCGGCTCCCGGAATCCGGGTATAAGTTATGGCGTATTAGCGGCTGCTAACGGTATTGGAGGCGCCTTCTGCTTCGGCCGGGCGGTTCATGGTAAAGCGGCCCAGTTCATCACGGTAACGCTTAATCGCTTTATAGATCCCGTTGGCCAGTTCGGATTGGCCGCTGGCGGAGTTGAGGTAGTCTTCCTCTTCCGGGTTGGAGATGAAGCCCAGTTCTACGAGCACGCTGGGCATTGCGGTAGCGGAAAGTACCCAGATGCCTTTTTCGTTACGCTGCCGGGCGCCGCGGCTGATGCGGCCTACCTTGGTAAACTCGTCTTCAATGAGGGTAGACAGCCGGAGGCTCTGGTCAAAGTAAGCGTTACGCAGGGTGTTGAGCAGGATGAAGGTTTCCGGGTCCGTATCGTCCATCAGGGCGCGGGACTCTTCGGAATTGGCATCCAGCACGATTACGGAATTCTGTTTCAGGGATTCCATTTTCGCGTTGTTCTTACTGGTGGCCCAGATGTAGGTTTCCGTACCTTTTGCCGGGTTAGGGTAATAAGCATAGGTAGGCACTTTCACGGCTACTTTCTTTTTCCCTTTCTTACGGTACACGGTTTGGGAACCTGTTTGTCTTCTTATTTTAGCGGCGGAGTTACAGTGGATGGATACGAACAGTTCACCTTTGGCGTCGTTGGCGATGTTGGCTTTGACCCTCGGGTCATCGAAACGGTCGGTTTTTCGTGTGTACACTACCTTTACATCCGGCATGTTCTCTTCCAGGATCTTTCCCAGCTTCAATGCTACCTGGAGGGTTATCTGGCTTTCGGTGGAGTAGCTGCCGCGGGCGCCCACATCGTGCCCACCGTGCCCCGCGTCGATTACAATCGTTCTGATAGGCTTCCCCTGGTTTCCTGAAACGTCCTGTTTCGGGGAAACTGGTGTGTTTTTTGCCTGAATGAAAAAGGTACAGGTGAATAAAGTTCCCAGTCCTAAAGTCCAAAATCGGTTCCAGCGCATGATTCTCTTTTTAATGGGTGCTGTAATCACAAAAAATAAAAAATAAGTTTATTTGTCAAATTAATAATTTGCTGGCCACATGCGCACTTCTATTGCCTATTTCTTGCTTTCCCGCCAAACTTTACAAGTTATCATTTGTAATAAATTGTCCAAAAACTTGTAGGTTTGTGCCCGCCTTAACACATGAGCTCTAGCTACAAAAATAATTATAAAAAGTTTTTGCGACAGACATACCTGGCTTTTGCAGGTATAGTTATCGCCGTTCCCTTTATTATAGATGCATCGGCTGGGAATTTGCCACACGGATTTTTCGGATTTAACAAATTTTTTGCAGACACCGTTGCGCCTGCGAAAAAAGCGGATACGATTAAGCCGGTTGTTCCCTCCAGGCCTAAAGATACGTTGATTGCGCCTAAAACGGGCGATTCCGCGGCTTTAATATTGCCGGGGGATTCGACCCTGCGCGATACCACTATCGTTACGGTGGACTCCCTGTCTCTCCCCAAAGCCTCCAAAGACTCCCTGGACGCCGTGGTTACGGCCAAAGCGGAGGATTCCATGGTGCTGATGGTGCAGAAAAAGCAGTTCTACCTCTACGGGAACGCCAACGTAAAATATAAAACCATCGACCTGACGGCCCACCAGGTGAGCTTTGACCAGCAAACCGGGGTGATGACGGCCGTACACGGAAAGGATTCCGCCGGTAATTACATCGGCCGCCCCGTGATGAACGACGGCGGGCAAAGCGCCAAGTCGGACACGCTTGAATATAACTTCACTTCCTCCAAAGCGTTAATTATCAACACCAGGTCCCAATACGGGGAAGGCTATGTGCATAGTGAAAAAACCAAGCGCATGGCCGATAATACCATCTTCGGTTTCAAGAACGGCTATACGACCTGTAACCTGGATACCCCGCACTTCAGCTTCCGGGCTAAGAAAATCAAGGTAATCCCGGATAAACTGATCGTTTCAGGGCCTGCCAACCTCGAAATACAAGGCATTCCCACACCTTTGTTCATACCATTCGCCATATTCCCCATTACCCAGGGCCAGCGCTCGGGTATCCTGCCGCCGCAGTTCGTCACCAACGCGCAGAAAGGGATGGGATTGGAACAGGGCGGTTACTACTTCGGTATGGGCGAACACCTGGATATGACCCTCCGCGGGGATATCTACTCGTACGGCAGCTGGGCCCTCACCGCCAGCCCTACCTACCGCAAACGGTATAAATACAGCGGCGGGATGACGCTGAGCTTTGCCAATACCCGCCTGGGCGACCCGTCCGTGCCGCAGGAGTTTGTCAAGAGCCGCGATTTCCGCGTGATGTGGAACCACACGATGGACAGCAAGGCCCGCCCGGGTATTAACTTCGGGGCAAGCGTAAACTTCGGGACCAGCTCCTATAACCAGTATAACGTGTACGACTACGCGACCCGCGTAAACAATAACATCGGTTCCAGTATCAGTTTCTCCAAAACCTGGCAGAACAAGCCTTACAACCTCACCGTAAACTTATCGGATAACCAGAACCTGCAAACCCGAGATGTGTCCCTGACCTTCCCGGATGCGAACTTCTCGGTGCAAACCATCTATCCTTTCCAGCCGAAAGAACTGATAGGTACCGCGAAATGGTATCAGAAAATCGGTATCAGCTATACCAACCAGTTCCGTAACCAGGCTTACTTCAAGGATACCGCCTTCGGAAAAAAGGAGATGTTTGACGCATTACAAACCGGTATGCAACAAAATATCCCTATCTCGTTTTCCATCCCGGTGATGAAGTCATTCACCTTTTCTCCAAGCGTGAACTTTACCGAATACTGGTACACCAAAAAGACGGAGCGCCAGTGGAACCCGCGGAAAAGAAACCTGGGCACCGGGCAGATGGGCGCGCTGGATACCATCTATACCAACGGCTTTTTTGCGCAGCACGAGCTGAGTACCAGCGTATCGCTAGCTACCGCTTTATATGGTATGTATGATTTTGGACAGGGTAAGATCCGCAAGATCCGGCACGTTATGCGCCCCTCCATCGGGTTGACCTACCGGCCGGACCTCACGCAGGGCGCTTATTACGACATGAAGTATAACTCCAACGGGGATTTCCAGCGGGCGTCCTACTTCCAGGGTTCTGTCATCGGCGTGCCGGGCGAAGGGACTTTCGGAGGGATGAGCTTCTCCCTGGACAATAACCTGGAAATGAAAGTCTACAGCCGTAAGGATACCAGCGGCAATCATGAGAAAAAGATCAAGCTGCTGGATGGTTTCGGCCTGAATACCAACTATAACTTCGTGGCGGACTCCTTTAAGTTATCGCCTTTCAGCCTGTACGCCCGTACCAACCTGTTTGAAAAGCTGAATATCTCGGCCAGCGGTACATTGGACCCGTATGTGACCAATGAGCAGAGCGGCGTCCGCAAGGACCGCTACGTATGGCAGGATGGCAAGCTGAGTCTGGGCCGCCTCACGAATGCATCCATCACCATGTCCACTTCCTTCCAGTCAAAGGACAAGAAGGGCGGCGATGACCAGCGGCAAAAAACGCTGGATAGTTTGCAGAGCGTGATGGATCAGAATGCCTTGCAGGCGGCGCAGCAGCGGCAGCTGCAGATGATGCGCAACAACCCGGGTGAGTACGTGGATTTCGATATTCCGTGGCGGCTGGACCTTTCCTATAGCCTGACCTATACCAACCGCGTTATTCCGGATTCCGGCGGCGTGGTGAAGGAATTGCGGCAGTATGTCAGCTTCAACGGCGACTTCAGCCTGACGCCGAAGTGGAAGATCGGTATGAACAGCGGTTTCGATTTTACTTCCATGGAGATCGCCTATACGAACCTCTATATCTCGCGCGACCTGCACTGCTGGCAGATGTCGATCAACCTGGTGCCGTTTGGTACCTACCGTCAGTTCAGTATTACGATTAACCCGAAAGCGGGTATCCTGCGAGACCTGCGGCTTAACCGATCGCGAACGTATTATAGTAATAACTAACGGTGTAGCCTATACGTAGAAAACGTGTTGGTGTATAACGGTTAGGGATATACGGGAAAAGATATAAGAAAGACGAAGCGTTATGGCTTCGTCTTTTTTTTATGACTTCCGGTGGCGCTGCCGGCGCTACCGGTTCCCGCTAAGGCTCCGGTCTACCGGTTATATGCAACGTAATAGTCCCACATGATTTTAAATACTTTCTCCTTCAGCGCAGGCACATCTTCTTTGGTAAGGCCGGTGGTAGGCACGGGCGGGAGGAAGTGATAATCGATATGATGCGGCCAGGCGTAAAAGCCTTTGTCCGCCGGGTTAACGATTTTGGTATGAAACAGCAGGGAAGGAATGATGGGTACCTGCGCTTCGATGGCGAGTGCGAAAGCGCCGTCGTAAAAGGGCTTCAGCGGCTCGTTGGTGCGGTTCCTCGTGCCTTCCGGGTAGAGGAGCATGTGCATGCCTTTTTCGAGCGCTTCACGCATTTGCAGCACGCTGTTTTTACGGCTTTGTTCATCCTTACGGTCCACCAGGATGCCGCCTATACGGTAAAGCACCCCGAAGAGGGGAATTTTACCCATGGATGCTTTGGCGAGCGTTTTATTAACGCCCGGCACGCCGGGCGTGGTAACGGGCACGTCGATGAGCGCATTGTGATTGCATACGACCACATAGGTTTTACCAGCTTCAAAATATTCCCTGCCTTTGATCCGCACCGGGCAGCCGATCAGCGGCATATAGACTTTCATCCATATCCTGCCGATGGTAATGAAGCCGCGTGTTTTTTTAGGATCGGGAAAAAAGGAGAATATCCAGATAGGGATAAACACAATCAGCATGGTACCTGCAAAGAGCAGGAGAGCATACAGCGCAAAGATTCTTCCGAATATATCTTTTATCAGTTTCATATAGCCGTTCATTCGCTATTCAGCGCATACCCGAATATATTAAATATTATTTACTTGCAATTATAATCGCCAGTCAACCGGTTCAATACCCGCTTTTGCTAGCAGTTCATTTGTTTTGGAGAAGTGCTTGCAACCGAAGAAGCCTTTATCCGCGCTGAAAGGAGAGGGGTGCGCCGCTTTGAGTATATGGTGTTTGGTAGCGTCTACGAGGATTTGTTTATCCTGAGCGAACCTTCCCCAGAGCAAAAATACCACATCCCTTTTCTGATCTGATATCTTGCGTATAACGGCGTCTGTAAAGGTTTCCCAGCCGATCTTGGAATGGGAGGCCGGTTCATGCGCACGTACGGTGAGGATGGCGTTGAGCATGAGTACACCGTGTTCTGCCCATTTGGTAAGGTTGCCGCCGGCAGGAGGTTCCAGGCCGAGGTCAGCCTTCATTTCCTTATAGATATTGACGAGGGATGGAGGAGGTTTTACGCCGTCCTGCACGCTGAAGCAAAGGCCATGCGCCTGCCCTTCGTTATGATACGGATCCTGGCCAAGAATAACTACCTTTACTTTATCGAAAGGAGTTTTGTCGAATGCGTTGAAGATTTCATCCCCTTTGGGATAGATGGTTTTACCGAGCGCCTTTTCATGTTTCAGGAACATGACAATCTGTTCGAAATACGATTTCTGGAATTCGTCTTTCAGTACTTCCTTCCAGCTTGATTCAATTTTTACGTCCATATAATCACAACATTATCGAAAAAAAATAAAATTAATTTGTTTTTTTAAGAGAAAAATTTATACATTTGCACTCCCAAAATGATAGATAAATATATGAATTTATCAGTCAGGATGGCCGGGATGTCTCGGTAGCTCAGCTGGATAGAGCAACTGCCTTCTAAGCAGTAGGTCATTGGTTCGAATCCAATCCGGGACACGAAAAATAGAAAAGCCGCTGATCCAGCGGCTTTTGTCGTTTTATGCAATAAGTATCATTCGACATCCTACAGGTACGCAGTAACCCCCAGCACGCTCTCTGCCAGCGCTGCCTTGCGCTCCGCCAGCGCTGTTTCCAATCGCGCTTCCACATCCGCCGGTACAAAATAACTCACGAGCCAGCGCACCACTTTTTCCAAACGCTCGCCGGGCATCAGTTCCATGGCCTGCGATACCGTAACAGGCCCTACGCGGATTATCACCTCTTCATCTCCTTCCAGGAAAGTATTGCCCGCTATCATATCCACTCCTAACCTTGTATCGCCCAGCAGGCAATCCTCCGTAGCCGTTAAAGTACGGCCGGGCGCAGTATGCACCGCCACGGGCATTTGCAGCATGAGGTGTAATACCTGTTGTAATTTTTCCAGGTCCCCTTTGGTATCATGCAGCAGGGGGATCAGGTGCAGGAATATATTTGCCTGCTGATGATCCAGCAGTTCAAATATTTCCCATCCCGGTTTGAAAATATCTATCAGCTCATTATAGAAATTCTTCTTGTCGATTTTATTTTCATACAATTCAATCAGCACGCGGAACAGGTTGATCTCCGCTTCCAGCGGCATGAAAAATTTGCGCGCCGCCTTTTCCTGCTCCTTGTGAAGTTTGATCTGGTCTATCAACTCCTCCGTGGAACGGGTGGAGGAATAGGGAACGGCAGTATGGAAAAGCCCTTCCGGCAACATGTCGTACAGCCCTTCCCGGTTGGTTTTAATGCATAAATAATCTTTGAACCCACCTGCCGGCGAATACCATTCCACGCTCAGTACATCTTTGGAAAAATTACGGCGGCCCGCTCCTGCAGGCCAAATGAAGATACGGTTAAGGTCTATTCCTGCTTCCACCAATTCCGCCGCTAAAACAGCAGCCTTGTAATCGGTATGAAAATTGTTTAAATTTAAAGATGGGGTTTCCTCCATAAATTAATTATTCACTTAAATTTGTACTCCTTAAATTTATATAAAATCAGGCAAAACCCTAAAAAATTGACCCTTGCCTGTGTAATTATTTTTTAGAATTAACCGCTCCGGACCATATCAAGTACTATGGATGTAAAATCTGTTTTTGTAAGCTACATTCTTTTTCCGCTTGTTGCCGCCATCATGGGGGCTGTCATGCTAATCCTGAATAAGAAAAACCGACTGATGAGCAGTCGCAAGCTCATTGTTACCATATTGTTAACCAGCCTGGTACTCGCCATTCCCGGACTCTTCGGATTACTCAACATGTATTTCATGCCCTGGGGTTACCTCTTATCCCAACTGACTTACGTACTCCTTGGCATCCTCGGCGTGTTCCTGCTTTCCAGGCATTACCCGGAGGCGCTGGAACATAAAAAAGGAATGACGGTCCTGTTGGGAGCCATCACCATGTTGATGGGCATCTACCTGTATCAACTGGTGTTTAACTGGTTAAACGATCTCGGGTATGGCTGGTACGCCGCTACTTCTGTGATCATGTTCTTTGCGCCGCTCTTATTCTGGTGGACGTATATGGCCATGATCAGCATCCCCTCGGAGATATACACGGTATGGTATTACCCCCGTGATACGCCGCCTATGGATATGTTTGATGTGGACATCGATAAGCTGAAAGTCCTGGAAGTGGAACTGTTCAAAGCAGTCAATGATCCCACGCCGCTGAAAGTAAAAGTGAAAGCGCCGCCTGAAATGAGCTTTGGCGCCTGGTTCCGGAAATTCATCGACGATTACAATATCAAATTTCCCCGTAACGGTATTCAGTATGCAGCCGGCGATGAAGCCTATGGCTGGATCTTTTACCTGAAGCCCAATTTCTTCTCCCGCAAACAGTTTATTGACCCTGCTGTCACCATCACCCAAAACCAGGTGAATGAAAAGCACACCATATTTGCGCGTAGGGTAACCCGTTTGCAACATGAAGCAGGAGGGGAGGACCGGGTAGTTATCTTATGATCTGTTAAAACACGCTTATGCTATTTCCACGCAAACATGCAGCTGTGAATTGGATTGACGGGATGAAGATCGCCCGCCGCCATTTCTTGCAAACGGAAGACCACTTTACGGATGCCATCCGCGATACGGCTTCGCTGTTCCTTCATAGTTACGATTTTGGGCTGCTGCCGCCGTTCCGCGGGCAACGCGTCAGTTGCGATTTTGAAATGACGGAACGCGTAACGCGGCAGGTAGAGCTGCGGCTGCGGCATTGCAATGCCGTCACCGCAGGCGGCATGCGTATCCACATCCAGCCGGATGCTTACGAGGAGCAACTCGTGCGCACCTTCTCCTTCGCGGAAGAAGCGCCGCAGGAAGACGGGCAGGTGAACTACTACAGTGTAGTGCTAAGCGTTAATCCTTACGAACGCGTGCCGGCAGGCACCCCTGATCCGGAAGAAACGCCGCCCCGCCATCCGCATGTGCTGAACGGGATAGACCTCGTTGTGCTGCCGGCAGAGCAGGTATCCGCAGCTGAAATGAGCCTGAACCACCTGGTCATAGGGCAACTGGTACGTAAGAACGGCCATATCAGCGTAAACGAACAGTTTATTCCGCCATGTACCGCCATTGTGAGCCATCCGGCCCTGATCCGCTATTACGAACAGTTTAGCAGCCTGCTGAATGATATTCAGATGAGCAGTTTTCGTATAATCGAGAAGGTTAGTTCGAATGAACGCAGCACGGAACTGGCAAAGAATATTAAATACCTCTGCGAAAAAATGCTGGATTACATCGCGCAGGTATTTTTCTCCTACCGTAATATGGTGCATCAGCAGGCGCCTGTGGTAATGGTGAACGTCTTCTCCAACCTCGCGCATATTTTTTATACGACCCTGCACTACCCGGGTACCCGCGCAAAAGAGGAGATGCTGAAATATTTCTATGAGTGGAGAGATGTAACGCCCGGTAATTTTGAGGACCTGCTCGTTAAGACGATCGACATCGCGTATGATCATTATCATATCCAGCAGTCCATGCAACAGGTGCATGACTGCATGCTCGTATTATCCGCCTTGTGGAATAAATTGAGCAGCCTGGAATTCGTTGGCCAGCGCAGGGAAAATATTGTGGTGGCAGAGCAACGCGCCATTGAGCAAACAAAAACACGGAACAGCTGGAGCCTGTTGGATTAACCATCAGGCCAGCATAATCCTGTAGGTGACCAGCAGTCCGCTCCGGGCTACCAGCTTGCGGAGTAGCGACTGCTGGGTAAATTCCCACTCTTCTTTTTCAAACGGCTGCGACGGCGTTATCAGGATGTCCGTCGTTTTTTTCAGCCCTTCCTTTGGATGCGGGGATACCATTACTCCCCGTTGTATTTTCACGTCCGCGATCCTGCCCCCCAGTTCATGCCGGCAGAAATTTCGTATATCGTCTTCCGTTACAATGCGGTCCCGCGTCATGAGGCCATACTTATAGGCTTGCAGCAGGTTGCTGCGGTCCGCCGCTTGTCGCCCGCCTGCGGGTTTGGTGAGGAGTATCAGGGAATCCGCCCGGGTGCCGGAGCCTTCGAACTGCGTCAGCAAGGCGCCGCTGCGTAACTGCTGCGCCATGTCGTGCTGCGTAGTCCAATAGGTGAGGTGCATGATTTCCGTTGCAGAGGAGGGTTTTACGATGACGTAGCGGGTAGCTTCGGTCATCGCATCGAGGGACTTACGCGCTTTCTGCTCTACCAACTCCAGGTTTTGGCGGAGGTTCTTCAACACGTCCGTGAGGAAGTCGTAACCATAAGCCGAGAAGGCGGCGCTTTCATCCCGCAGCAGTTCAAACAGGTAGTTGATCATTTCGCGGGCATTGCGGCTGTCGAACCGTTCGGCGCCTCCCAGTCGCACGGAATAGGCATCCTGCGTATGCATTTCACCGTTGTTGTAAGACACGGGGAAGTACTGTTTCCCGTGGCTGTCAGTGAGTTGATGCACGCTCAGGAAGGATTCATGCAGCCCCGGTTTCACGGGGATGATATTACCGATGCCTTTAAACCGGTGGGTGACGGCGTGTAGCCGCCGGTTCATCACTGGCACTGCGTTCGTATATACTTCCAGGTTATCCGGCTGTATGGCCGGCGGGAAATGTATTTCCAGCCATAGTAAGGGCTCCTTTAAATTGGAGAGGGTGCGTTCGTCGAAGGCGATTGCGAAGGCCGGCGGATAAGGTTTTTTTTCGTACAGGGAGGGCTGCAGGTCGCAATGGAGGAAATGCGGCGCGTAATAATTTAACACGTCCCGCGCAATCACGGGCATTACGTCAAAGGCCAGTGTTTCTTCGAGCAGGTTTTCCTTTTGACCCGGGGGCGTTCCCGGCAGGCCATGCTGCAGCGTTACAGCCTGTCCGCCAATATGGGCGGTGCAGAGAGACAGCAGCCTGTACCATTCATTATTAAAGGCGAAGTGCGGCCGGTTCAGGTAGAACGTAAGGTTTGCTAACCGCGTAAGCTGGTTATTTACCCGCAGGCCCAGGTATAAAATTTGGTGGGGGAGAGATTTACCTGCGCCGGCTAATATTTTGCCCTGCCTGGGATCATTGGAGTAGAGGTTACTGCCGGTGGCCATGTACGCGATTTGCGCATCGTATATCCGTGTAGGTGCTACCGGCGAAAAGAACACTTCCTGGCCCCCCGTTTCCTTTTTGGGATTGTACACAAAGTGCCGTTCTTCCCGTAGCAGCTCACTGGCTTCCAGGGGCATTGCCTGCATCAATGCATGAGCCGGCAATGCGGCGGTGAGCAGGTCAGGCGTTAGGAGTGCTGCCAGTTTATTGAGCAGCCGGCTTTCCGTATTCTTCAGGTCATTGGATAAGTTGTACAGCTCTCCGGATAAGGCTTCAATGAGCAGGCGCACGAGCGGGTCCAGGTCGGCGGTGGAGCGCACGCCCCAGAAGTCCGCTGCGGTTTGCAGCAGGCGGGCCCGGATATTATCTTTTGAGGTATAATGTAATGGATACTGCATATCGTTTATTCAGAAGATAAAGGACTGAGGAACAAGGCTGTATTAAATACATAGTTTTCCCCGGTAGCGGTAAGCTTTCCTTTTATAATAATATCTACGCGTTTTTTTATTTCGGTGATCCTGCGCAGCGGAAAAACCTTTTCCACATCGGTGAGGCTTATTTCGCATTCCACGCCATATAACCTTTGCTCCTGGCTGGTGATGGCCTGCGTGAGGGATTGGCACATACGGTCTTCCCACATGGATTGATTGACGATCAGTTGAAAGTCCAGCTCCCATACCTCGCAGCCAAAGTCAGGATTGAACCGGTGTTCTCCAAAGCGGGTGAATATGATAAGTTCG
>Ga0164243_10008576_pt1 | contig 15046 bp, 12 predicted proteins | sample OricompcompostOP_FD_108781 | JGI IMG/M metagenome (GOLD analysis project Ga0164243, IMG submission 108781) | Organic Plus compost microbial communities from Emeryville, California, USA - Original compost - Organic plus compost (OP) | ecosystem: Engineered > Solid waste > Mixed feedstock >... | reverse complement strand
GGCGGGCGGATCGCCGCGGTGGGGCCGGGGCGTGCGCCCGAGGCGTACCGGGGTGGGGCGCGGATCGTCGACGGGCGGGGGTGCCTGGCCACGCCGGGGCTGGTGAACACGCACCATCACCTGTACCAGTGGGCCACGCAGGGCCGGTGGCAGGACGCGGAGCTGTTCGACTGGCTGACCGGGCTGTACCCGGTGTGGTCGCGGCTGGACGCGGACATCGCGCACGACGCGGCGCTGGGCGGGCTCGCCTGGCTGGCCGCGTCCGGGGCGTCGACCGTGGCCGACCACGCCTACCTGTACCCGCCCGGCGCCGGGGACGTGCTGGGCGCGGAGATCGACGCCGCGCGGCGGGTCGGCGTACGGCTGCACGCCTGCCGCGGGTCGATGGACCTGGGGGTGTCCGACGGCGGGCTGCCGCCGGACACCCTCGTCGAGGACACCGACGCGGCGCTCGCGGCCACCCGGGCGGCCATCGACACGCACCACGACCCGGCGCCGGACGCCTTCGTGCGCATCGCGGTGGCGCCCTGCTCGCCGTTCTCCACGTCCGAGGCACTGATGCGCGGCGCCGCCGAGCTGGCTCGCGAGGCCGGTACCCGGCTGCACACGCACTTCGCGGAGGGGCGTACGGAGGAGGCGTACTGCCGCGAGCTGACCGGCACCACGCCGGTCGGGTACCTGGAACGCCTCGGCTGGCTGGGCCCGGACGTGTGGCTGGCGCACGCCGTGCACCTCGACGACGCCACGATCAAGCGGCTGGCCGCGACCGGCACCGGCGTCGCGCACTGCCCGACGTCCAACGCCCGGCTGGCCTCCGGCCTGGCCCCGGTCCGCGCGCTGCTGGACGCGGGCGCCCCCGTCGGCCTGGGCGTGGACGGCTCCGCCTCCGCCGAGGCGGCCACGCTGCCCGCCGAGGCGCACCAGGCCCTCCTCGCGGCCCGCACCCGCGCGGCGGTACGCGGCGAGCCGGACGCCGCCTCCGCCCTCACCGCCCGCGAGGCCCTGGCGCTGGCCACCATCGGCGGCGCCCGCTGCCTGGGCCGCGCCGCGGAACTCGGCAGCCTCGAACCCGGCAAACTCGCCGACGTCGCCCTGTGGCGGATCGACGGCCCGGGCCACGCCCCGGTCCCGGACCCGGTCGCCGCCCTGGTCCTCCCCCCGATCCCGCCACCCCTGGACCTCCTCCTGGTCGGCGGCACCCCGATCGCCGAGCAGGGCCGTACGACGTCGGTACCCCCGGAGGAAGCCACCGCCGCGAGCACCCGCGCATCCCACGCGATGCGGGAAGGAGGCCGGCCATGAGCACGACGACGAACCCCGGCCGGGCGCAGGGCGCGCGGCCGGACGCCGTGCGGGGTTCGGGCGCGGTCGCGCCCCCGCGGGCGCCCGCGGGGACCGGTCTCGACGGGGTCGGCACCAGTGCGGTGCGGCCCGACGGGATGCTCAAGGTGCGGGGGGAGTTCGCGTTCTCCTCCGACCTGTGGATGGACGGGATGTTGTGGGGGGCGACGCTGCGGAGTCCGCATCCGCGGGCGCGGATCGCCCGGATCGACACCGCCAGGGCGCTCGCCCGTACCGGGGTGTTCGCCGTGCTGACCGCCGAGGACGTGCCGGGGCGTGACACGTACGGTCTGGAGGTCCCGGACCAGCCGGTGCTGGCCGCCGACCAGGTGCGGTACCACGGCGAGCCCGTCGCCATCGTGGCCGCCGACCACCCGGAGACCGCGCGCCGCGCCCTCGCCGACATCGACGTCGCCTACGACGTCCTCGACCCGCTCACCGACCCCGAGTACGCCCTCGACCCGGACGCGCCCCGCCTGCACCCGGGCGGCAACGTCGTCCGGCACACGCGGATCCGCAAGGGCGACCCCGCCGCCACCGCCCACGTCGTGGTCACGGGCGAGTACCGCGTCGGCATGCAGGACCAGGCGTTCCTCGGCCCGGAGTCCGGCCTGGCCGCCCCGGCCCCGGACGGCGGCGTCGACCTGTACGTGGCCACCCAGTGGCTGCACATCGACCGCGCGCAGGTGGCCGCGAGCCTCGGCCTGGACGAGGAGCTCGTCCGCGTCACGCTGGCCGGTGTCGGCGGCGCGTTCGGCGCGCGCGAGGACCTGTCCATGCAGATCCACGCCTGCATGCTGGCGCTGCGCACCGGCCGCCCGGTGAAGATGCTGTACTCCCGCGAGGAGTCGTTCTTCGGCCACGTGCACCGCCACCCGGCCGTCCTGCGCTACGAGCACGGCGCCACCCGCGACGGCCGCATCGTGTACGTGAAGGGCCGCGTCGTCCTGGACGGCGGCGCGTACGCCTCCTCCACCCCGGCCGTCGTCTCCAACGCCGCCACCCACTGCGTGGGCCCGTACCGCGTGGACAACGTGCGCTTCGACGCGTACGGCGTCTACACCGACAACCCGCCCTGCGGCGCGATGCGCGGCTTCGGCGTCGTGCAGGCCGCGTTCGCCGTCGAGGCGCAGATGGACCGGCTGGCCGCCGCGTGCGGCCTGGACCCGGCCGAGATCCGCGTCCGCAACGCCATGTCCGAGGGCGCCACCGGCCCGACCGGCCAGGTCATCGACCAGCCCGCGCCGGTGGCCGAGCTGGTCCGCCGGGTCGCCGCCGCCCCGCTGCCGGCCGCGCGCGGCACCGACCCGCGCGAGCTGCCCGGCGGCGTGGCAGGCACGACGCACGGCGAGGGCGTCGTCCGCGGCGTCGGGTACGGCGCGTGCGTGAAGAACGTCTGCTTCTCCGAGGGCTTCGACGACGTCTCGCACGCCCGCGTCCGCCTGGAGCTGACCGGCGGCGAACCGGTGGCCACCGTGCACACCGCCGCCGCCGAGGTCGGCCAGGGCCTGGTCACCGTGCAGGCGCAGATCGCCCGCACCGAGCTGGGCGTCACCCGCGTCGTCGTCCGTACGGCGGACACCTCGGTCGGCTCGGCGGGCTCGTCGTCGGCGTCCCGGCAGACGTACGTGACCGGCGGCGCGGTCCGCAACGCGTGCGCCGCCGTACGCGAACAGCTCCTCGCCCGCGCGTTCCCCGGCACCGCACGGACCGGTCTGCGCCTGGAGGGCGGCAAGGTGCTGCGCGCCGACGAGGTGGTCGCCGACCTGGCCGACCTGCTCGACGAGCCGGTCGAGGTGCACCTGCCGTGGCGGCACCGGCCCACGTACGCGCTGGACCCCGAGACCGGGCAGGGCGACGCGCACGTGCAGTGGGGCTTCTCGGCGCACCGCGCGGTGGTGGACGTGGACGTCGAGCTCGGCCTGGTGAAGGTCGTCGAGCTGGCCACCGCGCAGGACGTGGGCAAGGCGGTGAACCCGCTGGCCGTCGAGGGCCAGATCCACGGCGGCTCCGCGCAGGGCCTCGGGCTCGCCGTGATGGAGGAGATCCAGGTGCGCGACGGCGTCGTGGTCAACCCGTCGTTCACCGACTACCTGATCCCCACGATCCTGGACATGCCGCCGATGCGGCTCGACGTGCTCGAGCTCGGCGACCCGCGCGCCCCGTACGGGCTGCGCGGCGTCGGCGAGCCCCCGATGATCTCCGCGACGCCGGCCATCGTCGCCGCGATCCGGGACGCCACCGGACGGGCGCTGACCCGCGTCCCGGTCCGTCCGGACGACATCGTGGGCGCCCCCGAGGAAGGACACCGATGACGGTACGGCAGCAGGACCCCGCGATCGCGGGCTGGATCGGCGAGGCGCTGCGGCTCGCCGACCGCAACGTGGCGGACGGCGGCGGGCCGTTCGGCGCGCTGGTGGTCTGCGACGGGGAGGTGGTGGCCACCGGGAGCAACCGGGTGCCGCTGGACCGCGACCCGACCGCGCACGCCGAGATCACCGCGATCCGGGCCGCGTGCCGCCGGCTGGACCGCTTCTCCCTGGCCGGCTGCACGCTGGTCTCCTCGTGCGAGCCGTGCCCGATGTGCCTGACCTCCGCGCTGTGGGCCCGCCTCGACCGCGTCGTGTACGCCGCGGACCGCGACGATGCCGCCTACGCGGGCTTCGACGACCGCGCCTTCCACGACCTGCTGGACCGGCCGCGCACGGAGTGGCCGCTGGCGCTGGAGCGGGTCGACGCGCCGGACCGCATGCGCCCGTTCGAGTCCTGGCTCGCCAAGCCCGACCGCGTGGAGTACTGATCGACTGCCGTAAGCCCAGGACGACTGGTATTCGTTGGGGCGTGGAGACGATGGGTGCCTACGATCTGGTGGTCCGCTCGACGCGCGTGGTGACGCCCGCGGGCACGCGGCCGGCGGCGGTCGCGGTCCGGGACGGGCGGATCGGCGCGGTGCTGCCGTACGAGGCGCGCCCGGAGACCGACGCGCAGGTCGACCTGGGCGGGCTCGCGCTGCTGCCCGGCCTGGTCGACACGCACGTGCACGTCAACGAGCCCGGCCGTACGGAGTGGGAAGGGTTCGCCAGCGCGACCCGCGCGGCCGCGGCGGGCGGCGTCACCACGATCGTGGACATGCCGCTGAACTCCCTGCCGCCGACCACCACGGTCGCCGCGCTTGAGGAGAAGCGCGCGGCGGCGGAGGGCCGGTGCGCGGTGGACGTCGGGTTCTGGGGCGGCGCCGTACCGGGTCACCTGGACGAGCTCGAAGCGCTGCACGCCGCCGGGGTGCTGGGGTTCAAGTGCTTCCTGCCGGACTCCGGCGTGCCGGAGTTCCCGCCGCTGGACGACGCCGGGCTGCGCGCGGCGCTGCGCGTGCTCGGGCCGCTGGACGCGCCGCTGATCGTGCATGCCGAGGACGACGCCGAGCTGCGCGCCTGCCCGCCCGGCACCACGGACTTCGCCGGGTTCGCGGCGACCCGCCCGCGGGTCGCCGAGCGGCGGGCCATCGAGCGGGTGATCGGCGCGGTACGCGAGACCGGCGGGCGCGCGCACATCGTGCACCTGTCGTCGGCGGAGTGCCTGCCGGTGCTGGCCGCGGCGAAGGGCGCCGGGCTGGCGGTCACCGTGGAGACCTGCCCGCACTACCTGTTCCTCACCGGCGACGAGGTGCCCGACGGCGCGACCGCGTTCAAGTGCTGCCCGCCGCTGCGCGACGCCGCGAACCGCGCCGCGCTGTGGCGCGGGCTGGCCGCCGGCGAGATCGACTGCGTGGTCTCCGACCACTCCCCCTGCACCGCCGACCTCAAGGCGACCGGCGACTTCTCCGCCGACTGGGGCGGCATCTCCTCGCTGCAGCTCGGCCTGTCCGTCGTCTGGTCGGCCGCGTCCCGGCACGGCTTCGGCCTGTCCGACCTCACGTCCTGGATGTCGCGCGGCCCCGCCGACCTGGTCGGCCTGCGCCGTAAGGGCGCGATCGCGCCCGGCCGCGACGCCGACCTGGTCGCCTTCGACCCCGACGCCGCCTTCGTCGTCGACCCCAAGACCCTCGAACACCGCAACCCCGTCACCCCGTACGCGGGCCGCCGCCTGCGCGGTGTCGTCCGCGGCACCTGGCTGCGCGGAACCCCGATCGACCCCGCCGCCCCGCACGGACACCTGCTCACCCGGGAGGACCGATGACCGAACCCCCCGACCTCCCCGACCTGGCCTCCCGGGCCGTCGGCGGGACCGTCGTGGCGTGCAGCGACGAGTTCTTCGCCGAGGTCGACAATCTGCTGACGCCGGGGGACGCGGAGTACCGGCCGTACACGTTCGGGGCGAAGGGGCAGGTGTACGACGGGTGGGAGACGCGGCGGCGGCGCTCCCCCGGGCACGACTGGGCGGTGGTGCGGCTCGGCGTGCCGGGCGTGGTGCGCGCCGTGCTGGTGGACACCGCGCACTTCCTCGGCAACTTCCCGGAGTCCTGCGCGGTGGAGGCCTGCCACCTGCCCGGGTACCCGGGCGCCGAGGAGCTGGCCGGGGCGGCGTGGACGACGGTCGTGCCGCGCGCGCCGCTCGGAGGCGGCGCAAAGCACGTCTTCGACGTGCGGGAGCCGCGCTACGCCACGCACCTGCGGCTGAGCATCCACCCGGACGGCGGCGTGGCCCGGCTGCGCGCGTACGGCGAGCCGGTGCCGGACCCGGCGCTGCTCGACGGCATGCCGCTGGACCTGGCCGCGATGGAGAACGGTGGCCGGGTGGCCGGGTGCAGCGACCGGTTCTACGGCGCGCCCGGCAACCTGCTGCTGCCCGGCGAGGCCCGGGTGATGGGCGAGGGCTGGGAGACCCGGCGGCGGCGCAGCCCGGGCAACGACTGGGTGACGGTGGCGCTGGCCGCCGAGGGCGTCGTCCGGGTGGCCGAGATCGACACCCGGCATTTCAAGGGCAACTGCCCGGGCGAGGCGTCCCTCCTCGGGTACCGCGGCGCCGAGCCGCCGGACGACCTCGGCGCATGGACCCCGCTGCTGCCCCGTACGCCGCTGCGCCCGGACACCCGCCACCGCTTCCGCGTGGACGGCGCGGACGCCCCACCGGTGACCCACGTACGCCTGGACGTCTTCCCCGACGGCGGCGTGGCCCGCCTGCGGCTGTTCGGCGACCTCAGCCCGGACGGCGAGGCCGCGGTGCGTGACCGCTGGCGGTCGCTGACCGCGCCGTGATCACCCGCGGCGCAGCGGCGCCGGCATCACCAGGATGCGCGGCGCCGTACGGTCGCCGCGCGCGCAGACGACGCCGGACAGCCGGTCGCCGGCGAACGTCACGTTGACGATGTCGCCGCGCGCGGTCGACGCGCGGTAGTCGCGCACCCCGTCGGACGGGTGCGGGTGCGGCGTCAGCGCGACGCCGCGCTCCGCCAGCGCCGCGAGCGCGCCGTCGCGCGGCAGGTCGCCCCACATCCGCGGCATGCCCGGCGCCAGCGCGGGCGGCAGGTCCGCGAACGAGGGGCCGAAGCCCAGCGTGATCATCTCCAGCGCGCCGCCCGCGTACGTCAGCTCGACGGCGCCGTACACCAGCAGGCGCGGGTCCCGCGTCACCGACTCGTCGAACGGCTCGCCCAGCACGGCGCGGGCCTGGGCCGGTGACGTGCCCATCCCGAGCCCGGCGACCCGCCCCTCGCGGCACAGCTCAGTCAGATGATCCACGGTGGAGTCCCTCCAGCGCGCCGGTCAGCGACGTCAGCTCGGCGCGGCGGCCGGCCGCCCCGACGAGCTGGGGGTTGCCGTCGAGGTACGCGGCGGCGCGGCCGGTCTCCTCGATCAGCGCGGCGACGAACGCGGGGTCCCGCAGCCACCGGCGGACCGTACGGCCGGCCTGGGCGAACTCGCTTTCGCCGGTACGGGCGAGCGTCCTCCCCAGCCGGATCGTGCCGCGCGGCCCGGCCCGCAGCCGGACCTCGCAGTCCCGGACGCGCACGCGCATGCCCTTGACGGCGATGCCGGGGTCGATGCCGGCGATGGCCACCTCCGGGCCGTTCTCCGCGTCCGCGGGTTCCGGTTCCGGCGCGGCGGGCCCGCCGGTCCGCACCCGGCGCCAGGAGACCTGCGTACGGCGCCGGTGGCGGCGGCGCAGCCGGCCCGGGACGTCCCACCAGAACACGGCGAACACCACGGCCGCGCCCCCGGCGATGAGCGGGACCGGCAGGTGCGGCACGGCCCCCGGCCGCTGCCCCATGCCCGACCAGCCGCCCGCCGGCTGGGCCCCCGTACCGTTCCCGCGCGGTGTGCCCTCCGGTGGTGTCCGGCAGCCGGTCAAGTGCAGCGCGCCGCACATGCCGGTCGTGGCGCCCGCCACGACCCGGTCGACGTACCCGGCCTGCAGCAGGCCCAGTACGGCGCCGGTGGCGAGCACGCCGATCCCCACGTACGCCGCCGTGCTCGCCCCCCGCTCAGGGGCGACCCCCACCCGCCCTGCCATGACCGCATTCAACCCCGGGACCCGGGATTTCACATGGGCCCCGCGTCCCGGTCGGGGGCCCAATCCGCCAGGGCCCCCGGCTCAGGTGTCGCGGGACAGCTGCCGGGGCGGCGGCATGACGCGGATGCGCGGCCTGGTGAGGTCGCCGCGCGCGCAGGCCACGCCGAACAGGTCGTCGCCGTCGAAGGTGACGTTGACGATGTCGCCGCGGACGGTCAGCGTCCGGTAGTCCCGTACGCCGTCGGCCGGGTGCGGGTACGGCGCCAGCTCGACCCCGCGTACGGCCAGCGCGGCCACCACGCGATCGCGCGGCATGTCGCTCCACTGCCGCGGGATCCCGCCGGCCAGCGGCAGGGGGAGGTTCTCCAGGGGGTGCCCGAAGCCGAGGGCGATCGTCTCCAGGACGTCGTCGACGAACGACAGCTCGACGGCCCCGTACACCAGCACGTGCGGCTCGCGCGACACCGACTCGTCGTCCGGCTCGCCGTACGCGTCGCGGACCGCGTCCAGCGGTGCGCCCATCCCGATGCCCGCGAGCCGGCCCTCCCGGCACAGCTCAACGAGATTGTCCATCCGCGATCCCTTCCAGCGCGGTCAGCAGCGACCGCAGCTCCGACCGGCGCGCGGCCGCCCCGGCGAGCTGCGGGTTCTGGTCGACGTAGGCGACGGCGCGGCCGGTCTCCTCGATCAGCGCGGCGACGAACGCGGGGTCGCCGAGGTACCGCCGGACCACCCGGCTGGCCGCGGCGAACTCGCGGGCGCCGGTGCGCACGAGGGTCTTGGCCAGCACGACGGCGCCGTCCGCACCGGGCCGCAGGGTGATCTCGCAGGTGCGCACGGAGACCCGCATGCCCTTGGCGGCGATGCCCGGGGTGATGCCGGCGATCTCCGGCGGTACGTCCTTCGCGGCCTCGGCGGGATCGGGGGATAACGCGAGCCGCGCCCGGCGGCGCTCCTCGGCCCGGCGCTCGTCGCGCGCGGTCTTCGGCGCCGAACCGTAATGCCGCCGCAGCCGGCGCGGCACGTCCCACCAGAAGAGCGCGAACACCGCGGCGCCGCCGCCGATGAGCGGCCACGGCAGGTCGATGCCGGACGCGGGGTGCCGGGCGGCGCCCGGGGTGCCGCCGGCGGGCGGCCGGTACGTGGCGGCCGGGGTGTCCGTCGGGATCGGGCTCCTGCCGTGCCGCTTGGCCGGCTCGCTGCAGAGTAATCGCGCCACGTCGCAGGGCGCGGAGCGTAACCGCGCCGTCACCAGGTCGACGTACCCTAACCTCAGCAGACCCCACATCGCCCCGGCCGTGAGCACCACGAGACCGGCGTACGCGATGAGGTTGGAACCCCGTCCCGCACCACTCCCCGTCACATGCGTATTAAACCCGTGAAATCGCGGCGACGCACGCGGCCTTACACCCTGTCAGCAGATTCCGGATGCCCCTGACGATCTGCACGTAGCGCGGCCGGGCCCGGCAGGAGCACCGTTACTGGTGTCTTGCTGCGCACATGAGGGGGGTGTCCCGTGAAGGTCGGCGTGCCTCGCGAGGTCAAGAACCACGAGTACCGGGTGGCCATCACCCCGGCGGGCGTCCACGAGCTCACCAAGGACGGGCACCAGGTGTTCGTCGAGCGCGACGCCGGCGCCGGTTCGTCGATCTCCGACGCGGAGTACCAGGCGGCGGGGGCGCGCATCCTCGGCACCGCCGACGAGGTGTGGGCCGAGGGCGACCTGCTGCTCAAGGTCAAGGAGCCGATCGCCGAGGAGTACCACCGGCTGCGCGCGGACCAGACCCTCTTCACGTACCTGCACCTCGCCGCGTCGCGGCCCTGCACCGACGCGCTGCTGAAGTCCCGCACGACGGCCATCGCGTACGAGACCGTGCAGCCGGCCGACGGCTCGCTGCCGCTGCTCGCCCCGATGTCGGAGGTGGCCGGCCGGATGTCCGCGCAGGTCGGCGCGCACACGCTGGAGCGCGCGGCGGGCGGCCGCGGGGTGCTCATGGGCGGCGTGCCGGGCACCCACCCGGCCAAGGTCGTGGTGATCGGCGCCGGCGTGTCCGGCATGAGCGCCGCGGCGATCGCCGTCGGCATGCAGGCCGACGTCACGCTGCTGGACAAGAACATCGACAAGCTGCGCCAGGCCGACGCGATCTACCAGGGCCGGCTGACCACGATCATGTCCAACGCCTACGAGCTTGAGAAGGCGGTCCTGGACGCCGACCTGGTCATCGGCGCCGTGCTGGTGCCGGGCGCGAAGGCGCCGCGGCTGGTCTCCAACGAGCTGGTGTCCCGCATGAAGAAGGGCTCCGTGCTCGTCGACATCGCCATCGACCAGGGCGGCTGCTTCGAGGACTCCACGCCGACCACGCACGCCGACCCGACGTTCCCGGTGCACGACTCGGTGTTCTACTGCGTGGCCAACATGCCCGGCGCGGTGCCGCACACCTCCACGTACGCGCTCACCAACGTGACCCTGCCGTACGTCGTGGCGCTGGCGAACAAGGGCTGGCGCGCCGCGCTGGCCGACGACCACGCGCTGGCCCTCGGCCTGAACACCCACGACGGCGCGCTCACCAACGAGCCGGTCGCCGACGCGCACGGTCTTCCCTTCGTCAAGCTCGAAGACGTGATCTGACCCGCGCGCTGGGAAAGGATCGGGGCATGGGGGACTTGATCCTGTTGCGTCACGGCGAGACCGAGTGGAGCCGGGACGGCAAGCACACCGGGCGCACCGACGTGCCGCTCACCGCCCGCGGTGAGGAGCAGGCCACGGCGGTGCGCCCGCTGCTCGCCGACCGCAAGATCGTCCGGGTGCTGACCAGCCCGGCCGCGCGGGCCCGGCGCACCGCCGAGCTGGCCGGCCTGGAGCCCGCCGAGACCACGCCGTGCCTGTGGGAGTGGGACTACGGCGCGTACGAGGGGCTGACCACGCCGGAGATCCAGGTGGAGCGGCCCGGCTGGTACCTCTGGCGCGACGGCGTGGCCCCGAGCCGCTCCCCCGGCGGGCTGCCCGGGGAGTCGGTCGAGCAGGTGGGCGCCCGCGCGGATGGCGTCCTCGCGGAGGTGCGGGCGGCGCTGGCCGACGGCGACGTGGCGCTGGTCGCGCACGGCCACGTGCTCCGCGTGCTCACCGCCCGCTGGCTGGGCCAGCCGCCGGACGGCGGCCGGCTGTACCGCCTCGGTACGGCGACGCTGTCCACGCTCGGCACCGAGCACGGGTACCCGGTGATCTCCGCCTGGAACGTGCCGCCGCGCTGACCGCCCTCCCCCGCGGGTCACCAGATCTCCGGGCGCCGCCCGTTCCATGGCCGGGCCGCCTCGAGCTGGGCGGACAGCGAGATCAGCGTGCCCTCCCCGCCGATCCGGCCGGCCAGCATCACGCCGATCGGCAGCCCCTCGGCCGTCCAGTGCAGCGGCAGGTTCACCGCGGGCTGCCCGGTGACGTTGAACGCCGGCGTGAAGCACGCGAAGCGGCTGATCCGCGCGAACTCCTCGGCCGGGTCGCCGCCCTCGGTGAAGTACCCGACCGGGCGCGGCGGCAGGGTGACGGTCGGCGTGAGCACCGCGTCGTAGACGTCCATGCGCGGCATCGCGGCGCGCATCGCCCACTGCAGCGCCGTGCAGGCGCTCAGGTACTCCGGGGTGGTCTGCCGCATGCCCTGCTCGCGCAGCCAGCGGGTGAGCGGGAGCAGCAGCTCCTCGCGGTCCGGCGGCACCGGGTACAGCGTGGCCATCGCCGCCCAGATGACGGTGAACGGGTCGACCAGCTCCGGGCCGAACGGCGGCTCGACGTCCTCCACCTCGTGCCCGAGCCCGGCCAACAGCTCGCTCGCCGACTCGTACGCGGCCAGCACCTCCGGGTCCACCTCGGCGCCCGGCACCGCCGGGGTGGCGAACCGGCCGATGCGCAGCCGGCCCGGCGTACGGTCCACGCACGCGGCGAACGTGCCGTCGTGCGGCGGCGCCAGGTACAGGTCGCCGGGGCGTGTACACGTCATGACGTCGAGCAGCACGGCGGCGTCGCGTACGGTGCGGGCCAGCGGCCCGGCCGTGGACAGGCCGATCAGGTCCGGCTTGACCGGCGCGGAGCTGATCCGGCCGCGGGTGGGCTTGATGCCGTACAGGCCGCAGACGCTCGCCGGGATGCGCACCGACCCGCCGCCGTCGCTGCCCGGCGCGACCGGCGCGAGCCCGGCCGCGACCGCCGCCGCGGCCCCGCCGCTCGACCCGCCGGCCGACCGGGTGAGGTCCCACGGCGTACGGGCCGGCGGGGCGAGCGCGTTCTCCGTGTGGCACGGCAGGCCGAACTCCGGGGTGTTGGACTTCCCGGTGATCGTGACGCCGCCGTCGCGCAGCGCCTCGACGACCGCGTCGTCCACCCCGGCGACCTGGTCCTCGAACACCCGCGACCCCCACGTCCAGCGCACCCCGGCGACCATGTCGAGGTCCTTGACCGGCATCGGGACGCCGAGCAGCGGCGGCAGCCCATCGGGGTCGGCCGCCTCGAGCACCCGGCGCTCGGCCTTGCGGGCCTCGTCGCGCGCCTGGTCGGCGGTGACCGTGAGGAACGCGCCCACCCGCTCGTTCAGCGCGGCGATCCGCGCCAGGTAGTGCTCGGTGACCTCCACCGGTGACAGCCGGCGGGCGCGGATCGCGGCGGCGATGTCGACGGCGGTCAGATCATGAATGTCGGCCATGCCGGGATTACAGCACGTACGGGCGCCCGACACACCGTCGGCGGGCCCCGATTGTCGGCCGCGGCGGCGATCGCGTAGGTTCGCAGCACGGTCGGCCACTGCGAGGGAGACCACTCGATGGGTGCTGAGCGGACGGAACGGCCTCTGCGCGTCGCGGTGGTCGGATCGGGCCCCGCGGGCGTGTACGCGGCCGAGGCGCTGCTGCGCGCGGACCCCCCGGTCGACGTCGAGGTCGACGTGCTCGACGCGCTGCCGACGCCGTTCGGGCTCGTGCGGTACGGCGTCGCCCCGGACCACTTCAAGATCAAGTCCGTGGCGCGCACGCTCACCAAGGTCATGGAGGACCCGCGCGTCCGGTTCGTCGGCAACGTCGAGTTCGGCGAGGACCTCACGCTGGACGACCTGCGCGCGCACTACGACGCGACGGTCTTCGCCACCGGCTCGCCGCACGACCGGCGGCTCGGCGTGCCCGGCGAGGACCTGCCCGGCAGCCACGCCGCGGCCGACTTCGTCGCCTGGTACAGCGGGCATCCCGCGTACGCGCCGGCCTTCCCGCTGGGCGCGCGCGAGGTCGCGGTGATCGGGGCCGGGAACGTCGCGCTCGACGTCGCGCGGGTGCTGGCGCTGGGCGCGGAAGGACTCGCGCACACCGACGTGCCGGACGCCGCGCTGGAGGCGCTGGCCGCGCACCCCGTCGACGACATCCACATCGTCGCCCGGCGCGGGCCCGCGCAGGCCAAGTTCACGCTGGTGGAGCTGCGCGAGATGGCGGAGCTGCCCGGCACCGACGTCGTCGTGCACGCCGAGGAGCTCGAGGTGGACGCCGCGGGCGAGGAGGCGATGGCCAAGCGGCGGCCGACCCGGTCGATGGTGGAGCTGTTCCGTACCTGGGCCGAGCGGCCGGCGTCCGGGGCGGCGCGGCGCATCCACTTCCGGTTCCTGCGCCGGCCGGTGGAGGTCGTCGGCCCGGACCGGGTCAACGCGGTACGGCTGGAGCGCAGCACGCTCGACGGCGCCGGGCGGGCGGTCGGCACCGGCGAGATCGAGACGCTGCCCGCGCAGATGGTCATCCGCTCGATCGGCTACCGCGGCTCGCCGCTGCCCGGGCTGCCGTTCGACGACGACAGCGCGACCGTGCCCAACGACTCCGGGCGGGTGCTCGACGACGACGGCACGCCCGTTCCCGGGCTGTACGTGGCCGGCTGGATCAAGCGCGGGCCGACCGGGGTGATCGGCACCAACCGGTCCGACGCCACCGAGACCGTGCACGCGCTGCTCGCCGACGCCGAGGGCGGCAAGGTGCCCGCCGCGCCGCAGACCGCGGCGGACGCGGTCACCGCGCGGCTGCGCGACCGCGGCACCCGGTTCGTCACCTGGGACGGCTGGCAGAGCATCGACGCGTACGAGCAGCGCCTCGGCGAACCCCGGGGCCGCGACCGCGCGAAGACCCCCGACCTGGCCGCCATGCTCGCGGCTATTGGCAGCGGCCGCGTCTCGGGCGATCATGAGTAGGCCGTAGGACCGCCGGGCCCCGGCCGGTCCTGAGCGCCGCCGGTCGCACCGGGAGGTCCGATGAGCTGGTTCACCACGATGAACCGCACGGAGCGCCGTACCTTCTGGGGCTGCTTCGCCGGGTGGGGGCTCGACGCGCTCGACGTGCAGATCTTCAGCCTCGTCGTGCCGACGCTGCTCGGCGTGTCGTTCCTGCACGGCAAGGCGGAGGCCGGGCTGATCGCCACGGTCACGCTGCTGTGCTCGGCGGCCGGCGGCTGGGCCGCCGGGGCGCTGGCCGACCGGGTCGGCCGGGTGCGCATGCTCCAGCTCACCGTCGCCTGGTTCGCGGTGTTCACGCTGCTGTGCGGGTTCGCGCAGAACGCCGGGCAGCTGCTGGCCTTCCGCGCGCTGATGGGCTTCGGGTTCGGCGGCGAGTGGGCGGTCGGCGCGGTGCTCATCGCCGAGACCGTCCGGGCGCGGTACCGCGGCCGCGCCGTCGGCACCGTGCAGTCGGCGTGGGCGATCGGCTGGGCCGCCGCGGTCGGCGTGTTCGTCCTGGTCGCCGCGCTCACCCCGGACGCGCTGACCTGGCGCATCGTGTTCTTCGTCGGCGTGCTGCCCGCCGTACTGGTGTTCTTCCTGCGCCGGTTCGTGCCCGAGCCGGAGATCGCCGCGCACGCGACCGCCGGGCGCCCGCCGCTGCGCGAGGCCCTGGCCATCTTCGGGCCCGGCGTGTGGCGGCGCACGCTGCTGTGCGCGCTGCTGGCCACCGGCGCGCAGGGCGGCTACTACGCGCTCACCACCTGGCTGCCGCAGTTCCTGGAGGAGAAGCGCGGCCTGGCGCTGCTCGCCCTCGGCGGCACGCTCGCCATCGTGATCGCCGGCGCCTTCGCCGGCTACCTCACCGGCGCGTGGCTGGCCGACCGCATCGGCCGGCGCCGCACGCTGATCTCCATGGCGATCTGCGCGTTCGTGATCGTCATCCCGTTCGTCACCGTCGACTTCAACGTGGTGCTGTTCGACATCCTGGCGTTCCCGCTCGGCTTCGTCAGCTCCGCGTACTTCAGCGC
>Ga0164243_10008575_pt1 | contig 15046 bp, 13 predicted proteins | sample OricompcompostOP_FD_108781 | JGI IMG/M metagenome (GOLD analysis project Ga0164243, IMG submission 108781) | Organic Plus compost microbial communities from Emeryville, California, USA - Original compost - Organic plus compost (OP) | ecosystem: Engineered > Solid waste > Mixed feedstock >... | reverse complement strand
GGTCCTAGAACCTCAGGAAGCGGACTTCCTTGACGTTCGGCAGGGTCTTGACCTCGTCCAGCAGCCTGTCCGCCGGCGGCTGGTCCACGCCCACCAGGGCGATGGCGTCGTCGCCCGAGCCCATGCGGCCCAGGTAGAAGGTGGAGATGTTGATCCCCGCGTCGCCGAACAGGCTGCCCAGGCGGCCGATGAAGCCGGGCCGGTCCCAGTTGTTGACGTAGAGCATGTCCGGGCAGAAGGGCGCGTCCAGGTCCATGCCCTTGATCTGCACGATGCGGGGCACCCCGCCGATGACCGTGCCGGCCAGGTCCACCTTGGCGCCGTCGAAGGCGACGGTGATGCGCATCAGGCTGTCGTAGGTCGGCGACAGCTCCTGGCGCGCCTCGGTGACGGTGATCCCGCGCGCCTTGGCGATGGCGGGGGCGGACACGACGTTCACCTCCTGCAGCGCCGGCCGCAGGATGCCGGCCAGGGCGGCGGAGGTCAGCGGCTTGACGTTCACCCGGGCCAGGTCGCCCTCGTAGACGATCTCCACCGACTTCAGGCCCTTGTCGACCATCTGGCCGGCGAAGGCGCCGAGGCGCTCGGCCAGGGCGATGTAGGGGCGCAGCTTGGGCGCCTCGTCCGCCGAGATCGAGGGGCTGTTCAGGGCGTTGGTCACCGCCCCGGTGAGCAGGAAGTCGGCGATCTGCTCGGCCACCTGCAGGGCGACGTTCTCCTGGGCCTCGACGGTGGAGGCGCCCAGGTGCGGAGTGGCGACGAAGTTCGGCGCGCCGAACAGCACGTTCTCCTTGGCCGGCTCCTCGACGAACACGTCGAAGCCCGCCCCCCCGACATGGCCGGAATCCAGCGCCTCGCGCAGGGCCTTCTCGTCCACCAGGCCGCCGCGGGCGCAGTTGACGATGAAGACGCCCTTGCGGGTCCTGGCCAGGTTCTCCCTGGACAGGATGTTGCGGGTCTTGTCCGTGAGCGGGGTGTGCAGGGAGATGATGTCGGCCCGGGCCAGCAGCTCGGGCAGCTCCACCTTCTCGACGCCGATCTCCACCGCCCGCTCGGCGGACAGGAACGGGTCGTAGGCGACCACCTTCATCTTCAGGCCGATGGCGCGGTCGGCCACGATCGAGCCGATGTTGCCGCAGCCGATGACCCCGAGCGTCTTGCCGAACAGCTCCGCGCCCATGAAGCGGTTCTTCTCCCACTTGCCCGCCTGGGTAGATTGATCGGCGAGCGGCAACTGCCGGGCGAGCGCGAACATCATGGCGATGGCGTGCTCGGCGGTGGTGATGGAGTTGCCGAAGGGGGTGTTCATCACCACCACCCCGGCCTGGGTGGCGGCGGGCACGTCGATGTTGTCCACGCCGATGCCGGCGCGTCCGATGACCTTGAGGTTCTTGGCGGCGGCGAGGACGTCCTTGTCGACCTTGGTGGCCGAGCGGACGGCCAGGCCGTCGTAGTCGCCGATGATCTCGAGCAGCTCGGGCTTGGACAGCCCGGTCTTGGTGTCGGTGGCGACGCCGCGCTCCTCGAAGATGCGGACGGCGGCGGCGGACAGTTTGTCAGCGATCAGGACGCGGGGCATGGGCAGCCTCCATGATGGCCGGCGCCTCGCGGGCGCCGGAGCGTCTGGGAAAGAACGGCGGGGACGCGGACGGACGTCCCGGACCGGGCCTTGGCCGCCCGGTCCTGGTGCGCCCCGCCATGCGGTTCGGCCTTAGGCGGCGGTCTCGAGTTCGGCGACGGTCTCGGCGAAGGCCCATTCCAGCCAGGGGATCAGGGCCTCGATGTCCGCCGTCTCGACCGTGGCGCCGCACCAGATGCGCAGGCCGCCGGGCGCGTCGCGATAGGCGTTGCAGTCGAGCGCCACGCCTTCCTTCTCGAGCTTCTTGTAGAGCCGGGCCGCGAAGTCCTTCTGCGCGTCCGCCGGCAGGGCGGCGACCCGCGGGTCGGCGAACTTCAGGCAAACGCCGGTGTTGGAGCGCGTGGCCGGGTCCTTGGCCAGGCATTCGATCCAGGGGGTGCGGTCGACCCAGGCGTAGAGGGCCGCGGCGTTGGCGTTGCAGCGGGCCTTCAGGGCCTTCAGGCCGCCGATCGAGGCGCCCCACTCCAGGGTGTCCAGGTAGTCCTCGACGCACAGCATCGAGGGCGTGTTGATGGTGTTGCCCTCGAAGATCGAGCGGTCGAGCTTGCCCTCGGCGCCCTTGGTCATGCGGAACAGCTTGGGCAGGCCCCAGGCGGGCTTGTAGCTCTCCAGCCGCTGCACGGCGCGCGGCGAGAGGATCAGCATGCCGTGGGCCGCCTCGCCGCCCATCACCTTCTGCCAGGAGTAGGTGACGACATCGAGCTTGTCCCACTCCAGGTCCTGGGCGAAGGCCGCGGAGGTGGCGTCGCAGATGACGATGCCTTCCCGGTCCTTGGAGATGAAGTCGGCGTTGGGCACGCGCGCGCCGGAGGTGGTGCCGTTCCAGGCGAACACCAGGTCGGCGTCGGGGCGGACCTTGGACAGGTCCGGCAGCTCGCCGAAGGGCGCGGTCAGGGCCTCGGCGTCCGGCAGCTTCAGCTGCTGCACGACGTCGGTCACCCAGTCCTTGGAGAAGGATTCCCAGGCCAGGACCTGCACCGGCCGGGCGCCCAGCATCGACCACAGGCACATCTCGACGGCCCCGGTGTCGGAGGCCGGCACGATGCCGATCAGGAAGTCCTCGGGCACCTCCAGCACCTCGCGGGTGCGGTCGATCGCCTTCTTCAGGCGCGCCTTCACGTCGCCGGCGCGGTGATTGCGGCCGACGAGGGCGCCCTTGAGGTTTTCGAGGGACCAGCCGGGGCGCTTGGCGCAGGGGCCGGACGAAAAATACGGACGAGCCGGCCGGACGGACGGCTTGGGGGTCGTGCTCATGATGTCTCCCATCCTTGCAGATGGGCTGCGCCCCGTTGGGAGGGCGTGGCCCGGGGCCGGAGATACACGAAATCCCGTGATTGGCGAGTTAAAGTTTCCGCGGCCGCCGCCCCGTGCGGCGCGCCGCCGCAGGCCGGACGGATGAACGAAGCCTGATCGGCGCCGTTCAGCGCGGCGTCAGCCGCCGTCGGCGACATTGCGCCTGCAAACGCCACCTTGCGAAAGGCCAGAACGATGAAGCGTCTCCTCATCCCCGCCCTCGCCGCCGCCAGCCTCGCCGCGGCGGTCACCCCCGCCCTGGCCCAGCCCGGGCGCGCGCCGATCAACCAGCGCGAGGCGCGGATCGAGCACCGGATCGACCAGGGCGCCCGGCGCGGCGACCTGACCCGGCCCAAGGCCGCCCGGCTGCGCGGCGAGCTGCGCAGCATCGAGCGGCTGGAACGCTACTACCGGCGCACCGGCGGCATGACCGCCTGGGAGCGCCGCGACCTGGAACGCCGCCTGGACGTGCTGGACCGGCAGGTGTTCCGCAACCGGCACGACCGGCAGCGGCGGTAGCGCTCTCGCCGCGTCCGGTCGGCTCCGCGGGCGGCCCGAGCGGCCGCCCGCGGGCTCTCGTCAGAGCCGCAGCACGCCCTCCAGCACGGTGACGGCGCGCCCGCGCAGCAGCACCCGCTCGCCCCTGTGCTCGCACTGCAGGTCCCCGCCCCGGCCGGGATAGGCCTGGTGGAAATCCAGGACCGGCCGGCCCAGCCGGGCCGAGAACAGGGGCGACAGCAGGCAGTGGGCCGAGCCCGTCGTCGGATCCTCCGGTATGCCCGCGCCCGGCCCGAACATCCGGCTCACCACCCGGTAGGGCCGCCCCGCGTCGGCCTCGGCGGCCACCAGCAGGCAGCCGGCGTAGTCGACCCCGCCGGCGTTGGCGGCGATGGCGGGGAGGTCGGGCCGCAGGCCCCGCACCGTCGCCTCGTCCGCGACCAGGGCGGTCAGGTAGCGGCCGGCCCAGCAGTCCACGACCGGGGCGCCGATCGCCCCCTTGATCCAGGCGGGCGGGTCGATCCGGGCCGGCGGATCGGCCGGGAAGTCCATCTCGTAGCCGTCGCCCGCGCGCCGCACGGCGAGCTCGCCCGAGCGGGTCTCGAACACCAGCTCCGGCGCCTCGAGCCCCAGCTCGGCCGCCAGGACGTGCGCGGCCGCCAGGGTGGCGTGGCCGCACAGGGGGACCTCCAGGGCGGGGGTGAACCAGCGCAGGCCGAAGCGGGCGGGGTCGGACGTGCGGAGCAGGAAGGCGGTCTCGGCCTGGTTGTTCTCCTGGGCCAGGCGCTGCATCCAGCCGTCCTCCGGCCAGCCCTGGAACGGCTCCACCACGCAGGCGGGATTGCCCCGGAAGGGCGCCGAGGCGAAGGCGTCCACCATCCACTGCCGCATGTCGGTCCTCCTGCTCACGGCCGGGCGGACACGATCCGCAGGACGCCGCGGCGGTCAAAGCAAACATTGCCACGGTGACAATCGGGCGGCGCTACCTGCCCCGGAGGCCGAACGCCTCGGCCAGGAGCTCGTAGGAGCGCCGGCGCACGGCGTGGTCGTGGGTGATGGTCACCACCATCATCTCGCCGATCCCGAGCGCGGCGGCCATGGCCTCGAGCCCGGCGCGGACCTTGTCGGGGCCGCCGACGAAGACGCGCGGCCACTCGCCCTCCTCCTCCGGGACGGGCCCCTCGGCCAGCTCCTTGAGCGCCTCCTCCGGCGTGGGGACCGGGCCGCGCCGGCCGAGCCGGAGCCGCCGTCCCATCGCCCGGTAGGTGGAGGCCAGGCGCTCGGCCTCCGCGTCCGAGGGGGCGCACACCACCCCGACGGCCGCGAGGGCGTGCGGGACCGGCTGCCGCTCGCAGGGCTCGAAGGCCGAGAGGTAGCGCCCCACGCAGGGACGCGCGCCCGTGGGGTTGATGAAGTGGGCGAAGGCGTAGGGCAGGCCGAGCTGGGCCGCGGCCCTGGCGCTCCAGAGGCTGGAGCCCAGCAGCCAGACGTCCGGCGCGCCGGGCGCCTCGGGCGTCACGCGCAGCGTCCCGAACGGATGGTCCTCCGGGAAGCCGCCGCGCAGGAAGGCGAGCAGCTCCAGCAGCTGGCCGCCGAAGTCGTCGACCTCGAACTGGGCCTTGTCGCGGGTGCGCCGGAGCGCGAAGGCCTCCAGCGCCTCGCCGCCGGGCGCGCGGCCGATCCCCAGATCGATGCGCCCGGGGAACAGGGCGTGCAGGGTGCGGAACACCTCGGCCACCTTGTAGGGCGAATAGTGGGGCAGCAGCACCGCGCCGGAGCCCACCCGGATGCCGCTGGTGGCCTGGGCGATCAGGGCGATCATCACCTCCGGCGCGGAGGTGGCGATCACCTCCATGCCGTGGTGTTCGGCCATCCAGTAGCGCTCGTAGCCGAGCCGGTCGCACAGCCGCGCCAGGTCGATGGAATTGCGGAGCGCCTGGGCCTGGGTCATGCCGGCGGACACCGGCGACTGGTCGACGACGGACAGCTTCACGCGCGCTCCTTGGCCCCGGCGCAACAGAGGCAAGCCCGCACGGGAGAGGTCAAGCGTCTTCCAGGACGACCACCTCGGGCCACCGGCGGCGCAGCCCCTCGGCGACGCGGCGGAAGCCGGCGGGATTGCGCGCCCGCGCCGGATTGGGCCGCAGCCGGAGCGCGAAGCCGTCCTCCAGGCCGAAGGGGGCGGTCACGTCGATGCGGCCGTCGGCCTCCAGCCGCACGCCGACGCAGTTGGCCGGCGTCAGGAAGCGGGTGATCGCCTCGTCGGTCCCCGACAGGGGCGCATAGGGCTCGCCGAACTTCTGCTCGAACCACAGCGGCACGCGCGCCTGGTTGCGGACCTCGACCAGCCGGTCCAGCGGCGGCTCGAAGGCCGCCGCGACGCGGCGGATGACGGCGTCCTCGGCGTCCCAGGAGGTGTCCGGGTCGAAGTAGAGCACGTCGTAGTCCTTGATCCCGTGGTCCGGGTCGCGGCCGGTCAGGGCGTTCCACACGGTCTGGAACACGGCGCCGGAGGCGATGCGCCAGTCCGGCAGGCCGAGGCCGCGCACGATGGTCAGCACCTGCATCAGGCGCGGGCTCGACCGGACCATCCCGATCAGGCGCTGTTCGAGCTCCGCTCCGGCCATGCGATTCCCCGTCCGCAGGCCGAACAAACCAGGAACCCGGCCCCGCGGTCAAGCCGCAGCGCGGCGTCATGTCCCTGCGGTCGCTGCGGCGGTTTCCTACAGGCCGGCGCCGCCCCTGGGGGCAGGCCCTGCGACGGGCCAGGAGCCGGCGCCGAGCGGCCAGCCGTGGTCGAGCGGGCCGTGGCCGGCGCCGAAGCCGGGCGCGCGGCGGATCGCCTCGGCCGTGTAGGCCCAGGCGCGCGCGACGGCGTCCACCAGGTCCATCCCCTGGGCGAGGCCGGCCGCGCAGGCGGACGCCAGGGTGCAGCCGGTGCCGTGGGTGTGGCGGGTCTCGATCCGCGGCCCCTCGAACAGGGTCTCGCCGCCGGACGTGAGCAGCAGGTCCACCACCCGCTCGCCCGGGACGTGGCCGCCCTTGACCAGCACGGCCTCGGCCCCCGCCTTCAGCAGGGCCTCGCCGGCCCGGCGCTGGCCGTCCAGGCAAGCCACCGGAACGCCCGTGAGCGCCTCCGCCTCCGGGGCGTTGGGGGTGAGCAGGGCCGCGCGGGGGACGAGGCTGGTCCGCAGGGCCTCGATGGCGCCGCCGTGCAGCAGGGGCTGGCCGCCCTTGGCGATCATCACCGGGTCGACCACGGCCGGGACGCCGGCGCGCCCGATCAGGCCGGCGACGGCCTCGACCAGCTCGGGCCCGCCGAGCATGCCGGTCTTGATCGCGTCCGCCCCGATGTCGTCCAGCACCGCCCGGGCCTGGGCGACGACCAGCGGGACGGGGATCTCGTGCACCGCGCTGACCCCAAGGGTGTTCTGCACCGTCACCGCGGTGATCGCGGTCGCCGCGTAGCCGCCCAGCATGGTGACGGCCTTGATGTCGGCCTGGACGCCCGCCCCGCCGCCGGAATCGGACCCGGCGACGATCAGGACCCGGCCGCGCGGCGCGGCCGTGAGTCCGGGGGCGCTCATCGGGCCTGAGGGGCGGCGAAGTCGCCGGGGGCCCCCGGGAACTCCACCGGGCTCTCGTAGCCGTCGGGGGAGACGGCCGAGACGCCGAAGAACCAGTCGTCGATGTTCACCCCCTTCAGGGTGTAGGCGGTCTGTCCGCCCGCCCAGCGGCTGAAGCGCCACTGCGGGTCGGTGGTCGCCCGCCACCACACCCGGTAGCCGGCCGCGCCGGGCGAGGGGCTCCAGCTCAGGGTGGTGTCGGGCGTGACCGCGCCCTCGATCTTCAGGTCTCGCGGCGGGGGCGGCGCGGCGGCCAGGGCGGCGAGGGTCACCGCGTCCAGGCGCGTGACCTGGGCCAGGTAGGGGAAGTCGACTCCGGAGATCACGTCGCCGTAGGCGATCCCGCCCTCCGTCCTGAGGTCCTGGTGCTGGCGGGTGTAGTCCTCCTGCGCCTCGGTGACGCGAACGGCGGGGAAGCCGGCCTCCTGCAGGGGGAACTGGTCGCCGCCGCGCCCGAACCGGTCGGCGCGGTAGACCATGGCGACGTCGAGACCGGTCAGGTAGCCGTCGGCCAGGCCGTCCATGAAGCGGGCGAGGTTGCGCGAGGGGCTGTCCAGCTCTCCGCCGGTGCGCCGCCGGCGGGCGGCCTGCTCGGGCGTCTCGGTCGCCTTGGTCCCCTCGGAGAAGACCCGGACGTGGCTGTTGTCCACGATCCCGCCCTGCCCGCGGCTGTTGCCGACGATGTCGTTGTTGAGCTGGGCCTCCACCCGCCAGCCCTGGGCCTGGGCGTAGGCCGCCAGCAGCCGGCCGCCGTAGAGGTTCTGCTCCTCGCCCGAGAGCACGGCGTAGACGATGGTGGCCGCGAAGCGGTGGCGCGAGAGCACCCGGGCGGCCTCCATCACCGCCGCCACGCCCGAGCCGTCGTCGTTGGCCCCCGGGGCGTCGCTCGTGGCGTCCATCACGTCCGACACCCGCGAGTCCAGGTGGCCGGAGATGATCACCACGCGGCCGGGATCGGTGGTCCCGCGCTGGATCGCCAGCACGTCCACGATCCGGGTGGGCTGCGGGACGCGGTCGCCGGTGACGGTCTGGGAGGGGGTCTGGACCTCCAGGCACCCGCCGCAGCCGCGGCCGATCTCGGCGAAGCGGGCGGCGACCCAGCGCCGGGCCGCGCCGATGCCGCGCGTGGACGAGGTGGTGTCCGACAGGGTGTGGCGCGTGCCGAAGCCGACCAGCCGCTCGATGGTCGCGTGCAGCTCCCCGGCGCTGACCTCGGCGGCGATGGCGCGCAGCTCGGGATGGTCCGGCGAGGGGGCGGCGGCGGGCTCGGCGGCCAGGGCGGCGGAGGCGAGGCCCAGCGGGATCAGGACGGCGAGAGCGGCCAGCTTCATGCGCGACCGATAGCGCGCGGCGGATGCGAGCGCCAGGATCGGCGGCCCTCGCCCCGCCGGCGGCCTCAGCCGGCCCCTTCGATCGCCGCCCAGACGTCCAGCGCCTGGACGGTCTCGCGCACGTCGTGCACCCGCACGGCCGCCACGCCCATGCGCGCGCCCCAGAGGGCGCCGGCCAGGGAGCCGCCCAGCCGGTCGCCCGCGTCCGTGGCGGAGGCGTCGACGGCGCGGATGAAGCGCTTGCGGCTGACCCCGAGCAGGATCGGGAAGCCCAGGGCCGCCAGCCGGTCCAGATGGCGCAGCAGGGAAAGGTTGTGGGCGGGGAAGTCGCCCGCCCTGTCCTTGCCGAAGCCGACGCCCGGATCCAGCCAGATGTCCTCGCGCTTCACGCCCGCGGCCATGGCGGCCTCGGCGCGGGCCTGCAGGAAGCCGCAGACCTCCGCCACCACGTCCTCGTAGTGCGGGTTCTGCTGCATGGTCCTGGGATCGCCCTGCATGTGCATCAGGGCCACGGCGCAGCCGAGCCCGGCGGCGACGGCGGGGCTGTCCGGCGACCAGCCGAGCGCGGTGACGTCGTTCCAGAGGTCGGCGCCGGCGGCGACGGCGGCGCGGGCCACGGCCGGCTTCATGGTGTCGATCGAGATCGGGATCGGGCTCTCGGCCCGCACGGCCCCGATCAGCGGGACGACGCGGGCGATCTCCTCGGCCTCGTCGACCGGCTCGGCCCCCGGCCGGGTGGACTCGCCGCCCACGTCCAGCATGTCCGCGCCCTCCGCGATCAGGCGGCGGGCGTGGGCCAGGGCGGCGCCCGCGTCGAGGAAGCGGCCGCCGTCGGAGAAGCTGTCCGGGGTGACGTTGACGATCCCCATGACCAGGGGCCGCCCCTTGCGTGGGCGCAAGACAACCTTAGCTGTTTGGCGTTCAGGTTCGGTCATCTGTCACCCTGGCCTGTCAGGATTGTTTCCTGGAGGCCGCTTGCCGCTCCTGTTAGCCTTGGTCAGCAGACGGGGATGGGCGATGACCCTTGCTCCCTTCCGGTACTTACGCCGCCGCCGGCGCCTGCGCCAAGCGGTCCAGGACGAGGTGTTCTTCCTCCGCCGGGCGTATGGAACGGGCGCCTATGCGGCCGCGGTGCTGAAGCTGACCCGCACCGACCTGACGCGCTGGGGCCGGCTGATCGTGAAGAGCGCCGCCCGCGAGCTGAAGCGGACGGCGCACAAGGAGATCCGTCCTCCCCTAGGCGGGCTGGGCGCCGGTGTCGGGAGCGTGGGTCAGGGGGACGGCGACGGACGGCGGAGCCGGGCGCTTCTCCTCGCGTTCCTCACGGACCGGGGCGATGCCCTGCAGAACCTTGATGATCTCCTCGCCCGAAAGGGTCTCGTACTCGAGAAGGGCCTTGGCGAGCGTGTGAAGATCTTCAAGGCGGGTGGTCAGGATGCGCCGCGCCTCGTCAAAGCCTCCCTGGACCAGACGCTTGATCTCCTCGTCGATCTTCTTGGCCGTCTCGGCCGAGATGTTCTGCGTCCGGGCCACGGAATGGCCAAGGAAGACCTCCTCCTGGTTCTCCCCGTAGGCGACGACGCCAAGCTCGTCGGAAAAGCCCCAGCGGGTGACCATGGCCCGGGCCAGGCGCGTGGCCTGTTCGATGTCCGAAGCGGCGCCGGACGTGACGTTCTCCTTGCCGAAGATCAGCTCCTCCGCAACCCGGCCGCCCATCATGATCGCCAGGGTTGAGGTCATCTGCTGGTAGCGCATGGAGTAGCGGTCCGCCTCGGGCAGCTGCATCACCATGCCGAGCGCGCGGCCGCGGGGGATGATGGTCGCCTTGTGCACCGGGTCGGCGGCCGGCACCGACAGGGCCACCAGGGCGTGGCCGCCCTCGTGGTAGGCGGTCAGCTTCTTCTCCTCCTCCGACATGGCCATGGACTTGCGCTCGGCGCCCATCATGACCTTGTCCTTGGCCTCCTCGAAGTCGCGCTGGGTGACCATGCGCCGGTTGCGCCGCGCGGCCATCAGGGCGGCCTCGTTGACCAGGTTGGCCAGGTCCGCGCCCGAGAAGCCGGGGGTGCCGCGGGCGATGGTCTTGACGTTCACGTCGGCCGCCAGCGGGACGTTGCGCATGTGCACGCGCAGGATCTTCTCGCGGCCGTTCAGGTCCGGGTTCGGGACCACGACCTGGCGGTCGAAGCGGCCGGGACGCAGCAGCGCCGGGTCCAGCACGTCGGGGCGGTTGGTGGCGGCCACCAGGATGATGCCCTCGTTGGCCTCGAAGCCGTCCATCTCGACCAGCAGCTGGTTCAGGGTCTGCTCGCGCTCGTCGTTGCCGCCGCCGAGGCCCGCGCCGCGGTGGCGGCCCACGGCGTCGATCTCGTCGATGAAGATGATGCAGGGGGCGTTCTTCTTGGCCTGCTCGAACATGTCGCGCACGCGGCTGGCGCCCACGCCCACGAACATCTCCACGAAGTCGGAGCCGGAGATGGTGAAGAAGGGCACGCCCGCCTCGCCGGCGATGGCGCGGGCGAGCAGGGTCTTGCCGGTGCCCGGAGGGCCGACCAGCAGGGCGCCCTTCGGGATCTTGCCGCCGAGCTTCTGGAACTTGCCCGGGTCCTTCAGGAAATCGACGATCTCCTGCAGCTCCTCCTTGGCCTCGTCCACGCCGGCCACGTCCTCGAAGGTGACGCGGTTCTTGTTCTCGGTGAGCAGCCGGGCCTTGGAGCGCCCGAAGCCCATGGCCCCGCGCGCGCCGCCCTGCATCTGGCGCATGACGAAGATCCACGCCCCGATCAGCAGCAGGATCGGCAGGCTGTTGATCAGCACGGTCCAGATCGTCATCTGGTTCGCGCGCTTGACCTTGATCTCGGCGCCCTTGGCCTCGAGCCGCTTGACCAGCTCGTCCTGGTTGGTCGGGGTCACGGCCACGTAGACGTTCTTGGAGCCGTCCGAGGCCTCGACCTGGTCGCCGTAGATCACGGCGGAGCGGACCTGACCCTGATCCACCTTCTGCAGCAGCTGCGAGTAGGGGATCTCCTGGGTCTGCGAGCTTCGGGCGCCCTGGTTCAGGACGCTGTAGAGCCCGAACAGGACCACGATGATCACGGCCCAGATCAGTAGATTACGCAGGGTCATTCCAACCGCCTATCGAAACTCGGCGCCTAAGATAGTGCGCCGACCTCCACTCCGCCATCGGGCGCGCGCGCGGCTTGCGCCTCGGTGCCGAAAAGCCCGACGGCGGCGGCCAGACGTCTGCCGACAAGGCAACGCGCATCGGCCGCAGGTCGTTCGGCCAGCAGGGGGCAGCTCACCGGGCCGTGAGCTTCGGCCAGGACCGGCAGCGTGGGCCTGACCATGGCGGGCAGCCGGTTCAGCCGCGCCGCCTCCTGCGCCGCGAGGCGCGACCCCAGGCCCCGCAAGGGGCGAAGCTCGGCCGCGCGCGGCGCCTCGAAGCGCCCGTCCCAGACGCCGGAAGCGTCGCCCCGGCCGGCGCCGAGCCGCCCGGGATCGCGGCAGATCCGCACCTCCTCGGCGGCCTCGACGCGCGCGCCGGCCAGGGTGGCGGCGAGCTCCCCGGGCGCCTGAAGACGGCGCAGCAGCGCCTCGACGCGGGCCCGGCGCGGCAATCGGTCGCCGCCCCCGGCGCTGACGCAGGCCGCCGACAGCATCCGCCGGGCGAGCGGCGGGGGCAGGCGCCGCAGCCGCTCGCGGTCCAGGCGCACGAGGCCGAAGCGGTCCGCAGCCAGGCCCTCGGCCGGCGCGGCCTCGGCGGGCAGGGCGGCGGATGCGGGCGGGGGCCCGGCCGCCAGGGCCCGCCGCGCCCTGGCGCGGGCGAAGGCCGGGTCGTCGTTGGCCGGGTCCTCGATCCAGTCCAGGCCGCTGGGCGCCAGCAGGGCCCGCAGCTCCCGCCGGCCCAGGGCGAGCAGCGGCCGGCACAGGAACAGCTCGCGACCCTCGGGCCAGGCCGGGGACGGCGCCCATTCGCGGGGCGCCCCGACGCTGGAGCCCTCCAGCCGCATGCGCGCGGCCTCCGCCAGGTCGTCGGCGGTATGGCCCATCAGCAGCACCCGCGCGCCGGCCCGCCGCGCGGCGTCGGCCAGCAGGCGGTGGCGCGCGGCCCGGGCGGCGGCCGGCAGGCCCGACGCCGGCCGGGGGCCGGTCCAGGCCAGGGCGGAGAAGCCGAGGCCCAGGCGCGCGGCGAGCTCGCCGGCGGCCTCGGTCCAGGCGGCGCTGGCCGGCTGCAGGCCGTGATCGACGGTCAGCGCCAGGACGGGCCGGCCCGCCGCCTGCGCCCAGGCGCGGGCGGCGAGCAGCAGGGCCAGGGAATCGCCGCCGCCGGAGAAGGCCACGGCCAGGGGCGCGCGGCTCAAAGGGTCGAGGCGGCGCTCGAACGCCGGGCGGACCCGGTCCAGGATGCGGCGGCCGGCGTCCTGGGGAGCGCCGGGACCGGCCTCAGCGGCGGCGGGAGGCACGGGCGGCCGTCTTGGCCGGCGTCCTGGCGGCCGCCTTCTCGGGCTTGTCGGCCTTGGCCTCGGCCGCGCCGCAGCCCGCCTGGCTGCGCGCCGCGGCGGCGCGGGTCTTCACCGTCCGGGGCGCGTCCGGATAGCGCTTGTCGAGCTCGTCCAGGGTGCGGCAGGCGTCCTTGGCCTTGTCCATGCCGATCAGCGAGCGCGCCAGCTTCAGCACGGCGTCCGGAGCCCAGCTCTCCTGCGGCCAGCCGCGGATGGCGCCGATGTAGGCGGTGGCCGCGTCCGGATACATGCCGCGGATGAACAGGGTCTCGCCCAGCCAGTAGCGGGCCTCCGGCCCGTGGTCGCTGTCGCCGTAGGCGGACACGAAGTCCTGGAAGGCGGAGCCGGCGGCCGCATACTGGCCCTCCAGAAGCAGCTGCCGGGCCTTGGAGAAGGCGGCGTCCGGATCGCCCGCGGCGGGCGCGCCGCCGGCGGCGGGGGCCGCGCCGGGCGCGGCCGCCGTGTCGCCGGACGCGGCGGCCTGGGCGGCGGCCTCGCCCTGGGCCTTGACCGCGGCCTCGAGCTTGGACAGCCGCTCCTCCAGCGCCTGGCCGGCCTGACGCGCCTCGGCGGCGTCCCTGCGCGCCTGGTCCAGCTCGTGGGTGAGGGTGTCGATCTGGGCGTTGCGGGTCTGGGCCGCGCCCTCCAGGTCGTCCACGCGCTGCTGCAGGGACTGAACCACCGGATCGGGATCGGTCACCATGCGCACCTGCACCGGCTGGCCGGAGTCGCGGGCCTGGGTGACGATCGCGCGCAGCTGCCGGATCTGCTTCTCCAGGTCCTTGAAGTGCTTCTCGACCGGATCCTCGGGCGCCTTGGCGGCGAGGGCCGCGCCCGAGGCGGCGCCGAACGCAAGGACGGCCGCCAGGGCCGCGGTGCAAAGGGCTCGCTGTCTCATGCTCAGCTTCTTCCGTCGCGCGGGCGTCGAAATTGCGGCGTCGGCGGCGGCGCGGAAGGGGCGGACCGGCGAAGGCCGGCCCGCCCCGCTCCCGCGCCGGGACCGCGCCTCAGCGCGCGCCCGAGACGATGGCGGTGTGGGCGTTGCGGTTCTTGGCCCAGGCTTCCTCGTTGCTGGCCGGATCGATCGGCCGCTCCTTGCCGTAGGAGATGGTGGTGATCCGGCTGGGCGCGACGCCGCGGGCGACCAGGAAGTCGCGGACGGAGTTGGCGCGCCGGGCGCCGAGGGCGAGGTTGTACTCGCGGGTGCCGCGCTCGTCGGCGTTGCCCTCGATGCGCACCTGCACGGCCGGGTAGCGGCTCAGCCAGGCGGCCTGGGCGGCCAGCACGGGCTGGGCGTCGGCGCGGATGTCGTACTGATCGAAGTCGAAATAGACGCGGTCGCCGACGTTCACGACGAAGTCCTGTTCCGAGCCCGGGATCGGGGCGGACGTCACCGGCGCGGGCGGCGCGGCCGGCGTGGCCTCGGCGCCCTGGTTGGCGATCGGCGGCGGCGGCGGCGGCGGCGCGGGGGCCGGCTTGGGCTTGGACGCGCAGGCGACGAGCGCCAGCCCCGCGCAGCCCGTCAGCATCAATCGAACGACAGCCTTGGTGTTGAAGCTCATCGCATCCTCCTCAGGTCGGTTCCTTCATTAACCCAGATCGACGTCGTCCGCAGCGCTCGACGGGTAATTCCTCACAATACTTCGAGTTGCACCAGAAGGTGACCGATTCGTGTCGGAACCGGCCTCATTCCAGCAACGGAGACCAGGACGGGTCCGATCCGGAGCTCGGCAGCGGCACCTGGCGCTCGATCCGGCCGGTGATGTCGACCATCCACAGCCGCGGCCCGGCGCCGGAATCGCGCTCGAACATGATCACCCGCCCGTTCGGCGCCCAGGTGGGCCCCTCCTCCACGGCGGCGGAGGAGTTGAGGATGCGCTCGTCCGAACCGTCGGGCCGCATCACCCCGATGCTGAACTGGCCGCCGGATTGCTTGGTGAAGGCGATCAGGTCGCCCTTGGGGCCCCACACCGGGTCGGTGTAGCGGCCCGAGCCGAAGGAGATGCGCCGCACGCCCGTGCCGTCGGCGTTCATCACATAGAGCTGGGGCGAGCCGCCGCGGTCGGAGTTGAACACGATCCTGGAGCCGTCCGGCGAGAAGGACGGCGAGGTGTCGATGCCCGGGTCGGTGGTCAGCCGCCGGGTCTGCCGGCTGGC
>Ga0164243_10008574_pt1 | contig 15047 bp, 12 predicted proteins | sample OricompcompostOP_FD_108781 | JGI IMG/M metagenome (GOLD analysis project Ga0164243, IMG submission 108781) | Organic Plus compost microbial communities from Emeryville, California, USA - Original compost - Organic plus compost (OP) | ecosystem: Engineered > Solid waste > Mixed feedstock >... | reverse complement strand
TGTGACGGTGCGGTCGCCTAATCCATGGGTTCAAGGCGGCATGGATGATTTCAGAAAAGGACAGGGCTCAGAGAAAGTAGTTGAGGGTAGACAGTACAGCTTGATGGCGACGACCTGCTTGGAATATCTATTGGCCAAGGATCAAAGACACAAGCCATTTATAGCCAGTCAACCAAGGTAGCCAAGCGGTTCGCTAGGTTTCCAAATTAAACAAGTTATATATTTGAGAATAATGCAGAGCATACGGAGGGAGGTTGCAATATGCTCACCATTTGCCCTCGGCAACTTCCATGTGGACTCAAGACTCAAGCTCCTGTCCAAGCTCTATTGCAGCTGACCTCAACTGGATTCACCAGGGCGGAGTGAAAGAGTGGGGAGGCGGCGCGTGGGGTGGAGGGAAAGTCCATTGGAGTCTGCCTGGATTTAAATTGCAACGTACTGAGGTACGTACATAGGTACTACTAATTCACTTAGTTACGTAGGCAAAGGACAATTGCAACTGCCCACCAGGTTCAAGCTTCCCCATTTGTAAGTACTGATCTTAAGTGACACTGTAGCAATACTAAATAACGAGTACTTTTTACATGTATCTCCTTGTACTAAAGGGTAAATGTACCTAGAATAGTAGAAAGTATTGTACTAGTGACTTTGAGTTACAGCTCCTGCCACAGAGCGCCTGCAGATCATCCCAAACCTATAGAGCATCTGGTCCAAGCCCAGTAACCAAATGTCCCACCTCCATCACCGGAATCCGGGTCAGCCCTGACGACATCTTCTATCGCAAAACAAAGCCTCGCCAAATTCAGGAAGCTTGGAGCCGTCTACAACTGAGGCACCTTCCATATCTCAACACACTCTTTGAAGCACTGTTGCCTGCGGAATTCGTATCCTAGCTTGACTGTTTCTTTAACCCCGCTCCCATTCCACCTACTTGCCAGCAGAGTGGCGGAGAGAGCTCGCCATGTGGAACGACGAGGATAACAACCCCTATGGCACCAGCTTCGCCCGAGCTGACTTGTCGCCGACCGGCAATCCATCATCCCCAGAATCAACAGGATGTGAGTCGATCTTGGTTTACCCTCTCGGGAGCTCGGCGCCATTTCTATCCCCTCCCAGCCTGAGCGGGCCCGACCGCCAAGATGATGGAATCAATCTCGCTCTCTGATGATGAAGTTGAAAGTTCTGACTCTAGCTGGGACGCGACAGATCCTAGATACGATGTACCCGCCACCCCGACATCGACGACCGATAGCGAACCGCCGAGCGCTGCGTTCGGAACGCATGATGATAGCGACGAAGAGGACGCGGCTCGGGAACGCGGGGAGCTAGTTCCTCGGAGGAAACCCGGAGGCTACGATAGTCGCATCGAGCAGATACTTTATGAGAACCCCGAGCTGCCCATCCTCATCACCGACGCTGGAAAGAGCCCAGAGAATGGCGGTCGTTATATTGTGTATACCATCAGAACTGATGTACGTCAGGGACCTCGGCTTCTCGAAATAACCCCTCTTTGGGTGGTTTCCTTTTCTAACACTTGAGGTATAGGATCTTGAGGTCCGGCGGCGATACTCTGAATTTGCGTCACTTAGGGATGCTCTAACTAGGTTACATCCGACGCTCGTCATTCCGCCCATTCCTGAGAAGCACACGATGGCCGACTACGCAGCGAACCCTACGAACGCCAAGCAAGACCAGCAGATTATCGACCTGCGCAAGAGGATGTTGGCCGTGTTTCTTAACAGATGCCGGAGGATGGAACAAGTGAGGACGGACGGTGTCTGGTGGAGGTTCCTGGACCCTAATGCCAGCTGGGTATGTAACTGGCCCCGGCATTCAAGTGCCACATGAGATTCCTGTTTTTCCTAACAGTAACTCTTCCACATAGAGCGAGGTTCTTCACTCTCACCCGATTTCGTCTATCCCCAAGTCTGTCCTTAAGGCTCCCCCTCTCGATACCGCCAACCCTACCCCCGCTCACAACTACCTCCCGGTACCCGCCGGCTCCGCTAAGTTGAAGACTTCCTCGAACGCTACCCCTACGCAGGATGTTGACCCCTACTCTGGAGGCGCGCTCACTCGCTTCCCCCCCGAGAACAAGAAGCTCAGCGAACAAGAGCTAGATCCCTACTTCATCTCTTTCGAGGCTTCTATCAAAGAGCTCGAGCAACTTCTTACAGGTCCCATTGAAAAGGTCAACCGAAGGACCCTCAGCCACCTCTCGTCCCTGGCAGCAGATCTTTGCGAGCTTGGCTCTCGGTACAACGCCTTTGCGCTGTCAGAACAATCGCCGACCCTAGGCGCGGCGATCGAGCGTATCGGCCAGGCCGCGGATTCGTCGTACATTGCGACCGAAGAGTTGTCCAGTTCTCTGGGTGCCAGCTTCGCGGAGCCGATGCGGGAGAATGCGCAGTTTGCCGGTGTCGTCAAGAGCGTCCTGAGATACCGGGTTCTCAAACGCGTCCAGCAGGAGATGACGAACGAGGACCTCAACAAGAAGAAAGCTCTGTTGGACCAGCTCGAGCACAGCGAGGCCGAAGCTCGAAGAATCGATCAGTACCTCAGCGGCAGCCAGACAATCTCCTCTCCGCCTAGGAGGACCTCGGCAGCTCCAGAGCCCGTGTCGCGACACCAAAGAGACGGAAGCCAGGATGACGCGGAATCGTTCGACTCCGACTTCCCACCCACTCACGGCGTCGGATCAGTCCCGTCAGCAAGACAGGGCGTTCCAGAGCGGACCCCCAGTGCTCCCGTGCACAGGAAGATGCCTAGCGGCAACTCCATCACGAACAAGATCTTCGGACCCATCCGCCATGCTATCCAAGGCGTGGCCGACGTTGATCCCGAGAGGACGCGTCGCGATCTTATTAGCAAGACGAGGGAGAGCATTGAACAGCTTGAGCAAGCACAGGTGGCGTCTGCGCAGGATGTTAAGGATGCGAGCGCGAGTACTTTGCAGGACCTCAAGAGGTTCCAGCGCGAGAAGGAGGATGATCTCCGGCGGTATATGGTAAGCTTCTGCCCTCCCCACCCCAGTACTCTTGACATACAATCTGCCGTATTTTATTAAATGCACTTCCCGCTTTTCTTTTCTTTCCTTTTTTTGCCTTCTAGTTCCAAGCCTACTAACCACACTTCTTGGACAGCTCGCCTATGCGCGGAGCCAAATCGAATGGGCGAAGAAGAACAAGGAGACGTGGGAAGAGGCACGGGCCGAGGTGGACAAGATTGAGGTAGACTAGGAGGCTCTGCTGTTGTCCAGCAACGAGCCTGCATTGAGCGAGGACTGGGAAGACCTCGGCGCTCGCCTTGAAGTCTTCGGTGACCCCCGGTGCTTCTAAATAATAAAAAAAGCTACGCCCTTTTTTTTTCTTTTCTTTTTTCTGGAGGCGGCGGTCGGGGAATATATTGCTTATATATCGTCTGGGTATTCCCCCGAGAGTTAGCCAGCCAGCTAGCAGTGCCAAGTTGATGGAGGCACATGAAGCGGTTGCAATAATTAGGTGGGGAGCGTTTTATCGGAATAACGATGATTTTTGGAGGGGGTTCCTGCAGTTGAGTTTTTGGGGACTCCTTTTCTCTAATGACACACATGTACAGTACTATGTAACCGGGATTGTTTGCCTTGTTTCGTTTTGATATTGATGTTTATAATCCTGACCCTATATGTTCCTTCGTGTCGGCGTCCTTGGTGGGATCTCCTTCCCAAGGGCTATCTATCCAGGTTATACCTCTCAGTACAGGATCTTTTGTGATGATCGCCATCGGCCCATTAAACATTTTCCCCTTCTCACCACCGTTCCTCTAGGAAACCACTCCCAACCTATTCCCGCCGCCCCTACAGTTATACCTTCCTCGATGCCTGGACAGATCGAAGATAGAAATCCCTGTCTACAACAAGAAACAGTGATGCAGGCGGTGATTTCCCTTCAAATCGTCATCTGTCAAGTGCAGCTCTTTCCCACCCAGCACATCAATTGATCCAATCAGCCCAGCCAGATCCGACATCGACTTCCTATCTAGGAAAGACCTGAGCTGGGATTGTATTCTTATTCTACGCCCTCCTCCTCGACATTCTTTCGTCACTTTTTATTTTCTTCAACATCCCCCAACATCAATCAATCTCATCAATTGATGCTTCTTCCTCTCTTGCCTCTTCTACTTTGTTCAGATATCAGTTGAGACGATCTCTTTTTTGGGGGGGGCGCAGGGGAATATGGCCAGGCCCCTCCTCTTGCGCCCCTGCTCTCCCCCATACCGCCGCCGCCCTCCGATGCCTCTCCTCTCTTGAACACGTCAATACAACACTCTATTCTTGTCTCTTCTTCTTCCATTCTTAAATTAGTATGCATTCTTTTTCTCACCGGCTGCCCTTTTTAGGGGGTGGGGAGGTTGGGGAGGGAGGATATTGGCTCTGTTACACGGTGCCTTGCACTCCTGCCCGAAATGCATTCCGCCCTTCGACGGCAACCAGGACGAGTCATTACAGTGGCGTCCCGATTCCCGATTCCCGACCTTGATAGCTGGGAGCGGTTCGACTGACCACCCACCTTTCCGGAAAGAAACCGCAACAAAAACGACTCCCGGTCGCTGTGTCTCCACTGTCCGCCGCCCGCGATTCCTCTGAGGAAGGCTTTAGAAATAGACTGGTTCGGAGTCATGGGTTTGGTTGGGGGAATACGCTATCATCGGAGGTCGAATTCTTTCGCCCTCCTGACTTCCTTTTTTTTTTTTTTCCAACACATCAATTAATACAACACCCATTTTCGACACTCATCTTCCTTTCTCTTTTCTTTCGCTTTTTCATTAATTGACATCCACACTCTTTTTTCTTTTCAATCCCCCCCAAGCCCAAAAAAAAGGGGGGGGAATGGACTCTCTCTCTTTTGCGGCTCCGACCGCCACTATTCCCGGAGGCAGTCTCGCCTGCCCTCCATGTGCCCACTCTTGCCCGGTACCCCTGTCGCAGGGGTCGTCAGAGGCAGCAAACTAGGTGATAGCTGTTTCAACGTGCTTTCTTGCCATAATCGGGCTGATTAGGCTAGGGCTGCCCTTTTGTGATAGGAAGGCACCCGCGAAAGACACTAACACGTAAAGGGACGCGGCAGAGGCCCGGGTGGCCGGGCAAGCTTTTTTTTTTTCTGTCTTTCATGTGGTGAACTATGATGGAATGTCCCACAAGTGTCCCCCAGGGGGTGTTTATATTCCAATATCCTCTAGCCTGGTCCAACTCGGGGGAGTGTTGGAACGGGCCGGTTGGCTTTTGCTGAGTTTGGTGAGTTCATTTGGTCGGGTCCCCGAGCGTGTTGTTTTTAGCTTTCCTTCCTTCTTTCTTTTTTCTTTCCTAATACTAACTTTTGGGACCCCAGCCGAGCTTAACACCCTATCGTGGGACCTGAATCGTGTAACCTCCTCAGCCGATGTTACGCGTCCCGGAATATTTTCGGTCATCGTGGCAAGGCCTCATTGAGCAACTGGATGGGCTTGCAGATTAGCACATCACCAAACCAAGACCTGAGCGTTTGCTTAACCTCCCTTTTATTAACCTTTCCTTCTATAGACTTTCTACTAAGCGTGTCGGTGTCCCGCTATATAATCCAGCCAAACAGACCAGGCACGCAGCTATTACCCCGTTAACGCCTTTGTGGCCGCACCTTTATGGCAACAGGCGCTGTGGAATCATATTGCATTTGTGGTATTTATTCGCGTGGATAACACTCAGTACAAGGCTCACCAACGTAGTTGCGCGTACCGCAATTAAGACAAAGGTAGGTCTTCGGTTGTGAGTCCTCAGTGCTGCCGTTCCCGTTATAGTTGACGGGCTTGGCGCAGTCACCAGCGGCAGGACTGTTAGTGTTGTGTTGAGCGGACATTATGTCGGTTGTATAGGTCAAATTCCTGCCAAGTAACTTTATTTAGGGACCCTTACAGAGAAATTATAAGTTGTGGTTGGAGTGTTTACTTGGCTTGTAGTTTGATATGGTTTTTTTGCTTTTTGTAAACTTGAGGATTTGGGAGGTTGATGGGGATAAGAGAATTAGAGGTTAGGATTTTGGTATTAGGAGAGCGTATATTTATACTTTTTGCTATGTGGCCATGATCTATTCAGACCTTCCTCGACTAAACGGGATTCACTACATAACATCTTCAATAGTAAATGTAAATCGGCTCTTTGAAGTATGATCCTTTATCAATAGCACCAAGATACACCTAAGCAAGCCAACAATAGAGAGCGGAGCTTTCTAAATGGAAAAAGGATCAAAGTAAATAAGACTTCGCGTGTAGGATCTTGGTTTTTAGGTTACAGAGAAAGGGTGGTGATGGTGATAGAAGAGTCGTTAGTGGCTCGGGGACTCGGGAGTACTTCCTAAGAAGTAGGAATAGACTCTCGGTGGGACGGAGGCATGGATTTCTCATTGTGGGCTTGGATGGAAAAGGCCATCTTTTCTCCCTTTCCTGTGTGCTTCTTACGCGGACATGTCAAAACGCCGTTCGCCGTTTTCCATTCCGTCGGAAACTCCTATTTCCCGCCATTGATTCCCATCGGTTAACCGATCCGCCGCTTGCCAATTCTTGAAGGAGCGTTACAATGGCTTTCTACGAGTTATAGTAGTCGACCACTGGCCACTTGTTTCCTGTCCTTTCACTTGTTGAGTTGCGGCGAGGAGCGTACTGACATTTGCATATGGCCTCTAGACACAGAGGGGAGATCAACAGGAGAATGAATTCACTTTTCAGACCCAAGATTGAATTTCCTCAGAGTGCCTATCTTCCCATTTCCCATATGCCTCTGGTGGGCTTGGGTCTAGTCTCGACCAATGCCTACGAAATCTGGCCTAGGCTTCCATCAGACAAGAAGGTGAACCGAGGCCTCACTCAATTTAACGTGAACGGCCGAGGAGGAAGCCGGGCGAGGAGACAGAGACGTCTCCTCAGGCGACCTGCTAGAAGAATAGAGCATTGAAGCAACAATGAAGGGTGGTGGAAAATATAGATGAATTGATAAAGTAGCTCGCCTGCGTTTTCCCACCTTCGATACTCAGCTCCCACTTGTCTCTGCCTCAACCTACATGGACGGCAACCTCCAGCTTCTGTTCGTCTTTAGTGGGCAATAGTACACCATCATTCCCCCTTCCCTTGCCACCTGAAAAGTACCATCCACACTCAGAATAATATGAGTAGCACGTTAGCATTACAAGCAAATGAAAGGGCTACCTTGGACAGGCAGAACTTTGCTCTTTCGTTCTAACACATCGGGCAGAAATCGGGCTGGCCCGGACAGCCAGGCCAATTCAAATAAAGGCGATTGATTCCCACCATGGTTACAGTAAGGGGGACCTTGCAGATTTACCAACAGTTCATTTCCAGTATATCTCTTCCTTCCCTAAAAGAGAAGGCTCTCTTATCGAGGTGGACGTACAGCAAGTGGAGAGTAGCATCGCCGCCGCGAGAGTTCTTCTTGAACACCTCGGTATAGGTCTCGGCGCTCGGCGCTGGGTCGCTGGTGTTGAGAAAATGCCTGGAACAGTGACCTGGACGGAGATCAGCTGTAGCTGTACCAAGGTAGTTAGAGCTTAATTAAGATGTTGGGGAGGCATTGTTGTTATCAGCCTTTTCGTCAAACGTCTAGATCGGTTCTTGCGACTGGCAACTGAGGCATGACTGCTTGGGGGCCAGGTCATGTTGGTGGTTACACAAGTAGGTTTCTTCTTCGGGGTTGATAGAAAAAGATTGTGTTGTTTTCGATTGATATTAGAAAGAGAGTGAGGGAAAAAAGGAAAGAAGAGAAAAGAAAAGAGAGTTTTTTTATCAACTTGTTGAAAGAAGAAGAAACAAAAAGGAGGAGAGAGCCCAGAGGAGAGTCGAGAATACAAATGTGACCCCAGCTCAGGATATTAGAGTTTCCTAGATAGGAAATTGATGAAGATCTGGCCTGGATGTGCCAGGTGGGTGTGGGAAAGAGTTGAGCTTGGAAGTTTATGGGGAGATTTTTACATACACCCTTCATCATTACTTCTCTATACGGCCTAAGAAGATGTTTCTACCTTCGATCTATTCAAGCATCGAGGAAGGTATAACTGTGTAAGGGGCAAGAGCAGGATTAGAAGAAATGCACCTAGTTCGATGCACTTTCCTCCCTAGCATATTGACCTAATCAGGTAGACCCGATCTGACATCGACTTTCTCTCTAGGAAGTCCTGATCTGGGGCTGCTTTTGGACGTTATTCCAGTATCCCCCTTTTGGAGTCCTCTCCTTTTTCTTCCTCTTTCAACAACTTGGTCGAAACACTCCTTTTAGCCTCTTGTTCTCTTCCTCTCTCTCTTTTTAATGTCTCAGCTGAAGCAGCACACTCTTTTTGAAAGGCAAAAGGGGAACGAAACAGCGATGTTCCCCCCTCCTTACCCAGCTTCCTCATCTACAGCAAATTAGGTGACTGCTCAGATAGTGAACGGTGCCTGTCAGTCTTGTTGGATATTTTATTTCTACTTCTTTCTCCATTGATCAATATCATCACACTTGTTTCCATTTTTTTTCTTCTCCTTCTACCTTCAAATTCTTTTCCGGAGAAGTGTGCAGATCTGCAAAGAGTGATTGTGATACTTCAAGTCTGCACTCCCCATCATCAACCTCAGGTATGGTGTCTTGAACAACTTCTATCTTAGACAAAAACCATACTAACTTGAAGAAGAACACGCCAAAATAACCAGAACATGTCTACCAAGGAAAACACCAGCATATCACCACCATGTCCACGAAGGAGTCAAGCCTGCCGGTCGCAACTGCCAATCCAGGCGCCGAGCAAACCGAAAAGACCAACCGGCCTATTTATCTACCATCAATGAGACTGCTTCGTCCGAGGGGAGTTTGAGCTGTTTGAGAGGAGAGGAAGGATGTCCTTAGGATGTGTCTACGGGAATAGGCTGGTTGGTTTTATCAACCGTTGATGGAACTGTTCCATATGTAAGGTTTGGTGCCTTTTTAGAGGGAAGGAAGGGTGTTGTGTTTGGTTCGAGGACAGGCTGGGTGTCCTTAGGATGTGTCTATGGTAATAGGCTAGTTCGTTCTGTCAATTGTTGATGGAATTGTTTTGTCTGCATGGTTTGGTGCCTTTCCAAAATGGAGGATGGCTGTCCCTAGGACATTGACGTGTCTAAGGGAATAGGCTAGTTGGTTCTGCCAACTATCGATGGGGCATCTTCTTCTGCAAGGTTTGGTGCTGTTTCAGAGAGCAGGGTGGGTGTCGTGCCTCCTCAGAGGACAGGATGGGTGTCCCTAGGACGTGTCTAAGGCTGCCTCGTTTTCGTTCCGTCGCCAACCCAGGCGCCCCAAAACACCTCTACGCAAACCTCGAGCTGCTCTGATCAACCGAAGACATCCACCCATGACCGCCAGAAAGATGTCCATCAAGCTGCAGACCGAAAAAGGCAACAGATCCCACTTCTCGAGCAGTCTATCGAACGTGGATTGACTTCGGACAATGTGATTATAGTATGTTTTGGGTATTCGCATAATACTCTACATTTCCTCTTGCTGGCTTCCGGTTCTCGTCGTTAGCTACTTTCCTGGTCTACCTTTCCGTTTTTTCTCTTTCTTTTTTCCCCTAATACTGATATTTAGGGGCCCGAGCTAAGCGCAATACCTCATTAAACACCGAAACGCTTTATCGATCACAATCGTGGCCCACCTCCGACGGAGCTGCTTCTTGTGCAGGGTTATTGTTCCGAGTCTGGACTGCGGTTTCAAGGGACAAGGGGAAGGGGACGGGGAATAAATGAATGTGCTGCGGGATGGTGCATTGTTCGCCGAAGACGATTCGAAGCGGGAGTTGAGTGTCGAAGACAGGAAAGGACTGGCGGAGCGATTTTCACCATCTTGTATCAATTATTTTCGAGCACCATTGTGTTGGTGTGGAGTGTAGTAGGCATTCCAGAGACACAGGAAGAGCCGCAAAGCCACACATTCGACCTCCCCCACGTACACAAGAGCAGAGAAGTTCCCACAGACATATGAGACAGGAAGCTTTTCAGTTAGACAGACATTCAGGCATGTAGGGTGAAGGACTTGAGGTGATCAGCCGTTTTCCTTGTACAAGAGCTGTTTCGCAGCGAGCCATTCCTTATTTTCATTTCAATACTGCATTTCTTCTCTTCTTGCTTCACTTCTAATTCTTCTTCCAGTGATGCCGCGTGGTCATGCTCTCTATCGATCAATACGGTCCCGACAGCTCTGCCAGGTTATTAGCACTGTTCTCCGACAATTGGGCCATTTACGAAGTAGACATTGCTGTTTCCGACTTATGCGTATTCGGCGAGAGCGGGTCATGCTCTACGGACCTTGGGTTGTGTTGCCCGGCTCCGACAAACTTTCGTTTTTCTCCTCACATTGACCGTATTCATTCTAAAACAGTCCGCAGCAGCCACCACCGCCTGGTTTCCGCCGGCGATTGCTCGGGGATGGCCCAACTCGGGGAGCCTTAGACATGGGCCGTTCCCGGTTTTCGTGGTTGGATTCCCTGGTATTTTGCCATTTGCTGTCTCTTTCTTGTTTTCTTTCTATCTATTTTTCGATGCCAACTTTGGGGACCCCAGCTGAGCTCAATATGCCTTTATTGGAGTTGGGCCTAGTAACCTTTTCCACCAGCGACGTTACCCGCCCTGGAATGTCTTGTGTCTTTATGCGCAGGATCTTGGGTTCGGGTTAAAGAGAGAGGGTGATGATGATGATATAAACATCGTTGGCCGCTCGAGTACTTGGGAGCTCTTCCCTGGAAGTGGGAATAGACTCTTGGAGGAGTGGAAGAAGGAATTTCTGGGCTTGGAATAAAAGGGTTCATCTTTTCTTGCCTTTCTTACTCCTTTTCTGTGCGATGTGTGTTTTACAACGGTATACCAAAATCCCCTTCGCCATTTCCAGAAACTCCTATCTTCCACCATTGTTTCCCTTTGATGAACCGATATATCTTACAAGCGCTTTGCAGCGGCTTTCTACGAGTCCCCGGGGTTGACCATTACCCACATAATTTCTGTTCCTTTATCTATGATGTTAGCTGGGGCTACACTGATCGTTGTATATAACCTGGTCAACGGGAGAACAAACGCACCTTCAGATCTAAGATTGAATTTCCTCGAAACACCTTTCTTCTGTATTTCCTGCATTCCTTTAATGGGTTTCGGTCTAACCTCGACCAATTCCTAAGAGATCAAATCAAATTCTATTTCACTTCTGATGTATTTATGGGTGATTGGGTGCTGGACTTTTGTTGCTGGACTTTGCGCAGGCTTCAACCTGTTTGATATTGACTTGCATGAGATGAGTCTGAAGATTCCAATTGCTGAATATCGTCAATGTGCATTTAGAGGAAGCTGGAACTGGCTGGAGTAGTAAGAAAGGGGCAGGCTAACTTCTTACTCGCTACATGATCTCTCCATACGCTCTTGAACACAAGACTAGACCAGTCCCAAATCCACCACACTATCTTGTACACCTTTCCCTAACGCCATGCACCTTCTTTTCTGTTCAATGCAGCTATCGTATCTTCTAGCCAGCCAATGCTAAAGAAAAGATAAGATAAGAAAAAAAAAAAAAAAGTCTTGGTAAAGATGACCAGCTGGTACTTCCTTCATCAGTCTTTCCATCAGCGCCTGGATCAATTGTTAAGATTGACAGGTATGACTTCTAGCCACATTGGTGGTTATGCGGTCTAAGACGTGTTCATGATGCCCCAAGGTTGATGACGGAGAGTGCAGAACAGAGAGTTGTTGTACTGTCTGGCCAACACATTCAAGACTCTAGCCTAAATCTCCCCTCCACCAAACATAGAAGCTTCACTCAGTCCAACTTGAGTGGCCAGGGTTGTGAGGCAAGTCAGACTATCTTGAGAGGCAACAGCAACCGGCGAAAATGCAGTTTCTTACCATCTCAACTTCCCAAATCACCCTAACAAGTCGGCATTAGATCGTCCTTCCTCGATGCTTGGACAGATCGAGGATAGAAACATCTTCTCAGGTCACCTGCTGTCTATAGAATAGAGGTAGTGGCGGTGATCTCCCTCCAAATTGTCGAGCTCTGCTCTTTCCTACCAAGCATATGGAACCAGGTAGGCTTGATCCAACGTCAACTTCCTGTCCGGGAAAGTTCTGACCTGGGGCCGCCTCGATCATTGATATTCCTCCTTTCTGTTCTCGCCCCCTCTCTTTTTCTTCTTCTTTCAACATCAGTCCGACACTCTTTTTTTTTTTGAAAAATTTTTTTGATCATGGCTGAGTTCACCCAATGCCCCCCGTGCCCAGCATGCCCGGCCTGTCCGGCCTGCCCTCCCGCTTCCTTCCCCCCCGCTCCCCCCCCTCCTCCTTCCCCCCCGGCTCCCTCTCCCGTTCCCCCGTGGATCATCGCCGCCACTGGGATCGGAGCCATGCTAATCGGTTTAGTTGGCCTCGTGGCCTGTTTAGTTAATCGGAGAAAGAGCCAGCCACAGGCGGCGGGCGCCGCGGCGGCTGAGGCCGGGAATGCGACTTCGTCCCACACCGGGGGACAGTAAATATACTGGGGGGTGGGCGGGTGGGATTTTTTTTCCTTTGTAAGGTGATGTGCCCCCCTCCCACAGCGTGTTCTCCCCCCTCCCCAGCGGTTTTCTTGGTAGCTGACTTTTGGGGGGGGTAGGGCGGGCCCCAGCTGAGCTCAATACCTCATCGTGGTAGCTGGGTCTAGTAACCTCAAATCTTGAGGCGAAGCTAAATTGAGCACTCGAAACATTCGACGGAAGTCCGGGAACTCGGCGATAGGACAAGATGACGGGATAACGAGACGATGCGTACTTGTATGCTGATGCTCCGTACATGGAAGATCTTAGGTCTTGGAGTGCTGGATCTTTGGGTTGTAGAGATATGGTGCTGATAACGACATACATGACTTCGACAGATGGAGAGGGAGGATGAACACGGAGAATGCATTTTCAGATGGATGTTTGTTAAGACTATGTCAACTACACTTTAAAAGAGCCTTTGTTAGTGCGTAAACATTGAAGCCTACTCTCAACGAAGCTGTCGGCTACTTTTTCCATGTGAGTTATAGTTACAAAGTTTTCGGTTCCAACAGACTTGTCTTCTCGCCGCTCCAGAATCGAAGCCCTTTTACACACACACACACACACACACACGCACACATCTCCTTCAACAAGCCTGATGGTGGCTCTTTGCCATCTCGTGCATTATTACGTCGCTCAAGATGCCGTTTCCCATACAGTTCCGAATGATGCTTCGAGATCCCGGCCTCTCGAAGCCCCCTCCGTATCGTTACAGCCAAGACGCAAAGATAGCACTACTCCTCGAGGTGCTTACCCTCCTTGGGGACGAGCTTCCCATACACAGCCGATTCTATCTATCCCAAACGTGCCAGAGCATCCGCGCCGTTGTTCACCAAGACTGGGCTGACGTCCTACGGAGGCTACCGCGAGTTAAGCGCATGGAGTTTTGGGTAGGACTCGCCTACCCGCGTCCAGATTATTTCGCCTGCGCGAGCTGCTGCAAGCTGCATCGAGTAGACACCAAGGATACTCCGACTCGCGTTCGATACAAGCGCAAGGATTGCCCATCCCCACGGGTGGCATCCCATATCAGGCGTCACAAATACCTAGTAACCCAGCAGCACGTCCAGCTCGCCTTGAAGTATGACCGCCTAGGAAAATCCGCTGCTGGCGATTACTGGGGGTACTTCGAGAAGCTGATGATGCCGCATGAAAGAAAGCACGGCAGACGAGTTTGGTGGATGCATAATCTCTACCCAGACTGTGCCGTTTCTGGCAAGGCCTGGCACAAGAGTAGGATCGTTGAGGGGAGGTTCATCTTCCACACATGGTGGAGCTTTTCGATCTATGCATACCGCTCACTAGCCGACTACGCGCCCTTTCGCCACATACCTTACAATGAGGTACTTTGTAGCCACGCTACGCTACTCTCGGCTTTCCACAAGTTAAGAGAGGCGTGGCCAACCAAGGTGAAGAAGGGCTCGGAGGTCCACGACGTTTACAACTTGGGAAGCGAGCGGCTGTCTCTACGATACTCGTGCCAGCTCTGCCGGACTGATTTTGCCGTCCAAGTGTCCCAGCAGGCTTGGAACTTCTGGTCTTGGCGGGACGAGGGGACGGAAACAGAAACTGTATGTCCCGGGCTGGACGCGCGTTGGACGGGATGGGATTGGGGACGAGAGCATGTGGAATACTTGAGCCCGCCTTCTATACCTCATGTCCCGAGAACCATTGAGAACATGTACTGTTCTGGATACAGAACCCAGACTACTTGATTACATTTCTCAGACGCCTCGACTTGTTCTCCTGGTTTGCGAGCTCCTTTTCGAGGTCGATCTGGCCCACACATGGGCTCGGGCCGTCCTCGAACCCGGGCCGTCTGGATACGTTATTGCTGCATAGCTGTAAGAGATGGTGCGTAGCGGCAGCGTCGCATGAGGTGGGCACTTACGTTGGTTCAGGACTTTACTGGGGGATTTTGTTTCTGTGGCGGAACTGAAGATGCTTATGGATACCGAAGAGATGGAGGTTGGCCGAACTTTGAATGTAGTTGTACGATCTAGAACTTGAAAGACATCCTGCTAGAGACGTAGAGAGCAATGGAGTTAATTGACGAAACTGGCAGTCCTTGAAACTACTCGGAATCGCGAATGCAAATCCCCCACTGTATCATCCCAGCCCATCCACCTAAACTACACTCTCCCGGCAGCCAGGGAGAGAGACGCAGCAGGCTTGCTGTCGGTGTTCTCTCCATACTTACAGTAGAAAGGCGCCCTCTTGCTCTCAGCAAGTTCCTACGAATGTTACCATGTTGGGTTTTAAATGGTCATCTATTAATCCAGTCCTAATTTCTCTGAAAAGGCCGTCGGAAGCAATGCCGACGAGAGGACTACATCCTCAATAGACAGACCACCCAAAACCCTTTTTTTGTGATGTTTCAATTTTCAGAGGGGAGTTGGTGTAAAAAAATCAAACGCCTGAATAAAACCCGATGAAAGAAAAAAAGATAGAATGAAAAAAAGAAGA
>Ga0164243_10008573_pt1 | contig 15048 bp, 14 predicted proteins | sample OricompcompostOP_FD_108781 | JGI IMG/M metagenome (GOLD analysis project Ga0164243, IMG submission 108781) | Organic Plus compost microbial communities from Emeryville, California, USA - Original compost - Organic plus compost (OP) | ecosystem: Engineered > Solid waste > Mixed feedstock >... | reverse complement strand
GGCCGATCAGCGCTGGCAGGTCGGGCAGTAGAAGGTCGAGCGGCCGCCCTGCACCTTGCGGTGGATGGTCCCGTCGCAGCCCTCGTTCGGACACGGCCGGCCCTCGCGGTCGTAGACGCCGAACCTGTGCTGGAAGTAGCCGAGCGCGCCGTTCGCCTGGGCGTAGTCCTTGAGGCTCGAGCCGCCGGCGGCGATCGCCGCCGTCAGCACCTCGCGCACCGTCTCCACCAGCCGCGCGAGCCGGGGCGTGGTGATCCGTCCCGCCGGCTTGAACGGCGAGATGCGCGCCCGGTGCAGCGCTTCGCAGACGTAGATGTTGCCGAGGCCGGCGACGATCCTCTGGTCGAGCAGCAGGGTCTTGGGCCCCTGCTTGCGGCCCGCGAAGCAGGCCTTCAGCCGGGCCGCGTCGAAGGCGTCGGACAGCGGCTCCGGCCCGAGGCTGGCGAACCAGGGATGCAGCTCGAGCGTGGCGGTGTTGACCAGCGCCATGTAGCCGAAGCGGCGCGGGTCGTAATAGGTGACTTTCGCGCCCGCCTCGGTCTCGAAGACGATGTGCGCGTGTTTCGGGTCGGGATCCGGCGCGTAGTGGAAATGGCCCGGCCGTACCTCGCCCTCCGGCCGGGCGATCTCGAAGCGGCCGCTCATGCCCAGGTGCATGACCAGCGTGTCCTCGCGGTCGAGCCGCGCGAGCAGGTATTTCGCCCGCCGGCTGAGCTGGACGATGGTCGCCCCGGTCAGCACCTGGACGAAGTTCTCCGGCAGCGGGAAGCGCAGGTCCGGGCGACGCGCCTCGACGCGAGCCAGCCGGCGGCCCTCCAGGACGGGGGCCAGGCCGCCGCGGACGGTTTCGACCTCGGGCAATTCGGGCATGGGCCGTGAGTGGCACGGCGCCGCCGCCGCATCAACCGGCGCGCATCATCCGGCGTCGAGGACGAGCCGGCGACCGTTTCGCCGGAGCCGGCGCTGGAGCGCTCGCGTTCAAGGCCGATGAGAAAGCCGGCCCCGAGAGCGACCAACATGTTCAGCAGCGGCGCGTCCACCAGCCCAGAGCCTCCGATCTCCCCCGCCCAGGCCGGGCGCCCGACGGCGGGAAAGCCCGGCGGCGCGCGCGATGATCGGCGCGGGGCTTGGAGCGCTGCTGCGGCGGCGGTAAGAGCGTGCTCATGACCGGACCCGCCGCCACCTTCGGCTTTCGCGACGTCGACCCTGAAGCCAAGCCGGGCCTGGTGCGCGGCGTCTTCGATCGGGTCGCCAAGCGCTACGATCTGATGAACGACCTGATGAGCGGGGGCGTCCACCGGATCTGGAAGGATGCGGTCGCCGCCCGGCTCAATCCGCAGCCCGGCGAGCTGATCCTCGACGTCGCCGGCGGCACCGGCGACATGGCCCGGCGGTTCTCCAAGATGGCCCGGCGCGCCCAGCTGCGTCGCGGCGGGGCCGACGCCCAGGTCTTCGTCATCGACTACAACGCCGAGATGATCGCCGCCGGCCGCGAGAAGGGCTCCGAGCCGGAGATGGCCTGGGCCGTCGGCGACGCCCAGGCGTTGCCGCTGCCGGACGGCTGCGCCGACGCCTATGTGATCTCCTTCGGCATCCGCAACGTCACCGACGTTCCGGCGGCGCTGCGCGAGGCCCGCCGGGTGCTGAAGACCGGCGGCCGGTTTCTCTGCCTGGAGTTCTCGCGGCCGGTCGTCGAGCCGCTGCAGAAGCTCTACGACGCCTACTCCTTCAAGGTGATCCCGGAGATCGGCGCGCGCGTCGCCGGCGACCGCGAGTCCTACCAGTACCTGGTCGAGAGCATCCGCCGGTTCCCCGACCAGCGGACCTTCGCGGACATGATCGGCGAGGCCGGCTTCTCGCGGGTGGAGTTCACCAACTTCACGGGCGGAGTCGCAGCCCTGCACACCGCCCGGGCCATCTAGATCATGAGCGGCCCCGCCGCGTTCGGGCGGCTGATCGGCGCGGGCTGGATGCTGGCGCGCAACGACGCGCTGCTGCCGCGCGAGCTGGACGCCCTGTACCCGCCGCCGATCGCCGCCCTGTCGGGCGCGCTGCGGCTGTTCGCCGGCCCGCAGGCCAAGGTCGGCCGGCCCGGCGAGCGGCTGGCCCGCGCGCTGGAGAAGCTCGGGCCGGTGGCGATCAAGCTCGGCCAGCTGCTCTCCACCCGCGCCGACATCTTCGGCCGCGAGTTCGCCGAGGACCTGGCGCGGCTGAAGGACCGGCTCGCCCCCTTCCCGCAGGAAGTCGCCCGCAAGGAGCTGGAGCTGGCGCTGGGCCGCCCGCTGGAGACCCTGTTCGCCAGCTTCGGCCCGCCGGTCGCCGCCGCGTCCCTGGCCCAGGCGCATGAGGCGGTGCTGCTCGACGGCCGCCGCGTCGCGGTGAAGATCCTGCGGCCGCGCATCGGCCGCCGGGTGGCGCAGGACGCCGAGGTGCTGATGCTCGCCGCGCGGCTGACCGAGCGGCTGGCGCCGGCGGCCCGCCGGCTGGAGCCGACCGGCTTCGCCCGCACGGTGATCCGCGCCACCGAGCTGGAGCTGGACCTGCGGCTCGAGGCCGCCGGCGCCGACGAGCTCGGCGAGGTGATGGCCGAGGACGGCTACATGCGCGCGCCCAAGGTCGTCTGGGACGGGGTCGGCAAGCGCGCCCTGACCATGGAGTGGGCGCAAGGCAAGCCGCTCTCCAGCGAAGCGGCGCTGACCCAGCCCGGCCTCGACCGGCGGCAGCTGGCCGACAACCTGATCCGGGCGTTCCTGTCGCAAGCGCTCGATCGCGGCGTGTTCCACGCCGACCTGCACGAGGGCAACCTGTTCGTCGCCGCCCCGGCGCAGATCACCGCGATCGACTTCGGCATCATCGGCCGGCTCGGCGCCCCCGAGCGGCGCTATCTGGCGGAGATCCTTTGGGGCTTCCTGCAGCGCGACTACGAGCGCGTCGCCCAGGTGCACTTCGACGCCGGCTACGTGCCGGCGCGCCACAGCGTCGCCGAGTTCGCCCAGGCGCTGCGCGCGGTCGGCGAGCCGGTGTTCGGCCGCGCCGCCAGCGAGGTGCCGATGAGCCGGGTGCTGACCCAGCTCTTCGAGATCACCGCCCTGTTCGACATGCGGCTGCGCACCGAGCTGGTGCTGCTGCAGAAGACCATGATGGCGGTGGAGGGCGTCGCCCGTCGGATCGATCCGGAGCACGACATCTGGTCGGCGGCCGAGCCGGTGGTGCGCCGCTGGATCGCCCGCGAACTCTCCCCCGCCACCCGCATCCGCCGCCTCGCCGGCGAGGCCGAACTGGCGGTGCGCAACCTGGCGAAGCTGACCGCCGTCCCGCCGGCCGAGGTGATCGTCGAGACCCCGCCCGACGCCCGACGCCGCGGCGGCGGCGGCTTTCTCTGGTTCGCCCTCGGCGTCCTGACCTCGGGCCTGGCGTTCCTCGCCGGAGCGTGGCTGGCCTAGCTGTCGAAGAGCGGCCGGGCCAGCAGGCGCTTGCCGTCGTGGCCGCTGACCTCGAGCTCGACGATCGCGCCGGCCGCAGCCTCGCCGTCGAAGGCGATTTCGGTGAAGTCTTCCGCGCGGGCGACGCCGGGCCGTTCGACCAGCCCGTGCAGCCGGCGGCCGGCCTGGCGCGCCAAGTGCCGCTGGAGGCCCGCCTCGCCCGCCGCGCGCAGCCGGGCGGCGCGCGCCTTCACCACGTCCCGGGGCAGCTGCGGCATGCGCGCCGCCGGCGTGCCGGGCCGGGGGCTGAACGGAAAGACGTGCAGGAAGGCGAGATCGGCCTCCTCGACCAGCGCCAGGGTGTTGGCGAACATCGCCTCATCCTCGGTCGGAAAGCCGGCGATCAGGTCGGCGCCGAACGCCGTGTCGGGGCGCACCGCGCGCACCTCGCGGACCAGCTTCAGCGCATCGGCGCGGCTGTGCCGGCGCTTCATCCGCTTGAGGATCATGTCGTCCCCGGCCTGCAGCGACAGGTGCAGGTAGGGCGTCAGCCGCGGCTCCTCGGCGAGGCAGCGCAGCAGGTCGGGGTCGATCTCGGCGGCGTCGATCGACGACAGCCGCAGCCGCGGCAGCTCCGGGACCAGCTTGAGAATCCGCGCGACCAGCTGGCCGAGCGTCGGCTGGCCGGGCAGGTCGGCGCCCCAGCTGGTGATGTCGACGCCGGTCAACACCACCTCGCGGTAGCCCTGGGCGGTCAGGCGGCGCACCTGCTCGACGACCTCGCCGGCCGCGGCCGAGCGCGAGTTCCCGCGCCCGTAGGGGATGATGCAGAAGGTGCAGCGGTGATCGCAGCCGTTCTGCACCTCGACATAGGCCCGCGCGCGGTCCTTCAGGCCGTCGATCAGATGCCCCGCGGTCTCGCGCACGCTCATGATGTCGTTGACGCGGACGCGGCCGGCTTCCGGCTTTGCGGCGTAGGCCCCGGCCTGGCTCTTTTCGGCGTTGCCGAGCACCAGGTCCACCTCGGCCATGGCGGCGAAGGCCTGCGGGTCGATCTGCGCCGCGCATCCGGTGACGATCAGCTTGGCTCCCGGCCGCTCGCGGCGCGCCTTGCGGATGGCTTGGCGCGCCTGCCGGACCGCTTCGTTGGTGACGGCGCAGGTGTTGAACACCACCGCGTCGGCCAGGCCGTCCTCGGCCGCCCGCTTGCGGATGACCTCGCTCTCGTAGGCGTTCAGCCGGCAGCCGAAGGTGACGATGCGGACGCCGTCGGCTTCGTGATCGCCGGACAGCGCGCCCTCCGTCTCGGAACCGTGCGCCGCTCCGCCCGCCCCGGGCTCGGGGGCGCCGTCGGCGGCGCCGACGGAGGGGGCCTCGCCCCGCCGCCTCAGCTCGAAGGTCACGGCAGCTCGCCCGCGAAATCGACGGCCGCCGGGCCGGTCATGATCACATGGCCGTCCTCGCGCCACTCGATGAACAGCTCGCCGCCGTCCAGCTCCAACGTCGCGGCCCGCTCGACCAGCTGGCGGCGCGCAGCGGCGACGAGGGCGGCGCAGGCGCCGGTGCCGCAAGCCCTGGTCAGGCCCGCGCCGCGCTCCCACACCCGCAGGCGGATGCGGCCGCGGTCGATCACCTGGGCGAAGCCGACGTTGACCTGCTCGGGAAACAGCGGATGGCGCTCGACCGCCGGACCGGCTTCGGTCACCGGGGCGGTCTCGATGTCGGGGACGAAGAAGACCACGTGCGGATTGCCCATCGACACGCAGACCGGCGCCGCGCTCAGGGCGGGATGGTCGTAGAGCGCTGCGTCCAGCGCGCGGGTGTCCCGCGGCTCGGCGAGCGGGATCTCGCTCCATTCCAGGCCCGGCCGGCCCATGTCGACGCTGACCAGCCGCTCGCCGGCGCGGGTGGCGCAGAGCCGCCCGGCTCTGCTCTCGAGCACGATCTCGTCCTTGCCGCTGGACTGCATCAGGAGCCAGCCGACGCAGCGGGTGGCGTTGCCGCAGGCCGAGACCTCCTCGCCGTCGGCGTTCCAGAACCGCACGCGGGCGTCGACGCCGCGCTCTTTCTGTTCGGCACTCGGCGGCTCGATGGCCACCAGCTGGTCGCAACCGACGCCGCTCGTCCGATCGGCGATCGCACGCACCTCCTCCGGGGTCGGATCGAAGGGGGCGGAGCGGGCCTCGACGACGACGAAGTCGTTGCCGAGCCCGTTCATCTTGAGAAACGGACGGCTCATGGCCGCGGACATATAGGCGAGAACGGGCGTGAAGGCACGTCGCGCCGCGCGCCAGGCGCGGCCGGCCTCAGGCCGCGGTCCGCGCGTTTCGAGACGCCGCCTCGGCCGGCGCCCGATCGAGCACGCCGGCGATCACCGCCACCAGCTGCGTCAGCTGAATCGGCTTGGGGATCAGCCCGTCCATGCCGAGGCTCAGATAGTCGGCCGCCTGCGGCGCGGCGGCGTCGGCGGTGACCGCCAGGATGGGGGTGCGCGGCCGCTGCGTCCTCGCTTCCTCGGCGCGGATGGCGCGGGTCGCGGCGACGCCGTCGAGCCGCGGCATCCGGATGTCCATCAGCACCAAATCCCAGGGCGCGCTGCGCCAGGCGGCGACCGCCTCCTCGCCATCGCCGACGATGTGCACGGCGACGCCGAGCTGCTCGAGCAGGGTCTTCAGCACGAGACGGTTGGTCGGATTGTCCTCCGCCGCCAGCACCCGCAGGCGATCGCCCGCCCGCCGCAGGGCGGCCGCCGACGGCACCGCCTGAGGCGTTGCGACGGCCGGCGGCGCAGCCGGGGTCGCGACTTCGGCGTCGCTCTTGGCGACCTCCAGCACGTCGTTGACGAGCGCGAGCAGGGCTTCGCCGGATTGCTGCAGGACGGCCAGCCGCGCGTGCTGCTCGGGGCTCAGCTCCTCGCCGGCCATCGCCTGGGCCATGCCGAGCACGCCGTTCAGCGGGGTGCGCAGCTCGTGGCTCATCACCGCCAGGAAGTCGCTCTTGGCCGCACTGGCGGTCTGGGCGCGCACCCGCGCCCCGCGCGCCGCCCGCAGGGCGCGCTCGACCTTGCCGGAGCTGGCGATGCTTTGCCGCCCGGCCGCCGCCAGGTGGGCGACGAACAGGGCGGCGGCGAAGGCGGTCATGCCCAGCACCCCGCGGTCCGCCGGCGGCGCGCTCGCAAAGGAGATCAGCGGCAAGGCGATCAGCACCGCCATGAAGGGGATGCAGCCGGCCCAGAAGAGCCGCGCCGAGGCGCCCGCCTGAAGGGCGACGTTCAGCGCCCCGCCGGCCATGATCATCACGGCGAACAGCCGCCCGCCCCAGCCGTCGAGCAGCCAGAACAGCACGCCGGCGGCGGCGAAGACGCTGGCGCTGAGGCCGACGCAGGCCAGGAGCGCGGTCTCGCGGCGACGGGAGAGCGCCGCCCGGCGATCACTCAGCTGCGGCCGGACGAAGGCGTAGGTGAGCAGCTGGGCGGCGGCGGCCGCCGCCAGCCAGAGCAGCGGCCAGACCGCGTCGCGGTCGGCGATGGCGCCGGCCAGAGCGATGAAGACTGCGAACACCAGCCGCATGCGGATGTCGTCGGCGCGAATGGCCGCGATCTGGCGCCAGCTGACCGGTGCGGTGCTACCCATAATGGGTAGGCTGCAACCCCAGGAGTTAATTAAGGCTGAGTTCGCGCAACTTTAGTGTCCAGTTCCCGACACTCAGGTCTTGCGCAGCGTCTCCGCCAGCAGCTTGCCCTCGACGCCGCGGTTGGAGCCGGCGCGCCAGGCGACGACGATCTCGCGGCTGGGGCGCTCCGCGTCGATCCGCCGCACGGCGATCGGGGCCGCGCCGGCGAGGCCCGCCTCCACCGCCATCGCCGGCAGGAAGGTCACGCCCAGCCCCGAGCCCACCATCTGCACCAGGGTCGGCAGCGACGTGGCGGCGAAGCTCTCTTCCTCGGCGGCCTTCGGCGGCTTCAGTCCGCAGGCGGCCAGCGCGTGCTCGCGCAGACAGTGGCCGTCCTCCAGCAGGATCAGCCCCTCCCGCTCCAGCGCCTCCGGGGTGGCCGCCTCCTGGCGGGCCAGCGGGTGCGAGGACGGCACCGCGGCCATCAGCTCGTCGTCCCCGACATGCGCCCAGTTCAGCCCGGCCATGTCATAGGGCAGCGCGATCAGCGCCGCGTCCAGCTGGCCGGCCTTCAGCGAGGCGATCAGCCGGTGCGTGAGATCCTCGCGCAGGAACAGGCGCAGCTTGGGGAACTTGTCGCGCAGCAGGGGCAGCGCCCGCGGAAGGAGGAACGGGGCGATGGTCGGGATGACGCCGAGGCGGAAGCGGCCGGTCAGCGGCTGGCCGGCGTTCTTCGCCGCCTCGACCAGCTCCTCGGCCTCGTTGAGGATCACGGTCGCCCGGCGCAGCGCCTCCTCACCGACGGCGGTGAGGATCACGCCGGAGCGCGCCCGGTCGACCACCGGCCCGCCGAGGGTCCGCTCCAGCTCCTGAATGCCGGCCGACAGGGTCGGCTGGGTGACGTGCGCCGCCTCGGCCGCGCGGCCGAAGCTGCCCTGCTCGGCGAGCAGCTTGAGGTACTGGAGCTGGCGCAGCGTGGGGAGCATGGCCAAGATATAGGTCCAGCCTATCGATCCCGCAAAATCAATCGAGCGATCCGGGGCTCAGCTGTCGCCGGCCATGGCGAGGATGGTCGCCCGCTCCTCCGGGCTGACCGGCGAGACCGACAGCCGCCCCTGCCGCAGCATCGCCATGCCGGCGAGCTTCGGCTCGGCCTTCATCTCCGTCAGGGTGACCGGGCGCTTCAGCGGCCGCTCCGGGACCAGCTCGACGGCGACGAAACGGCCGGACGGGTCGCTGGGATCGGGAAAGGCCTCCTTGGCGACCTTGGCCACCCCGACCACCGCCAGGCCCTCCTGCGAGTGGTAGTAGAGCACCTCGTCGCCGACCTTCATGGCGCGAAGGTGCTGCGCCGCGGCGTTGTTGCGCACGCCGTCCCACACGGTGCGGCCGTCGCGCTCCAGGTCGGCGTAGGCGTAGGTGTTCGGCTCGGACTTCACCAACCAGTAGGCCATCGGCTTCTCCTCAGCCCGTCTCCGGGTCGGATAGCACAGCCTCCGGGGCCTCAGTTCAAGCGGCCGGTTGCACCGCCGCCGCCTCGAACGTCAGCGGCGCGCCCCAGAAGGTCTCCACCAGGCTGTGCTGGGCGCCCGGCCGGCCGGTGGTCAGGAACCGGCGCGAGCCGCCGGCGCCGGGGTCGAGCTCCGGATGGCGCTCCAGGTAGGCGGCGAGCGCATCGGCGGTGGAGTCCGGCTGGTGGATCAGCGGCGTGCCGGGCGGCAGGGCGGCGCGGAACAGGTCGGCGACGATCTCGTAGTGGGTGCAGCCGAGGATCGCCCGGTCCGGCGCGCGACCGATGCGGGTCGACAGCGCCTTGACGTGGCCGGCGACCGCCGCGGCCAGCTCGGCCGAAGGCGCGCCGGTCTCGATCATCCGCGCCAGCTCCAGGCAGGGCTCGGAGAAGACCGCGACGTCCTGCCGACGCTTGTCGATCTCGATCTCATAGACGCGGCTGCCGGCGGTCGCCGGCGTGCAGAAGACGCCGAGGACGTCGAGCTTCTCGACCTTGTCGCCGCGCCGCTCGGCTTCGTGCTCCCAGGGCAGGCCCGTCGCCGCCTCGATGGTCGGCACGATGATCCCCAGAACGTTGATCGGCCGGCCGAGCTCGCGCCGGTAGCCGGGCAGCCAGGTCTGCTGCAGCCGGCGCAGCGCCACCGCCGCGGCGGTGTTGCAGGCCAGGACCACGAGGTTGCAGCCCATGCCGAACAGCCGCTCGCAGCCGGCCCGGGTGAGATCGACGATCTCCTCGCCGGGACGCCCGCCGTAGGGGGCGTTCGCCTGGTCGGCGAGGTAGACGAAATCGGCGGTCGGGAACCGCTCCACCAGCCGATGATGGACGGTCAGCCCGCCCACGCCGGAATCGAAGACGCCAATGGCCATGTCCTGGTGTTAGCTGCGCCGGCCGGCCCCGGCTAGGCGCCGCGGGCGCGCACCCGTGACATCCCTCCCGTCATGCAGCTCCTCGCGAGGGCGGGTTCACAGCACCGTGTCCCACCCCGCCGAGCGCGGATGCAGCACCTCGGCGGCGAACTCGATCACCGCCCGCACGCTCGGCAGCCGGCCGCGGCCGGCGGTGAACACCAGGTGCACGATGCCCTGCCGCGCGCCCCAGTCCGGCAGCACCCGGACGAGGCGGCCGTCCGCCAGCGCCTCGCGGCAGTTCCACTCCGGCAGCATGGCGACGCCGACGCCCTGCAGCGCCGCCTCGCGCAGGATCGGAAAGGCGCTCGCCGCCAGCCGCGGCTCGTGCTGGACGGTGGTCTCCTCGCCGGCGGCGTTGACCAGGGTCCAGCGGTCGAAGCCGGGGCGGTCCGTGTGGCCTAGGGTCGGGAAATTCGGCAGGTCGGCCGGCGTCGCCGGCGCGCCGTGCGCGGCGATCAGGTCTGGGCTCGCCGCCAGGATCAGGCTGGCGTGGGCGATGGTGCGGACCTGCAGGTCGGGATCGGTGTCGAGCCGGTCGCGCACGCGGACGGCGATGTCGACGCCCTCCTCGATCAGGTCGACGCGCCGGTTGGAGACCATCACCTGCAGGCGCAGCCGCGGATGTTTCGCCAGGAAGGCCGGCAGCGCCGCGCCCAGCACCCGGTCGGCGTCGATCGGGCAGCTGATCCGCACCAGGCCTTGCGGCTCGGCCTTCAGGCGCGAGACCACCTGGTCGATCGCCTCGGCCTCGCCGATCGCCGCCCGGGCGTGGCGGTAGACGTCCTGGCCGATGTCGGTGACCCTGAAGCGGCGGGTCGAGCGCTCGATCAGCTGCACGCCAAGCTCGGCCTCAAGCGCCGCCACGCGGCGGCTGATCCGCGACTTCGGCACGGAGGTCGCCCGCGCCGCCGCCGAGAAGCCGCCGTTGGCGACGACGGCGACGAAGAAGCTGAGGTCGTTGAGGTCGCGCATCGATCGGCGTTCCAAATTCGCAACAAAGCGTCCTGGCTCAGCTCACTACCCGCTTCATTGTCGCACCTCTAGCTCTGTGGGCGTCAATTCGATCCCACACCCGAGGGGGAAGGCCATGAAGCTGCTGCACATCGACGCCGGCATCACCGGGGACGCCTCCGTGAGCCGACAACTCTCCGCCGCCGTGGTCCAGGCGGTGCGCGACCGGCGCCCGGACGTGCAGGTGCGCCGCCGCGATCTCGACGCCGATCCGATCCCGCATCTCGACGGCGGCGCCCTCGCCGGCCTCTCGGCCGACGACGACGGCATCCTGGGCGAGTTCCTGGACGCCGACATCGTGGTGATCGGCGCGCCGATGTACAACTTCGGCATCCCTTCCCAGTTGAAGGCCTGGTTCGACCGCCTGCTCGTCGCCGGCAAGACCTTCCGCTACACCGCGGCCGGCCCGGAAGGCCTGGTCGGATCCAAGAAGGTGATCGTCGCCTCGGCCCGCGGCGGCTTCTATGCGCCCGGCACGCCGCAGGCGGAAATCGACTTCCACGAGCCGCACCTGCGGGCGATGTTCCGCATGATGGGCCTTGCGGACGTGACCGTCCTGCGGGCCGAGGGCGTCGCCGTCAGCCCCGACCACCGCAGCGCCGCAATCGCCGCCGCTGTCGCCGCCGCGCCCGACGTGGCGGCCGCACTCGCGCCGGCGATCGCCGCCTGACGCGCAGCGATCCGCGACGAGCGCTCGGGCGTTTCAGCGACATCCGGCGCGGCGCGGAGCCCTTCCGGCTCCGCGTCGCGCGCGTCTCCTTCAGTCCGGGAGCCTTCATCGTGAAACAGGTCGCCGTCCTGGTGGGTTCGCTGCGCCGCGAATCGATCAACCGCAAGTTCGCCCAGGCCGTCGGCCGGCTCGCCGCCGACCGGCTGCGCTTCGAGTTCTGCGAGATCGGCGACCTGCCGCTCTACAACGACGACCTCTGGGACAGCCCGCCCGCGCCGGTGCTGCGCATGAAGCGCCAGGTGGAGGCGGCCGACGGCGTGCTGTTCGTCACCCCGGAGTACAACCGCTACTTCAGCCCGGCGATCAAGAACGCCGTCGACTGGGGCACCCGGCCATGGGGCCAGAACTCCTGGGAGGCCAAGCCCGCGGCGATCATCGGGACCTCGCCCGGATCGCTTGGCGCCGGGGTGGCGCAGAACACGTTGAAGGGGCTGCTGACCGTTTGCGACATGGTGCTGATGGGCCAGCCGGAGGTCTACTTCGTCTGGAAACCTGAGCTGTTCGATTCCGCCGGCGACGTCGCCGACGAGAACACCAAAGTCTTCCTCAACCGCTGGATCGACCGCTTCAACGGCTGGATCACCCTCTGCTCCGAACCGCGCACCGACGCCCAGGCGGGGCCTTAGGGATGCGACGCACCGATCCCTCTCCCCACGTCGGTGGGGAGAGGGCTCTTGGGCCTACAACCCCAGCCGCCGGGCGCGCGATGCGATCGTCAGGGCCAGGCGCTCGGCGAGCAGGTGGTCGGGGGAGCCGGCGGTCTTGCAGGCGCGGTCGGCGGCCAGCACCTCCGGCTGGATGCGGTCTAGCTCTTCGAGGCTCCAGGCCCGCGCCTGGCGCAGGAACTCCCGCTCCTGCTTCCAGAACACGCCGGAGGCCTTGGCCGCCTCCTGCAGGCCGGCCCCGGCCTTGTGCAGGGTGAGCACGCGGCGGAGCTTGGCCAGGTGCATGCCGACGGCGCGGACCGCGGCGGGGCCGGGCTCCCCCTCCTGGCGGGCGCGGCGGATGCCGGCCTGGGCCTCGGCGATGCGGCCGCCGAAGGCGTCGGCGGCGGCGTCCAGCAGCGAGGCCTCCGGCTCGACGCCGAGGAAGGCCTCGAGGTCGGCCGGCGTCGCGGTCATGCCGCTGCCCGGGCCGAGGTACAGCGCCAGCCGCTCGATCTCCTGGCGGGCGACGCCGCGCTCCTTCGGCATGCGGGCGACGAACAGCGCCAGGGCGTCGGCGTTGAGCGCGAGGTTGTCGCGGGCCAGCAGCTCCCGCACCAGCCTGGCGATGTCGCCCGGCTCGTCCTCGTAGCAGGGGATCGTCGCCGCCCCGGCGGCCTTCTCGGCGGCCTTGCGCAGGGCGGACTCGCGGCCGAGGGCGCCCGCCTCGATCAGGAAGAAGGCGTCAGGATTCAGCTCCCCGGCGGCGTGGCGCACCAGCGCCTCGGCGGCCAGCTTGTCCGCCGGCCCCTTCTCCGCGGTGAACCGCAGGCGCACCAGGCGGCGTCCGCCCATCAGCGACTGGGCGGCGAGTTCGCCCTCCAGCCGCGCCGGGTCATCGGCGAGGTCGCCGTCGGTCATCTGGGCGACGTCGAAGGGGTCGTCCGGCCGCTCGACCACCTTGGCGGCCAGCTGGGCCGCGCGGTCGCGCACCACGCCCTGGTCGCGGCCGTAGATCAGGGCGGCGCGGATCTGCGGGTCCGGCCGCGCCAGGAAGCGCTCGATGTCAGGACGCTTGGAGAGGATCACCCGCAGATCCTCTTACGACTGGGCCCCCGCGGCGAGCCAGGCGGCGACCTCGATCTGGATCTGGCGCGCGGCCTCCTGGGCGGCGCGGTCCTGGGCGTCCTGCTGCGCGGTGATCGCCGCGTAGGGCTGGTCGGCGGAGTCGTAGGTCAGCTCCACCCGCACCCGGCCGCGCTTGGCCACCGCGCCCGACGGCACGCTGCTGACCACGTAGTTGGCGATCAGCACGTATTCGTAGCGGGTGGCGACGTTGTCGATCCGGACGCCGCGCGGGTAGCGGTTCTCGCTCAGCGTCAGGTTCATGCGATAGGTGGGCGAGGCGCTGCGGTTGACGCCGAGCGCGTCGTCGAGGTGTTCGCGGATGAGGAAGCCGGTGCGCCCTTCCGGGGCCACCACGTCCATCGACGCCATGTTCGAGACCACGCCCGGCTGGGCGTAGAGCGGCGTGAAGCCGCAACCCGACAGGCCGACCGTCGCGGCGAGCAGCAGCCCCGCCGCCAGAACCTTAGACTGCCTCAGCACAACCAGCCCCCATTCTCCGCACCAGGGCGTTCCGTCAGGCCGCCACGATGTTGACGATGCGGTCCTTGACCACGATCACCTTGCGGATCGTCAGGCCCTCAAGGCGCCGCGCGATCTCGGGATCGTCAAGCACGATCTTCTCGACGTCCGCCGGCTCGGCGCCCGCCGGGGCGGTGATCTCGCCGCGGCGCTTGCCGTTGACCTGCACCGGCAGGACCTTCACCGCGTCCTCGGTCAGCGCCGGGTCGAACTCCGGCCAGGGCGCCGCGACGACCATCCCCTGCCCGCCGATCCGCGCCCAGGCCTCTTCCGCCAGGTGCGGCGTGAACGGGCCGATCAGCCGGGCGAAGGCGGACAGCGCCTCCTGCCGGGCCGCCAGCAGCGCCGGCGAGGCGCCCTGGGCGGGGTTCGCCTTCAGCACGTTGAGGAACTCGTAGAGCCGGGCGATGCCGGAGTTGAAGCGGAAGGTCTCGATGGCCTCCGTGACCTGCTTGACCAGCTTGTGGGTCGCGCGCCGCAGGGCGGTCGCCGCCTCGTCCTCGCCGGCGGCGGCCGCAGCGTCGGCCGGCTGGCTGTCGAACTCCTCCCAGACGCGGTTGACGAACCGCCAGGCGCCCTGCACCCCGCCGCTGGTCCACTGGGTGTCGCGCTCCGGCGGGCTGTCGGAGAGCACGAACAGGCGGGCGGCGTCGACGCCGTAGACCTCGAAGATCTCGCCGGGGGCGACGGTGTTCTTCTTGGACTTCGACATCTTCTCGACGTCGCCGATCACCAGCGGCTCGCCGGTCTCGATCAGGGTCGCGCGCCGGACGTTGCCCTCGGTGACGATCTCCACCGAGCCCGGCTCGACCCATTCGCCGCTCGGCTTGCGGTAGGTCTCGTGGGTGACCATGCCCTGGGTGAACAGGCCGGCGAACGGCTCGCGCACCGAGACCATGCCCTCGTCGGCCAGCGCCTTGGTGACGAACCGCGCGTAGAGCAGGTGCAGCACCGCGTGCTCGATGCCGCCGATGTACTGGTCGACCGGCAGCCAGTAGTCCGCCGCCGCCTTGTCGATCGGGTCCGCCGCGTCCGCATTGGCGAAGCGGGCGAAGTACCAGGAGCTGTCGACGAAGGTGTCGAGCGTGTCGGTCTCGCGGGTCGCCGGGCCGCCGCAGGTCGGGCAGGTGGTGTGCTTCCAGGTCGGATGGCGCGCCAGGGCGTTGCCCGGCTTGCTGAAGTCCATGTCCTCGGGCAGCGCCACCGGCAGCGCCGTCCGCGGCAGGGGCACCACGCCGTGGGTCTCGCAGTGGACCACCGGGATCGGGCAGCCCCAGCCGCGCTGGCGGGCGACGCCCCAGTCGCGCAGGCGATAGACCTTGGCCCCCTTGCCGAGGCCGAGTTCCTCGATCCGCCGAGTCGCCTTGGCCTTGGCCTCCTCGACCTCCAGCCCGTCCAGGAAGTCGGAGTTGAACAGCGAGCCGGGGCCCGTGTAGGCCTCGTCGCCGATCGTGAAAGTCGCCGGATCCTCGCCCGGGGGCAGCACCACCGGCTTCACCGGCAGGCCGTACTTGCGCGAGAAGTCGAGGTCGCGCTGATCGTGCGCCGGGCAGGCGAAGAT
>Ga0164243_10008572_pt1 | contig 15051 bp, 14 predicted proteins | sample OricompcompostOP_FD_108781 | JGI IMG/M metagenome (GOLD analysis project Ga0164243, IMG submission 108781) | Organic Plus compost microbial communities from Emeryville, California, USA - Original compost - Organic plus compost (OP) | ecosystem: Engineered > Solid waste > Mixed feedstock >... | reverse complement strand
TACGACGCGCCGTCCAGCGCTTGATCGCGTCTTCCATCAACATGCTCATGTGTATCTCCACTCAAGATTACACCTGAGCAGGTTTTCACTGGGTCAGTACACACTTCTCAATCTCCGACGGAGGTAGGTCGTAGACCCGGCTGGCCTCGGCTACTGTGGTCTTCCCCTGGATAATTTCCAGAACCAGCGCGCTCTTGCGGCGCGCCGTCCAACGTTTGATCTCGTCTTCCATCAACACGCTCATGTGTATCTCCACTCAAGATTACACCTGAGCAGGTTTTCACTGGGTCAGTACATCGACGAAGCGGTCCGACGACCCGCTCCGGCCAACAGGCACGCGAAGCTGAGAGACACAATGAGACCAGCGGCCAACACCGGTGCCAGTTCACGCTTTGCGTGCGACAGATATGCGACGGGTAATACAACGAACGCATTCGTCACCCACAATAAAAGCACGACAGGCAAGTGCCCGCCGAATCGCGTGGCGAGCTGCTGATATGCATGTGATCGGTGCGCTTGGTACCAGCGCTCACCACGGACTACCCGACGTAGCAATGTAACGCTCGCGTCCGCTACAAATGCGCTGCTCAAAATCACGAACGTCCATACCGACAACAACCCGGCATCGTCCAGCACGATGGCGACAATGGCTAGCGCGAAACCCAGGAAGCCACTTCCGACATCTCCCATGAAGATCCGTGCGGGCGGCCAGTTCCATAACAGAAAGCCGGAACACGCGGCAGCAAAGCACCAAAGTAGCGCGTGCCAAACCGGTCCGGTACTCGTAAGCAGGAAAGCCAAAGCGAGACATATGAACAGCGCTTCGGAACTTGCGAGCCCATCGGTCCCATCCATGAAATTGAAAAGATTGATCATCCATACGACACCGATGAGTACTCCTGCCTGAATAACAGCAGTCGCAATTTCGTAATTGCTCCACTCGTCCATACGCCAACCACCCAGCGCGCAGAGCGCACCCGCCGCTGCGACGACATGTACGGCCAGCCTGACGCCAGCGCTCAATCCACGCCAATCGTCGATATAACCGACCGTAGCTACTGCAAGACCAAAAGGTACCAAGGCGATTGCGAAAGTCGCCGGCAGATCGGAGAAGCTTGCGAGGAAAATAGTCATTGCGCAGATCGTCAGCACAAAAGCGAGGCCGCCCCCCCTTGGGGTCGGAACAGAGTGAGAGCTGCGATCGTTCGGTACATCCATCAGCCCAACCGCCACAGCACGCTTCCTCAACCAGTAAACGCCAACAAACGTCACGAAGAAAGAAGCAACCGGCAACACCATCCAACCCTTCTCTGTCATTTCTAAACCCCGATCATCAAAACACGACGATCTCTGGCGAGAGCCAGGCATTGCTCGACTAGCACCGGGCACACATTGAACTCACTCCTGCCTTCCGCGCCTCCGAGGAACCACGACCACGCTCCAGCATTGAGGGCAAACCGACTCGATCTGGTCGCTTTTCACCGAGAGCCGAAGGACAACAATGAGTGCCTTCTTTTGCGGACGCGGCATAATCTTCTTCGGATTTACGTTGTCTGCTTGCAGTGCAACTTTAGATCACGGAATTCCGACGCCCAGTCAAGCGACGATCGCAGAAGAAGAAGCAACCGCAGCAGCTCCGGAAAATCCCGCATTGACCATCACCGAGGTCATAGACGGGACGAGCTTTGGCCTGGTGGGAGATGGGATCGCGGACAACACGGATACATTCCGTAGACTCATGTCGCTTGGAAATCGCCGCATCGAGATTCGTGCGGGAGATTACGTAACCGGAAGTTTCAGTATCGCTTCCAACACTATTGTTGTATTGGAGCCCGGCACAACTATTAGAGATTCCCGGCAACTCAAGCCCACGGAACGACTGATCAATATCACCAGCGAGAACGTCTATATAGACGGACTGGGCGCCCGCGTCATTAGCGACAGAAGCGCCTACACGTCGGGCGAGCAGCGGCATGGTGTCTTCATCTGGGGGGCTCACCACGTCATGATCGACGGATTGGAGTCCAGCGCGCACGGCGGCGATGGATTTTATATTGGCGGGCCCAGCGGAAACGCCGCAACGGACGTCACGCTTCGCGCATGCAAGGCCGACCATAATCGACGCCAAGGCCTGAGCATCACTTCTGCGCGGCGCGTACGGGTGATCGACTGCGAGTTCTCCAATACGCGCGGAACGAGCCCAGAATTTGGGATCGACCTCGAGCCGAATCATGCGGTTGATGTACTGGATGACATCACAATCTTGCGACCTCAGACGATCAGCAATCAGGGCGGCGGGATAATGGTGCAGCTGTTTCACCTGGATCGATCGAGCGAGGCCGTTCGGGTCGTGATTATCGACCATTTCAGCGACCGCGAACCGAATCCATTCCGCGCAGACCACCTAGACAATGCAGTGGCCACCGTGGAGTACAGCCGGGCGTTTTAAGACCATCCGCGCTCGTCATTGCGCTCTGTTTGCATACGAACTCAGATACCATTCCACTGTTCTGCTAAACCCCTCCTCCACCGTCAACGGTGGTCTCCACTGCAACCTCTGACACGTCTCTGTGACATCCACTTGCAATGAACTGGTGAGTCGCTCGAACTCGGCCCGCATCCCGATTACCGATGTCATGATCTTCAACAGAGGCACGGGGCAAGCAACTAAGCGCAGGCGACGTTGCATCGCCTGCCCGAGCATTGTTATCACTTCTGGCGTTGAAAGATCTCTGCCGTCCGATGCAAGCCATACGCCGCATGCTGCGGGATGATTTATCACTCGCTCAAGCAGATCACACAAATTCCATACGCTGATCATGCTGCGCGCGTTGCGAATGCTAGCGATCGGAAGAGGCACCCGGCGATCGACTATCTGCAAGAGACGCAAGAAATTCGCACGAACGCCTATACCGTATACGAGAGGAGGCCGGATGATCGTGACTTCGAGACCTGTTTCCAGCGCAACCTTTTGGAGGGCACGCTCTGCCACCAACTTCGACCTACCATACTCATCTTCGGCATTAGGCCGATCATCAGCGCGAAAGGGAGCACTGATTGTTCGCTCACCATTCACCTTGATTGAACTCAGAAAAACGAAGCGCCGAACACCCGCGCGTACAGCACATCGCGCAAGGCTCTCGGTCGCCATCGCATTCTTCAAAAGATAATCCGCGTGCTGCTCGGCACTTGGATGCAACAGATGCACTTGGGCAGCCAGATGAACGATGCAGTCGATGCCCTCCAGTGCGCTTGGATCGAGCTGATCCGCCCTTGCAAGATCCAGTACGAAATGGGGAACGCCGCTCGGCAGGCGCAATGCCCGACTAGTGTCACGAATCGTCGCCGCTACGTCGACTCCAGACTGGCGCAGCCGCTCGATGAGTGCACTACCAACGAACCCCGTCGCCCCGGTGACGAGCACGCGCGTCATTTGGCAAAGCTCTCATACACATCCAGGGTCTCGGTCACGACCTTCTCTATTGAAAACTCCTCCTCTGCCAGACGCCTTCCGCGCTCCCCCATCGCCCGTCGCTCCTCAGGGTCGGTGATCAGTCGCGCTAGCGCCGCGACCAATTGCTCATGATCATGTTGTCGAACAAGAAGACCGTTGTATCCGTGTCGGACTATATCGCGGCAACCGGGTATATCGGTCGTGACAATTGGGCGAGCGGATGCCGCAGCCTCGATTAGAACCTTAGGCACACCCTCTCCATAATAAGTAGGCAAGCACACGATGTGACACCGCTCGAACACCGCCCGTATGTCCGATGAAAAACCCCACCATTCCACTGCTCCACTGGCCTGCCACTCGAGCAGTTCCTCGCGCGTGTGACTGTGGGGGTTTCCCTCATCGGGCTCACCTACGAGTACGCACCTCGCACGCACGCCTCGCGCGAGGAGAGCTTTTGCCGCTCTAACAAAATTCTCGACCCCCTTCTCCTTCAGCATACGACTCGCGAAGACGATGACGACATCACCCGGAGGCTCGGGCGTCTGTGGAAACTTACGCAAGTCGACACCGGAGCCTCTGATGAGGCGAACGTCTTTGGGATCGAACACCCGACGGCTAACGAAATAGTCGCGATCCTCTACGTTTTGGACGATTACACGCGTGGCGGCGCGCTGATAAGCGAATCGATATAGCACGAGGACTGCCCACCGCCGCAGCGTCGCCCGAATACCACGCGCGGAGAACACCGACCCACGCCCCGGTATCGCGAGCACCACCCTGCTGATCCCCGCCAATCTCGCAGCAAGACCTCCGAGCAGAATGGGCTTCAACGTGACGAGATGAACGAGATCCGGACGCGTAGATCGGAACAATCTCATCAGGTCAAGCAGATCCCGCCCGATCTCACGCAAGCTGGCGCCACTTCGGGAAAAGCGCAGGTTGTGAAACACGAGACCATGACTCTCGAGGATACGCACCGTATTCACGTCGAGTCTCGGCTCGAGTGAGGCTGCGACGTGAACGCGGTACCCACTCTTTTGCGCGCCCAGAGCGACTTGCAAACGATGCGAAATGAAGAACCACCCAACATTGACCACTATAAGAAGCTTCTTGTGCACCGGCCCATGCCTCATCGCTTCGGCAGAGATAGCAAGGTCACACGCAAAACGAACACGCGCGAGCTCAAGCCTGCCTGCGAGTTGTATTCACTCCTCGAATGGAGACCGACTCTTACCCGCGATTGCGTCGTGCCGCGCCAAGCCATCTTTTCACCCGGATGACCCGCAAAAAAGCAGACGCAAACAGATCATCAACGACCGATTTGGTGCGAATCTTTTGATTCAGTATTCGCTCAACTGACGTGATGCGAGATGCATACGCCCCAACGTTATGCTCGAATGAACTACACTGCTGGTCGCTCCACCCGTTGATGTGGAAGCAAATCGTCCAGGTTCCGAACGGCATGCTGCGAAACGACCATAGCTGCTGAGGAATCCACACACATCCGCCATCGATCACCGGCGACGCAAAATGTCCATCGCTGATTAGTCGCACCCCGAACTTTCGCAGGAGAAGAACCGTGCATCGGTCAAACGTATGTCCCGGCGCAACCCAAATCGTCGGGCGAACGCCATTGTCAGCGAAGATTTGCGCTGCTAATGCGAGCTTCTGCTCCTGCTCGGCCGCACTTAGTCCTGCAAACTCACTTCGGGTATTGAGTCCAACAATTCCTGAATTCCTCGTCACGTACAGGTGCTGGTAGCCATGCCATCCGATGGTCCAGCCGCGTGCTTGCCAAGTTCTGACCTTGTCCCAGAAATCCGCGCGAGCTGGGCCGGCAACAAGCTTGTGATCGCGATTATCCGGCACTACCGCGAGGATCGGATGCACTCCAGTGGAACAGAGCACGCGTTCCACGCGACACCAGACGTCCCAATCCATCGTCGGACAAACATCATCGAACCTCAGCAGGAACTCACCTTTCATAGGCGCTAGCTTCCGACAGCCAGAGGCGTTTCATTCCGCTCTCTCGCTCGTACGGTAACGATATCGGTGATCGGATCCCTGTAATCCGCACTTACCTCATGCGTGCCCAGTCGCAAAAAGGCTGCCTCTATACGACCGCGGGGCGGCATCACGTGCCCGACTTTCCAACGGAAGTGACGGTTTAGCCAATAAGCAAGCTTGCGTTTCTTGCTCGGACTTGTGTCGAAGACTTCGGTTGTCTCACGAACGAAAATCACACCTGTAGGCGCAAGTACGTCGATAAGGGCACGAGCGAACGAAAAATCATTCATGCAGTAGTACCAGCAAATATTTACAAAAAGGGCATCGTATTTGCGCTTAGTGACGCTGCCGATCTCATCCAAGTATCCGCAGTAGTATTCGGCACTGAGATTTGCCTGAAGAAATCGCTTCTTCGCCATAGCCAAATAGTTGCGACTCACATCAAAGCATGTGACAGCCGCCCCTCTTTTCGCGAACTCCAGGGAGTAATGCCCCGGCCCACAGCCAACGTCGACTACACTTCTGCCCGCAAGTCCACCGACAGTTGCAGCAAAACGCTCCACCAAAGCTGGATCCACAGGATGTGTCTCCGCATACCGCGCCGCATACTCCGCCGAAATTGGATCCCAACCCCGATCGGGTCTATGCAACCGACTGTGCAGCCAATTGATCACCATTGCTCTCCCAAAGGTTTCCAGCTCTCGCTAAGGAGCTCGGGCTAGGCGGGCCGCAGTACCACGTCGAATCCCGAAACCATGAGGTCTTCGTGCGGCATCGAACGAAAGGGCTCTGAGAGCTGATCCGCACGAATTGGCAAGTGCGACCAGCGCTCTTCTTTTACGACACGAACGTCGAATCCGGACTCCTTGAATATTGTGATCATCTCGCGAAAGCGAATCCGATTCGTGTAAATGCCCGACGAGCGCATCCACTTTGACTCCCATCGATGCTGGGGGAAGCGAAGGCTATTCAGCCCGCCGTTGATGTGATCGCGAAGGTCCACACGATGCGAACATGCACCACCGTCTCGGAGAACTCGGCGCATTTCGCGCATGGTTTGCGCGAACTCCTCCAGGGGTATGTGCTCGAGCACCGCATGCGACCACACCCGATCGATGGATGCGTCTGGGATGTGCCTGAGCGATTCAAGACCCTTTGTCAGATAATGCGCATCACATGAACGAAGCAAGCTATCAACGTCGTCCCACCTCACATTCGCGGGCAATGGGCAGCTTCTCTCCTCCAATAGCGCAGCAACGTGTCGATAAAATGAAATATCTCCTCGTGCAAAGCTTCCTGCATCTACGAGATACGTTGTGCTTGCACCTAGCGCCCGAGCAACCAGAGCGGATGCGAGCGAGTCTCCGGGACCGAGCTCAAGACAAGTGAATCCCGCTTTTGGCTGACACCCGCCGAGACGATCCATGTGCAGATTCACGACATCGAATGCGTATTCCGGTCGGTCCATCAGACCGTGTCGAAAAATGCCGAGCCGACTCCAGAAGGCATATCTGGCGGGAAGACGCGATAGCACAAACTTCGCCGCAATCTTCAATCGCCAACTCACTGCGTTCAGCATTCTGCATTCCGCCGCAACAGATCTAAATCACACATTCGTCAGCAATGTGTGGTAGGCCCGCCAATATGCACGTGCCGTGTCGTCTATCTGGTACCTTCTGACCACTCGATATCTCGCCCTCGCACCCATCGACATTCTCTCGTCTGCAGGAATGCTCGCCATACGAAGGAGCGCTTCTGCGAGTTCGTGTGGGTCACCCGGGGTTGTCAAGATCCCAGTGTCGCCTACGATTTCCTTGACATCTCCGACGTCGGTCGACACGCAAGGCAGGCCCATTGCCATGGCCTCGCCAATTACGTTCGGAAATGCCTCGCTTCGAGATGAGAGACAGACAAAATCTGCCGCCCTCAAGAGATCTAAACAATCAGGCAGCTCACCGAGTAACTTTATCTTCTCGGAGAGTTTCAACTCACGAATCATCTTGGCAAGCTGGGGATTCTCCAGAGTGACTCCGCCACCCGCTAACGCAAACCGAACATCCGGATTTCGCATCGCTACGATCGCCGCCGCGTTGAGAAAGGTGACGTGATCCTTCACCGGATGAAATCGAGCAATGTGCACGCAGAGAATACGCGTCGGCTCAAAACCGAGCGTCACACGGCTCCGCATTCGTTCAACCGCGCTCGGAGGAGTGAATCGCTTAACGTCAAAGCCGTTTGGTATGACAAGCACTCTTCGACCGCAATAACCCAAACGCGTATGCAACTCCTCTGCCCCTCTGGAGACGTAGATGATCAAATCAACAAGCCCGGACAGCAGGGCGCCTATACGAATCGTCAGTCGAGTTAGGGGGCGATCCGTGGATAGCGACTGCAGGTTTGCACGAACTCCCCAGATTATCTTAGGGCTGCCGGGCACGAACATTCTCGACAAAAGAGCAGCCACGTTCCCGTGATACATCCACCCCTGAATCACGTCCGGACGGAAGCGCCGCGCGATCAGGAAAAGGCGCACGAGGCCAGTTACCAAACTGGAAGGACGATTCAGACGGAGGCAGTACAAGGGAATTCCTCGGCGGGCGAGCTCTGACCCATACTTGCCCTCATCATGCAGGGAGATGACGCAAGGAGCACACCCCCCGAGTGCGGCTCGCTCAAGCAGTCTCAAAAGTGCGCTCTCCGCCCCGCCAGAACGAAGGCCGGAGGTGATGTAGAGCACCTTGATCACTCGATTAGCCGGCGCGTGTGACATGCTGCTGCCGACCCTGAACATTCCCTGTCGCGAAACCTGGTCTTTCGTGCGAGAAAGCGATTCCTGGGATAACGAAAGTCCTAATAATCCCAGCACGACGATCCTCACCTGTTCCATCCCCATGCACCTCTACGAGCACGCGCATAGCGGAGCGAGACAGACTGAAGGGCGGCTGGTCGAGACAGACAGCCGATCCGCGCTCAAGTCGGATGTGTGGACCGTGCGACTTGTCGAGATTCGGAGCCACAAAGTACTCCTCATTCGGGAAGTGCTCTGTCACCACGACGAACTCGTACTGACTTAGTTTGGGCAGCACTCTCAGGATCTCGCTGTTCGAAAGGTGCTGAAGTACTTGGCGAAGCATGCATATTCTTCCATGAGGAAGTTCGTCCGACACGATGTTGGCGACCTTGAAGGCGATCGTATCCGCGCGATACTGCTTCTGCAGGCTGGCTATAACCTCCGGGACGATATCCACCCCTACATACGAGCAACAGTCTTCAACGAACTGCGCTCCGATGTTGAAGTTCCCACAACCGAGATCCACGACCCGGCGATCACCGAACGGTAACTCACGCAGGAACCGCTTCACCGCCTGAACGTAACAGCCCACGATTTGCGGGTTTGAGGACCCACGCCCGGAGAAAAGCTCGCCATCGGTGCCTCCCCAAACGTTCCGTGCATAGATGTAGGAAAACGTCTGCTCAAGAGACATCTTCGAATATCTGTAGTCACGCACACGCCTGCGCGCACGGCTCATAAAGCGGAGTAAGGAGTCCGGTAATGTTGCTCTCGCAAGCTCTCTCAAGGTCACGTTCTCACCTCGCAACGCGAATACCAGCACTGAGCATTGCTGCTCCGACCGCAACTGCATAGGTCATCAGCATGCACGCCAATTCGAAGAGAGTTCCATTGATTGGAACTAACTCGCTACTCACTCTGAGCATGATGACAATCCCGGACGCCGTGAATAGCGGCAGCATGACGTTCCGGGTGTACCGCTGCGCGAGGCTTCCCCGGAGCACACGCCGGTGCAATGCATGGACAAGTACGACCAACATCACCAAATTCAACGCCGCCCAACCGAAGGCGGCGCCAATAGCCCCACAACGTGATGCCAGAGTGTATGTGAGCGGCACCACTACGATCGTTGCGCCAATGTTGGTGAGCAACGACGGAGCGGTCCAACCAACGGCGAGCTGCGCGATGTACGGAACACCTGCGAGTGCGGCAAAGATCGCGCCAATTACCAATAGGGAAAGGATGACGTTCGCACCGCTGGCGACACTCGGGTTACCCGTCCAGATTTCGAGAACGGGATGGGAGAACATGGCTATTACGAGGCCAGCGGGCACTACGATTATGGATACAAGTCGACCGAGCTGCTCGTAAAGCCGCCCCAGCTGCCCCTCGTCATTCGCGGCAACGGCGTGCGACATTCGGGGTAGAAACACCGAAGTGAGCGGCACGGTGAGCTGCCGCAATCCGCTGGCCACCGTCCAAGCAACCGTATAGTAGCCGAGTCCCTCAAGCGTCAACAGACGACTCAATACAAGTTTGTCCGCCTGTGATACCAATGCCGCCGTTACTGCCACTCCACTTACGCCGGCAGCGAATCGAGCAATACGTCGAAGTTGACCGAAGTCAAACCGCGCTCGGGGACCGGCCGGCATGCATTGCCAAGTCGATACGGCGAGCACGACCGACATTAATAGCCCCGCGACAATCTGCCAGATAAAAAAGACTTGGAGTGTTGGGGCAATCAACCAGAGCGTGAGCACCGAGCCAATTGCTTTGACAAGTTCTAACACCAACCTCAGAACGTTGAGCAGCACGATTCGCTCGAGGCCGATCAGCGCTCCAAAGTACAATACGGACGGAAGGCGCGCCGCGAATGCCAGTCCCATCAAGCGAAGTGCATTTACTGCTTCCTGTTCGGTAACGTTCCTCAGCTGAAGCCACCGGGAAGCTATAGGCTCGGCAAGCACGGCCATTAAAGCCGCAACTAGCGCGGGAGCGCACCAGTAAAACGTCTCCAGCGTCCGCGCCAGATTTCGAGTCGCCCCCGCATCGCCCGCATCAGCCGAAAGGCGCGCGATCTCACGGTTGAGCGCGGCACTCATCCCTAGGTCGATCAGCGTCAGGAGCGGCACAAGGCTGAGAAAGAATCCGATTAGTCCATATGCCTCGATCCCGAGGAAATGGATATACACCGGAACTAATGCAACGGAGAGTACCGCTGGGCCAATATTTCCGGAAAAGCTGGCGATCATGCGCCACTTGAGACCGGGAATGGCGGCAGTTTCGCTCATCGCTCCTGAAGGCTTGCGAATTAGCGACGAGATCACTGCGTTGCGAAGCGCCAGCCGGTGAGCAGTATCTGCGAGGCGCCCACCGCAAAGCTGACTATTATCGCAACAACCCGGGCCGCTGAAGCCTGAAAACATGCACCGATTGCCACGACGACGTAGAACATTGGTACGAGCGGAACCTTGTGTCGAAGCTGCATCGATGCTTGCGAAATAATCAGCAGCTCGACCAAGTACAAGATGATCAACGCCATGAGGATTCGATTCCGTGATTCGATTGCAAACCACGCCCCGCGCGTGAAGAATCCCGCGTATACGATCATTAATAGCCCAAATCCGGAGTACAGCCAGTCTCGGATCACGAACGCCGTGGCCGATATAAGGCCCACCACGTCACTGAGAGGCGAAACGAAGTAGAAGGCAAGGGCGAGAGGTAGTCTGGCAACCCATGGCAAATGGCTGATTTGGTAGAACAGTGACGAACTGGGATCGCCTCCCGCACCCAGGTACACGAAGGTCTCGAGAAAGTCGCCTCGTAACGCTAGGTTAGCCAGAACCTCAGGTGGTAGATAGCGAGGCGCAATCACCAGCAAGAGCAGTCCCACTGCGACCGCCGGAATGCAGATCATCGGTATCCAATACATCCGGGCTAGCATTGACGGGCCTCTTGGCTGACTGCCAGCTATTTCTGAATATCGGACCCAGAACAGGACCCAAATCATTCCGAGCACGAGCAAGCCGTGCTCCGGGCGCAAATACGTCGCAGCAAGCAGCGATGCGATCAAGACGGAATAGCGGCGGCACAGAAAAGCGCACAGTGCGACGGCAGTGCATACTGCGACAAGTCCATCACGCAACAAGACGACGCCATTTGCGACCAGAAAGGGGCAAAGAAGAGTAAGCCACCATGCGCCTCTCTCGACTTCAGGCCTGTCGCTGATTGTGCGGGCAACGAGCGCAGTCGCCGAAGGCAGCAGGGCAAGTATTGCAACGTTCAAGAATACGAGATCGAGCGCGTGGACCTCGCCGAACAAACGGTGCGCGGGCTCGGCAAAAAGCTTCAGGAAGTTAGAGTATGGACGCTCCTCCATGAAATAATATGGCCGTACTGCGAGCCCCGCAGGCACTTCCGGAGCGGCAAGTGAGAAGTAATAACTGTCGTCCGTTCCAATACCCGGAGGACCAGAAAATCCAAAATAGTCTGGGAACCCTAACAATTGCAGTAGGTATATCGCGATACCAAACGCTGCATAACAGATGAAAGCTCGAGAACATCGTGAGAGTTCCGCTTGCCCGAAACATGCAAGCGCGAGGGTGCCGCTCAGCAGCGCAGCGGCGCAGAGGGACACGATGCTTTGAGCACTTATCACCAAGAGCGCTGCAAGAACCGCGGCGGCCAAGAGAACCCAGCATGCATGCTCGAAGTCGCGGGTGGCGTTCCAAGCCGCGGCAATCATTGGATTAAGAATCGGCAGAGCTTTTCGAGGTCCGCCTCCTGACGACGCTCGATCTCTGTATAGCGCTTCAGTGCCGCGGCTGAGAGCTCGAGTCTCGCGGACTCATCTGTGAGCAACCATCCGAGCCTGGCTTCGATATCAAACGTTTCGTGGGGTGAGAAATATACGGCGCCGTCTCGTGCTATTTCAGGTACCGCCGAGATGGCCGATGCGATGACGGGCGTTCCATACGACATCGCTTCAACCGGCGGATAACCGAAGCCCTCGTTAAGAGTTGGGTACAGGAGCGCTCCAGCACTGGCGAACAATCCTGCAAGGACATCTGTTTCACACCGCCCTATGAAACGGAACATTCTGTTCCATCGGGCAGGAAACCTGATTGGAAACTGCCCGACAACAGCGACGGGCCATCGATGTGTCTCAGGAAGTCTGCGGTACAACCTCTCGATTGCATAAAGTGCACGATACGTGTTCTTCACCCACCGATCTGCAGACACGATCAGTACGTATCTACGCCGCTCGAGACCCCATCTAGTCGGAGAGAACGCTTTTGCGCGCGGATTCGCGGCAAGACTCGTCCGCGGGCTGTAGAGCACGGTGATTTCGCTCGAATTGGCGTCTTGACAATGCGCAAGCACAGAGCTTCGCGTGAACTCCGAAGGGACGATGAAGGTCCGCCGACGCGCGCGGACACTCACGAGCGCGGCGAACTCGGCAGCTTTAATCGCCGCATAAGCGTGCCGCCCAAAAAAACGAATCCAGCATTTCAACCACTCATATGTGGTCTGCGCGTACCGTGCCGCGTACCGGTCCGCCGGCATCTCAACTGGCCTGAGCCCGTGTATCGTCCCAATGAACTCGGTCACGCTGAAATCCATATGGGCGTACTCGTAAGGCAAGGCCGAGAAGAAGCGGTTGGGCCTGAGCCGTGCCAGTAAGCGGCCGACCTCCCCGATACCTTCGGCCTTATGCACTACCCATCCGGCAGCAGATACCATTCTGATAATTTCATCATCAATCTTGAATCGCGGATCAAAAAACGCACTAACATCTCGTACGCCCGCCTGACACAAGGCGCGAGCAACGGCCTTGCCATACTCAGCACCTCCGTGATACTCGCTACTACGCGGCTGAATTGCTCGCAGATCGAACAACAGAGCCGGCGCACTTCCGAAAGTCATCTCGTGACTCCGCAGGTGCTCCGGTTGCGCGTTAGGGCAAGTCCGGCTACGCATGCGCCCGCGAACACTCCGAGCACAATCCCCACCGCCATGATCACAAGGCGACGCGGGCTCACGAAATCATCTTCATCAGATGCAACCGCCGGGTCGATTATGCGGAACGCGTACTGCGTCTGGACGTTTGCCAGCGTGGCATTCGTCAGATGAAATTCCATAATCCGGTATAACGCTTCGCGCACTTCGATTTGATTGCTTGCGCCTAGCTCGCGAGATAAATACTTGAGGCTTGCAGATGCCTCAGTTATTGCGCGTTGCCTCATGATTTCGTTCACGCGGGCTACAAGTTCATTGGCCCATTCCGTAGCCAGTTGTCGATCTCTCCATTCGACAGTGAGCGTGACCAGACCCGTTCTTAAGTCCTTTCGTACGTCCAGCACGTCCTCGATCAGGCGTCGATATGCCTGACCGTACGTCGGGGGCTCATCAACAATCCACGCCTTCTGTTTCGGATCCCAATCATCCGCGAAAAGCACAGGCAACAGGTCTTTATCCTTGATGAAGGCTTCCAGGAAAGCCCGCGATGTCAGTGTTGCAATTGCTTCCTGCTCGGCATTCGAAGACCCTCCGAGATCGCCGAGACCGAAGCGCGCTGCAATTGAGCTGAGCCCCGACGCGACACTGACACCTGCACTCGCTTGCTGTGATTGAGCGATAGTCGGCACCATCAACACACGAGACCTGTAGGTTTTTGGTGAAAACACCGCAACGCACGCGGCGACCATTATGGGGAGGAGGCCGGCGATGAGGATGTGACGCCACTGACCTGCCAACAACTGGACATTCAGCATGCGTTCTGAAATCGACTCGTGCGCCCTTTGAGACCCTGCCTGAAAATCCTCACGTTCTGGGCTGCGAGCCATCTTATGGCCACCCCACAATGCGGCACTTTGGACAGCGCAGCCGAATCCCGCCATCCACGCGCCCTGCCCTATCAAATAGACATACAGGTAGGAAAGTGGAGCGAACGACTTTGGAGTTAGAGCCCACGAAGTGAACCTGGAGTTGACTGATGATTCCGGTAATCAACGTGCGTTTCATCACGCGAGCTCTCTGCTAAGCATCCGTGTGTTCAAAACGACCCCACTGCCGCAACCGCAACCGCAAGGTTGTAAATAATCGTCGTCACCGCGGTCCAAAGCGGTAGGGGCCGCATCCTCTCCGTATCCAGCGGCACGACGATGGTGTCACCCGGGCGCATTTCGACATTGCCCTTGGAGAACCAACGGCTGCCTGAGTCCGTCACAACGCTGCCGTTCGCACGCACAACGTAAATGCGCTTCGTGTCTGCCTTGTCGGTCGTACCCCCGCTCATCCTCAGGTAGTCGTCGCGAGTGAGATCTCGACGCCAGACGTGCGAAGTCGGATTCTGCACCTCCCCAATTATTGTCACGTACTGCCGCAGCGGCGGCACGATCAGCGTGTCACCTGTGCGCAGTTGGATATCCGCATCAGAGTGTTCGTGCTTGATCGCCTGATCAAGATTGATGACGAGCCGTCCCGTTGGCTTGGCATTCTGCAATTGGGTCAAGAGTGACTGACCCACCGCAAGCGCCTGAGTCGGATTCTGCTTCGCATCGGTCGTCATCTGTATTCCTTGCAACGCGAGCACAGACAAATCGCTCTGCAGACGCCGGACCAGATTGTCCAACTGTTCGCGCTCTTGTCGCTTGATTTCTTCGCGCGTCAGAACGCTCCCCTCCGAGAACGCGTAGTCCGTGAGCCCGCCCGCCCGCTTCAGCACGGAACTCAGCGTCTCGCCCTTGCGAATCGGGTACTCGCCCGGAAAGCGCACCTCCCCGAGCATTCTCACGGT
>Ga0164243_10008571_pt1 | contig 15051 bp, 12 predicted proteins | sample OricompcompostOP_FD_108781 | JGI IMG/M metagenome (GOLD analysis project Ga0164243, IMG submission 108781) | Organic Plus compost microbial communities from Emeryville, California, USA - Original compost - Organic plus compost (OP) | ecosystem: Engineered > Solid waste > Mixed feedstock >... | reverse complement strand
GAGGGGCGGGCCTTTCGGCCCGCCCCTTTGTCGTTGGCGCAAGGGAAGCGCCGGGATCAGAAGTTGCGTCTGATGGTGACGCCCCACTGCCGCGGCATGCCGGGAGTGGCGGCCTCGTAGCCGGCCGAGGCGGTCGAGTCGAACAGGGTCGTGTAGTAGACCTTGTTGAACAGGTTGGTGACCTCCAGGGACGCGCTCCAGTCGCCGCTCGACGCCCGCCAGGTCAGGCGTCCGTTGAACACGGTGTAGCCGTTGATCAGGTTGGAATTCGGCGCCGTGCAGACCTCGCCCTGGGTGGACGTGGCCGCCAGGTGCGGGCCGCAGTTGATCGCCGCGGTGAAGATCTTCGACTGATAGCTGCCGTCGAAGCGCGGCGTCAGGGTGCCCGCGTCGCCGACCGGGATTTCGTACTGCACGCCGAAGCTCCACTTCCACTTCGGGGTGTAGGGCGTGACCATGTCCAGGCGGACGTTGGTGGCCGCCGCGACGCTGGTGTACTTGAAGTCCAGGTAGCTCAGCGAGCCGTCCGCCTCGAGGCCGGCGATCGGGTGGATCTCCGTCTCCAGCTCGAAGCCCTTCACGTCCGCCGCACCGACGTTGGCCGGCAGGGCGCAGGGCGTCGGCGCAGGGGCCCCGGAAATCGGGCAGCTCGACAGGGTGAGGATAATGTCCTTGTACTTGTTGAAGAACGCCGCCCCGTTCAGGCGCATGCGCCGGTCGAACAGCTGGCTCTTGAAGCCCACTTCATAGGCGGTGAGCTTTTCCGGGCCGAACTGCAGTTCCTGCTGCGGGTAGAACGGCCGCGGGTTCACGCCGCCGCCCTTGTAGCCGGTGGAGATCTGCGCGTACGCCATCAGGTTGGGCGTGAACTGGTAGTCGATGTCGGCCCGGTAGTCCCACCGCTTGGCCTCGCCGGTCGGGCCGGGGAAGCGCGCGGAGGTGCCGTTCACCCCGTACAGCGAGCAGTTGGGCGGGTTCTCCGGATTGAACGGACCGCCGACGCAGGGCTGCGGGATGGTGCCGTCCGGATTGTGCCGGGCGTAGGTGTAGGTCTTGTCCTCCAGCGAGTAGCGGACCCCGGCGTTCACATCCAGCTTGTCGGTCAGGTGGAAGGCGGAGTGGGCGAACAGCGCCTTGGTGTGGGACGGGGTGGTGTCCGGCCCGTGCTTGAAGTTCAGCGGCCCGTAGCACTTGGGCTGGCCGCAGATGATCTGCTGCACCGGCGCCGGGGCGGGAATCCCCGGCACGTAGGGCAGGTCAACCCGGGCCTCCAGGCTGCCGTGCTGGGTGTGGGCGAAGCCCCCGACGGTGTAGTCGATGAATTTCCCGAAGGAGCCGTTCAGGCGCAGCTCCTGGCTCCACTCCCGGTGCACCAGCCGCTGGTAAAGCTGCTCCACCGCGATCGGCGAGCCGTCGGTGTCGTCGGTGAAGTCGTTGTCGTAGTAGCGGTAGGCGGTGATCGACTTCAGGCTGAGGTTGTCGTTGATCCGCCAGTCGACGTTCGCCGACAGGCCCCAGGCGTTGAAGTGGTTGATGGGCGTGAGCGCCAGGGGAACGTAGGGGTCGCGGTTGTTGCCCGTGGACGAGGTGAAGCCCGGGAAGCCGCGGTCCAGGAAGTTGGCGTAGGTGATGTACGGGTCGTTCGGGTGGTTCGGATCGCAGGAGTTCGGCCCGTACGGCACGAACCGGCAGTCGTAGGGCACCCCGTTGACCGACTGGCCCGACCGGCCGTCGGCGTACAGCAGGGTGTTGGCCACCGCCTCGGACTTGTCGTTGATGGCGTCGCCCGAGAGGTTCACCTCGATGTCGTCGGTCGCCACCCACCTGAGGGCGATCTTGGCGGCGTTGTAGGCGGTGCCGCCCAGGGTGCCGAGCTCGCAGCCCGTGCCCACCACGTCGGTCGGCAGGCCCGAGTTCGGATGGGTGCAGGCGTAGTCGAGACGGGTGATGTAGCCGTCCCGGTGCTTGGTCGCGCCGGAGATGCGGGCGAACAGCTTGTCCGGGACGATGGTGAAGTCGGCCGCGCCGCGCACCTCGATGCGGTTCAGGCTGCCGTAGGTGCCCTGCAGGTAGCCGCCGGAGCCGGTCGGCTTCTTGGTGTAGAGCTTGATGGCGCCGCCGATGGAGTTCTTGCCGGCCAGCGTCCCCTGCGGTCCGCGCAGCACCTCCACCCGATCGACGTCGAGCAGGTCGAGCAGCGAGCCGGCGAGGGTCGCGTAGTAGACGTCGTCGACATAGATGCCGACGCCCGGCTCCAGGGCGTAGTTGAAGTCCGTCTGGCCCACGCCGCGGATGAAGGCCACCATCGAGGAGGAGCCCTGGCCGCCCGCGGCCGTCAGGGTGACGTTCGGCGCCTGGGCGGCGACCTGGGAGACGTCGGTCTGGCTGCGCTGCTGCAGCATCTCGGAATTGATCGCGGTGATGGCGATCGGGGTCTGCTGCAGGTTCTGCTCGCGGAACTGGGCGGTGACGATCACCTCGCCGACGGTGTCGGCTCCGGCGGCCCCCTCAGCGGGCGCGGCGGGCTGGGCGGCGGCCGCGCCGGCGGCCATGGCGAAGATCACCGCGGCCGGCGCACAATTGCGAAGCCACCGATGGCGATGGCGGATACTGGTCATGAAGGGCTCCCCTTTCTGTGAACGCCGGGGACCAGCGGTCACGACCCGGAAGGGGCGCGGGCGACGGCCGTCCAGCGGCCGGGCGGAAGACGGATTGTCTCTTCTCGGCGGCCGCCTTTTTTGCGGTCCTGCCGAGTCTCCCCCCACGGCAAGGGGCAGTGTGTCGGAATCGCAATAATGAAACAGGTTTGAGATTATGCTGGCGCCGCGACTACCACCATGGCGCGACATAAGGCCAAACGGGCGGCGCCTGAAGCGCCGCCCGCCCGGCTCCCCCCACGAAGCTAGAAGGTGCGCTTCACCGTGACCGCCCACTGCCGCCCCATGGCCGGCTGGCCGGCCACATAGCCCGGCAGCCCGCCCTCGGACAGGTCGAAGTAGGTCAGGTAGTAGAGCTTGTCGGTCAGGTTGGTGACCTCCAGCGACGCCTGCCAGTCGCCGTCGCCCGAGCGCCAGGTGAGGCGCGCGTTGACGGTGGTGTAGCCGGAGATCCGGTCGGTGTGGACGGTCGGAACGCCGCCCGCGTCGACCGGGACCACCTGCTTCGCCGGGTCCACGCTCTGCGGCGTGTTCAGCGGCGTCGAGAAGGTGTCGGACTGGTAGGCCACGTCCACGCGGGGCGTGAGGCTGCCCGCGTCGCCCATCAGGATCTCGTACTGGGCCCCGAAGTTCCACTTCCACTTGGGCGTATAGGGCGTGATGCCGTGGATCGAGACGCCCGTGGTGGTGGAGATCCCCGTCGCCGGATCGAGGTTGGGGATCTTGGTGTACTTGAAGTTCAGGTAGCTGAGGCTGCCGTCGAGCTCGAGGCCGTTCATCGGGTGGGCCTCGGTCTCCAGCTCGAAGCCCTTCACGTGGGCGCTGCCGACGTTGGTGGGCAGGGCGCACGGCTGGGCGGCCGGGTCCGGCCCGGGCGAATTGGCCGGGCAGGAGCTCAGCTGCAGGATGATGTCGTTGTACTTGTTGAAGAAGGCCGAGGCGTTGAAGCGCACGCGCCGGTCGAACAGCTGGCTCTTGAAGCCGACTTCATAGGCGGTGAGCGTCTCGGGGTTGAACGACACCACCTGGCACTCGGGCACGGCGCACCCGGCCCCGCGGCCGAAGAACGGACGGGCGTTGACGCCGCCGCCCTTGTAGCCGGTGGAGATCTGGGCGTAGGCCAGCAGGTCCTGGTTCAAGTGGAAGGTGACGTTCCCCCGGTAGTCGACCCGGTCGCCGGAGAAGGTCGCACTCTGGCCGTCCAGGCCCGCGACCAGCCAGTTGGTGCACCCGCCCGGCACGAAGTTGGGGATCGCGCACGGCAGGGTGCCGTCCGGGTTGTGCCGGTGGAAGGTGTAGGTCTTCTCGTCCTTCGAGTAGCGGATGCCGCCGATCAGCTCGACCGCCGGCAGCACGTGCCAATCGACGTGGCCGAACACGGCCTTGGAGGTCGAGGGCGTGGTGTCCGGGCCGTGGATGAAGTCGAACGCGAAGTTCTTCACGCCCGGGATCGCGCCGGCCCCGACATAGGGCAGGTCCACCCGCGCCTCCTCGTTGCCGTTCTGGTCCGCGTAGAAGCCGCCGACCGTGAAGTCGACGGTGTTCAGCACGGTGCCGTTCAGGCGCAGCTCCTGGGTCACCTGGCGGTGATGCAGGGTCTGCAGCAGCAGCTGCACGCCGATCGGCGAGGAGCCGGTGTCCTCGGCGAAGCTGTTCACGAAGTAGCGGTAGCCGGTGATCGACTTCAGCGACAGGTTGGGCGCGAAGTTCCAGTCGATCGTCCCGGAGACGCCCCAGCTCTTGTAGTAGTTGATCGGGGCCACCACGACCGGCTTCCAGTTCTCCTCGCCAGGGCCGCCCTCGGGATCGATGAAGGTGGCGTAGCTCAGGAAGGGATCGTTCGGGTGGTTCGGGTCGCCCGAGTTCGGGCCGTAGGGCACGAAGCGGCTGTCGTAGGGCACGCCGTCCAGGTCCAGCCCGTTGGGCCGGGCGAAGACGATGGTGTTGGCCTGCACCTCGGACTTGTCGCTGGTGGCGTCGGCCGCGAGGTTGAACTCGAACTTGTCCGTCGGCGTGTAGCGCAGGGCGATGCGCACTGCGCTGTAGGCCTGGCCCCCGTCCTTGCCGAGCTCGCAGCCGGTGCCGACCACGAAGGTGCGTAGCGTCGAGGTCGGGTGGGTGCACTTGTAGTCCAGGCGCGTGACGTAGCCGTCGTGGTGGCGCGTCGCGCCGGAGATGCGCACCGCCAGCTTGTCCTGGATGATCGGGAAGTCGGCCACGCCGCGGAAGTCGATGCGGTTGAGGCTGCCGTAGGTGCCCTCCACGAAGCCGCCGCCCTGGCCGTTCGGCTTCTTGGAGTAGAGCTTGATGGCCCCACCGATGGAGTTGCGGCCGGCCAGGGTGCCCTGCGGCCCGCGCAGCACCTCCACCCGGTCGAGGTCGAGCAGGTCCAGCAGCGAGCCGGTCAGGGTCGCGTAGTAGACGTCGTCGACGTAGATGCCGACGCCGGGCTCCTGCGAGAAGTTGAAGTCGGTCTGACCCACGCCGCGGATGAAGGCGACCATGGCCGAGCCGAAGGCGGCGCCGGCGGGCTTCAGAGTGACGTTCGGGGCCTCGGCGGCGACCTGGTAGAGGTTGGTCTGGCTCCGCTGCTCCAGCATCTGCGAGTTGACCGCGGTGATCGCCAGCGGCGTCTGCTGCAGGCTCTGCTCGCGGAACTGGGCGGTGACCACCACCTCGCCGACGGTGTTGGCGGAACTGCTGGACGGCTGGGCCGCCCCGCTGGCGCCGCCCTGGGCCTGGGCGTTGGCGGTCGACGCCGCGGCGAGAATCGCCAAGGCCGCCGGCGCGGCGGCGGCCAGCCACCGCCGACGGCGGTGGGACTTCAGAACTGTCATGAGGGCTCCCTCCCCTTTGCGCACTATCCCTTGCACGCGGTCTGGAGCCTTTGGCCGCATGAGGCGGTCGCCGCGCTTCAGCACGCGGCCGTCAGGGCGAACGGCTTTGTTCGGATGGTCGCGTCGAGGCGACCGGCGGCCTTCCCCCTCAGGCCGGCCGAGCTTCCGCTCACCGTCAGAAATAGCTAGGGGCGCCGATCTGATATCAGCGTTATTGCTAGCATAAGGAATCCTGATGGGACGGGCCCGCCACACGGGCCAAGCCAAAGGCGCCCCGCAGGCATTATACAGGGCGGACTTCCCGGAGAATCCAGTGTCGCCCAAACCCCGAGCCGATCGACCGCCCGCCGGCCTTCCGGACCGGGAGAGCCTCTCGCAGTTCATCCGCGAGTCGGGCGAGACGGACGTCGCCGCGATCGCGCGCCACTTCGGGCTGAAGGGCGTGGACCGGCGCGCGCTGCGCCAGCTGCTGAAGGAGATGCAGGCGTCCGGCGCCCTCGGCCGGCGCGGCCGGCGGCGCCTGGCCGAGGCGGGCGCCGTGCCCCCGGTCGGCGTGGCGGACGTGGTCGAGCGCGACCCGGACGGGGACCTGTTCGTGCGCCTGGCCAAGGCCGGCGAGGACGCGCCGGCCGTGCGGCTGGCCCCCTCGCGCGCGGAGCAGGCGGCCGGCGCGCCGGGCCTGGGCGACCGCGTGCTCGTGCGCTTCGAGCGGCTGGAGGGCGGCGAATACGAGGCCAGGCTGATCAAGCGCCTGGGCCAGAGCGCCCACAAGGTGCTTGGCGTGGTGCGCCGGGGCCGGCGCGAGGTGCGGATCGACCCGGTTGACCGGCGCTCCAAGGAGAACATCCACCTCCCCGCCGAGGCCGCCGGGGAGCTGAAGGACGGGGACCTGGTGGTGGTGCAGGTCGCGCCCGCGGCCCACCGCGGCTACGGCTCCAAGCCGGGCAAGGTGCTGGAGGTGGTCGGGCGCGAGGACGAGCCGCGCGCCGCCTCGCTGATCGCCATCCACTCGCACGGCATACCGACGGGGTTCTCCGAGGCGGCGGAGGCCGAGGCCCTGGACGCGGCCGAGCCCACCTTGCGCGGCCGCACCGACCTTCGCGACATCCCGCTGGTCACCATCGACCCGCCCGACGCGCGCGACCACGACGACGCGGTCTACGCCGAGCCGGACGAGGATCCGAAGAACGCGGGCGGCTGGGTCGTCTGGGTCGCCATCGCCGACGTGTCGGCCTACGTCCGGCCGGGCTCGGCGCTGGACCGGGAGGCCCGCAACAAGGGCAATTCAGTCTATTTCCCCGACCGCGTCGAGCCGATGCTGCCGCACGCCCTGTCCAGCAACATGTGCAGCCTGCGCCAGGGGGAGAACCGCGCCTGCATGGCGGTGCGGATGGTGTTCGACCGCTCCGGGCGCAAGAGGAGCCACCGCTTCGTGCGCGGGCTGATGCGCTCGGCCGCCAAGCTTTCCTACGAGCAGGCCCAGGCCGCCGTCGACGGCGCCCCCGACGAGGCCGCCGGCGCTCTGCTCGAGCGGGTGCTGAGGCCGCTGTGGGAGGCCTACGCCTGCCTGAGGATCGGCCGCGACGCGCGCTCGCCCCTGGCCATCGAGAGCGCCGAGCGGCGCGTCGAGATCAGCCCCGAGGGCGAGGTGGTGTCGATCCGCCACCGCGCCTCGCTGGAGGCGCACCGGCTGATCGAGGAGATGATGATCCAGGCCAATGTCTGCGCCGCCGAGACCCTGGAGCAGCGCGGCTCGCCCCTGATCTACCGGGTGCACGACACCCCCTCGATGGAGAAGGTGCAGGCTCTGGCCGACTTCCTGTCCACCATCGGCGTGAACTGGGCCAAGGGCGAGGCGCCCCGGACCGACCGCTTCAACCGCCTGCTGGACCAGACCCGCGAGGGCCCCCACGCCGAGATCGTCAACGAGGTGGTGCTGCGCACGCAGATGCAGGCGATCTACAGCCCCGAGAACATCGGCCACTTCGGCCTGAACCTGCAGCGCTACGCCCACTTCACCTCCCCGATCCGCCGCTATGCGGACCTGATGGTCCACCGGGCCCTGATCAGCGCCCTGAAGCTCGGGGACGACGGCCTCACCGACCACGACCGCGTGCGCCTGTCGGAAACCGCCGAGCTGATCACCGCCGCCGAGCGGCGCGCCATGGCCGCCGAGCGGGACGCCACGGACCGCTACGTCGCGGCCTTCCTCTCCGAGCGCCAGGGCGCGGAGTTCGAGGGGCGGATCACCGGGGTGACGCGCTTCGGCCTGTTCGTGCGGCTGGAGGACATCGGCGCGGACGGACTGGTGCCGGTGTCCAGCCTCGGCGGCGAGTACTTCATCCACGACGACCGGGCCCACGCCCTGGTCGGCGAGCGCAGCGGACGGCGCTGGCGGCTCGGGGCCCGGGTCGAGGTGCGGCTGGTGGAGGCCACGCCGCTGACCGGCGGGCTGGTGTTCGAGATGCTGAGCGAGCCCGACCCGCCGGACGCGAGCGCGCGCCTGCCGCGGCTGGGCGTGCGCCGGCGGGGACAGAGCCGGGTTCCCAGGAGCGCGCCGCGCGGCAAACGGCGGGGGCGGTGAGACGCAGGTCCTCCCCCTCCTGGGGGAAGATCGATCAGTCCTTCGCGCGCTCGACGTAGGAGCCGTCGGCGGTCATCACCACGATGCGCGTGCCGGCGGTGATGTAGGTCGGCACCATGGTGCGCACGCCGTTGGAGAGCACCGCGGGCTTGTAGGAGCCGGACGCGGTCTGGCCCTTCACCACAGGCTCGGTCTCGACGATCTCGAGCGTGGCGCGGGCCGGCATCTCGAGCGCGATCGGCACGCCCTCGTGCAGCGACAGGATCACCGTCATGCCGTCGGTGAGGTAGGCTGCGGAATCGCCGACGATCTCGGGCGGCACGGCCACCTGCTCGTAGGTCTCCGGGTTCATGAAGTGGAACCCGTCGCCGTCGTTGTAGAGATAGGTGTAGTCGCGCTCGTCCACGAAGGCGCGTTCGAGCTGCTCGGTGGTGCGGTAGCGCTCGGACACCTTCACCCCGTCGGAGATGCGGCGCATGTCGAACTGGCTGACCGGCGTGCCCTTGCCCGGGTGGATGTTCTCGGCGGTCAGGATGACATAGAGCTTGCCGTCGATGTCGACGACATTGCCTTTCCTGAGCGAGCTGGCCTGGACCTTCACGTGTTGTCCTCGAGTCTTCTTCGGGCCGGGGCGCAGGGCCCTGCCGGATGAGCGGATCGGAGGCGCCACCTAAGGCATGAAGGCCCCAAAAGCCAGTCCCCTGCGCCGTTTCGCCCCCGTCCGGACCCGCTGAGACCGTGCCGAGCCCGCCTGCCCCGCCCTGGTGGCGCCCCGACCGGCACGCCGCCCGCCGTCCGTTCCTGGCCGCGCGGGGCCGGGTCACCCGCGCCGTGCGCGCCTGGTTCGACTCGCAGGGCTTCACCGAGGTGGAGGCCGCGGCCCTGCAGGTCTCGCCCGGCAACGAGGCGCACCTGCACGCCTTCGCCACGGAGGCGATCGGCCCCGACGGCGCGCGCCGGGCCCTCTACCTGCACACCTCCCCGGAGTTCGCCTGCAAGAAGCTGCTGGCGGCGGGCGAGCGGCGGATCTTCAGCCTCGGCAAGGTGTGGCGCAACCGCGAGCGCGGGCCCCTGCACCACCCGGAGTTCACCATGCTGGAGTGGTACCGGGCCGGCGAGCCCTACGCGGTCCTGATGCAGGACTGCGCCGCCCTGCTGCGGCTCGCCGCCGAGGCCGCGGGCGCGCGGACGTTCGGCTTCCGCGGCCGGACCTGCGACCCGTTCGCCGAGCCCGAGCGGGTCGCGGTGGCGGAGGCCTTCGCCGACCTGGCGGGGATCGACCTGCTGGGCACGGTGGGCGGGGACGGCTCGACCGACCGGGAGGCCCTCGCCGCGGCGGCGCGGTCGGCGGGGATCCGGGTGGCGGCGGACGACACCTGGGCGGACGTGTTCAGCCGCGTGATCGTGGAGAAGGTCGAGCCCCGCCTGGGGCTGGGCCGGCCGACCATCCTGCACGGCTACCCCGTCCCCGAGGCTGCCCTGGCCCGGCCCGCGGCCGCCGACCCGCGGGTGGCCGAGCGCTTTGAGCTCTACGCCTGCGGGGTGGAGCTGGCCAACGCCTTCGGCGAGCTGACCGACGCGGGCGAGCAGCGCCTCAGGTTCGAGGCCGAGATGGCCGAGATGGCGCGCGTCTACGGCGAGCGATACCCCGTCGACGAGGACTTCCTGGCCGCGCTCGAGCTGATGCCGGAAGCCTCCGGCTCGGCGCTGGGGTTCGACCGGCTGGTCATGCTCGCCACCGGCGCCGAGCGCATCGAGCAGGTGATCTGGACGCCGGTGGCGGACTGAGCGGGCCGGTCCGCGACGCCTGTCCGGCCCTTGGCCGCCTTCATGCCGCTTCGGTTGCAGGGTCGCCGGACAGGAACTGGAAGACCCTTTCGGACTGGCCGTAGATCGCGTGCCGCGCCTCGGGCAGGAAAACGACCTCGGCGTGCGGCGCCGAGGCCTCGAGCCGGCGGCGGGTCTCGGCGGAATCGAACAGCACGTCGCGGCCTCCCACGATGGCCAGGAGCGGCATCCTCAGCGCGGCGAGCTCGGCGTCGCTGAGCCGGGGGATCTTCACCACGCGCGGCCGTATGTTGCGGCCGATCGATCCCATCAGCTCCATGAACGGGCCCGCCGCGGGTGGAAGCTCCCTCGGGGACGGACCCATCACCATCTCGCGCATCCGGCGGGCGCCCCAGGGCCCCAGCAGGAGCAGCGGCGCCGCCTTCAGCAGGAAGTTCTTCTGCCGCCCCACGCCCGCCGGACAGAGCACCGCGATCCGCTCGATGGCCGCCGGCCGGCGGCGGGCGTAGTCCAGCGCGAGCCAGCCGCCGAGCGAGACTCCCACGAAGGACGCTCGGGAAAGGCCGAGGCCCCTCATGACGTCGTCGAGCCAGAGCGCATGGGCCTCGCCGTCCAGCGGCGGCCGGGAGGGCGCGCTGAAGCCGGCTTCGCCGATCATGTCCACCGCGTAGCAGCGAAAGGCCTGCGACCAGCGGGGGGCGTCGAACATCCAGACCGCCGAGTTCGCCTGCGCGCCGTGCAGCAGGATGAGCGGAGGCGCGTCCTCCCTGCCGTAGGCGATCACGAAGGTCTCGCCCTCCCGGGTGGGCAGACGCAGCTCGGCCTTCGGCCCCGGCCAGGCGTCGAGCACCTGCCGATAACGGGACCGGATCTCCCTTTCGCCGGCCTCCGAGCGGAAGACGGACGCGCTCATCGCAGGTTCTCCAGCTGGGCCTGGAGCAGGCGCATCCAGCCGGCGGCGTCGGCCGGACCGGCGATCAGCACGACCTTCAGCCTGGAGGTCACGGGATCGTAGGCGGTGCTCAGGTGGACCGGCTCCCGCTCGGGGACGTGGGCCATGAAGGGGGCGTTGAGCACGGTGGCGATGCGCTGCGACTGCTCGGCCGTCACATCCTCGATCTCGGCCACGCAGGTGACGCGCGCCCGGACCGGCGACGGCCCGGCCCCCCCAGCGATGCTGGCGAAGGCCCGGAGGTCGGAGTCCTGAATCCGATAGGACTTGCCGATGCGCACGCCCTTGAGGCGGCCCTCATGGATCAGGCGCAGCACCGTCTTCGGGTGCAGCTTCAGCCGTTCCGCGACCTGCTGGACCGTGTAAAGCGGCTCCGCCATGCGCCCTCCATCATGATCTATCGCACTATATTGCGGTTAATCTTTAGCAACAATAGGGAATAATACGTCCTATGACCGAAGTCGCCGGGGCATGCCGACGGGCCGCCCCTTCCGGGAGCTCGGCCGCCGCCGGGTTGCCCTCTGCGCCCCTTTGGCCCATCTGCCGGCCGTGACCACGCCCCGCGCCCTGACCAGCCCCGCAGCGCTCGCCGGCGCGGGTCTTGCCGACCCTGCCGATCTGGCGGCGCTCGAGCAGGTGGCGGCCCGCTATGCCGTGGCGGTCACGCCGGCCGTGGCCGAGCTGATCGACCCGGCCGATCCGGACGATCCGATCGGCCGCCAGTACCTGCCGCACGCCGCCGAGCTCGCCCTCTCATCCGGCGAGAGCGCCGACCCGATCGGGGACGAGACCCACAGCCCCGTGGAAGGGATCGTGCACCGCTACCCGGACCGGGTGCTGCTGAAGCTCACCCACGTCTGCCGCGTCTACTGCCGCTTCTGCTTCCGCCGGGAGATGGTCGGGCCCGAGGGGCTGGGGATGCTGGCGCCCGAGGCGCTGGAGGCCGCGCTCGGCTACATCGCCGCCACGCCCGAGGTCTGGGAGGTGATCCTCACGGGCGGGGACCCGCTGGTGCTCTCGCCGCGCCGGATCGGGGAGGTCATGGCCCGGCTCGGCGCCATAGACCACGTGAAGGTCGTGCGCCTGCACACCCGCGTCCCCGTGGCCGATCCGGACGCGGTGACCGGCCCGCTCGTGCAGGCGCTGAAGGCGTCCGGCAAGGCGACCTATGTGGCGGTGCACGCCAACCACGCCCGCGAGCTGACCGCCGCCGCCCGCGCAGCCTGCGCGCGCCTGGCCGACGCGGGCGTGCCGCTGCTGGGCCAGACCGTCCTGCTCAAGGGCGTCAACGACGATCCGCAGGTGCTGGGCGAGCTGATGCGGGCCATGGTCGAGACCCGGATCAAGCCCTACTACCTGCACCATCCCGACCTCGCGCCCGGCACCTCGCACCTGCGGTCCTCGATCGGGCAGGGCCAGGCGGTGATGCGGGCCCTGCGCGGCCGCTTCTCGGGCCTGTGCCAGCCGACCTATGTGCTCGACATTCCCGGCGGTCACGGCAAGGTCCCGGTCGGGCCGGCCTATCTGGAGGACGGCGCCGTCGAGGACCCGAACGGCGGGAGACATGAATATCCGCCCGACCGCCCCCCTTCCCGGCCTGCGGCCGGACGTCCCCCAGAGGGGGAAGATCCCGACTAGCGCCGGCCTTCTCCCCCCCGGGGCGAGGCGGATCGCCGCGCAGCGGCGGGACGGAGGGGACCTACCTCAGGGCGTAGTTGAAGCTGATGCTGATCCGCGGCGCCTTGGCCGCGCTCGGCAGGACCTCGTGGCGCAGCCAGCTTTCCCACAGGTACACGGTCCCGGCCGCCGGCGTGAGCGTGACGAAGGGCTTCAGGTCCTCGGGCGCGTCCGGACGGCGCAGGGGGGCCGCCATCATCATGGGCAGGCGCGGGTCCTCCAGCCGGAGGCCGCCGGCCCCAGCCGGGGTCGAGACATAGACCGTGCCGGACAGCACGCTGTGCGGATGGACGTGGCCCGAGTGGCCGGCGCCCGGCTTCAGGAGGTTCACCCACAGGCTGTCGAGCTTCAGCCGCCCTCCGCCGAGGTCGAAGGCCAGCTCCCCGGCGAAGGCGGCCGCGTGCCGGTCGAGCTTGCGGCGCAGGACGTCGAACACCGTCATGCGCGAGGTCAGGTCGTTCAGCGAGGCGTAGGAGGTGTAGCCGCCATAGCCGTGCTCCCGGCACCAGGCGCGGCCGGCCCGATCCTCCTCGGCGAGCATCAGCACCGCCTCCTGCAGCTCGGCGTTCAGCGCCTCGAACCCGCGCTCGCCGGCGAGCGAGGCCTCGTAGACGCGGGTGGCGAACAGGGTGCGGCTCATGCCCGCCCGATAGCATAGGCCGCCCCTCTGGACAGGCCCCCGCGGCTTCCGTCATCTGCCTCGCAGTCTGAGGAAGGAAGCGACCATGAAGCTGGAAGGGACCAAGCCCACCGTCGAGGAACGGCTCGATATCCAGGAGCTGTTCGCCCAGTACTGCTGGAGCCTGAACACCGGCGACGAGGACTGGTACATCTCCCTGTTCGCCAAGGACGGCTGGGTCGACCACAAGCCGCAGGGCCGCTGCCAGGGACCCGAGGCCATGCGCAAGCTGCTGCACCAGATCTGGTACGGCGGGCCCTACAACTACCTCGGCCGCCAGCACCTGCCGAACAACTTCATCATGCGCCGCCAGGGCGACGGCGTACGGGTGAAGGCCTACTGGACGATCAACCGCCTCGAGCAGGGCTTCAACCAGTTCTACCTGTTCATCCTCGGCGACTGGGACGCCCTGTGCGTCCAGGAAGACGGCGAATGGAAGTTCAAGGAGCTGACGGCCACCCACTGGTTCCGCGAGACCGCCCCCTGGGTCGGCAAGGACGAGGAGATCCGCTTCCAGCGCAAGCTCGCCTGGGGGTGAGCGCGGCGGCGCCCTTGCGGGTGCTGGTGATCGGCTCCTCCGGCTCGGGCAAGACCACCCTGGCCCGGCGGCTCGGCGAGGCGCTGGACCTGCCGCGGGTCGAGCTCGACGCCATCAACTGGCAGGCCGGCTGGCGCGACCTGAACAGCCACGCCCCCGACGAATTCCTGCACCGGGTGGACGCCGCGACCGCGGGCGAGCGCTGGATCTGCGACGGCAACTACGGCCGGGTGCAGTCGCTCGTGCTGGCGCGGGCGACGGACGTGGTCTGGCTCGACTACCCGCGCGGCCTGGTCATGCGACGGGTGATCTGGCGCTCGGTCGTCCGCGCCCTGCAGGGACGCGAGCTCTGGTCGGGCACCGGCAATGTGGAGCGGATCGGCCGCTGGCTCGACCCGGAGCATCCGATCCGCTGGGCCTGGAGCACCTTTGAGCGCCGCCGCGCGCGCTACGAGGCTTTGTTCGAGGCGCTGGACCGCTCCGGCCCGAGGCCGCACCGCCTGACCCGGCCGGGGCAGGCGAAGACGGTGGCCGAACGCCTGCTCAGGGAGGCCGCTGGGCCGGAATGACGTCCGGTTCGCCTCCGCCGGACGCTCACCGGTTGTCCAGCTGGGCGCGGACGGCGCCCAGCCCCTCCCGGGTGATGCCATAGGGCCTGCCGCCCCGGGAGGCGATGAAGCCCCGGCGCTTCAGGCGCGCGAACAGGGCAAGGCCGCAGTCGGTCAGGCGGTAACCGTCGCGGGTCATGCAGTCGACCTGGACGATGCGCCCGCGTTCGTCGCGGTGATGGCGGATGTGCCCGCCCTGAGCGAGCGCGTGCAGGACGCGCTGCTCGGTCTTGGAGATGTTCAATGCAGTGCTCTGGTGGATTGGCCGCAGGACATCGCGACCGCCTGAAGCCTCCAGGGCCGGCGGCCGGGGCGATCCAGGGCTGAGGCACGGACGCTCAGCCCTCAGCGGGCGGCAATCTCAGGCATGCTTTCTCCAGAGGCAGGCCGAGGCTGACGCCGCCGCCGGCCGGGGTCAAGCCGGCGCAAGTTCCGGGCCGCCCGGGCAGTCTGCGCATGCTAGGTTGGCTCCATGAGCGATCAGGGCTTCTGCCCGTTCGAGACGGCGATCGGGACCTGCGGCGTGGTCTGGAACGCGCGCGGGCTCGTCGCCGTGCTGCTGCCCGAGCTCGGCGGGCGCTCGATGCGGGAGCACATCGCCAGGCGTCATCCGCAGGCGCTGGAGGCGGAGCCGCCGCCGGAGGTCGGCGCCGCGATCGAGGCGATGACCGCCCTGCTGGCTGGCGAACCGCGCGACCTCTCCTTCATCGCCCTGGACCTGGAGCGGACCG
>Ga0164243_10008570_pt1 | contig 15052 bp, 12 predicted proteins | sample OricompcompostOP_FD_108781 | JGI IMG/M metagenome (GOLD analysis project Ga0164243, IMG submission 108781) | Organic Plus compost microbial communities from Emeryville, California, USA - Original compost - Organic plus compost (OP) | ecosystem: Engineered > Solid waste > Mixed feedstock >... | reverse complement strand
GTGTTGTGTCATTCGTGAAGCCTTGTACGTTGTTCTTGAAATCCGGATAGCTCATTGAATATTGAACATCCGGATAATCGTGGATTTGTGATTTAAGCTTAGCCAACAAAGTTGCTTGATCAGTTATTAAATCATTTGAATAGGGTGAAGCCCATATTTTACCCCATGTAGAAGCAAGTGGGCTAGTATAATCGGCTGTGCAAGCATATGTTCCATCATCATTTTGCTTACCATAGCCCTTTATATAAGTAGTGATCGTTGAGTAATCTTCTTGGCAATTAAGCTTAGCGGCATTGGCGTTTTCAACAAAAATAAAAGCCCCCGATTTCCCAATCGTGGGCTGAATGTAAATATCATAATTGTTGAAATAGAATTCAAAGCCAAAATCGCTTGCTAGGTTGCTCAAAAGAGTGTCAGCAAAATCACCACCAAATCCCTCGCTAAAACTGTAGTTAGCAAAACTGCCTGTCACGTGATATTTGAAATTAGTTCCGCTAGTAATTAAATCTAAGCAAGCCGTTAGTGACTGCGTATTATCCAATTTAGTTTCAATATACGTATCATGAAGATCGTAAGCAATTGAAGTGCAGGTGATCGTGTAAAGCTGCTTATCGCCCAACGATTCGGGCTGCGATTGCAATATCCTGAACTTTTTACCCGTGATAGGTTCTACGACAATCGTCCGAGGCATCATCATTGTAGCAGCTACATGGCTTTGATCTTGTGCATTATTTGGATCTACAATGAATTGAAAGCTTAATTGATCGAAACTCCCAAGTGTTTCTGTCAGGGCTACTTCAAAAGCTCCACTAATCACTGTTTGATCTCCATTTACATCTTGCAGCCAAAGCAATTAAATCACCTCTTTTAGTAATAGAAATGTGTATTAAAACTAATTGTAAAATTAGTTGCACCAGTTATTTGAAACTTATTCCAGCCGCGTGCCAAATCCAAATAAGCATGATTGCTTGCTCCATAATCTTGGCTTTCATTCACAATTGGCACTAGTCCAACGATAGTCAAGGTATCAGACAAGCTTAATGAACGATTCAAAATGAACTCTTGACCAGTAGTAACATTTTTAATGCATAACGTATCTGCTACCACTCCTGAAAATGTTATTGTGAATGGGTGTTCCTCTGCTCTAAGTGGAATGATTGAAGCGTTATATACTTTAAAACTTGGAGTAGTGAACGTGTAAGGAATATGCACACCATTAGGCAAGTTTTCGCCCAAGCCCCACGATTCACCATCATAAGTGAATGGTGTCTGTGTAGTTGCTGTTGATTCAGCAAAGCCATCAATGCATAATAGGGTCAAAGAAAAACTGTCGCCAACTGGTAAAAATTGTGTCTGTGGTATTGAAGATCCACCATCTATTACACATTTATATCGCAAATATGGCATCATTCCCCAAATTACATAGAAATATCCTAAGCTGTTATTAAAAATTTTATTAATATTTAATCTCATTAACTCAAATTCATAATAGTCATGACCAACAAAAGCTAAATTAATTGCTAAGGTTGATTCTTGAACTTCACTATTAGCTAAATCGGCTTTGTATTTTCCAACTTGTTGCCAAGTGTGCTGCCAATTTGACAAAGGTGGTGTAAAAGAGTTTACAATGTATCCCATTTTAGCAAGATTATAAATCGTCCCATCTGGATGTTCTATTAAAATCGTTGGCCCTAAATCTTTTGGAATCATTTAACCACCTACTCTTATTGCTGTATTTGTTCCATTAATAATTTGCTCCTTCGCCTCTAAAAGCTTAAGCTTTGGATAAATTGCTTTTAAAAATTGTAGTCCATCAATGTTGATTGAAATAGTTGAATCTCCACTAATGTTTTTAGCAAATATTTTAGCAATTTTATCATAATCCACGCTACTTGAATTATTTGAACTGTGGCTGTTATTCTGTCCTTCAAGGTAGTCTAGTGCTTTATACATGAGCTGAATTGTCCGGTTAGTATTAGTAAGCGGAAGCACCATCTCAGCTCTATTGCCTTCAGCTAATCCATAAGTCCCTTCTTGATCAACGAGGCCGCCATTAGCATACCAACCTTTTGCCTTATGAAACGCAACTGCTTTAGCAGCAGATCCGTATCTTTTCTTAACATATGAATACATCCATTTTAATTGAGTAATAGCATTAGTTCTATAATCGCTACCAGCACTTGCCATTTTTCTTGCAGGAAGTGCTTGAGGCAGTCCATAAGCACCTGAAGATTTATTAGTAGCTCTTGGGTTCCAGCCTGATTCGACATTAACAATCCAATTAATTCCGTTGTACCAAGTTGATGGTATTCCGGCAGCTTTCATCAAGGCTGCATGCTCACTGGTTGGAATAGTTCCTGCAGCTGAAAAGCTTTTTACACTTTTAGCAAGTTTTTCAACTACATTGCCAATAGCCTGAATAGTCTTATTGACCAATCCTTCACTAAATTCTTGTGCGACTGTGCCAACATGTGGTGTGCTAGTTAAATTAAATGTTTTTTTTGCTAAGTTTGTCAGGTATTTAACTGGGTCTGCAATATCATCTAATACAGTGATAGCTGAGTCAGTGATATTGTTCCAAATGCTTGAAGCACCAGAATTTACTGCAGATATAAAACTTGCAATACTTGAAGTACCATTCGCATACCCAGGCAAAGTTCCACTGAAGTTACCATTTGCTAATTTAGCGGTATCTTTAGCACTTAATACCAATTCACCAGCTTCTAATTTAGCAAATTGAGCACCACTAGTTCCTAGTATTCTTACTTGATTACTATATGGTTTATAAGCTAATTCAGGGCCGGCTTCACCAACAAGTGCTATTTGTGTGTTAGTGATAGGGCCGGAACCATTAGCATAAGCTGGCATTGACATTGGAGAATAACTAAAATCTGCTTTACCAACTTTGATACTCTCAACGCCAAAATCTTTGGCAAGCTTATTCCACCAAGATGCCAACCTACTCCAAATTGACGTAGTTCCTTTGCCTTGCTTAGACTGGGCTTCCATAGATCCATTTGCTTGTCTTGTCTCATGCTGCAATACACCTTTGGCCTGATTAGAAGCAGCGGCATCAATATCGCTTTGCTGTTGTACTTGCTTTTGAGTAGCAATCTTTCTTTGGCTCTCAGCTGCATTCACTACACCATCATGCTGATTATTTGCTTTATCAATTACAGATTTGCGTTGTTTTTCAGCACTTGCTTGGACAGAATTGTATTGTTTTTCAGCATTTGATTTTGTCTTATTGTATTGGTCAAAAGCATTGTTAACTACTTGATTGCGCTGGTCCTTAGCTTTGTTAATGATTGCTTTGCGTTGAGATTCGGCATATGCACTGTTACCAGAATACTGTTTCTTTGCAGCAGCTACAGTTTCTTTATACTGCCTATTGGCTGCTGAAATAGTCTCATTTTCTTGGCGGGTAGCTGCTTTAATAGTGGCATTGTAAGCCTTATTAGCTGCCTGCATTTTAGCTTTATACTCTTGATCAGCATATTTTTTTGTCTGAGTATATTCTTTTTGAGAAGCTTTGACAGCATTCTCCAACTGCTGTGCAGTCATTTTTTGTTTATTTTTGTTCAAATTTTGTAAAATTCTTTGCTGATTATTAGCTTCTTTTTGAATTTTACCAGTCAGAGTTTGATTCTGCCTAGCTTCCTGAGTCATATCATTTTTGGCATACTTAATATTTAAATCAGAAAGTTGCTTTTTCTTTTTGCTAGAGGCCTCATCAATAGCTTCTTTACGCTTAGCAATTAGTTTTTGAGCAATTACACTATTTTTGCCATATTCATTTTCAGCATGCTGAATTTCACTATCATATTTTTTAGATATGCTTGTTCTTTGCTTAGCATACTGATTTTCGATCTTTTGTTTTTGATTAGCATAATTCTTTGCAATAAGAATTTGGTCTTTACCTGACTTATCAGCAATGGTCTTACTATTTTGAGCCGTAGACTTGATAGTTGCAATCTGTTTCTTATATTCTGCATCAGACATATTGCCAGTTTTGTGCAAAACATTGACCATATGCAAATCGTTTTTCTCACGTTGAGAAATATAATTTTTTTGTGCTTTAAGGATACTATTGTAAGCTGATTTAGTTGAAACTTTTGGTGCTTTGAATGTTGTGCCATTAATAGATGCGTTCCAACTCTTAGCAAACTTTTTGACTAAGCTTGCTGCAAGTTTTTGACTGCCCAGATACTGTCCCAATTGTTGGCCTAAAATGGCTCCAAATGGCCCACCAACCGCAAGCCCAATGCCGCCACCAATAAGGCTACCAGCCGTTTTAGCAGCACCTGAATATTTGGCCTTAGAAGACTTTGAATTTATGGCTTGAGAAACATCTGTTCCTATGTCCCAAGCTGAAATAGCAAGGCCTGCACCGTTTATAATTCTTGTTCCAATAGATTTTCCCAGAAAGTCCCACTTGCTGCTGGATGTAGCTGCTGTTTTTGTTGTAGGGCCAGTTGCACCTATGCCATTAGTTGCAGCAGATTCGTTTTTTTCATCAGCAAGCAATTCGTCAGTCTCTTTTAATGCGTTGTTGTATTCTTGCTGAGAAGCAGTTAATTTTTCTGTAGACTCAATTGACTTTGCGTTTCCACCTAGTAACCATGAACTAAACTTTTGAACACCAGCTCCGGCTTTTAAAACTGCACTACCCAAATACTGAAATGATCCCACAATCAGTGCGGTCGGGGCAGCAAGCGCCACAATAGCAGCACCCCAAGCAATAGTTGCTTTTTGCCACTTGGGCATTTTAGACGCTTGTTCCATCATCTTAGCTAAACCAGTTGTTGCTTTGGTAATATAAGGCAGTAAGTTGCTTGCAAGCTCATAGTTCAAAGCAGTTGATGATTGCTTAAATACTGCCATCTGGTTTTTTGCAGATGACATATTTTTGTCAGCAATTTTTTGTACATAAGTTTCCTTCTCGCCGGCTTCAGAAACTTTATCAGTCAGTTTGCCCAAGGCTTGGTAATCGTCTGACAAAGTTTGAGCAGCGTTCATACCAGTCTGACCAAAAATTGCTTTAAACAAATTCGTTTTTTGATCGGCACTCCAACCTGCAACTTTGTCGTGGAACTGCTGAAATATCTTAGACAGACTGAGCAAGTGCCCCTGTGCGTCTGTGGTGACAATACCATATTTAGATCTTAGCTCATCAGCCTTACCAGTTAATTCAGTAATTACTTTACGTAGCCCGGTACCGGCTTTAGACCCTTCAATACCGGCATTAGACAATTCACCGATAGCTGAAGAAGTTTCTGCTAGCGAAATACCAGCTGCATGAGCAGAGCTTGAAACATATGACATAGCTAGGCCTTCATCTTTGAATGAAGAAGCAGTCATGTCAGCAGCATATGCGAGCTCATTGGTTACTTTGCTAGTATTGCTAGTCATCTTAGCAGTATTACTAGTACGTAAACCAAAAGCATCAATTACTTGTGAAGACACAGTAACAACATCATTAAAATCATCACCTGAAGCTTTAGCAGCTTGTAGTTCAGCCTTCATAGATCCTAGAGCAGCACCAGTAGAATAACCACGTTTTATCAAATCTTGATAACCAGCTGAAATGTTCTTCATTGAAACGCCATACTTGATCGAGTATGTCTCTCCATCTTGCATCATCTGGTTAACACCTTTTTGAGTATTGGCTACACTCTCACCACCAGCAACAAGTAAGTTAGATGTTTCTTTATAAGTGTTTTGTAGCTGTGTAGCAGTTTTTAAGCCACTATACAATGAATACCCAAGTGTTAGTGTAGCAGATGACATATTCTCGGCCATGTACATCCATTTACGTCCAGAAGTTGTCATTTTATCAGCAGCTTGTTTCATCTGATCATAACGCCGTGTAGCATTTGCTGACATATTGCCAATTGAAGAAGATAGTTTTTTATATTCAGTCTCACTCTTGACTAAATCTGCTCTAACTTTATTTAGTTTAACTTGCTGATCACTCAAAGCCTGATTGTCATCTTTTAAAGCAGCTTGGAATCTAATTACATTGTTTCTCGCATTTCGGTATTGTGAACTTTCCTCACCAAAGATAGCCTTTTGCTGGTTCATTAATCGAATTGATTGTTGCAATGATTGAGACGTTTCATTGCGACGCTGTGTCAGAACTTGTAACTGTTGTGCTTCAGCTTGCTCTAGCTTTTGTGTTGACCCATAAGTTTGCTGAATACCAATCATCTTAGCACGTTGTGAAGTCAATTGATTTCCTTCAGCTTTTTGAATTCCAACCAAAGAATTTACTTGGGCTTTTTGATTTTCGTATTGTTTGCGTAAATCTTCCACACCTGAAGTGGCTAACTGTTGTTCATTGTTAGCTTTTCGCAGTTGAGAAGTATAATTTTCAATATTCGATTGTGTTTTTTGAATTTCGGTAGACAGATATTGTTGCTGCTCGCGGCCTGTTTGCGTAGCTGAATTAGTTTTAGCATAAGCATTACGCAAACCAGTAAGCTTTGATTCCTGGTTGCTGATTAAGTCATTGATTATTCTTATGCGATCTGACTGTGCATCTAAATTATTAGAATTTAGTTTAACTTCGTCAGAAACAGCATTAAGGGAAGACTTCAATTTTGAGTATGATTCATTGAGCGCTGATAAAGAACGAATATCTTCGCTGACCCTATCGGTAAATTCAACATCTGATTGACTTGCATTACCAATATTGTCCTTCAATTGGGCATAAGATTCACCAGTCTTAGCAATGTTAGCCCTTACTTCATTTAGCCGAACCTGCTGATTAGAGAATTCCTGGTTGCTATCGCGAACCTGATTTTTTAGCTGAGCTAACTTTTCCTCTGCACGTTGAGCTGCATCGCTTTCTTCGCCAAAAACATCTTTAGCAATTTCAACATAGTCGCTTTGAGTCTTATACTCTTTTGTAAGTTCACTACGCTTCTCACTTATCCGTGAAAGATTTTGTGATTCACTTTCTTCAAGTCGACGTAATGTAGTCATTGAATCGGCCAAAGCAATCATTTTTTCACGCTGAGCAGTCAACTGATTACCATTAGCTTTTTGAATATCAATTAATGAATTCATCTCATTGACTTGGTTCTCATACTCATGGCGTAGCTCAACAGCCTTTGACTTCGACAGTTCAATCTGGTCTTGTGTTCTTTGCAACTGTGATTGATATGAAGTGATATTAGCTTCCGTTGTTTTGATTGAAGCCGCTAAACGTTCTTGAGCAATACGCCCTTGAGAAGTAGAAGTGTCTAACGCTTCATAACGATTATGCAGTTCAGCCAGTTTAGCTTCCTGATTGGAAATAATAGCAGTCAAGGTATCCATCTTGGTACCGTTGCCGTTAATATAATCACCATTAATACTGATCTCTTTTGAGACAGCGTTCAATTCAGTACGCAGTGAACGGTACTCTTTGGTTAATTCATCTAAGCCTTTTTCAGCATTGACTTTGTCAAGTTCAACCTTAATGCCTAATGTTTTCAAAGCTTTACCTCCCTTCTAAAGATTTAAAATTTCATCAATGGACTTGTCATAATCTGCTCCCTGGAAGATTGCCATAGTGGCATCAGCATCCATTTTTTCAACTTGATCTGGTGTCCAGTTGCGATTATTAATTAAATCCATTTCGTATTTGAGAAAGTCAGCATAGGCCTTCTCAGGATCTATTTTTTTGCTTGCTTATCCTCACTAACTGGGGTTAGCTCAAGCAATTCATTTCTAATCTTTAAAGCGGTAGCCATAATATCATTATCACTAACTCTATCTAGTTTCTCGATTTCAGTAGCATTCAGTTCTAAAACGTCAATTAAAAATTGATATGGCAAATCTTTAGAAGCAATCAAATGATTAGTATATTCCTCTTCGTCAACTTCGATTGGCACGTAAGTTTTATCTGTCTTCGACTTTTCGGCATTTTCTCTGAATGCTTTGTTAAACTGTTCATTCTTTTTATCCCAGCGAGCTAAATCAGCATTAAACTTCAAAGCAAGCCGATCATTCTTATGCCAAGGCTGTACATTACGATCTTTACCAAGGAATCTAATTCTTGCAACTCCCATGTGTTTTTTCCCTCCTAAAAGCCGCCAAAACTAGCACGCTTTTATTGTTGACTTTATAGGCGACTGTATTAATAAAAAATGAACGTGGCCTTACAATACGCCTGTCAGCACTCAACTTTTTTGATTGCTTCGACATATTTCGATGAACACTTAGTTTTATTTACAAAACTAAGATCATCGTTAAAAGGCACCTTGTTTGTATATTTTCCCTTAAAAAACAAATCCTTCATATCTGCCGTGACTCCAGCGTTATGAAGAATTTTTAACTTTGAATATTTTTTTACATCATCAGTAGCAAAGCAAAAGTCTAGCTCATGATCAATAAGTGGCCCAATGTTGAAATACATCATGTTCCAAAGCTGTGACCACATTTCAGCAGTCCACTTTTGAATATCACTGTCAACTGATTTGAAGTATCCATAAAGCTTTGTTGAATCGCTATAAACTTTTTTCCAGTAAGCGACAGTAGGATTTTTAATCACCCATTGTGCACCACCAGAATTGAAGTTGATCGTCTGAATTGAACTTTGTGTAACACCGATGATTTCACACATATGATCAATGATTTCATCACCATGTTTGCGGCTTTTGATATAGTCAAGATTCAAGTATCCATTGCAATCGCTACATAACCATACATTAGGCTTAACGCCACTGATTTCTGGCAGTTCTCTAAAAATAACATCTGAATCCATGTAAAAATACGTTTCATTTTCGCGGCTAGAATCCTGTTCCAAATATTTGCACCATAAATATGGTTTAATGCTTGGAATATAGGATTTGTCCTTGCGCTCGTCTCTGTACACATGAGTTTCTACGCCATACTTTTCTCGCAGATATTTTGGGATCGATTGATCATGTTGGCTAAACAGCAACACAATATTTTTTGGATTAACTCCGTGAGTTTTTATTAAGTTAGTCAAGCATACCTCAAGTTCCCATTTGAATCGGAGTATCGCTGGCTGGCATAGAATAAACTTCATGTTAAATTACTCCTTTAAGCTATCGTAGTTGTAGTCGTAGCACCTGCCTGTGGAAATACTGTAGACAGCAATTTTGATTCATCATAATTGGGGTCAGCTTCGTTATAGATACGGGCAATCTCGTTTGATCCTTGTTTGGTAAGAGCCGTGAATGTAAATGAATCATCTGCATACTGCGTATTCTTATCGTTAGTTTTGGCATTAACATCTCCGCCAGTTACATTTGTACGCGGTAGGCAAAAATGAACGTCCTTTTCCGATTTAACAGAGGTTGCTACAAATTCAATTGCAACATCTGGAGCATTTGCCGGGGTATCGTCATCTAATGAATAACTGCCATCACCATTATCGTCCAGGCCCAATAAAGCAGCACTCAAAGCTTCTGGAATACCTAAAGCTCCCAGCTTAATGGACGGGCTTGGGGTTGACGGTGTCAGCATGATAACTTGGTTAGAACCATAGCGAGCACTGCCAGCCGATAAACCAAGCGATACATCACCTTCAGAAATACCTAAAACACTGTCTGCATCTAATTTAATAACACCGTTTGAATCACCGCCAAGCTTTGTCCCTTTTTCTACATCGACTGTGCCATCAGCGGTTAAAAAAGCAATTCGTGCATATTTAGCACCTTTTACAGCCATTAAAAATCCCTCCTAAATTTATAAAAACTAATATTTGTCTGCGTTACTTTGAAATTTCAGCGTAGAATAATAGCGGTCCCCATCTATATTCAGAGAGGGACCGTCACTATCAAACTGAAAATAATTATGTTCCAGCATTACATTCCTAATTTCATCTTCTAAGGCTTCAGGCTCAACATCGATATTTTGCCGGTAAGCAATGTAAATCTGTACTTCCTTTTTGCGAATTATCGGTATATTTGAAGCTGTTCGCCAAGGCATATCTGATATGCTGGAAATAATAATAAAATTTACGTCTTTTAAATCATCAGCTGAGTAGGCATCATCAACTTTTCCAGCAAAAATAAAATCAGCACTAACTTTTTCAAGTTGTGCTGATATAAGCCAATTTTTAATATCATTAGCGATCATCACTGATCACCTCATCAAACTTGCTTGCCATTGCTTCGGTCGCGGGACCATCAGCCTCATTAGCCGAGGACTCAACGAAATGTTTTCCTGGAATATACTCGCCTAAAGAGCGCCCAGCTTTGGTACCATCAGTATTCTTATTTGTGTGGTAAAAGCCATCATTGATAAAACGTGCAATAAATCCTTTATTACCCGTTGTTCCATCATCAAACGACTTGGTATTATCACCCTTGTAATATGTCAGACCAACAACCTGGCCATTTTCTTTAAACGTTCTAGAAGTAAGGTCGTCAACAATATGGTGTTTTTCGTTGATTCCATTGCGATAAGGCGTATTTGTTTTTAAAACGCTCTTAACTACCGTGTTGCCAGCACGAATAACTTTTCGCGTTGTTTTGTCGCTTAAAGCACTTTTAATTTCCGAAAACATGTCTTTAATCTGATTGTCCTCCACTGAAAGATTACTCATGCTGAACCATCCCCTTTCTTCAAAGACACCAAATCATAGGTTACTAATCCATTGTCATCGTAGGTAATTTGATCAATCAAATAAGTTTTGCCTTGAAAGATCACATACATTGAATCGTCAATGCTTAAACCGTGGCGAACGATTAAAGTTAACTCATTAGTCAAGTCATTTCCAGATGAATTTAGCTTTTGATATAAAGAAAAATTGTAAATTCCACAATAATGGAACTTGCCTTTTTCTTTATCAGGTGAACGTGTTTTAGCACCCGAGATTGGATTCTCGGTCATCTTAACTGGGCAAAACTGTGCCTGATATTTGAGCCGTGATGTTTCAACATGCTTAACCATCAGGCTTCACCTCCAGATGTAGTAGCCGTTGTGGTAGTTTCCTCCCAATCCCGATAACTGTCCTTTAAGTCTTCAAGCAGATAGTGCAAGCCTAAAGGTGTTTCAACCTTTGTACTATCTGATACAGCTGATCGGTGTAAATACCAATGACTAGCAAGCAAAACTACTGCCGAATTATATTGATCAATTACAGAATCCTGCGAATAAAAATCACTGTTTTCACCAACAGAACCCTTAATCTGACTTTGAGCTGCATTAATAAAGCTCGTTAGCAGATCATCAAACGTTGTATCATCAGCATCAATAGCCAATGACTTTTTAGCCAGGCTTAGCAAATCTAAATTGCTCATTTAATCCACTACCCTTCGTCGGAAGTAGTTGTCGTAGTCGTCGGAGCTACAGTAGTACTAGTTGTAGTACTTGACGTTGTAGTTGTTGTTGGCTTAGCAGTCGTTGTAGTAGTCGTAGACGGCTCCACGGTTGTCGTCGTCGTCGTTGGCTCTACTGTCGTGCTAGTTGTTGTTGTCGACGGAGCCGTGGTCGTCGTAGTTATTTTGACGTTGTAGTTGTGGTACCTACAGTGGCCAGGCGAAATGCTGAAGCCAACTTAATCTGGTGATCAAACCATGCGGTTAACTGGAAGTAATTGATACCTTTCTGATAATCCTTGTATTGCTCATACATAACACCCTGAATATCATAATTAAGCTGTGCATAGCTAAAATCACCAACAATAGGTGTGGTAGCAGCTGAGGTAAATACAACAGGTACACCAATAACCTGTTCAGGCTGTGCAGCATATAAAGAAGCTGAGCCATTAGCAAGTGTTTTAATCATTGTGTAGTAGTCACTGCGCTTCATTAAAACTTTGGCATTGTCTTGGAATGCGTCATCTAAGTCACCAAGTGCTGAAAGAATAGCATCATACAAGTCATCACCGGATACAGTGCTGATATTAACTGTGTTGGTGTCATAGAATGACATATGCTGCAAAGCTGTATCATCAATATCGGTTCCAAGAGCCATGTTGCGTTCTTTCAACTGTAAAGCTGAAGCCAGCATATTGTTTACATAAGTTACTAAATCAGCATCAGAGCCAAGCAAAACTGTATCCGAAATTCCTGCACGAGCTTTTACTTGATGACGTCCAAACTCTACCTGATCGCCTTTAAGATCAATTTCCTTAGCAGCATCACCATCAGCAATAAAGCTATCATCAGCAATATCAAACCCAATACGTGGCAATACCAAATTAGTGATTGTTGATACTGTTTCAATCTGGCGCAGCGGATTAGTAGCAAATGGTTCAGAAATTAACTGGTTTGATACGTTAATTGGCAAAAAGTCAGAGCCTTTAGTGGTACCATCACTACCATCATCAACTAATTGTTCTTTAATTTCGTTCCATTTTTGTGCAAAGGCTGCATTATCTGGACGCATCGTATGGCGAATCCAAGCAGCTTCAGCCATAATTTTTAAATCTTTTTTGCCTTTGGGCACTTCGTGTTTGCCCTTTTCTTTCATAGCATTAGCTTGTGCCTTTTCTTCAGCAACAACCTGCTTATTCAAAGCATCATAACGGACTTGCAAAGAGTCAGCGGTTGTGCTTAATTCTTTGATTTCATTGACTGCATCTTTTTCAGGTGAAGCAGCCTTTTCAGCGATTTTATCGTTTACATTTTGGATTTGTTGACCAATGTTATATAAATCCTGTTTCATTTGAAATAAATTTTTAGCCATTTAAAATGACCTCCTCGATATTTTTGATTTGTTTGTTTCTTTCGTTTGCCTTTGCAACAACACTTTGAAGCCACTCTTTATCGACTGATGGCTTTGAAGTCGAATCAATAAGCTGCTTAGGCACATTGTGGTAATGATCCATGAATTTAGAATTTATGGAGGCTGCCGCTTTGACTGGCTCTAATATTTCGTCGGCAAGCCCATAATCAACGGCTTCTTGTGCTGTCAACCATGTCTCGGCATCAAGCAAATCTTGGAGCGTTGAGCTGTCAAGCTTGTCACCTGCTTTATCCAGATAGGATTTTTTAGTTTGTCCACTAATCTTTTCAAGATCGTCAGCTACTTTGCGAAGCTGGTCAGCATTGCCAGCAGCAATTGTCCAAGCGTTGTGAATCATTAGCATTGAATTTGAAGGCATAAAAATAGTGTCACCGCTCATTGCGATAACACTTGCGATTGATGCCGCTAAGCCATCAACATATACATTTATTTGTGCTGAATTTTGTTTCAGCATATTGTAAATTGCAACACCCTCAAAAACATCTCCGCCTGGGCTATTAATGTGAAGGTTGATGGTTTTGACATTTCCCATATCTTTCAAGGCATCTCTAAAATCAACTGCTGATGTATCTGAATCAGACCATTTATCATCGTCTGAAACAATATCTCCATAAATATAAATGTCTGCCGAATTATTAGCTTGTTGTTTAATCGTTAGATATTTTGGTCTCGTTAGAATCACCTCCCTTCGATGAACTACTCTTGCGATCGGCTATTGGCGTATCAAGTGGGTATAAGTCGCCTGAAACCATCAGCTCATCAGCATTAGGATCACTGCTCGGCGGTAAGTCTTCAAGCCGTCGAATGTCATTTGGCGTAAATGCAGAGTTACGTATCATAATTTGATAAAAAGCAGCTCTAGCTTGCATGTTTCCACGCATTAAGCCATTAACATTGAACTTAAAATAAAAGCCCTTAGCACGTTGTGATTGTGTTAAGAGCTTTCGATTAAATTCAGCTTCATACTGCTTAATTATTGGCAAGATTGTTGTCTGCACATACTGCGTCATAACATCTTCAGTTGAAGTAACTCCACTAGCCACGGATTCATTCAAAAAGTTAATTGGTACATTAAAAGCATTTGCTATTCGCTTGTTAGTGATTTTCTCGGATGTTTGCAAATCGCTTGGTTGAAATTTGCTTTCATATCGTTCAACCGTCATACCCGGATCTAGCATTGCCGCACCGCCGTTATTTTTGACCATCTGTAAGAATGCTTGTACAGCTTCTAACGCTTTTTTATCATTAGTGGTTTTGTCTCTACTAATAATGTAGGCATCTTTCTTAGACATTTCGCTTAAAGAAAATGTCTCAACTGCTTTGGCATAATCAAGGGTGTTCTTCAAAACTGCAATTGGGCTTAGCCCTTTTATCATTCCCAATGGTGAGATCTGTTTAACATGAATCATTTCCGTATTGTAAACTACAAACTTGAAATACTGATCAGTCACAATGTACCAGAGTGAATTATCGTCGGTATTAATCTCGGGCGATACAGATTCCGGTCGAATAGGCCAAAGTGCTATTGGGTTTCCCCGGGTATCGCGCTGAATCCAAGCATAGCCATTGCCATTGGTATTTCTAGATGTTTCAAGCCTATTTATGAGTTCAAAACTGGACATATTTTGATTAGCTTCACCATTATCCAAGAGCAACGCTAATCCATCAGTAACTTGCTTGTAGCTTTGATATTCATGCAAGGGAAGCGACGCCATCGTGTTTGACAGCCTCGTTACCACACTGAAAATTGTCTCATTTGTAGCTAAGCTATTATTGCTTGTACCGCCAAAGATTGAACTAGCCCACGACGTAAAATTAAAATGTGGTCCAGTCCAGTTACCATCTGAATTTGAAGAGGACTGAAAAATACGTTTGAATTTATCCCATAATTTCAAAAGTTCACCCCCTTTCAGATAGCAAAGTATCTAGCACCTGGACTATTTTTTTCCTCTTCATGGTTTGCAAGCATTCCAACAACTGTTACATGTGCATCTAAAAAAGCCGCAAAACCATCAATCTTGCGACTCCTTGATTGCTTTGAAGGCATAAAGTTATTATTTCTATCAGTAATTAGATGGACATTGTTTAAATACCACTTGAACATTTTTTGATTGTTAAAAATAACTTTCCCATCGAGTAAGAGCTCTTTAATGTTTTGCATTGGTCCGCCCAAAGTAAAATACCCTTGACGTATTTGTTGTGTGGCAAATCCTGCATTTTCAAGCTCATTATTAAGTCTTAGCGCTTTAGCTGGATCATAATTTATCTGCAAAATGTTATATTTTTGAGTTTGCTCTTTAAACCAGTCAAAAACATAACTAAAATCAACATAATTGCCTGG
>Ga0164243_10008569_pt1 | contig 15052 bp, 11 predicted proteins | sample OricompcompostOP_FD_108781 | JGI IMG/M metagenome (GOLD analysis project Ga0164243, IMG submission 108781) | Organic Plus compost microbial communities from Emeryville, California, USA - Original compost - Organic plus compost (OP) | ecosystem: Engineered > Solid waste > Mixed feedstock >... | reverse complement strand
GTCTGCGTCTCCATGTCGGCGAGCTTGAACTGGATGCCCTGGAACTGGTTGATCGACTTGCCGAACTGTCTGCGCTCGCGCGCGTAGGCGGCGGCGTAGTCGGTCGCGCCCTGGGCGATGCCGAGCGCCTGCGCGGCGACGCCGAGGCGCGAGTAGTCGAGCGTGCCGAGCGCGACGTGCATCCCCTTGTTGACCTCGCCGATCAGGTTCTCGGCGGGGACGCGCACCTCCTCGAAGATCGGCTGGCCGGTCGGGCTGCCCTTGATCCCGAGCTTGTGCTCGTAGTTGCCGACCGAGAAGCCCGGGCGGGTTCTCTCGACGACGAAGGCGCTGATGCCCTTCGAGTGGCCGGCGGTCGGGTCGGTGACCGCGAAGACGATGTAGAAGTCGGCGATGCCGAGGTTGGAGATCCAGTTCTTGGTGCCGGTGATGACCCACTCGTCGCCGTCTCTGACGGCCTTCGTGATCATGCCGCCCGGGTCCGAGCCGGCCTCCGGCTCCGACAGCGCGAAGGCCGGGGTCCACTCGCCGGTCGCGCACTTGGGCAGGAAGCGCTGCTTGAGCTCCTCGGAGCCGAACAGCTTGATCGGCAGCGTGCCGAGCTCCTGGACCATCAGCATCAGCGCGGTCGAGGCGCACGCCTTGGCGATCTCCTCGACGGCGATGTTCAGCATCAGCACGCCGGTGCCGGTGCCGCCGTACTCGGTCTCGAACGGGAGGCCGAAGAGGTTCAGCTCCGAGAACAGCTCGCGCAGGTCCCAGGGGTACTCGGCTCTGAGGTCGATGTCGCGAGCGCGCGGCGCCACGCGCTCCTGCGCGACCTGGCGGATGGTGTCGCGGAAGTCGCGCTGCTCGTCAGTGAGGGCGTAGGCATCGGCAAGTGCGGACATGCGGCCGATGCTACTCCGGCCGTCCCGCCGTCGCCCCCGATACGAGCACGGTCACCTATCTCCCGCGCCCGACAGCAGTCGCGTCGGCGCCGAACGAGCGAGGGGCCGCGCCGGCGATGCGGCGCGGCCCCTCGGGGCAGCGGGTGAGGGTGGCGGCTTCCTAGAAGCCGGCCGGGTGGCGGACGGTGAAGCCCGCGTTGGAGCGCATGTCCGACTGCCAGCGCGACGGGTCGGCGCCGCTGGTGTCGAAGCGGAGGCCGGCGATGACCATGTACATGTGGCCGCCGTTGGCGTAGATCGTGATCCACTTGCCTCTGCCGGAGGCCTCCCAGTTCATGAAGGAGCCGGAGGGCATCGACTCGTCGAGCAGGCCCGCTCTGTAGAGCGCGTAGCTGACGGAGCCGGAGCAGTCGTAGCCGCGGTCGATCCACTTGCCGTGGCCGCCGCCGTAGACGTACGGCTTGGTCGCGATCTCGTTGCCGGCCTCGATCGCGTCCTTGACCGCCTGCGGCGCGTCGCTCGGCGCGACGGCGAGGCCGTTGGCGAGCAGCTTCGCTCTGCCGACCGGCGCCTCGACGCTGGTCATGTCGAAGTTCGCGCCGCCGGCGCTGGTGGAGTCGCCGATTCTGCGCAGGACGGCGACCGTGGCGGCGTCGACGACGCCGGTGACCGGCAGCTCCTGGGACGACTGGAAGCGCTTGACGAGCCGCAGCGTGCCGGAGCCGAACTGGCCGTCGATCGTCGTCGTGAAGCCGGCGCGGTCGAGGTAGTCCTGCAGGACGCGCACGTCCTGGCCCGACATCCCCTTCTTCAGCACACGGTCGCCGAGGTGGCGGCCGACGGCGGTGTTCTTGGCGCGCGTGTTGCGCTTCTTGGTCGCGCCGGCTGCCGGCTCGACGATCGAGCGGATCTTGGAGACGAACGCCTGGTCGACGACGCCGTCGACGCCGAGGCCGTATCTCTTCTCGAACTTCTTGACGTTGCCGAGCGTGATCGGACCGAAGTCGCCGCCGACGGGGGTCGAGAAGCCGGCTCTCGTCAGGAAGTCCTGGAGGACGCGCACGTCCTGGCCGGACATGCCCTGCGTGAGCGTGCGTCTCCCCAGCGCGGCGCCGAAGGAAGCTGATGGAACGAGCAGCGCGGCCGCAAGCGCCGCGACGACGACCGCAGCACAACGCTTTGCAGACAGCACAGCAGTGAACGACAAGGTGCAACCCCTTCTCTTTCGGGCGCCTGCGGGGTTAGCTGACGGGCTCGCGCAGAAAGAGCAGCGCTACGTCGTATCCCTTACGACGATTCGCCCCTGAGTCCTGGGTCAGGGCTCTTTGGTTCCCCCGCTCCCCGGCGGTTGCGGCGCCAGGGATTCGGCTGGGTTCTTGAACGACGCGAGCAGGCTAGCAAGCGTCGCGGCTCGATGTCGAACGGTTATGGAGCCATCCCGCCGGGAGTGGACGCATCGCGTGCGTGCGCGCGCGTCATGGAGCGGGGCTCCCTCAAACCCCGTTCATAACGCTTTGGAAAAACGGTTTATGGCGCCAAGCGGGCACCTGGGCGCTATCGTCGCGGCGGTGAGCGCCGATCCCCAGCAGCAGCTCGACCGGCTCGAGCGCGCCACCGCGGCGCTCGACCCGCCCTTCGCCGTCGTCGACCTCGACGCCTACGACCGCAACGCCGCCGATCTGCTGCGCCGCGCCGCCGGCCGCCCGATCCGGCTCGCCAGCAAGTCGCTGCGCTGCCGCGCGCTGCTGGAGCGCACGCTCGCCTCCGACCCCGGCTTCCGCGGCACGCTCGCGTTCACGCTGCCGGAGGCGCTGTGGCTCGCCGAGCACGGCCTGCGCGACCTCGTCGTCGCCTATCCGACCGCCGACCGCGCCGCGGTGCGGGCGCTCGCGGCGCGCGAGGACGACGCCGAGATCGCCCTGATGGTCGACGACGTCGCCCACCTCGACTGGCTCGAGCGGACGGTCGCGGAGCTGCCGCGCCGGCCCGCGCGGCCGCTGCGGCTCTGCGTCGACGTCGACGCCGGCTGGCGGCCGCTCGGCGGGCGGATCCGCATCGGCGCCAAGCGCTCGCCGTTGCACACGCCGGCGCAGGCGGCGGCGCTGGCGCGGGCGATCGCCGCGCGGCCGGCCTTCCGGCTCGTCGGCCTGATGGCCTACGAGGCGCAGATCGCCGGCGTCGGCGACAGGCCGCCCGGCGCCCCGCTGAGAGGCGTCGCGGTGCGGGCGATGCAGCGCGCCTCGGCGCGCGAGCTGGCGAGACGGCGCGCCGCGATCGTCGCCGCCGTGCGCGCGGTCGCGCCGCTGGAGCTCGTCAACGGCGGCGGGACCGGCAGCCTCGAGCTGACCGGCGCGGAGCCGGCGATCACCGAGCTGGCGGCCGGATCGGGGCTCTACGGCCCGACGCTGTTCGACGCCTACACGCGCTTCTCGCCGCTGCCGGCGGCGCTTTTCGCGCTGCCGATCGTGCGACGGCCGGGGCGCGGCGTCGCGACCGCGCTCGGCGGCGGCTACCTCGCCTCCGGCCCGGCCGACCGCGCCCGCCTCCCCCGCCCGCTGCTGCCGCCCGGGCTGCGGCTCGACCGGCAGGAGGGCGCCGGCGAGGTGCAGACGCCGCTGCTGGGCGAGGCGGCCGACCGGCTGCGCGTTGGCGACCGCGTCTGGATGCGCCACGCGAAGGCCGGCGAGCTGTGCGAGCGCTTCGCCGAGCTGCACCTGATCGCGGGCGACCGGATCGTCGAGACGGTGCCGACCTACCGGGGCGAGGGTAAAACGTTTCTCTAATCCTCGACCCGAGGGTTAGGATTCACCCGAGATCGCCTGCGGCACGGGCGTTTCCGCCTTGGTCTGCCCGAGCACGCGGTCGGTGTACGCGTTGCCGAAGCGGCCGTCCGGGTCGAGCGCCGCGCGGACGGCCTGGAACCGGTCCCAGGCGGGGTAGCGGGTGCGCAGCGTCGCCGCCGTCTGGAAGTGGCGCTTGCCCCAATGCGGCCGCCCGCCGTGCTCGTCCATGATCTGCTCGACGGCGCGGAAGTACGGCCGCCACTCCATCCCGCGGAACATGTGGACGGCGATGTAGCCGCTGTCGCGCCCGTGGACGGGGCTCAGCAGCGCATCGTCGGCGGCGACCTGCCGCACCTCGATCGGGAACGGGACGCGCAGCCGCCGCTCCTCGATCAGCGCCAGCACCCGCCGCAGCGCCGTCGTCGTCTCGCCGCGCGGCAGCGCGTACTCCATCTCCGTGAAGCGGACGAGGCGTCTGGTGGCGAAGACGCGGTCGCTGCGGTCGCGCTTCTCGCTGCTGCCGGCCAGCCGCGTGACGGCGCGGTTGAGCTGCGGGATCAGCGCCGGCGCGGCACGGCCGGCGAGGCAGAAGGCGTGGAAGGCGTGGTTGGTGAGCAGCACGTCCTCGGCCCACGCGCGCCGCGGCGAGCGCGGCGCCGGCGGCTGCTCGACGCGGTTGTTCGTGCGCGTCAGCGCCGTGCGGGCGTACGGGAAGACGTAGAACTCGAAGTGGTCGTTGGCGGCGCCGAGCGCCTCGAACCGCTCCAGCGTCTCCTCCAGCGGCGCCGGCGCGTCGACCCCGTGGAGGGTGAAGGCCGGCACGCAGCGCAGCGTCACGGCGCTGACGACGCCGAGGCTCCCCACCCCCACGCGCGCCGCCAGGTACGGCTCCCGGTCGACGTCGGCGGCGCTCAGCTCGCGCGTCGTGCCGTCAGCCAGCACCAGCTCGATCGCCTCCGCCTGCGCGGAGATGTTGCGCAGCCGCGCGCCGGTGCCGTGGGTCGCGGTCGAGATCGCGCCGGCGATCGTCTGCGCGTCGACGTCGCCGAGGTTCTCGAGCGCGAGCCCGTGCTCGGCGAGCGCGGCGTTGAGCGCCCGCAGCGTGATCCCGCCCTGCACTCGCACGCGCCCGCCGGCGCGGTCGACGTCGAGCACGCGGTCCATCCGCTCGAGCGTCAGCAGTGTGCCGTCGCTGCAGGCGACGTCGGTGAAGGAGTGGCCAGAGCCGGCGACGCGCACCCGCTCGCCGACGGCGGCGGCACGCTCCAGCGCGGCCGCGACCTCCGCGACCGAGCCGGGCCGCTCGACCGTCCGCGGCCGGCAGCCCTCGTCGCCTGCCCAGTTGCGCCACACGCCCGCGAGCCTACCCCGGCGCGCGGGCGCCACGCGTCAGTGGTCGGCGACTCTGCCGTCGGGATCGGACAGCGGCAGGCCGGCCTCGACCCACGCGACGATGCCGCCGCTCATGTTGCGCGCGTCCCAGCCGGAGGCGCGGAAGGCGTCGGTCGCCATCTGCGAGCGGCCGCCGACGCGGCACTGGAAGACGACCGGGCGATCGGGGTCGAGCTGCTCGGCGGCGCCCATCAGCTCACCGAGCGGGATGTGCCGCGCGCCGGCGATCGAGCCTGCCTCGAACTCGTGCGGCTCGCGCACGTCGATCAGCTGGATCGACTCCTCGGCCAGCAGCGCCTGGACCTCTTCCGGCGTGTGTTCGGTGATCTCGCTCATCGTCTGAGAGGATAGCCGCGCGCTACGAGCGCGCCGGCTGCTCCTTGCCCGCCCGCCTGCCGGCCGCCCGGAAGCCCGGCAGCACGAAGGCGACGCGGGCGCCGCCCTCCGGCGAGCTGCCGGCGTAGATGCGGCCGCCGTGGGCCTCGACGATCGCCCTCGCGATCGCCAGCCCGAGGCCGGCGCCGCCGGTGCGGCGGGCGCGCGCGGTGTCGGTGCGGTGGAAGCGGTCGAAGACGCGGTCGCGCTGGTCGGCGGGGATGCCGGGGCCGTCGTCCTCGAGCGCGAACTCGACGCGGTTGCGGCCCAGCGGCGTGACCGTCATCCGCACCAGCCCGCCGGGGCCGGTGTGCTCGACCGCGTTGCGGGCGAGGTTGCGGACGACCTGCGCGATCCGGTCCTCGTCGGCCTGCAGCCGGCCGCGCGGCAGCTCGCCGAGCTGGAAGTCGCGGTCGGCGGAGAGCGTCAGCGAGTCGAACAGCTCCTCGACGAACGGCGCCAGCTCGACCGTCCCCGGCCGCACCAGCTCCCCCTCGTCGGCGCGCGCCAGCAGCAGCAGGTCCTCGACCAGCCGCTCCATCCGCAGCACCTCGGTGCGGACGACCTCGTCGACGTGCTTGACGTCCGACTGTCTCACGTCTCTCTGGCGCGCCAGCACCTCCAGCTGGCCGCGGATCACCGTCAGCGGCGTGCGCAGCTCGTGCGAGGCGTCGGCGACGAAGCCGCGCTGGCGCGCGAAGGCGTTCTCGAGCCGGTCGAGCATCGAGTCGAAGGCGTCGGCCAGCACGCGCACCTCGTCCTGCGGCCCGGTCGAGCGGATCCGCTGCGAGAGGTCGCCGGCGGTCACCTCGGCGGCGGTGCTCGCCATCCTGCGCAGCGGCCGCGACAGCCGCGAGGCGAGCAGGAAGCCGAGCGCGATCGCGACCAGCAGCGTCAGCGTGCCGGCGACGAGGAAGGTCCGCGCGACGCCGCTCTGCGCGCGCCCGACTGCCGCCGCCGACTCGCCGACCCCGACCTTCGCGACGACTCTGCCGTCGCGCACGACCGAGATGAAGTAGAGCCGCAGCGGCTCGTCGTTGACGCGCACGGTCGAGAAGCCGAGCGAGGCCGTCCGCAGCGCGCGCGCCTCGTCGCTCTCGCGGCGAGGGCCGAGCACCTCTCTGCCGACGCGCGTGTCGCCCTCCTCCGGGTTCAGCTCGCCGAGGTTGGAGAGGTCGCCGCCGCCTCTGATGCGGATCAGGTACAGGCGCGGGCTGGCGCCGAAGGAGAGGCGATCCTGCAGGTACTCCTCGGCGGCGTCGGTCAGCGCTCTGCGTCTGACGTCGTAGCCGAGCCGCGAGTCGACCGCCTGCGCGTCGGTGCGCAGGTCCTCGTCGATCTGGTTGCGGACCTGCGTGCCGGTGCCGCGGTAGGTCGCGACGAAGGCGGTGCCGAGCGCGATCACGAGCACCAGCGAGATCGACAGCGCCAGGCGGGCCCGCAGCCCGCGCACCCAGCGCCACCGCCTGTGGGACCCTCCGCCGCTGGCCCCGCGCACGCTCATGGCCGTGTCGTGAGCCGGTATCCGACGGAGCGGAGCGTGTCGATCGGCGCCGGTCTGCCCGGCAGCTCGAGCTTGCGCCGCAGGTAGCGGATGTAGACCTCGACGACGTTGGTGCCCGGGTCGAAGTCGTAGCCCCAGACGGCGCTGAGGATCTGCTGCCGCGACAGCGCCTGGTCGGGATGGCGCAGGAAGTAGGCGAGCAGGTCGAACTCGCGCGCGGAGAGCCGCAGCTCGACACCGTCCCGTCTGACCGTGCGGCCGAGCAGGTCGAGCTCGATCCCGGCGGCCGACAGCGTCGTCGCGTCGCGCTGGCGCGGCCGCCGCAGATGGGCCCGCACGCGCGCCGCCAGCTCGTCGAACGAGAACGGCTTGGTGACGTAGTCGGTCGCGCCGCCGTCCAGGCCGGCGACGCGGTCGTCGACGGTCGCCCGCGCGCTCAGCATCACGACCGGCAGCTCCGGCTTGACGCGGCGGATCGAGCCGAGCACCGCGAGCCCGTCGCGCCCAGGCAGCATCACGTCGAGCACGACGAGGTCGACGTCGTCGTGCAGCGCCCGCTGCTCGCCCTCGACGCCGTCGCTCGCGACCGTGACGGCGTAGCCCTCGGCCTGCAGCCCGCGCTGGACGAAGTCGGCGATCGCGGTCTCGTCCTCGATCACCAGGATGCGCATGGCTCAATCCTACGCTGCACGCTCCGCGAGTTCCCACGGACGGCAGCGCTGCCGCACGCCGCCGTGGAACTCGCAATGCGCTCGGCGCCAGCCGGGCGCACGCCGCCGTGGAACTCGCCGGGGGCGATCGCCGCTAGGCGATCGTCCAGGTGTCGCCCGCGCGCAGCAGCTGGTCGAGCGCGGCGACGTCGCCGACGGCGCGGCCGGGGTTCTCGCTCGCCGCGGCGCCGTGGACGGGCCGCTGCACCTGGCGGAAGACGCCGATCGGGGTCGGCTCGGTCGGGCCGTCGGAGAGCCGCGCCAGCGCGAACGCCAGCGACGGGTCGTCGCGATGCTGGTCGTGGACGATCAGCCGCCGCTCGTTGCCGGCCGCCTCGACGATCTCCAGGCCGCCGTCGTCGGCGCGCGCGACGCCGCGCAGCGCCTCCTCGGGCCCGAAGACGATCGGCTGCCCGTGCTGCAGGCGGATCTGCGCCGCGACCTTCGTCTCCTTCTCGGTCAGGTTGAAGAAGGCGCCGTCGTTGAAGACCGGGCAGTTCTGGTAGATCTCGACGAGCGAGGCGCCTCTGTGCTCGGCCGCCTGGCGCAGCACCTCGGTCATGTGCTTTCTGTCGCGGTCGAGCGTGCGGGCGACGAACGACGCCTCCGCCCCGAGCGCCAGCGCGATCGGGTTGAAGGGCCGGTCGTGCGAGCCGAACGGCGTCGACTTGGTGATCTTGCCGCGCTCGGAGGTCGGCGAGGCCTGGCCCTTGGTGAGGCCGTAGATCTGGTTGTTGAAGAGCAGGATCTTCACCGGCACGTTGCGGCGCAGCGCGTGGATCAGGTGGTTGCCGCCGATCGAGAGCGCGTCGCCGTCACCGGAGACGACCCAGATCGAGAGGTCCTCGCGCGTCGTCGCCAGACCGGTCGCGATCGTCGCGGCACGGCCGTGGATGCTGTGCATCCCGTACGTGTCCATGTAGTACGCGAAGCGGCCGGCGCAGCCGATGCCGGTCACGAAGACCGTCTTCTCGGTCGGCACGCCGAGCTCGGGCATCAGCGTCTGGACGGCGTTGAGGATCGCGTAGTCGCCGCAGCCCGGGCACCAGCGCGTCTCCTGGTCGGACTGGAAGTCCGCCTTCGTCAGTCTCGGTCCGGCGCCGTTGCCGTTCCCGTTGACATGGAGCGTGGCGCTCATGCCGTCACCTCCGTCGGAGCCTCGATCAGCTCCACGATCGCTTCCTCCAGCTCGGCCGCGTAGAGCGGCTGGCCGGTGATCTTGTTGTACGGCGTCGCCGGGACGAGGAACTCGGCCCGCAGCAGCTTGACGAGCTGGCCGGTGTTCATCTCCGGCACCAGCACCTTGTCGTAGCTGCGCAGCACCTCGCCGATGTTGGCCGGCAGCGGGTTGATGTGGCGCACGTGCGCCTGGGCGACCTTCAGCCCGCGGTCGCGCACGCGGCGGACGCCGGCGCGGATCGAGCCGTAGGTCGAGCCCCAGCCGATCACGAGCACGTCGGCGTCGCCGTCGGGGTCGTCGACCGCCAGTGGCGGCAGGTCGGCGGCGATGTTGGCGACCTTCGCCGCGCGGACTCTCGTCATGTGCGCGTGGTTGGCCGGGTCGTAGGAGATGTTGCCGGTGCCGTCCTGCTTCTCGATGCCGCCGATGCGGTGCTCGAGCCCGGGCGTGCCGGGCGGCGCCCACGGCCGCACGCCGCGCTCGTCGCGCGCGTACGGGAGGAATCTCTCGCCCTCCGGCGGCGCGACCGCGAAGCCGGGATCGATCTCGGGCAGCTCGTCGAGCGCCGGGATCCGCCACGGCTCCGACGAGTTGGCGAGGAAGCCGTCGGTCAGCAGGATCACCGGCGTACGCCGCTCGATCGCGATCTGGACCGCCTCGAAGGCGCTGCGGAAGCAGTCGCCGGGCGTCTGCGCCGCGACGATCGGCAGCGGCGCGTCGCCGTGACGGCCGTACATCGCCATCAGCAGGTCCGACTGCTCGGTCTTGGTCGGCAGGCCGGTCGACGGGCCGGCGCGCTGGACGTCGACGATCACCATCGGCAGCTCGAGCATCAGCGCCAGGCCGATCGTCTCCGCCTTCAGGTCCATGCCGGGGCCCGAGGTCGAGGTGATCCCGAGGTGGCCGCCGAAGGCGGCGCCGAGTGCGACGCCGGCGGCGGCGATCTCGTCCTCGGCCTGGACCGTGCGGACGCCGAGTCTCTCGTGCTTGGAGAGCTCGTGCAGCAGCTCGGAGGCCGGCGTGATCGGGTAGGAGGCGAGCAGCAGCGGCAGTCTCGCGCGGACCGAGCCGGCGAGCAGGCCGAGCGCGGTCGCGGTCGTGCCGTTGACCTGCCGGTAGGTGCCCGCCTCGACGTCGGTCGCCGGCTGGATCTTGTACTGGACGTCGAGCAGCTCGGTCGTCTCGCCGAACGACCAGCCGGCGCGGAAGGCGGCGAGGTTGGCCGCCTTGGCCGCCGGCTTGGAGGCGAACTTGCCCTCGATCCAGCGCTCGGTGACGTCGGTCGGGCGGTCGTAGAGCCACGACAGCAGGCCGAGCGCGAAGAGGTTCTTGGCGCGGCCGGCGTCGCGGGTGCCGACGCCCTCCAGCCCCTCGGAGGCGCGCGTCGTCAGCGTCGTCATCGGGACGCGGTGGACGGTGAACTCGGCGAGCGTGTCGTCGTCGAGCGGGCTCTCGAGGTAGCCGGCCTTCTCGAGGTTGCGTCTGCTGAAGGCGTCCTCGTTGACGATGATCGTCGCGCCGCGCGGGAGCGCCGGGAGGTTGGCCTTGAGCGCCGCCGGGTTCATCGCGACGAGCACGTTCGGCGCGTCCCCCGGGGTGAGGATGTCGCGCGAGGCGAAGTGGATCTGGAAGGCGGAGACGCCGGGGATCGTGCCCGCGGGGGCGCGGATCTCGGCCGGGAAGTCGGGCAGCGTCGCGAGATCGTTGCCGAGCACTGCCGTCGCGTCCGTGAAGCGACCGCCGGCCAGCTGCATGCCGTCGCCGGAGTCGCCCGCGAACCGCACGACGACCCGTTCGCGCTCTTCAACCGTCTTGTTCACCGCGCCAGATACCCCAAAGTTCGATCAGGATTTACGCCATTGTACGCATCACGGCGTTGGACCAGCGTCCCAGGGTAGCGGCCGGCTCCGGCGCGGCCGTCCGGTCGGACCGCGGTCGGACCCTTAAACACGAAAGGCCCCCGGCGCCCGGGAGCCTCACGTGCGACGTCGCGAGTCGCGACTCAGATGGCAGAGACGTTGACGGCCTTGGGGCCCTTGTCGCCCTGCTCCTCGTCGTAGGTGACCTTGGCGCCCTCGGCAAGCGAGCGGTACCCATCCGCGTTGATGCCGGTGTGATGGACGAAGAGGTCCCTGCTGCCCTCATCGGGAGTGATGAAGCCGAAGCCCTTCTCGTCGCTGAACCACTTCACGGTTCCGGTCGGCACGTATGCCCTCCACTGCGATTCGTGCTGCCTCCGCGGAGGAAGTTGTGTTGTCCCCAACGAACCCGCGTGCGTCGCACTGCTTACGCCGGCGCATTCGGCCGGCCTTACGGCGCAGAACGTAGCAGGCTAAACACCGGTGCGCCACCCCTTGCCGCACAACTGCTACACGACACTCACAACCGGTCGCAATCGACCGTGTTTGCTGCAACTTCACGCTGTTAGGGAGAAGTGTCCGCGCGCCCGCGATCAGGCGCCCAGCGAGATCGCCGAGGCCTGGTCGAAGGCGGGCGCCAGCTCGCCGGCCGCGAGCACCCGCTCGAGCGCCGCGACGGCCTCGGCCGCGAACTGCGTCCCGGCCCCCGCGCGGAACTCCGCCAGCGCCGCCTCGGGCGCCAGCGGCGTGCGGTGGCTGCTGGGCGCCGTCATCGCGTCCCACGCGTCGGCGACCGCGAGCAGCCTCGCCCCCGGCGGGATCGCGTCGCCGACGAGCCCGTCCGGGTAGCCGCGGCCGTCGGGGCGCTCGTGATGGGAGCGGATCCACGCGACCTGCTCCGGCGTCAGCACCTCGCTCGCGATCTCCGCGCCGAGCCGCGCGTGCTCGCGCAGCTGCGCCGCCTCGGCCGCCGTCGGCGCCCGTCTGCAGAGGATCTCCTCGGCGACGCCGATCTTGCCGACGTCGTGGACGAGCGCCGCCTCGCGCAGCAGCGCCAGCCGCTGCGGCGGCCAGCCGGAGGCGCGCGCCAGCCGCACCGCCAGCTCCGCGACGCGCTCGGAGTGGCGCTCGCTGTCGCGATCCTTGGCGTCGACCGCGCGCGCGAGCGCGCCGATCCCCAGCAGCGCCTGCCGGCGCGCGACGCGCTCGGCCCGCTGCGCCTGGCCGAGCTGCTCGACGAGCTCCGGCTGGTAGCGGGCGACGAGGTCGCGCCCCTGCGCCTTGGCGAAGTAGAGCGCGTCGTCGGCGCTGCGGAACATCCCGTCGGCGTCGCCGCCGAGCGCGAGGTCGCTGACGCCGATCGAGATCGTCACCTGCCCGACGACGCCGATCGGCTCGTGCGAGACGAGCTGGCGGATCCGCTCGGCGGCGGCGTAGGTGCCGTCGGCGTCGGACTCCGGCAGCAGCAGCGCCAGCTCGTCGCCGCCGAGCCGCGCGATCAGCTCGCCGGCGCGCACAGTCGAGGCGGCGCGGCGGGCGACCGTCACGAGCACGTCGTCGCCGGCCTGGTGGCCCCATGTGTCGTTGACGAACTTGAAGCCGTCGAGGTCTATCAGCGCCAGCCCGAGGTTGCGGCCGTGGCGGCGCGCCCGCTCGGCCTCGCCGCGCAGCCGCTCCTGGAAGGCGCGCTGGTTGGCGAGCCCGGTCAGCGGGTCGGTCGTCGCCTGCGCCGCCAGCGCCCCGCGCGCCTCCGCGTTCGCCAGCGCCGCCGCGACCAGCTCGGCGAAGTCGCCGAGGCGCTCCTCGACGCCGGGCGGGAAGGGTCGGTCGCCGAGCGCGGCGACGAAGCCCCAGACGCGCTGCCCGTCGCCGATCGGGGCGCCGACGCGGTGGCGGAAGGGCCGATGGCGCGGGCCGCCGTCGGCGCGCGCCGGCTTGCCGTCGCGCAGCGCGGCGGCGATCCCGCCGGCGTCGAGCGTCAGCAGGCCGTCGAGCGGCAGCGGCTCGACGCGCTCCCGCGCCCAGCTGCCGATCACGCGGGCGTGGCGCTCGTCCTCGTAGCGGACGACCGCGCCGGCGTCGGCGCCGAAGGCGCAGGCGACCTCCGCGGCGACGAGCGCGTGGACCCGCTCGGGGTCGGCGCCGTGCGCGACCGCGGTCGCGACGTGGCGCAGCGCTCTGCGCTCGCGCAGCTCGAGCGCGCGCTCCTGCTCGTGGGCGGCGACGGCGGCGAGGTCGGCGAGCGTCGCGCGCTCCTCCTCGCTCCACGCGCGCGGGCGCCGGTCGTAGACGCAGAGCGCGCCGAAGACGGCGCCGTCGCGGCCGCGCAGCGGGGCGGCGATGCAGGAGACGGCGCCGAGCTCGGCGACCGCGGCCCCGCCGCGCAGGCGCGGCGTCGCGCGCAGGTCGGCGACGGCGAGCGGGCCGTCGAGCGCGGCGGCGGCCGCGCCGGGCAGCGCGTCCTCGAAGCGGTCGCCGCGGCGCCACGTCTCCGGCATCCCGCAGCCGGCCGCCAGCAGGTGCGCGCCGGCGAGCCCGAGCGCCGCCTCGGCGGCGCTGGCGGCCGCGCCCTCCGCGTCGCGCAGCGCGATCAGGGCGACCGGCGCGCCGAGCGTCCGCGCGGCGACCCGGGCGAGGCGCTCGTGGACCACGGCATCGGCGTCGTCGGCAAGTGGGGCCATGTACTGGACATCCTCGTCAGCGACCGTGCCCAGGCGCAGGCAACCTGGACGAACGTTCAGCAAAGCGATCTGAAGCTGACCATCGCTGTTCCCGCATCGACGTGCGGGCGGCGGACGGCGTCAGCGTGCTGTCCGTGTGATCGGCAGCGAGGTCAGCGGGTGCAGCCCCGCGCGGCGATCAGTCGCCGAGGCGGGACATGCGCGCGAGCGCCTCGTGGCACTCGACGACGCGCTTGCGGACCGGGTCGCTGTCTCTGCGGTCGTGGACGAGGTCCCACGTGCGGTCGGCGATCTCGCGCGCGTTCTCGGGCGTCGCGCTCTCCCACAGCTTGTCGACCAGCAGCAGCTCGAACGCCTCGACCTGCTTCTCCGGTCTGCCGGGAGGGAGTCTCGGAAGCGGGCTGCCGGTGACCTCGCGCCACATTCCGGTGGCGACGAGCAGGCGGTTGCGGAGCGTGACTGGATCCATGGGTCAGAAGGGCCTCTCGGCTGCGAGAGACCGCATCCTAGGCGACTTGCCGACGACGTGGCACCTTGCCCTCCTCCCGCCGCCTGCGGCCGCGTGAGCGACGACGACCAGAGATGACTGGACCAGTCACGAAGAGGTAACGCCGACGCGCCACCCCAGCCTGTACGGTCGCGCCATGCCAATGCTCAGACGTTCCTCATCACTCAGGCGGTGCATCGCGCTCGTGACGAGCGTCGCGGCCGCCGCGGCCATCGCCGCGCCGGCGGCATCGGCCGCATCGCCGGACCGCGTCGGCGCGCCCCCGGGGCCGACGTGCTGAACGACCCGGGGCGGTTCTTCCCCGCGCCGATCGGCGTCAGCAGACCGGTCGCCACCGACCTGCTCGACGAGGCCGCGCGCCAGTATGCCGCGCGCTACGGGGTGAGCCAGGAGACCGCTCTCGCGCGGCTCCGCGAACAGGGGCGGCTCGGCGGGCTCCAGGCCGATCTGCGCGCGCGCCTCGGCGACGGCTTCGGCCAGCTCAGCTTCGACAACGAGCGCGGCATGGTGAAGGTCCTCCTGTCGCCCTCCGGCGACGAGCGCCGCGCGCGCGAGGTGCTCGCCGAGCACGGCGTCGACGACGCGATCTACGCGCGCAGCGCCTGGTCGGCGCGCGAGCTGGACGAGGCGACCACGGAGCTGGCGCGACAGCTCGCGCCGCAGGTCGAGGCGGGGACGGTCGCGATCCGCCAGGTCGCCGACGACGGGCTCGTGGTGGCGGTCGACCCGGACGCCGAAGCGCCGTCGCTGACCGCGGCGCGCCGCGCCGCCGGCGCGGCGACGGTCGAGCCCAAGCTCGTGCGCGAGGAGGTCTCGCGCCCGCAGGCCGCCGCCTGCACCGGGCCGTACTGCGACCCGCCCTTCCATGCCGGCCTCTACTACCACGCCGACGGCGGCGGCAGCTGCAGCGCGGGCTTCACGGCGTACGTGAGCGGCAGCTCCGCCCAGTACACGCTCACCGCCGGGCACTGCGTGAGCGTGCCGAACTGGCCCAACCCCGGGCGCAGAAACTGGACGGTCTACGGCGACGGCGTGACCGGCGTCTGGATCAGCCAGGACCTCGGCGGCTACTACAACGGCACCCCAGGGACCCCTGACGGCGGCGTCATCTGGCACACCAATCCGAGCTTCCCGACGTATCCGGCGATCCGCACCTACGGCTGGACGTGG
>Ga0164243_10008568_pt1 | contig 15053 bp, 13 predicted proteins | sample OricompcompostOP_FD_108781 | JGI IMG/M metagenome (GOLD analysis project Ga0164243, IMG submission 108781) | Organic Plus compost microbial communities from Emeryville, California, USA - Original compost - Organic plus compost (OP) | ecosystem: Engineered > Solid waste > Mixed feedstock >... | reverse complement strand
GCTGCTGGCGCTGGGCGGGCTGGAGCTGCTGCATTTCTGGGGCTCGCTCATCCTGCTGGGCCTGGGCTGGAACTTCGGCTTCATCGGCGCCACGGCCATGGTGGTCGACGCCTGCAGCGCGGCAGAGCGCGCCAAGGTACAGGCGCTCAACGACTTCCTGGTGTTCGGCACGGTGGCGGCGGCGTCCTTCGGTTCGGGGCAGCTGCTGGGCAGCGCCGGCTGGGACGGCATCAATGCATTCATGCTGCCGCTGATCGCGGCGGTGCTGGCCATGCTGGGCTGGCTCGCCCGGCGCGGCCGGCGCCCGGGGGCGCAGGCCGCCGCCTGAATCCCCGCGGCCATTGCCCCCATCCCGAAGCCACCGGAGACATCCATGGAAGGAGACCACCAGGACGGCATCCGCGGCGAGGCGCCGTCCCCGGCAAGGGACGGGCGCCGCCGCGCCCTGCTCATGCTCGCGGCCGCGGCGGCCGCGGGCACGGCCCTGCGCCCGCCCGCCGCCCGCGCCGCGGACAGGCTGCGGACCCGGGCTCGCATCGTCGTGGCCGGGGCCGGCGCGGCGGGCCTCGCGGCCGCCTCGCGCCTGGCGGCGGCGCTGGACGGCGCGTCCATCGCCTTGCTGGACGCGCGCCGGGAGCACTACTACCAGCCCGGCTTCACCCTGATCGGGGCCGGCGTCAAGCCCAGGCAGTACGTGGTGTCCGCCACCGCCGACTACCTGCCGGCCGGCGTGCAGTGGATACCGGAACGGGTGGCCGGCTTCGACCCGGACGGCAACCGGGTCGTCACCGAAGCCGGCCGCGCCGTCGCCTACGACTTCCTGGTGGTCGCCACCGGCATGGAGTTGGCCTATGACCGGATCGAGGGCATGGACCCGGGCCTGATAGGCAAGCACGGCGTGGGCAGCATCTACCACGGCCCGGAGGCGGCCGAAGCCACCTGGCAGGCCATGTCGGCTTTCGCGGACCGGGGCGGCAAGGGCGTCTTCCTGCGCCCGGCCACCGAAATGAAATGCGCCGGCGCGCCGCTGAAGTACGCCTTCATCACCGAGGACTACCTGTCCCGGCGCGGCCGGCGCAGCCGTTCGGAGCTCGTCTACAACGCCCACAACCAGGCGTTGTTCAGCGTGCCCATCGTCTCCGAGAAGGTGCGCATGCTGTTCGAGCAGCGCGGCATCCGCGCCAACTACGGCCGCGTACTGCGGGCCATCGACCCGGGGCCGGCGCATCGCCGTCTTCGACACGGCCGAAGGCCGCGAGGAGCAGGACTACGACTTCATCCACGTCATCCCGCCGATGCGTGCGCCGCAGGCGGTGCGCGACAGCGCGCTGCCCTGGCGCACGGGCGCCTGGGCCGGCGAGGGTTGGCTGGAGGTCGATCCGTCCACGCTGCGCCATGCGCGCTACCGCAACGTCTTCGGCGTGGGCGACGTGGCCGGCGTGCCCAAGGGCAAGACCGCGGCCAGCGTCAAATGGCAAGTGCCGGTGGCGGTCGACCACCTGCTGGCCGACCTGGCCGGCACGGCCTCGCCGGCGCGCTACGACGGCTATACCTCCTGCCCGCTCATCACCCGCATGGGCCGGGCCATGCTGGTGGAATTCGACTACCGCAACAACCTGGTGCCGTCCTTTCCCGGCGTGATCGCGCCGCTGGAGGAGCTCTGGACCAGCTGGGTCATGGAGACCATGGCGCTCAAGCCCACTTACATCAGCATGCTGCGCGGACGCGCGTAAGGAGACGGGCCATGAAGGAACTCGATCCGTTCGTCCTGCTGGCGGTGCTGCAGGAAATGCTGGGGCCGCTGTTGTGGCTGCTGCTGGCCGCCGCGCTGCTGGGCACGGCGGCCCTCGTGGCCCTGCTGGTGCGCGAGCGGCGCGTCGTGGCGCGCCGGCTGATGTGGTCCGAGGCGGCGGGCGTGGCGGGCGGCTGCCTGGCGCTGGCCTTGATGGTCCGGGTGGCGTCGTCCGGTTTCATCGACGTCGGCGGGCCGGTCGATTGGCTGCTGATCGCCCTGGTGTTCGGCGCGGGGCTGGCCGGCACGGCCGTGCTGGCCTACGCCGCGTCCGGCTGGTGGGCGGCGCTGCGGCGGGCCGGGAGCTGAGGCGCGCAGCGGCACCCTGGCGGCGCGGCCATCCGCGCCGCAGCCATGTGCTCACGGCTTCAAATACCTGGCCAGGAATTTCTCCATCGCCTCGTAGAACTCGTAGCGGTTTTCCTCGTTGTGGAAGCCGTGGCCCTCGTTGTCCTTGAACAGGTATTCCACCTCCACCCCGCGCTTCTTCAGTGCTTCCACCATCTGGTCGCTTTCGGCCTTGTTCACGCGCGGATCGCGCGCGCCCTGCGCGACGAACAGCGGCGTCCGGATCCGGTCGGCGTGCAGCGCGGGCGAGGTCGCCGCCAGGCGGTCCATGTCCTTGACCGGGTCGCCCACCATGTCGCGCATCTTGGCCAGCATGGGCTTCCAGTAGGGCGGGATGGTCTCCATGAAGGTGAACAGGTTGGACACGCCCACGTAGTCCACCGCCGCCGCGTACAGGTCGGGCGTCAAGGCCACGCCCGCCAGCGTGGCGTAGCCGCCGTAGCTGCCGCCGTAGATGGCGATGCGCCTGGGGTCGGCGATGCCCTGGTCGACCAGCCACTGCACGCCGTCGGTGATGTCGTCCTGCATGGCCAGGCCCCACTGGCCGAAGCCGGCCTCCCAGAACTTGCGGCCGTAGCCGGTGGAGCCGCGGAAGTTCATCTGCAGCACGCAGTAGCCGCGGTTGGCCAGGAACTGGATTTCCGGGTTCCAGCCCCAGCCGTCGCGCGCCCACGGGCCGCCGTGCGGGTTGACGATGCAGGGCAGGCCGCGCGGCTCGCGTCCCACGGGCAGGGTCAGGTAGCCGTGCAGCGTCAGGCCGTCGCGGCTCCGGTAGCTGATGGGCTGCATGGGCGCCATGTCCTGCTCGGGCAGCGCCGGGTTGATGACGGCCAGCTCGGTCAGGCTGTCCGCACGGGCGTCATATAGGTAGCGCACGCCCGGGGTGCGGTCGTTGTAGGCGGCGACGATGAACTTGTCCTCGGCGCGGTTGGCGTTCTGCAGGGCGAATTCGTAGCCGGGCAGCTTGGCGGCCAGCCTGGCGTAGAGGTCCTCGGTTTCCTTGTCGAAGAATTTGCGCCGCACCTTGTCGGACTGCCACACGGCCAGCGTCAGCACCTTGCGCAGGCGCGAATAGCTGGCCCCGTCCAGGTCGTTGCCCTCGGGCTCGAAGACGACCTCCTCGTCGTCCGGCCGGGCCGGGTCGATGACGACCAGCGCCAGCTTGTCGCGGCCGCGGTTGCTGAGCGCGTACATGCGCTTGTCGTCGGCGGTGAAGAAGAGCGGCGCGACGCTGGTGCGGTAGTCGGTGGTGATGAGCTTGCGCAGGGGTTGGCTTTCGTCGTCGCGGTAGAGCAGGGTGCTGTCCAGGCCGTCGCTGGAGATGGCCGCGCGCACGCGCCCGGCGTGGTCGGTCTGCCAGCCGACGATGTCGCCCGGGTTCTGCGCGACCAGCTCGGCCTGGCCGGTATGGACGTCGACGCGGTAGACGTCGAAGACCTGCGGGTCGCGCCTGTTGTGGCTGATGAGGACGTGGTCGGGGTCGTCCTCCAGGTCGTCCTCGATGTGGGCGCGCACGCCGTCGAAGGGCGTCAGGTCGGTGACCTTGCCGCTATCGGTGTCCACGGCGACGACGTGGAAGTTCTCGTCGCCGCCGAAGTCCTTCTGGAACAGCACGGTGCGCGAGCCCTTCCAGAAGAAGTCGGCGATGTCGCGCTCGGTCTCGGCGGTGAGGCGGCGCGGCTCGCCTTCGGGGCGGCTGCCCTGCAGCGGCTGGACGTAGATGTTCATGCGCGCGGGCTTGCCGTCGACGCTGGCCGGCTGCATGAAGCCCAGGGTGGCGCCGTCGTCGGACAGGCGGAAGTAGCCGCGCTCGGGGTTGCGGAAGAAGTCGCGCAGGGGGTATTGGCGGGGAGGCTGCTGGGCGGCGGTCGCGGCGGCGGCCGGGACGATGAGGCTGGCCGTAAGGATGGCGGTCTTGAACAGCTTGAGCATGGGGACTCCGTGTCGGGCGCGGGCCGGCGCCTGGATTTGCAACGTTATAGCAAATGGACCGCGGCGCCGGCCGCAAGTTGCATGGCGCGGGCGCCTTCAATTCTGCGCCGCGCCCTGCGCCGTGCGCGCCAGGATTCGGTAGACCGATCCTTCCGGCCCGGGCTGCGAGGCCGCCAGGGCATAGCCCCGGTGCCGCCAGCGCAGCGGCGCCAGCGCCAGGCCGTCCACGGCCAGCCGTTCGGCCTTGTGCAGCAGGGTCACGTGCGGTCGCAGGGGCGAGACGTCCGGGCCGGCCCAGCCCAGGGGGCGCAGGCGCCGCCACAGGTCTTCGGCCATGTCGCGCAACTGCGCGGCGCCGGGCGAGTCGGGGTCGGGCCCGGCCCAGACCGCGCGGGCGCGCGGGAAGGCGCCGTAGCGGTCCAGCGTGAAGGCGCCGTCCGGCGCCGCGGTGGCGCGGGTCAGTGCGGCCAGTTCCTCGGCCTGTTCGGGCGTGGCCCGGCCCAGGAAGGCCAGGGTCAGGTGCAGGTTGGCGGCGCGGGCGATGCGCCCGCCGCAGCGGGGCTGGATGGCGGCGGCCGCCTCGGCCAGCCGCGCCGCGACGCCGGGCGGCGGGAAGATCGCGAAGAACAGGCGCAGGTCGCCGGCGGGGGTATCGGTCATGGCAGGGCTCCGGCAAGGCGGGCGTCGGAACGGCGCGCTCGGAACGACATGTCCGGCGCAGCGCGCGCCGGGACGGCAGGCATGCGCCGAGTGTATCCGTCCCCGGATTGCCTGCCGGCCATTGGCGGCGGGTTCTGTCCCCAACTGTAGCCAACCGTTGTACTATGACGTCCGGGAAGAGAGCAGGCCGGATTCCCGTGACGGGTGCCGGCCCGGCCATGGAGATGACGCGCATGACACTGCCATACGGCGAGATCGGCGAGCGCCTGCGGGCTTTTCGCCGGGCTTCGGGCTTGAGTGCAGGGCAGATTGCGCAGCGCATCGGGATTTCCCGCACCGCGTTCTACCGCTTCGAGAAAGGCGGCCTGGCCAAGATCGAGACGCTGGAGAAGTTGTCCGATCTGCTGCAGGTGCCCATGCCCACCCTGCTGGGCGTGGGCATCGAATACCTGCCGTCGGCCGTCGGCTACTTCGAGCGCGTGCGCCAGCTGGAGGAGCACGCCGAGCAGATCGTGGTGATCGCGGGGCCGATGTCGCTGCTGCTGGCTTCCGACCAGTTCTGCCCCCTGCTGGGCCAGGTGCTCAGGGAAGGCGTGCCCGACCAGGCGCCCGACCGCCAGCGCGCGCTGGCCGACATCGACGCCATCGTCGACATCCTGCACCTGCGCCGCGAGGCCTACCAGCGCCGCCGCACCAGCGTCATCAACCTGGTCTCGCCCCTGCAGATCGAGCGCTTCCTGAACAACGGCCTGATGGGCCGCGCGCAGCTGCCGGCCCGGGTGCGCGCCGAGCGCCGCGAACTGGCGCGCAGCGAAATGCTGCGCTTCGCCGACCTGATCGAGGAAGAGGCCATGGGCGTGCAGATCGGCCTGGTCGAGGGCCTGCCCTACAACGGCTTCCAGCTGTTCCGCCAGGGCGACCGGAGCACCGTGGCCACCAGCCCCTTCCGCCTGAGCGAGCAGCCCAACCTGCGCTTGGGCATAGGCACGGTGACCTCGGCGCCCGAAGCCGTGGCGCTGCACCGGGACATCGTCCAGCAGGCCTGGCGCAACGCGGTCAAGGGCGCGGCCGCCGCCCAGCGGCTGCGCGAGCTGGTGGCGGCCTCGCTCAGTCCGAACCCAGCTGCAGCTTGTTGACCTGGCGCTTCTCGATCGCGAACTTGAGCAGCGCCGCGCTGCGGTAGATGCCGTGGGCGAACTTGCCGTAGGGCAGGGTCAGGAAGAAGGCCATCACGGCGCCCAGGTGCAGGGCCAGCAGCAGGCCCATGGCCGGGGTGTCGCGCCCGGCCAGCAGCGCCAGGCCGGTCAGGCTGGTGACGAACAGCAAGGCGATGAAGGCGCGGTCCATGGGCCGCTGCGCAGCGTCGCCGTGCAGCGGGTGGCGGCGCAGGTTCAGCCACAGCAGGCCGGCCGGGCCGACCAGCAGGCCGATGCCGCCCACCGTGCCCAGCAGCACCGGCAGGCTCAGGAAGGGGTAGGGCGCTTCCCAGCCGAACAGGTAGTGGTACAGCGTGGCCACGCTGGTCGCGGCGAAGCACAGCATGAAGCCGTAGAAGGTCAGGTGGTGGAAGCGTCGCCGGATCAGGGTGAACTTGTCGTCCGATTCGTTGCAGCCCTTGCCGTGGCCGCCGTCCAGGTACTTCAGGCGCAGCACGTCGTGCGCGGCCTCGGCCACCGCCGGGCCGCTGGCCGCCCCGGGCGAGACGTCGCGCCAGAAGCGCGCCACCCCCATGCCCAGCGCGAAGACGGCGAACGCGAACACCGTGCCGAACATGGCCACCAGCGTGTTGTGCGGGAAGATGGCGTAGAAGTCGCCGGCCAGCGGCTCGTGCAGCAGCGAGCCGTTGATCGCCAGCACCAGCACCAGGAAGAGCGCCAGGGCGGCCGCCGCGGCCAGCCCCAGGGTCAGGCCGTTGCGCTTGTACAGCGCGCCCAGCGCGGGCGGCCAGGCGTAGTCGGAGTAGGTCTGCACGCGCACGCGCGCCATGGCCTGCGGCACGTTCACGCCGAAGTCGTGCGGCGGCGCGTACTGGCAGGCGTGCAGACAGGCGCCGCAGTTGTGGCACAGGTTGGCCAGGTAGTTGACGTCGGCCTTGCCGAACTCCAGCCGCCGCGTCATGGCCGGGAAGACGGCGCAGAAGCCTTCGCAGTAGCGGCAGGCGTTGCAGATGGTCATGACGCGGGCGACCTCGGCCTCCTGCTCGGTCGGCTCGGCCTGCGCGCGCCGGGCGGCGGACCAGGTCACGGGATGTTCCTGCACGGCGGCGCCGGCCTCGGCCTGCGCCTGCAGGGCCAGTTCTTCAAGCGGCTTCACGCTGCGCTCCTTGTTGCTGACGGCGCGCCGCGGCGGCGGCCTGGGTGCCGGCGATGCGGCCGAAGGCGGTGCCTATGCTCATGCCCACCCCGGCGGTGTAGCCCTTGCCCAGCACGTTGCCGGCCATCATCTCGCCGGCCACGTACAGGTTGTCGCTGGGCTTGCCGCCGAAGTGCACCGCGGAGTCCTCGTTCACCTTCAGGCCCAGGTAGGTGAAGGTGATGCCCGGGCGCACGGCGTAGGCGTAGAAGGGGCCCTTGTCGATGGGGCGGGCCCAGTGCGTCTTGGCCGGAGTCACGCCTTCGGTGTGGCAGTCGTCCAGCTTGGTGTGGTCGAAGGTGCCGACGCGACAGGCCGCGTTGTATTCCTCGATGGTTTGCACGAAGCGCGCCTCGTCCAGCTCCAGCTTGCGCGCCAACTCGGGCAGGGAGTCGGCCTTCACGCCCGGGAAGACCGGCGGCATGAAGCGGCCGATGGCCTTGGAGTCGATGATGGAATAGGCGATCTGCCCGGGCTGCATGGCGGTGAGCCGGCCCCAGATGGCGTAGCGCTTGGGCCAGAAGTCCTCGCCCTCGTCGTAGAAGCGCACGGCCTCGCGGTTGACCACCACGCCCAGCGACACGCAGTCGATGCGGGTGCAGATGCCGCCGTCGTACAGCGGCGCGCGCGCGTCGATGGCCACGCAGTGCGACTGCGACGGGTCGCCGATGATGTCGGCGCCGGCATCCATCATGAAGCGCAGCAGCACTCCCTGGTTGAAGCGCGTGCCGCGGATCAGGAAGTTGTCGGCCGGCCATTCGCCGCGCTCGTTCTGGCCCCAGGCCTCGCGCATCCATTGCAGGTTGGATTCGAAGCCGCCGGCGGCCAGCACGCAGGCGCGCGCCGGGATGCGCTCGCCGCCGATGCGCGCGGCCACGAAGCGATCGCCGTCCAGCTCCAGCGCGTCGACCGGCGAGTCGTAGCGGATCTGCACGCCCAGCGCCTCGGCGCTGCGGTAGTAGGCGTTGACCAGGGCCTTGCCCCCGCCCATGAAGAAGGCGTTGGTGCGCGCCACGTGCAGCGCGCCCGACAGCGGCGGCTGGAAGTTCACGCCGTGCTTGCGCATCCAGTCCCTACAGGTGGACGAGGCGCGGATGGCGATGCGGGCCAGCTTCTCGTCGGTGATGCCGCCGGTGACCTTGAGCAGGTCCTGCCAGAATTCCTCTTCCGGGTAGGCGTCCACCAGGACGTCCTGGGGCGCGTCGTGCATGCAGCGCAGGTTGCGGGTGTGCTGCGAATTGCCGCCGCGCCATTCGCGCGGCGAGGCTTCCAGCATCAATACGCTGGCGCCCGCCTCGCGCGCCATCAGCGCGGCGCACAGGGCGGCGTTGCCGCCGCCGATTACCAGGACGTCGATCATTCGGTTTCCCCCAGGGGACGGTCCTGCCGGCGCGCCGGGCGCGGAATGCGCGGCGCGGCCGGCCTGATTGTGGCTTGGGTCCGAAAGTATACATTGGTATTCACTGGGGGCCAAGCCGCTCGCAGGCATGGGGCCGCCCGGCCCGATATCCTTGCCGCGTTGTCGAATCGGGCAGGCCGAAGGGCGCCGGATCGGGCCGGCGGGTCGAAGCAGGGCCGCGCCGCGCTGCCTGCCTGGCCGTTATCGCGCCGCGGGCGGCGCGGGGTCGTTCTCGCCTGCCTGGCCGTCCTGGCCCGCCCAGCCGGCGGCCGCCGAGATCAGGGCCGCTTTTTCGGCCACCAGGCGCGCCGTTTCGGCGTCCAGGTCGTCGTCCAGCAGGCCGACCGGGCCCATGAGCGTGATGGCGGCGATCATCTCCCCCAGCATGTCGAAGACCGGCGCCGACAGCGATGTGAAGTGGGGGATCAGGTCGTCCCGGCAGCGGCTGATGTGGCGGCGGCGGATCTCCTCGCACATGCGCCGCACCTCGTCCATCGTATAGGCGGGCGCCTGCGCGGGCCGCGCGGCCGGGGACGGCTTGCCCGCGCGCAGGCCCAGCTCCTGCTCCAGCAGCTCGCGGCTGCGGGCCTGCGGCAGGTGGGCCAGGAAGTTGCGGCCCAGCGCCGAGGACAGCAGCGGCAGCACGCTGCCCACGCGCAGTTCCAGCAGCGGCCGGCTGCCCGAGCCTTCCACGCGGTAGACGATGGTGGGCCCCTTGTTGCCCCATACCCCCAGGAATACCGTCTGGCCCGTCATGGCGGCCAGGTCGGCCATGATGGGACGGGCCGCGGCGAACACGTCGAACTGCTCCAGCGCGGCCAGGCCCAGCCGCAGGGCATAGGGGCCCAGGCCGTAGTGGCCCGTGTCGGGCTGCTGCTGCACCACGCCCACTTTCTGGAAGCTCACCAGGTAGTAGTGCACGTTGGCCACGGTCAGCGCGCAGGCCTCGGCGATGTCCTTCAGGGGCAGCGGCCGCGGCGTGCCGCGCAGCACGTCGAGGATGCGGAAGCCCACTTCGATCGACTGGATGCCGCGGCGCGCCGCCGGCGGCGCGGGGTCCTGCTTGCCAGTGGCGGGGCCGGCCGTTCTTGCCATAGTCAGTGCACCTTGCAACCCGGGTCCGCGGCAGTGTAACCCCCGCTTCCCGCCGGGACGGGTCCCTGGCCGCGGGCGGCATCAGGGCTTTCCCCAATCCTGTCAAACGCATTTGATTTGATAATATTTAATCAATACAGCAATATCAATCGACATCAACCCAAGGGGAAATCATGACGAATGCGGATGTCGCACAGCCGTTCGCGGGCTCCGGGCCCGCGCTGAGCCGCAAGGAAGAGCGCCAGGTGGTGATGGCCTCGACACTCGGCACGCTGTTCGAGTGGTACGACTTTTTCATCTACGGATCGCTGGCCGTCTTCATGAGCCAGGTGCTGTTCCCGCAGGGCAACCCCACGGTGTCCCTGCTGGCGGCATTGGGGGCGCTGGCGGTCGGCTTCGTCATCCGGCCGCTGGGCGCGGTCCTGTTCGGCTATCTGGGCGACAGGCTGGGGCGCAAGTACACCTTCCTGATCACGGTGGTCATGATGGGCGGGGCCACCGTCCTGATCGGCTGCCTGCCGTCGTACGCCAGCGCCGGCCATCTTTCCTGGATACTGCTGCTGACGCTGCGGGTGATCCAGGGCCTGGCGGTGGGCGGCGAATACGGCGGGGCGGTCATCTACGTGGCCGAGCACTGCGAGCCCCGCCGCCGCGGCCTGCTGACCGGATGGATACAGATCACCTCGTCGGCCGGGCTGATCCTGTCCCTGATCGTGATCCTGGCCACACAGGCCTGCATGAGCGCGGAGGACTTCCGCCAGTGGGGCTGGCGCCTGCCTTTCCTGCTGTCCATCATCATGCTGGCCATCTCGGTGTACGTGCGCGCCAGGCTGCACGAGTCGCCGGTATTCGCCCGGATGAAAAGCCAGCGCCGCCTGTCGCGCAACCCGGTCAAGGAAACCTTCTGCCAATGGCCCAGCCTGAAGCTGGTGCTGTTCGCGCTGATCGGCGTGACGGCCGGGCAGGGCGCCACTTACTTCACCGGCCAGTTCTACGTCATGATCTTCCTGCAGCAGGCCGTGCAGATGGACCAGACCATGGTCTACGGCGTCATCGCCGCGGCCTTCATCATCGGCGCGCCCACCTTCGTGCTGTTCGGCTGGCTGTCGGACCGCATCGGCCGCAAGTGGCTGATGATGGCGGGCCTGTTCGCCGCTGCGCTGGGCTACCACCCGATGTTCGATGCGCTGCTCGAGGCCGGCAACCCCGCGCTGGCGGAAGTGATGCAGGCCACGCCCGTGCGCCTGCACGCCGACACGCGCGGCGGCGGTTGCGACCTGGGGCTGCAGGCCGCCCTGGTGGCCGCGCATCCCGACCACCGCAAGCTGTGCGTGCAGGCCAAGAAGTTCCTGGTCTCGCAGGGCATCAACTTCGACTACGCCCCCGTCCTGCCGGGCCAGGCCGTGGCCATGACGGTGGGCGGGACCACCGTCGAGGGCTTCGACTCCGCGGCGTACGCGCAGGCGCTGGCGCAGGCCGGCTATCCGAAGGGCGCCGATCCGGCCCGCGTGGACTATCTCTCCCTGATCCTGATCCTGGTCCTGATGACGGCGGTGGTGGCCATGGTCTACGGGCCGGTGGCGGCCTACCTGGTCGAGCTGTTCCCGCCGCGCATCCGCTACACCGCGCTGTCCTTCCCCTACCATATCGGCGCGGGGATCTTCGGCGGCATGGTGCCCTTCACGGCCACCTACCTGGCCCAGGCCAGCGGCAACATCTTCGGCGGCCTGATGTATCCGGTGATCGTGACGGCCGTGGTGGGCGTGCTGGGCTGCGTGCTGCTTCCCAACACCCGCGCCGGGGCCATCGACCAGGACCCCGTCCACTGACTTAAGGAGACAAGCAGCATGCGCACCGAAACGTTCAAGGCCGCCGTCATCCAGGCGGCGTCCATCCCCACCGACTCCATGGCCTGCGCGGCCAAGGCCGCCGCGCTGATCCACGAGGCCGCGCAGGCGGGCGCCCGCGTGCTCGTGTTCCCGGAGGCCTTCCTGGGCGGCTATCCCAAGGGCAATGCGTTCGGCTCGCCGATCGGCATGCGCACGCCGCGCGGGCGCGACGACTATGCCCGCTACCACGGCCAGGCCATCCGGCTCGACGGGGAGGAGGTCGCCGTCGTGGCCCAGGCCGCCGCCGAGGCGCAGGCGGTCGTGGTGATCGGCTGCATCGAGGCCGACGGCGGCACGCTGTATTGCACGGTGCTGTACTTCGACGGCGACAAGGGGCTGGTCGGCAAGCACCGCAAGCTCATGCCCACGGCCGGCGAGCGCCTGATCTGGGGCTTCGGCGACGGCTCGACGATGCCCGTGATCGACACGGCCTACGGGCGCGTCGGCGCGGTGATCTGCTGGGAGAACTACATGCCCATGCTGCGCATGTATATGTACAGCCAGGGCGTCGCGCTGTATTGCGCCCCCACGGCGGACGACCGCGACACCTGGCTGCCCAGCATGCGGCACGTCGCCCTGGAGGGGCGCTGCTACGTGCTGACCGCCTGCCAGCACCTGCAGCGGTCCGCCTATCCGGAGGATTTCGAATGCGCCCTGGGCGATGCGCCGGACACCGTGCTGATGCGCGGCGGCAGCGCCATCGTCGACCCCCTGGGCGCCGTGCTGGCCGGTCCGGATTTCTCCGGCGAGGCCATCCTGTACGCTGACATCGAGCCCGCCCAGGTGCTGCGCGGCAAGTTCGATTTCGACGTGGCCGGCCACTACGCCCGCCCGGATGTGTTCCAGCTGCGGGTGGACACGCGCGCCAAGGCGCCGGTGGCCGCGCAGGGCGAAGCGTGCGACGGGGCGGGAAGCTGACGATGTATTTCGAACTGAGCGAGCTGCCCGCCCAGACCGCCTACAACCTGCTTACCGCCACGGTGACGCCGCGGCCCATCGCCTGGGTCACGACGCGCTCGGCGGCCGGCGCGGCCAACGCCGCGCCCTTCAGCTTCTTCAACGTCATGGGGCACGAGCCGCCCACGGTGGCCATCGGCCTGCTGCGCCACGCCGCCGGGCGGCTCAAGGACACGGCCGCCAACATCGTCGAGACCGGCCAGTTCGTCGTCAACCTGGTGCCCGAGAGCCTGGCCGGGGCCATGAACGAGACCTGCGCCGACTACCCCGCCGGGGTCGACGAGCTCGAGCGCGCCGGCCTGGCGGGCCTGCCCGCCCGGCATGTGGCGCCGCCGCTGATCGGCGCGAGCCCGGTGTCGCTGGAGTGCGAGAGCCAGGCGTCGGTCGTCACCGGCCCCCGCCAGCTGGTGGTGATCGGCCGCGTCCTGGCCGTGCACGTCCGCGACGAATACGTGCTCGACGCCGAGCAGGGTTTCGTCGACACGCCGGCGCTGGGGCTGATCAGCCGCATGCACGGCGGCGGCTGGTACGCGCGCAGCTCGGACCTGTTCCAGATGACGCGGCCGGCGCTGCAGGCGCAAACCGCCTAGCGGCGCCGGGCATGGGCCGGGCGGATCGGCCGGGCGATCAGTCGAACAGATCCGGGTCCGAGCGGCAGATGGCGTCGTAGATGGGCTGGAAGTGCAGCCAGGCCATGAAGGGCGTGGCCAGGTGCTTGCGCGAATGCTCGGCGGCGTCGGGGCTGACGATCTTCAGCGGGTGGCCGGTGGCCTCGGCCTTGAGCTGGATCTCGCAGGCGCGCTCCAGCGCGATGAACCACCAGGCGGCCTCGTCCACGCTTTCCCGGCCGGCGGAGAACAGGCCGTGGTTCTGGTGGATGGCGGCCTTGTTCTGGCCGAGCGCCTCGGCCACGCGGCGGCCCGCGTCGCGCTCGACCACCACGGCGCCGGCCTCTTCGGTGATGACGGCGTGGTCGTTGTAGAAGCCGCAGGCGGTCTGGGTGATCGGGTCCAGCGGCCGGCCCAGCGCCGCCCAGGCCATGCCGTGGGTCGTGTGCGCGTGACAGGACGCCACGATGTGGGGATTGGCCTCGTGGATGGCCGCGTGCAGCACGAAGCCGGCTCGGTTGACCGCCCAGGAGCCTTCCAGCACCTTGCCGTCGCGGTCGACCAGCAGCAGGTTGGACACCCGCACGCGGCCGAAGTCCATGGCGAAGGGGTTGGTCCAGTACAGGTTGGGGTGCTCCGGGTCGCGCACCGTGACGTGGCCGGCGAAGCCGTATTCGTAGCGGTATTTGGCGAACACGCGGCAGACGGCGGCCAGTCGCTGCTTGCGGTGCAGGCGCTCGTCGGCCGGGTTGTCGAACACCGGCGGCTGCGGGAAGTACAGGCCTTCCTGGTCGGGCTGGTAGATGGACTGCCTGGCGGTTTGGGGGGCCTGTCGTGCGGTTTGCGGTGCGGCTTGCTGGGGGGCGGTTGCGGCCATGGCGCGGTCTCCTTCCGGGCGAAGGGCCGCAGTGTAGGGCGCGCGCCGGCCGCCGGGCCAATCACGATTCCGCCCGGGCGCATCAGATTTTCTTATGCCTGTTGCGCCTGGCCGTCCTCCAGGCTGGCGCGCAGGTGCGCGACGAAGCTTTCCTGCCAGGCGGGCGCGGGCGCGGACTTGTGCGTGATCAGCAGCGTGTCCAGCTCGATGGCCGGCACGAGCGGGCGCGCCACCAGCCCCGGCAGCGGCAGGGAATCCAGCAGCCGCGTCTCGACCAGGGCGATGCCCACGCCATGGTAGGCCAGCGCCATGCCGGTGATGGACAGGCCGACCTGCAGGCGGATGTCCAGCGCGGCGCCCGCCTGGCTGAGCGCGCGGTCGATGTAGGGGCGCAGCACCGCCTGCGGCAGGTAGGTGATGACGGGGTAGTCCTGCAGGGCGGCGACGTCGATCTCGCCGCGCGCCGCCAGCGGGTGGTCCCGGCGCAGCACGCAGCCGATGCGCGCGACGGTAAGCAGCTCGGTGCGCACCGCGGCGTCGATCACCGGCTCGTAGGCGATGCCGAGGCTGGCCTCGCGCTTGGCGACGCGGTCCACCACCAGGGGCGAGGCGAGCGATTGCAGCGCGATGTGCATGCCGGGGTGCAGCGCGGAGAAGCCCGCCACGGCGCGCGCCAGGTAGCCGTTGGCGATGGGCGAGGACGCGGCGATGGACAGGCTGCCCAGCCGCCCGCCGGCCAGGTCCAGCGCCAGGCGCTCGACCGCTTCCAGGCGGCCGAAGATGGCCTCGACGTCGGGCAGCAGGGCCAGCGCCTCCGGCCGTGGCGTCAGCCGGCCGGCGTGGCGGTCGAACAGCCGCATGCCGATCCGGGCCTCCAGGTGCTTGAGCGTGGCGCTGACTGCCGGCTGCGTCACGTTCAGCGCGCGCGCCGCGCCGGTCACCGAGCCGGCCTTCAGGATGGCGTGGAAGACTTCGACGTGCTTGAGATTGAGCATGGCGCCGCCCCGTTCCCGCGCGCCGGCTAGAAGGCCGAGCGGGCCGCCGCGAAGGCCAGCGGCATCAGGATGGACGCCAGGATGACCTGCAGCCCCAGCGCCAGCCCCGCGTAGGCGCCCGCGTCCGCGTCGACCTGGATGGCGCGCGC
>Ga0164243_10008567_pt1 | contig 15054 bp, 18 predicted proteins | sample OricompcompostOP_FD_108781 | JGI IMG/M metagenome (GOLD analysis project Ga0164243, IMG submission 108781) | Organic Plus compost microbial communities from Emeryville, California, USA - Original compost - Organic plus compost (OP) | ecosystem: Engineered > Solid waste > Mixed feedstock >... | reverse complement strand
GGGCTTCTCCTTGGCGGTGTCGGGGATGACCAGGCCACTCGCGGTGGTCTGCTCGGCCTCGACCTGCTTGATGACGATGCGGTCCTCGAGCGGCTTGATGGAAACCGACACGGTCTACCTCTTTCTTGACGGTTCAAAGACTCGTTAGCACCCTCAGCCCGAGAGTGCTAATGACAGTCTAGGCACATGGCTGGCACTCCCGCAATGCGAGTGCCAGTTCACCGCCATGTCGAGAGCCTCCTAGGCTGATCTCGTGGAGATGGCCGAACTGACCGCGCTGCTCACCTCCGAGGGCCTGCGCCTGCTGGACGCCCTCGGCCCGGTCGAGAGCACGGGCGAGGCCGCCGCGGCCGTCTCCCGGCTCCGCGCCGCCGGGCACGGGCCCGACCTCGTCGCCGCGGTGGTCGGGCAGGCCCATCTGCGCGCCAAGGCCCGCGCCAAGTTCGGCGACTTCGCCGGGCGGATGCTGTTCACCCGGGCCGGCCTCGAACAGGCGACGCGCCTCGGCGTGGCCGCCCGGCACGCCGGACGGATGCGGGCCGCCGGGATCGGGCACGTCGCCGACCTCGGCTGCGGGATCGGCGGAGACGCCCTGGCCTTCGCCGGCTCCGGCCTCGGTGTCACGGCCGTGGACGCGGACGAGGTCACCGCCGCGCTCGCCGCGTACAACCTCGCGCCGTTCGGCACCGACGTCGTCGTGCGCCACGGGCTCGCGCAGGAGGCGGACCTCTCCGCCGCCGACGCGGTGTGGCTGGACCCCGCCCGGCGCACCGCGGGGCACCGGGAGACCCGCCGGGTCTCGGCCGCCGACTACTCCCCTCCGCTGGACTGGGCCTTCGCCCTCGCGGCGCGCATGCCCGCCGGGATCAAGCTCGGCCCCGGACACGACCGGGACGCCCTCCCCTCCGACGCGGAGGCCCAGTGGGTGAGTGCGGACGGCAGCGTGGTCGAGCTCGTCCTGTGGTCCGGCGCCCTCGCCCGCCCCGGCGTGCATCGCGCGGCCATGGTCGTGCGCGGCGAGGAGACGCACGAGCTCGTCGCGGCGGCGGACAGTCCCGACGCCGAGGTCCGCCCCCTCGCCGCCTACGTCCACGAGCCCGACGGCGCCGTGATCCGCGCCCGCCTCATCGGCGACCTCGCGCGGACCATGGACGCGGGGATGCTCGACCAGAGGATCGCCTACCTCACCTCGGACGCCCCGGCGGAGAGTCCGTTCGCCGCGTCCTTCCGGGTGCGCGAGGTGCTCCCCCTGCACCCGAAGGCGATCAACGCCGCCCTCCGGGCCGCCGACGTCGGGAGGCTGGAGATCAAGAAGCGCGGCGTCGACGTCGACCCCGCCGCCTTCCGCCGGAAGCTCACGCTCAAGGGAGCCGCGGCGGCGACGCTGATCCTCGTCCGGGTCGGCGACAGACGGCAGGCGATCCTCGCCGACCGCGTCTGAGCCGCCGCCCGGTCGCGTCCGGACGATCACCCTCGCGTCCCCGAACGGCGGACAGGCCAGGCTCCTAGGACTCCTGGTCCCCCGCCTCGGACGACGATCCGCCGGGACGGGACTCGAGCTCGCGCCGCAGCCGCCGGTTCTCGTCCTGAAGGTCCAGCAGGAGCCCGATGCCCGCGAGGTTGACCCCCTCGTCGCGGAGCTCGACGACCCGGCGGAGGCGTTCGATGTCGTCGTCGCTGTACCGGCGGGTTCCGCCCGCGCTGCGCGAGGGGGCCAGCAGGCCCTTGTCCTCGAAGAGACGCAGGGTGGGGATCGGCATGCCCACCAGCTGCGCGGCGATCGCGATGCCGTAGACCGGCGTCCCCGAGTCTCGTTCGGTCGCGGGGTCTCGTTCAGGCACGGCAGATCCTCTCATACGACTCTTGCATCTAATCTCTGCGTGATGTATTAGTAAATCTATATTACAGGATGCAGATCATGCACCCGGTCCACCGCCCGGCACGCCGGGCCGCACGAAAGGAGAGACACCATGGCATTGAACTTCGACCCGATCAGTCAGCTCGACCGCTTCGCTGCAAGCGTGTTGGACTCCGGTCGCGCGCCCCGTTTCATGCCCGTCGACCTGTCCCGCGACAACGATCGCTACCTCCTGCACGCCGACCTTCCGGGAGTCGACCCCGGGTCGATCGACATCGATGTGGACGGCCAGCTCCTCACCATCCGTGCCCAGCGCACGGCCGACACCGGAGAGGGCGTCCGCTGGCTGACCCGGGAGCGCAGTGCGGGCTCGTTCCTGCGTCAGTTCACGCTCGGGGACGGCGTCGACGTGGACAGGATCACGGCCTCGTACGACAGCGGCGTGCTGTCGGTGGTCATCCCGGTGAGCGAGCGTGCGAAGCCGCGCAAGATCACCGTGGACGCGAAGGCCGAGCCCAGCCAGATCACCGCTGCCTGATCGCACCGGGGCGCCCCCTCGTGGCCGGGGCGGGCGCCCCGGCAGGCACTCGTCACGGAAGGAGAGACCCATGATCCCGTCGATACTGCTCAGTCGTTTCCTCTCCGCCATGGAGTACCCCGCGGAGAAGAACGACCTCATCCGCGAGGCCGGCCGCGAAGGCCTGGACGCCACAGACATCGCGCTGCTGGAGAGCCTGGAGGACCGCTCCTACGACTCCCCCTGGCAGATCCGCGTCGCCCTTGCCCGCCCGGAGCGCCTCCGGAGCCGCGCAGGGCAGCTGTCCGCGGCGTGACGCGCCTCCGCGGGCGCAGAGCGGCAGAGGGCCGCCGTGCTCAGGCGCCGAAGAGGCCGGCGTCGTACGCGGCCCACATCAGCCAGCCGACGCTGTAGACGCACGAGACGAGGGCGAGCACGAGCGCCCAGACCGACATGCCACGGCTCTCGCCGGGCCGGCGCAGCGAGAGGATCGCGGCGATCACCGCGAGGATCCCGAGCGGGATCCCCCAACCGACGAAGAACGAGGCGACGAGAGCGACCACCGCGGCCAGGAGCGCCCAGGGCGCCAGCCGCGCCTCGCGGCGACGGGGCCGGAGCTCGCTGCCGTCCGAGGGCGTCCACGCGACGTCCCGGACGACCGGCCCCTCGGCGGTGTGGTCGGCGCCGCTCTCGGCGGTCACCGCCGTCGGAGCCGTGGGCAGCCGGGCGAAGCGCCCCGGCTCCGGCGCCTCTCCGCCCGTCATCTCCCCGCCCCCGCGGGCGCAGGCTCCTCGCCCACCTGGATCTCGGTGACCGGGAGGGTCGAGTCCGCACCGAAGCCGAGCGTCGACGGCCGCCGGCCGGAGGCGATGAGCTCGGCGGCGAGCGCGGCGATCATCGCGCCGTTGTCGGTGCACAGGCTCAGCGGGGGGATCCGCACGGTCACCCCGGCGGCCTCCGCCCTGGCGAGCGCCTGCTCGCGCAGACGCCGGTTGGCGATCACCCCTCCGCCGAGGAGCAGCCGAGGCACGCCCCGGTCGGCGCAGGCGGCGAGCGCCTTGGTCACGAGCACGTCCACGACCGCCTCGCGGAAGCTGGCCGCGACGTCGGCGACCGGCACGGGATCCCCGGCGGCCTCGGCGCGCTCGATCCACCGGGCGACCGCGGTCTTGAGCCCGGAGAAGGAGAAGTCGTAGCGGTGGGCGGCGAGATCCGAGGCGCGCGACAGGCCCCGCGGGAACGCGATCGCGTGCGGGTCGCCGTCGGCGGACGCCCGGTCGATCTGCGGTCCGCCGGGGTAGGGCAGGCCGAGGATCCGGGCGACCTTGTCGAAGGCCTCCCCCGCCGCGTCGTCCATGGTCTCGCCGAGGAGCTCGACGTCGGTCGTGAGGTCGCGCACGTGCAGCAACGAAGTGTGGCCGCCGCTCACGAGGAGCGCGATCGTGGGGTATTCCAGGGGCGGGGCGTCGGGGTCGAGGATGTCGGCGGCGATGTGGCCGACGAGGTGGTTGACCGCGTAGAGCGGCTTGCCGAGAGCGACCGCGAGGCCCTTGGCCGCGCCGATCCCCACCATGAGCGCTCCGGCGAGTCCCGGACCGCTGGTGACGGCGACCGCGTCGATGTCGGTCAGCCGCACCTGTGCCTCGTCGAGCGCCGCGCGGAGGGACGGCTCCAGCGCCTCCAGATGGGCGCGGGCGGCGACCTCGGGCACGACCCCGCCGTACCGGGCGTGCTCGTCCATGCTGGAGGCGATCGTGTTCGACAGCAGCGTGCGCCCGCGGACGATCCCGATCCCGGTCTCGTCGCAGCTCGTCTCGATCCCGAGGACCAGCGGTTCTGTCATGCCGAGACCCCCTCCTCCGTCCGGCGCGCCGAGCCCAGCGGCGCCTTCATCACGATCGCGTCCATGCCGTCCGGACGGTAGTAGCGGGGCCGGCGGCCGATCTCTTCGAAGCCCTCCGACGCGTACAGCGCGATCGCGGCCGCGTTGTCGGCGCGGACGTCGAGGAAGACCTCGCGCGCCCCGCGCTCCGCGGCCGTCGCGAGCAGGGCGCGCAGCATGCGCCGCCCGCGGCCCTGACCCCGATGCGCGTCGTCGACGGCGAGGGTCTGGATGTCGGCGTCGCGCGACCCGCGGACGGCGCGGAGGCCCGCATATCCGACCAGCGCTCCGTCCTCCTCGTCGACGACATAGTGCCCGTGCGCGCCGGCGAGCTCTGCCGCCATCGACTGCTCGCTCCACGCGTCGCCCGGGAACGCCGCGTGCTCGAGGGCCATGATGCCGTCCAGGTCGGCGGGGGTGGCAGGGCGGATCATGCGCCCACCCGCTTCGGCGCGACGGCGGGCCGCGCGTCCGGGGCCCGCAGATACAGCGGCTCGGGGCCGGCGAGCACCCGGCCGGCGGCGATCGCCCTGCGGCCCACACGCGCGAGGGCCGCAGCGGAGAGGACCTCCGTCTCATGGCGGGGGATGCCGCTCAGCCGCGACTCGACCTCGGCGCGGGGCACGAGCACGGTCTCGACCACGGGATGCGGGATGCCGTCGAGGTCCAGTCCCTCGTAGACGGTGACCGCCGCCTCGCGCCGCCGGGCGTCGGTGACGATCGCGAACGCCCCCGCGGGCGCCTCGTCCTCGATGACCGCCAGGGCTGCGCCGGCGTGGCTCGGCACCCCGACCACGGGCACGCCACGCCCCAGGGCGAACGCGCGTGCCGCGGCGATCCCGATCCGGAGGCCGGTGAAGGGACCGGGTCCCATGCCGGCGACCACATGGGTGACGGGCTGCTCCTCGGCCGCGAGCGCCTCGCGGAGGAGGTCGCCGATCGCCTCGGCATGGCCGAGCGCGCCCGGCCGGACGACATCGGCGAGCGCAGCGCCGTCCGCGCCGAGAAGGGCGACGGCCGTTCCCAGGGATGTGTCGACGGCGAGAATCACCTCTCCAGGGTAGCCGCCGACCGGCTGAGCGCCCGCCCGGGAAGCCAGGGCGGGCGGGGCACCCGCGACCACGCCCCGGCTCGTGCGTGGCTAGCGCGTGGCCGAGGTCAGACGACGGATCGTCACGATCCGCGGGGCGTCCGCGTCCAGCTCCTCGTCGGGGACGGCAGTGCCGTCGGCACCGGCACTGTCCGCGCCGGCACTGCCCGCGCCGGCGCCGACCGGACGTTCGACCTCGATGTCCCACCAGACGTCCGCGAGGTCCTCGGCAAGACCTCGTCCCCACTCGACAACCACGACCGAGCGCTCGGCGTCCACGTCGAGGTCGTCGAGCTCCGCCGCCGACCCCAGCCGGTAGGCGTCCATGTGGACGAGCGGCGGACCGTCCCCGAGCGAGGGGTGGGTGCGGGCGAGCACGAAGGTCGGGCTCTGCACCGGTCCGCGCACCCCGAGGCCGTCCGCGAGACCGCGGGTGAGAGTGGTCTTCCCCGCGCCGAGCGGCCCGGTGAGCACCAGCACGTCCCCCGCGACCAGGCGCCGGCCGATCTCGCGGCCGAGCTCCTCCATGGCCGCGGCGGTCGCGACCTCACGCGCGCCGAGGAGCTCCTCCGGCACGCTCATGACACGGCCCGCCGCGGGACACGCGGACCGATCCGGGTCACGATCTCGTAGTTGATCGTGCCCGCGGCGTCCGCCCACTCCGTCGCCGACGGGTGTCCGAGCGTCGGGTCGCCGAACAGCACCGCCTCGTCGCCGACGGAGACGGCGTGATCGCCCACGTCGACGACGAACTGGTCCATCGCGATCCGGCCGGCCACGGCGAACCGCCGGCCCCCGATCATGACCGGTCCCCGCCCCGACGCCTGTCGCGGGACGCCGTCCGCGTAGCCGAGGGGCACGAGGGCGAGCGTCGTCTCGCGCTCGGTGCGGTACGCGTAGTCGTAGGACACGCCGGTCCCGGCCGGGACGCGGCGGACGGCGGCGACCGCGGCGCGCAGCGTCATCGCCGGCCGCAGCCCGAGGTCGGCCGAGCTGCGGTCCGCGAACGGCGAGAGCCCGTATACGCCGATGCCGATGCGGACGGCGTCGAGACGCGTCTCCGGCAGGTCGATCGCGGCCGCGGTCGCCGCGAGGTGCCGGACCTCCGGACGCACCCCGGCCGCCTCGGCCTCGGCGCTCGCGCGCTCGAACAGGGCGAGGGCCGCGCGATCGTCCGCAGGCGAGGCGTTGGAGAGGTGGCTGAACAGCCCGATGATCCTGACCCGGCCGATCCGTTCCAGGCGTGCGGCCTCGGCGAAGACGCGTCCCCAGTCCGTCGCGGGCAGGCCGTTGCGCGACAGGCCGGTGTCGACCTTGAGGTGCACGCCGAGCGGGCTGTCCACTCCCGCGGCCGCGGCGGCCGCCTCCAGCTGGTCGAAGGACGAGATCGCGACCTCGATCCCCGCCTCGGCCGCGTCGTCGAAGCGGCGGCTCGGTGCGTGCAGCCATGCCATCACGGGACCGTTCACCCCGGCGCGTCGCAGCTCCACGCCTTCCTCGACCGTCGCGACGCCGATGCGAGCCGCGCCGCCCGCTCGTGCGGCGACGGCCACCGCCGCGGCGCCGTGACCGTATCCGCCGGCCTTGACGACCGCGATGACCTCGGCGCCGGTCAGGCGACGGAAGTGGCGGACGTTGTCGCTGATGGCGTCGAGGTCGATCGTCGCCTCGCGGAAGGGTGCGGTCATGGGACCTCCTCGGGGGTGGGGGCGTCGAGGGCGGGGGCACCGGGAGCGGATGCGCCGGCGCCGGCCGCACCGGGGGTGACGGCGGGGCGGGCGTCCGGCAGGCTCTCCGCGATCACGAACGCGGTGGCGAGCCCGGCGTCGTGGCTCAGGGTGAGATGCACCCTGTCGATGCCACGGTCCCGCACGACGGCGGCGGTCGACCCGGACAGGACGAAGTGCGGACGCCCCGAGGGCTCCGAGGCGATCTCGATCTCTGTCCAGTGCACGCCGTCGGAACCGCCGAGCGCCTTGATCAACGCCTCCTTGGCCGCGTAGCGGGCGGCGAGAGAGGGGATCCGCATCCCGCGCTCCGACGGCGCGAACAGACGCTCCAGGAGCCGGGGCGTGCGCGTGACCGTCCGCTCGAACCGCGGGACGTCCACGAGGTCGATACCGGTGCCGATGATCACCGGTTCAGCCTACCGGCGGCCCGCCCGGCCGTCCCGGACCCCGTCCGCCCGGCCCCGTCTGCCCCGCTCGCGCCGGCTCACTCCACGGTGACGGACTTCGCGAGGTTCCGGGGCTGATCGACGTCCAGTCCCTTCGCGGTCGCGAGCGCCATGGCGAAGATCTGCAGCGGCACGACCGCGAGGATCGGCTCGAAGAGGGCGGCGGCGAGCGGGATCCGGATCACCTCGTCGGCGAACGGGAGCACCGCCGCATCCCCCTCCTCGGCGATCACGATGACCCTGGCGCCCCTGGCACGGATCTCCTGGATGTTGGAGACCACCTTGGCGTGCAGCAGCGCCGAATGCCGCGGCGAGGGGACGATCACGAACACCGGCTGACCGGGCTCGATGAGCGCGATGGGGCCGTGCTTCAGCTCGCCCGCGGCGAAGCCCTCGGCATGGATGTACGAGATCTCCTTGAGCTTGAGCGCGCCCTCGAGCGCGATGGGGAAGCCGACGTGGCGTCCGAGGAACAGCACCGAGCGGGAGTCGGCCATCCAGGCGCCCAGCTGCGACACATGCGCGTCCTCGCGCTCCAGCACGGCGGCGATCTTCTCCGGCAGCGCCTCGAGCTCGGCGATCTCGGCCGAGGCGTCCGCGAGGGTCCCGCGCACGCGGCCCATGTGCAGGCCGAGAAGGAGGAGCGCCGTGATCTGCGCGACGAAGGCCTTGGTGGACGCGACAGCGACCTCGGGGCCCGCGTGGGTGTAGACGACCGCGTCCGACTCGCGCGGGATCGTGGCGCCCTGGGTGTTGCAGATGGAGAGGGTCTTCGCCCCGCGCTCCTGCGCGTACTTGACCGCCATGAGGGTGTCCATCGTCTCGCCGGACTGGCTGATGGAGACGACCAGCGTGCTCTCTCCGATCACGGGCTCGCGGTAGCGGAACTCGTGGGCGAGCTCGACGTCGGCCGGGATCCTGGTCCACTGCTCGAGGGCGTACTTGCCCACCATCCCGGCATAGGACGCCGTCCCGCAGGCGACGACGATGATGCGATCGACGCCGCGGAAGAGGTCGTCCAGCCCGTCCAGCTCCGGGATCGCGACGGCGCCGTCCCGCACCCGGCCGCGGATCGTGTTCGCGACGGCCTCCGGCTCCTCCGCGACCTCCTTGGCCATGAAGCTCGGCCACCCGCCCTTCTCCGCGGCGGCGGCGTCCCAGGAGACCTCGAACGGCTCCGGCGTCACCGGCGCGCCGGCGAAGTCCGTCACCGCCACGGTCGTGGGCGTGATCGCCACGATCTGGTCCTGACCGATCGCGAGCGCGCGGCGGGTGTGCCCGACGAAGGCCGCCACGTCGGAGCCGAGGAAGTTCTCTCCCTCGCCCAGGCCGATGACCAGCGGCGAGTTGCGGCGGGCGCCGACGACGAGGCCCGGCTGATCGCGATGCATGGCGAGGAGGGTGAACGCGCCCTCGAGGCGGTTCACGACGGTGCGGAAGGCCTCCTGCAGGTCTCGCGTGCGACGGTACTCGCGGCCGAGGAGGGCGGCGGCGACCTCGGTGTCGGTCTCGCTGCGGAAGACGACGCCCTCCGCCTCGAGCTCGGCGCGCAGCGCGGCGAAGTTCTCGATGATGCCGTTGTGGATCACGGCGAGGCGGTCCTCGTCGGCGAGATGGGGGTGGGCGTTCGCGTCGGTCGGACCGCCGTGCGTCGCCCACCGGGTGTGGCCGATGCCGGTCGTCCCCTCGGCGAGCGGACGCGCGGCCAGCTCCTCGCGGAGGACGCTGAGCTTGCCCGCCTTCTTGCGCATCCCCAGGGCGCCGTCGCGGTCGATCACGGCGATGCCCGCGGAGTCGTAGCCGCGGTATTCGAGGCGGGCGAGTCCGGCGATCAGGACGTCCTCGCTCGAGCGGGGACCCACGTATCCGACGATTCCACACATGCCGCCAAGGCTACGGCCGTCATTTTGCGAAGGCTCCGAACGAACCGTGCCGCGCCCGCGGAGACACCGCGACGGGACGAGAAACGCTCAGAGCTTGCGCAGCTGGACGCTCTCGACGGAGTGGTCCGCCCCCTTGTTCAGCACCAGCGTCGCACGGTGCCGGGTGGGCATCACGTTCTCCACCAGATTGGGCATGTTGATCTCGTTCCAGTACCCGAGCGCCGTCGAGACCGCCTCCTCGTCGGTGAGGTGGGCGAACACGTTGAAGTACGAGTTCGGGTTGGTGAACGCGCCCTGCCGCAGCGCGAGGAAGCGGTCCACGTACCACTGCGCGATGTGCTCGGGCGCCGCGTCGACGTAGATCGAGAAGTCGAAGAGATCGCTCACGGCGACGTCGTTCGGCGCCGGCGGCGGCTGCAGCACGTTCAGTCCCTCGACGATCACGACGTCGGGGCGGCGGACCACGACATGCGCGTCCGGCACGATGTCGTAGCGCATGTGCGAGTAGAAGGGGGCGCGCACCTCCTCGGCGCCGCTCTTGACCCTGGTGAGGAACTCCAGGAGCGCCCGCCGGTCGTAGGACTCAGGGAACCCCTTGCGCTCCATGAGGCCCCGGCGCTCGAGCTCGGCGTTCGGGTACAGGAAGCCGTCCGTCGTCACCAGCTCCACCCGGGGCGTGCCCGGCCAGCGGCTCATCAGCTCGCGAAGGAGACGGGCGATGGTGGACTTGCCCACCGCGACCGAGCCGGCGACCCCCACCACGAACGGGGTCGTGGCGTCCTCCTCCTGCAGGAACTCGCTCGTCGCGGCCCCCAGGCGCTGGGTCGAGGTCGCGTAGAGGCTGAGCAGGCGGCTGAGGGGGAGGTAGACCTCCCGCACCTCCGTGAGGTCCAGCCGGTCGCCGATGCCCCGGAGCTCGACGACCTCGGTCTCGGAGAGCGGCTGATCGAGGTCGGCGGCCAGACGCGCCCAGTCCGCGCGGTCGATGCGGCGGTACGGCGACAGCGGCGCGGTGGGGTCGGAGCTCACGCCGTCCATCGTATCCGCGGGCCGGCGAGGCGGTGCGGCGCGAGTATCCTCGTGACGTGCGTCTCGGAGTGCTCGACATCGGTTCCAACACCGTGCATCTGCTCGCCGCGGACGTCCATCCCGGGGGCCGACCCCTCGCGACCACGAGCGACCGCACGATCGTGCGGCTGATGCGCTACCTCACCCCCTCGGGCGCGATCGCCGAGGAAGGCGTCGTCGCCCTGGAGAACGCCGTCGCCCAGGCCAGGCGCGTCGCGGACGCCGAACGCGTGGACGCGCTGCTCGCGACCGCGACCAGCGCCGTGCGCGAGGCCGCGAACGGCGCCGAGGTCATCGCGCGGATCGAGACGGTGCTGGGACAGGGGCTCCAGGTGCTCGACGGCGAGACCGAGGCGCAGCTGACCTTCCTCGCCGTGCGTCGCTGGTTCGGCTGGGCGGCCGGGCGGATCGCGCTCTTCGACATCGGCGGCGGCTCGCTCGAGCTCGCGACCGGCGCGGAGGAGCTGCCGGACCTCGCCGCGTCGGTCCCGCTCGGCGCCGGCCGGATGACGGTGCAGTTCCTCCCCGACGACCCGCCGGGCGAGGACGCGGTCGAGCGTCTGCGCGCCCACGCCGCCGCGACCATCGCGCCGGTCGCCGCCGCCTTCTCCGCGCAGCCGGCGCCCGATCACGCCGTCGGCTCCTCGAAGGCGATCCGCTCCCTCGCCCGGCTCGTGGGCTATCCGGCCCGGGGATGGGCAGGCACCGAGCGCATGCTGCTTCCCCGCGACGCGCTCGGGGCGTGGATCCCCCGTCTCGCCCGCATCCCCGCCTCCGCGCGTCAGGAGCTCCCCGGCATCACGCCCGACCGGACCTTCCAGATCGTCGCCGCCGCGGTCTCGCTGCACACGGCCATGACCGCGCTGGAGGTCGAGGAGCTCGAGGTCTCGCCCTGGGCGCTGCGCGAGGGCGTCCTCCTCCGCTACATCGAGGAGACGCACGGAGGCGGCCGTCGCATCGAGGCCGGCCGCGGCAGTGAGGCCGAGCACAGCGCGAAGTCCTAAGGTGAGGGACATGAGCGACAGGAGCAGACGTCCGCTGACGCGCCGGGAATGGCGCCAGGTGCACAGAGGAACGGACGACGTCCCGGCCAGGAGCGTCGCCGAGAAGGCCGCGCCGCCGGCGACCGTCTCCGCCGACGCCGTGTCGGAGCCCGCGGCCGAGCGCAGCCCCGTGCCGTCGCCCTCCGCCGACGCGGGCGGGGACTTCTCGCTCGCGACCATGTTCGCCCCGTCCGCCGAGACGGAGCAGTCCGCCTCGATCCCGACGATCCTCACGGTCTGCACCGGCAACATCTGCCGCTCCCCCCTCGCCGCCACGCTCCTGGCCACCCGGCTGCGCGACCTGACCGTCCGGGTGGTGAGCGCGGGCACGCAGGCGCTCGTCGGTCACGGCATGCCGGAGCCCGCCCGGCGGATCGCGCTCACGCACGGCGCCGACCCCGACCTCGTCGCCGACCACGAGGCGCGCCTGCTCACCGAGCCGCGTCTGCTCGAGGCCGACCTGGCGCTCGCGATGACCGCCGAGCACCGCACCTTCGCGCTGCACCTCGCCCCCAGCGGCCTGCGCCGCACCTTCGCCGTCCGCGAGTTCGCCCGGCTCGCCGCGACGCTCGGGGACGAGGATCTGCGCGAGATCGTCGCGGGAGCCGGATCCGCCCCTCGCGCCCGCCTCGAGGCCGTCGTGACCGCGGTCGCCGATCGCCGGGGGACCTCGCCGGCGGCGGAGGGCGACGAGGACGTGATCGACCCGTACCGTCGCTCCTTCGAGGTCTACGAGGAGTCCGCGGCCCAGCTCCTCCCCGCGCTCGACCAGGTGGAGCGCGTCGTGAGGGGCGCGCTGGGCTGAACGGCCTCGTGCGGCACAGGACGAGAACGCCCGGCCCGTGCGGGACGTGCCGGTGAACGGGGCGTCCCGGGCCCAGCACCGGACGCCGTGAGGCTCAGCGGCCCGCGAGCCCCCGGAGGTAGTGCCACAGCGCGACGGCTCCGCGGTGCCAGCGCAGCCTCCGGTGCGCCCATGCCTCCCTCCGCGTCGGCAGCACGTCCGGATCGTTCCGCGGGATGTCCTTCCGGGAGATCCAGAGCGCGCGCATCAGGATCCCCGGCTTGCGGAACCACCGGGCCTCGCGGAGCGCGACGAGCCAGGACACGGCCGAGCCGTCCTCGACCGTCGTGCGGTTGATCTGCCACAGGCGCTGCTGAGACGGGGTCACGTCGACCACCGGCTTCACGCCGATGCGCTCGAGCACCTCGCCGAGCACCCATTGGGCGCCCCCGGCCCTGGCGATGTCCACGAAGTCCGCACGCTCCTCGTCGGAGAACTCCTCCTCGACGACGTGGGCGATCCGCTCCAGCTCCACCGAGTGCCGGATGGAGCGGGTGTACCGCAGGGAGTGCAGGGCTCCGATCACCGCCGCCCCCGCGCGCGAGGGAACCAGCACCGGCGAGTGCGCCACCTCGATCGAGGTGTGGGTCTGCCACAGCCGGTCGAAGGTCACGGCCTTGTCGGCGAAGAACCCCGGGAAGTACACGTGGACGTCGATGTCGTTCGGCCATCCGTCGTGGATCAGCGTCACCGAGTGCTGCTCCATGAGCGAAGGCACGTCGCGCTCGACACGGGGATGCCAGCCGCCTTCCTGCAGCAGGGCGCAGAACTCTTCGAACCGGTCCGGGTCGACCAGCACGTCCGCATCGGCGGCGATACGCGGCTCACGCAGCCCGTAACGGTCCGAGACCAGCCCCTTGATCGACAGTGCTCGGATACCGCTGCGCCGCGACGTCGCGGCGACGTAGGCGTGCGTCAGCTCGTTCGCCTCGTTCAGCGAGAAGTTCGATGCGCTCTGGTTCACCGATCCCTCCCCTCCCACGGCACCATGACCTGACCCTACACGCCCGCGCACGACGGACTGCGCCGTTCCGCGCTCCCCCATCCGCGCCGCTAGTCCTCGATGAGCGCTCGTTCACGCAGAACGGTGACGAGCGCCTCGACATCGCCGCGGATCACGTCGGCCGGCGCCTCGAAGGTCTGAGCAAGGCCCGCCACGAGCGCCTCCAGGTCGGGAGGCCCCTCGAGCGCGATCTCTTCCCACACGAAGGCGGCGGTCCCCTCCAGCACCACAGGCGGGGCGTCCGGCTGGGCGAGATTGAGCGCGACGACACGCTGCGTCCCCTGCGTCCATGCCACGTCGTCGCCGATCCGCACCTGTTCCCCTCTCGGCCTGCTCCATTGGTAGCCTAGCGAGTGTCCGGGTACCCCCGCCCCGGATCGGCCGACGCCCCACGCGTTTCGCCGCGGCCCCGCCACCCCGCCTCGATGCCATGTCCGCTTCCGCGATCACACGGCTGCTTGCCCGTCACCTGGGCTCCGACGCCCACGGATCCGGCCTGCTCGCCGCCCGTTCCTTCCGCTCGATCGACGTCACGCTGCACCGTACCCGCCCCGCCACGGCGTGGGACTGGGGCGGCCGCGCCGAGCAGCCGACGCACTCCGCCGTGCTCCTCACCGGCGACGGCAACGGCGTCCCGTACGACGGCGGGCACGACGACCCCGACCGCCTCGGCCTCTTCCTCCCGCCCGGAGACGCGACGACGATCCCCTGGACCCGCTCCGTCGAGGTGCTCGCGATCTGGACGCCGATCGAGTCCATCGCCGAGTTCACCGAGGGCGTCATCCCCGAGCGCACCGCCCTTGTCTCCTCGCCCTTGACCACCGGACTGCGCGCCTTCGCCTACACGCTGGTCCGTCAGCCGGACGAAGGCTCATCCGTCGCGCGGTACGCGGTCGAGCGCCTTCTCGCCGAGATGATCTTCGGGGCGCTCCTGGAGCAGGACTCCATCGAGTCCACTCGGACCACCGCCTCCTCGCTGCTGGAGCGCGCCCGCTCTGCGATGCTCATCCGCCGGGAGGACCCGGCCTTCGGCCCCGCCCAGCTGGCCGCCGAGCTGCACATCTCGGCCCGGCAGCTGCAGCGGGCCTTTGCGCGCATCGAGACGACGCCGGGCGACGCGCTGCGCCGGATGCGGGTCGAGCTGGCAGAGTCCCTCCTGCGCAACCCGGTCTACGCGCGGCTGAGCATCGAGGACATCGCCCGCTACTCCGGCTTCTCCTCCGGGCTCCAGCTGCGCCGGGCGCTGCGCGCCGAGGGTCTTCCCGGCCCGTCCGCGCACCGTCGCTCGGCGCTCACCGGCAGTTGAGGCAGGCTCAGCGGCGCGCGAGGATCCCGGCCGTGACCAGCTCGTCGGTCGCGGCCGTCACCAGCGCCCGCGGATCGGCGCCTTCGGGCTCGCCGAACACGGAGACGACGTCGGCGACGATCCCGTCGAGATCGCGTCCGGCGTGGGCGGAGAGCCAGATCTCCGGGGCGATCCCGTCGAGGACCTGGACCTGTCCGCCCGCGAGCAGCACGAGCTTGTCGTCGATCGCGATCGCGTCGCGGGACGGGCTCGTGTCGAAGGCGCCGCTCGCGACGGCCGGCGGCACGGGCTCCCATCGCCGTTCCTGCGGCGTGGTCGCCAGGAGATCCGGGACGAGCGCCGCGACCTCCTCCGCGTCCGGGTAGCGCCGCCGCCGGCTCCCTC
>Ga0164243_10008566_pt1 | contig 15059 bp, 14 predicted proteins | sample OricompcompostOP_FD_108781 | JGI IMG/M metagenome (GOLD analysis project Ga0164243, IMG submission 108781) | Organic Plus compost microbial communities from Emeryville, California, USA - Original compost - Organic plus compost (OP) | ecosystem: Engineered > Solid waste > Mixed feedstock >... | reverse complement strand
GACGAGCGGCTGCGCAGCCACGAACGCGGCCGGTTCACCGTCGCGGAGCTGCTGACCGCGGCCACCGCGGCCGGGCACGCCGCGCTGGGCTGGGACGACGGCGGCCGCATCGCGCCCGGGGCGCGCGCCGACCTGGTCACCGTCGGCCTGAACGGTCCGCGGCTGGCCGGCTGGGACCCCGAGGCGGTGGACGCGGCCGTGCTGTTCGCCGCCACCGGCCCGGACGTGACGCACGTCGTCTCCGGCGGCCGCGCGATCGTCACCGACCGCCGCCACGTGGAGCTGGACGACGTCACCGGCGCACTCCAGCAGACGATCACCAAACTGATGACCGACTGACCGACCCCGATTATGGCGAACGATTTTCCGGCCTATAGCCCGGAAAATCGTTCGCCATAATTGGGGATTCCGGAGGGGGAGAACGGATGGGCGACGAGGTCGTGATCCAGATCGATACGGGGAACCTGACCGCTGAGGATGTGCTCGCCGTGGCCCGCGGCGGGGCCCGGGTGGCGGTCACCGACCGGGCGCGTACGGAGATGGCCACCGCCCGCAAGCGGGTGGACGAGCTGGCCGCCGCGCCGGTGCCCGCGTACGGCGTGTCCACCGGGTTCGGCGCGCTGGCCACTCGGCACATCGACCCGGAGCTGCGCACCCAGCTGCAGCGCTCGCTGGTGCGCTCGCACGCCGCGGGCATGGGCGAGCCGGTGGAGCGCGAGGTGGTACGGGCGCTGATGCTGCTGCGCTGCAAGACCCTCGCCTCGGGCCGTACCGGCGCCCGCCCCGAGGTGGCCGAGACGCTGGCCGCGCTGCTGAACGCGGGCATCACGCCGGTCGTCCGCGAGTACGGCTCGCTGGGCTGCTCCGGCGACCTGGCCCCGCTGGCGCACTGCGCGCTGGTGCTGATGGGCGAGGGCCGCGCCACCGGCCCGGACGGCACCGAGGACGACGCCGCCACCCTGCTGGCCGCCGCCGGCATCACGCCGGTCGAGCTGGCCGCCAAGGAGGGCCTGGCGCTGATCAACGGCACCGACGGCATGCTCGGCATGCTGGTCATGGCGTGCGCCGACCTGCGCCGTCTCGTACGGGTGGCCGACGTGACGGCCGCGATGAGCGTGGAGGCGCTGCTGGGCACCGACCAGGTGTTCCTGCCCGAGCTGCAGGCACTGCGCCCGCACCCGGGCATCGCCGACAGCGCCGCGAACATGCTGGCCGTGCTGGCCGGCTCCGGCATCGTCGCCTCGCACCGGCACGGCGACACCCGCGTGCAGGACGCCTACTCGCTGCGCTGCGCCCCGCAGGTAGCCGGCGCGGTCCGCGACACCATCGACCACGCGTCGCTGGTCGCCGCCCGCGAGCTGGCCGCCGCCGTGGACAACCCCGTCGTGCTGCCGGACGGCCGGGTCTCCTCCAACGGCAACTTCCACGGCGCGCCCGTCGCGTACGTGCTGGACTTCCTGGCCATCGCCGCCGCCGACTGCGGCTCCATCGCCGAGCGGCGTACCGACCGGCTGCTCGACGTGTCCCGCTCGCACGGCCTGCCCGCGTTCCTGGCCGACGACCCCGGCGTCGACTCCGGCCTGATGATCGCGCAGTACACGCAGGCCGCGCTGGTCTCGGAGGCCAAGCGCCTGGCCGCCCCGGCGAGCGTCGACTCCATCCCCAGCTCGGCGATGCAGGAGGACCACGTGTCCATGGGCTGGTCCGCGGCCCGCAAGCTGCGCACGACCGTCGGCAACCTGACCCGCATCCTCGCCGTCGAGCTGGTCGCCGCTGCCCGCGGCATCGACCTGCGCGCCCCGCTCACCCCGTCACCGGCCACCCGCGCCGTCCGCGACGCCCTCCGCGAGGTCGTCCCCGGCCCGGGCACCGACCGCTTCCTGGCCCCGGAGCTGGCCGCGGCGGAGGAGTTCGTCCGGTCCGGCGCGGTGCTGGACGCGGCCGAGTCGGTGGTGGGCCCGCTGCGCTGACGGCCTCAGCGGAAGGGGCCGACGGCGGCGAACATCGTGGACCGCAGGCCCGGTTCGGTGGCGTGCCATTCGGTGAGCGGGACCACGCCCGGGTCGACCGGGTCGATGTCGCGCAGCAGCGCGCGGACGTGCGCGCGGTCGCGGGAGATCACCTGGCTGCCGGACCGGCCCACCGTGGAGGTGACGCGCGCGACGTTCTCGACGTCGAGGGTGGACTCCCCGGCCACCGAAGCGGCCAGCCAGCTGCCCGGCGGCAGCGCGTCGCGGTACGCCTCGAGCACCGCGCGCACCCGGGCGTCGTCGCCGAGGTAGTGGATCACCGCGATGAATAAGACGGCGATCGGCCGGTCGAAGTCGATGAGCTCCCGTACGCACGGGCTCTGCAGGACGGCGGCGGTGTCGGAGGCGTCGGCGGCCACGCCGAGCACGCCGTCGCCGACGCGCAGCGCCCTCGTGTACGCCATCACGACCGGGTCGTTGTCCACGTACACGACGCGCGCGCCCGGCCGCACCTCGCGCGCCACCTCGTGCACGTTCGGCGACGTGGGGATGCCCGCGCCCACGTCGATGAACTGGTCGATGCCCTGCTCGGCCAGGTAGCGCACCGCGCGGACGAGGAACCGCCGGTTGGCGCGCGCGATGCGGGCGATCTCCGGCATGGCCGCGATCATCTGCTCGGCCGCCGCGCGGTCGGCGGCGAAGTGGTCCTTGCCGCCGAGGAAGTAGTCGTACATGCGGGCGACGCTCGGCACGGCCGGGTCGGTCATCGGTCCCCCTCCTTCACACCGGAATTATCACCGCCCGTACACCTCCTCCCGGTACGTCCGTGGCGTCTCCCATGCCCGCGTATTTCAGATACTGCGAAACGGATTCCGTATTGACAGGCGATGTGGGCGCTCGTGATCGTGTTCCCCATGTCGACGTTCCTGTTCCTCCCGGAGAGCGCGTACGGCCCCACCAACAACTGCGTCGGCATCGGCGCCGTGCTGCGCGACGCCGGGCACCGGGTGGTGTTCGCCGCGGAGTCGTCGTGGAAGGGGCGGCTGGAGCCGCTGGGCTTCGAGGAGGCGCTGGTCGACCTGGCCCCGCCGACCGGGGAGGAGCAGGACGCGGGGGCGTTCTGGAAGGAGTTCATCGCGCAGACCGCCCCGGAGTTCCGCAAGCCGACGATCGAGCAGCTGGACACCTGGGTGCGGCCGGTGCGCGAGGAGCTGATCGACGGCGCGCGGTACTGCGAGCCGCGGCTGCGGGAGATCATCGCGGACGTGCGGCCGGACGTCATCGTCGAGGACAACGTGGTGTGCTTCCCGGCGCTGGTCACCGCGGGCGTGCCGTTCGTACGGATCGTATCCTGCAACCCGCTGGAACTACCCGGCCCGGACGTGCCGCCGGTCTTCTCCGGGTACCCGGCCGCCGACCGTACGGGATGGGACGCGTTCCGCGCCGAGTACGACCGTACGCACCGGGAGCTGTGGGAACGGTTCAACGCCTGGGTGATCGACCAGGGCGCGCCGCCGCTGCCCGACCTGGAGTGGGTGCACGCCGGCGACCTGAACCTGTACGTGTACCCGGAGATCGCCGACTACCCGCGGTCGCTCGGCCCGTCGTGGCACCGCCTGGAGTCCTCGGTGCGCGCCACCGAGGAGCCGTACGCGCTCCCGGACGGCTTCGGCGACGGCGACGTGCCGCTGGTGTACTTCTCGCTGGGCTCGCTCGGGTCCGCCGACGTCGGGCTGATGAAGCGGGTGATCGCCTGCCTGGCCGACACGCCGTACCGCTACGTCGTGTCCAAGGGCCCGCTGCACGAGGAGTTCGACCTGGCGCCGAACATGACGGGCGCGGAGTTCCTGCCGCAGACCCGGGTGATCCCGCGCGCCGACCTGGTCATCACGCACGGCGGCAACAACACCGTCACCGAGTCCCTGCACTTCGGCAAGCCGATGATCGCGCTGCCGCTGTTCTGGGACCAGTACGACAACGCGCAGCGCATCTCCGAGCTGGGGCTCGGCGTGCGGCTGGACACGTACGGCTTCACCGACACCGAGATGCGCGCGGCGCTGGACCGGCTGCTCGGCGACACCGCGCTGCGCGCCCGGCTGGCGCAGGAGTCGCGGCGCATCCAGGCGGCGGACGGCGTACGGAAGGCCGCCGGGCTGATCATGGGCGCGGCGCGATCTTAGGCCCCAGGTCACGCCCCGTTTGAGCCGCTGGGCTCACGACTTCAGCGCGTGAGGTCCGCAGGCTGAGGTCATGAACGGGGAGATCTTACGTAAGTTATCCGACAAGGGCGCGTCGGCGGCCGAGTACGCGGGGCTGGTCGTGCTCGCGGCGATCATTCTCGGCGCGCTGACCCCCCTCATCTCCGACCGGCTGTTACCCGGGACCGAGGCGGCCATCTGCCGCATCTTCGGAGAGCGCGGCTGCGACCGGGCCGGCGACGGGCGGGGCGGCTCGCGCAACGACTTCGGGCCGCCGTGGCGGCCGCCGTACCGGGAGCCGGGCAAGGACCTCTACCAGCTGGAACTGTGCAGTCAGCTGCACATGGACTGCGCGCACTGGGACACCTCGCGCGGCGTCTCCTGCAACGACGACTTCATCGAGAAGGGCTACGCCTACTACCAGCACGTGTTCGACGAGCATCCGGAGGTCACCTGGGCGGGCCTGGCGAAGCTCGCCGGCACCACGGTCTACGCCGCGATGCAGGACATCCACCTCCTGCGGCTCATGTCCAAGGGCAAGCGGCTGGACTTCCTGAAGGGCCTGGGGCTGCCCGGCCCGATGGCGGAGCGGCTCGCCAACCTCCCGACCGAGGCCCTCGACTACTTCGAGGACCAGCTCGCCGCCATGCAGAAGGCGATCTTCACCGACCTCGCGCCGGAGCTTGAGGCGTACTCCCGGGGCGGGATCACGGAGATGGAGCGGCTCGCCCGCATCGGCCAGATCACGCCGGAGGCGCTCGACTCGTGGAAGGACATCGCCTCCGGTGAACCCGAACGGATCAAGAAGGGCAACAAGGCGCTGGCGTACCGCGAGCAGCACGACATCCTCCAGCCGTTCTACGACGACATGAAGTCCAAGCCGTTCGGCGACGACATCACGTACCTGTTCGGTTTCATGATCGATTCGCCGGTGCCGGGCGGGGAGTCGTTCAAGCAGTACGTGGGCCTCGGGCGGGAGATCACCGGGGTCCCGCTCCCCATCGACGTCCCGGTCGGCAACGTGGCGACGTTCGACACCCGCTGGAAATGGATCACCGACGCGATGTACCGGACGTTCAACGACCTGTACGACAACGACCGGCAGAAGCTCAAGAATGTCATCGACGCGCCGCTCGTGGACCGGGCGAAGGAGTTCCGCGTGCTGCCCGACATCCTGTTCCCGTACGACCCGAAGGACGGTAAGTGCTGATGTCCAGGACCGCGCGCATCGCGCTCACCGGAATCGCGCTCGTACTGGCGGCGGCCTGCACCGGCGGGCGGAAGCCGCCCGCGTCCCCGTCACCGCGGACCACCGGCCCGGTGGCCGCCACGATCCGGTGGGACCTGAGCCACGGCCACGCGGTCGACCAGGTCCGCTGGCGCGGCGGGTCGTCGTTCGAGGTCGGCGGCGGGGTCAAGGTCCGGCTGCGGCTGCCGGGCGGCACGGTGACCGAACGGGTGCAGCGGTTCGGCGCCGACCGCGACGGCGGCCGGATCCGGAACGTCGTCATGTACTGGCCGGGGGACTCGGTCGACGGCGCCTACGGCCGGGCCAAGCGGCTCGCCCGGACGTGGCGGCTCGACACGCGCAACCTCGACGCCTGGCACCGGGCGCTGAAGGCGAGCCCCGGACGCCCGGCCGACCTGCCGACGGTGATCGCCAACGCGTCCGGGCTCCGGCCGACCGGGCCGGGCGGGCCGATCGCCACGGCGGAGATCCGGTACTCCTTCGACACCGCCCACCCGGCCATGGTCAAGCTCCAGTTCTTCTGGTCGTCGAGCTGACCACGGCGCGGTAGGCCCAGAAGCGGGGGAGCGCCAGGCAGCAGGCGGTCACGGCCACGACGCACGCCGCGCCGCCGGTCCACAGCGCCGCGGCCGGGCCCGCCACGCCGGCCACCGCCCCGGACCGTACGCGGCCGAGCGGCTCGCCGGCGCCGTAGCTGATCAGCTCGAGCCCGGCGAGCCGGCCGCGCAGCCCGTCCGGGATCGTCTGGTTCCACAGCGTCTGCCGGAACACCCCGCTGACCATGTCCGCCCCGCCCGCCACCACCAGGCAGGCCAGCGCGACCACGGGGTCCCCGGTCAGCCCGAACCCGATGATCGCGCCGCCCCACACGGCCGCGGCCAGCGCGATCGCCCGCCCATGCCGCCGCACCCGCCCGGTCCACCCGCTCGCCGCCGAGGCGAGCACGGCACCGACCGCGGCGGCCGCGTACATCGGCCCCAGCGCCCACGGCGCACCCATCTCATCGGCGACGAACGGGAACAACGCGGCCGGGAACGCCAGGATCATCGCGGCGAGATCGACGAGATAGGACCCGAGCAACTCCTGCCGCCCGAGCGCATACCGCACGGCATCCCCGGTCCCACGCCACAGCCGTACGGCGTCGCGCCCGCCGCCCGCTGGGCGCCCGCCCTCCGAGTCACGCCCGCGGCCCATGGGGCGCCCGCCGCCCCCGGCCCGCTCGCCCTCCGCTGTGCGGGCGCCGGTCGCGGGCAGGGGCGGCATGCGGCGGAGCAGGACGATCGAGGCCGCGAACGTGGCGGCGTCCAGGGCGTAGGCCGACACCGGTCCCGGGCCCGCCGCCAGGAAGCCGCCCAGCGCGGGGCCGGCGATGGCCGAGGCGTTGTAGGACAGGGCGAACAGTGCGGCGGCCGCCGGGAGCCTGTCGCGGGGGACGACGCGGGGGAGGGCGGCGTCGAGGGACGGTCGCTGGAGGGCCATCAGGGCCATGATCGCGGCCGCGGCGACGTACAGCGGTGCCAGCGCCGGCCGTGGCAGCAGCGCGTTCACGACCAGGGCGAGCGCGACGGCGCCCAGCGCGGCCTCGGTGGCCAGCGCCACCCGCCGCCGGTCCAGCCGGTCGGCGAGCGTCCCGCCGTACAGCCCGAACCCGATCAGCGGCACCAGCTCCGCCGCCCCCAGCAGCCCGACGGCCAGCGCCGACCCGGTGACCTGCTTGACCTGGACCAGCAGCGCGACCTCGCTGACCTGGCTCCCGAACACCGTCGCGGTACGGCTGAAGAACAACGCCCGGAACCCGGGCGACTCCCGGATCGGCGTCGTGTCCACGCAGGGATCCTGACCCGGGCCTCACCCCCGGCGCCACGGATTTTCCCCGCGGCCCCCTATTTCGCCAGCGCCAGCGCGATCTGGTGCGCCGCCGCGGTCGCCCGCGTGCCGTAGTCCTCGTACGTGTCCGGCGTGATGCGGGTGCTCGGCCCCGAGATCGACAGCGACGCCACCGGACGCCCGTCCGCCACGATCGCCGTACCGATCGAGGTCACACCGTCGTGCAACTCCTCCTCGTTGATGGCGTAACCGCGCGCGCGGATTTCGGCGAGCTGGCGGCGGAGCGTCGCCGGGTCGGTGAGGGTGTGCGAGGTGACCGGCTTGAGGTGCGCGGCGAGGTACTCCTCGGCCTCCTCCGGCGGCAGGTACGCCAGCACCGACTTGCCGTTGGACGTCGCGTGCAGCGGCGCCCGCGAGCCGAGCGGCTTGAACGTGCGGAGCTCGTACGCGCTGTCCAGCCGCTCGATCAGCACCATCTCCGTGCCGTCGGGCACCATCAGGTGGATGGTCTCCAGCGTGTGCGCCTGCAGCGCGCTCAGCGCGGGCAGCGCGACCTCGCGCAGGTTGCGGGTGTTGGCGACCTGGCTGCCGACGGAGAACGCCCGCCCGGTGAGCACCCAGCGGGTCAGCTCGTGCCCGCCCGGACGGATCCACCCGGCCTCGTGCAGCGTGGCCAGGCAGCGCTGGACCGTGCTCTTCGGCAGGCCGAGCCGGCGGGTGAGATCACTGAGCCCGGCGGGCTGGTGCGCGGCGACCGCCTCCAGCACCCGCAGCGCGGTCTTGACGCTGTTCATGGTCACGCTCCCTTGACGTGGCCCGGGTCACTCCGTACGTTACCGGTGATCACGGGGGTCCACGATACAGCCCACTGGTCCACGATGTGGACCAACTCGGGAGGTTGCCGATGGCGCTCGACGAACGTACGGGCACCGGCCGTACCCGGCTGACCCGGGCCGAACGCAACGCCTTCGCCGGATCGGTCGGCGGATGGGCGATGGACGGCTTCGACATAGCGATCTTCTCGCTGGTGCTCGCCCCGGTCATGGCCACCCTGCTGCCCGCGTCCGGCTACCACGCCGACGAGGCCACGGTCGGCTACTTCGGCCAGCTCAGCGCGGCGATCTTCCTGCTCGGCTGGGGTTTCTCGTTCGTCTGGGGCCCGATCGCCGACCGCTTCGGCCGCCGCCCGGCCATGATCGGCAGCATCCTCACGTTCGCCGTCTTCACCGCGGCCGCCGGCCTGGCCCCGAACGTCTGGACGTGGATGGCGTTCCGCTTCCTGGCCGCCATCGGCGTGGGCGGGGAGTGGGCGATGGCCGGCACGCTGGTCGCCGAGTCCGTACCGGAGAAGGTCCGCGAGCGCCTCGGCGGCTGGCTGCACTCCGCCACGTACGTCGGCACGCTGCTCACCGCGCTGATCTACCTGTTCTTCGGCGAGGCGCTCGGCTGGCGCGGCATGTTCTTCTTCGGCCTGGTGCCGGCCGTGCTGGTGTTCTTCATCCGGATGGGCACGCACGAGCCCGAGAAGTTCGCCCGGGAGAAGCGCACCGGCCCGCTGTGGGAGCCGGTCGCGGAGATCCTCCGGCCGCCGTACCGCCGCCGCACCTGGGCCAACCTGTCGCTGCTGGTCGTCTGCGTGATCGGGCTGTGGGCCGGGTCCACGTACGTGCCCACCGCCATGACCCACCTGGCCACCGCCACCGGCCACACCGAGTCCGAGACGGTCCACCTGGCCAGCCTGTCCTCCGCGCTCGCGCAGGTCTTCACCATCCTCGGCTGCGTCGCGGTGCCCGCGATGGCCAAGCGGCTGGGCCGGCGCGGCGCGCTCGCCGTCCTGTACGTCCTGATGATCATCGGCATCGGCGGCACGTACGGCGTGGCCTACCCCGCGCAGAACCTCACGCTGTTCTTCTGCCTGCTGCCGATCCTCGGCTTCGGCGGCGCCAACTTCGCGGTGTTCACGATCTGGCTGCCCGAGCAGTACCCGACCCGGGTGCGCGCCACCGCGTTCGCGTTCGCCACCACGCTGTCCCGCTGGGTCGCCGCCGCCGGCACCTTCGCCATCGCGTTCGGCATCCAGGCGACCGGCTCGCTGACCGTGCCGCTGTGCATGACCGCGCTGCCGTTCATCGCGGGGATCCTGGCCGTACGGCTGGCGCCGGAGACCCGCGGCGAGGCACTGCCAGCCTGAGGAGGGGGAAGACATGGACCTGCCGCTGGACGGCGTACGGGTGCTCGACCTGACCCGCGCCCTGGCCGGGCCGACGTGCACGGCGCTGCTCGGTGACCTGGGCGCGGAGATCGTCAAGGTGGAGAGCGTGCCGCGCGGCGACACCGCGCGCAACGCGCCGCCGTTCGACCAGGGACGCAGCCTGTACTTCGCCGCGGTCAACCGGAACAAGCGGTCGGTGGCCATCGACCTGCGCAGCCCGGACGGCGGGCGGCTGCTGCGCCGGCTGCTGGACCGGTCCGACGTGCTGGTGGAGAACTACCGGCCCGGCACGCTGACCGCGATGGGCCTGGACCCGGACGAGCTGCTGGCCACGCGGCCCGGGCTGGTCATCGCCAGCGTCTCCGGGTACGGGCACGTCGGCCCGGAGGCGCGGACGCCCGGGCTGGACCAGATCGCGCAGGGCATGTCCGGGCTGATGTCGGTCACCGGCGCGGGCGAGGAGACGCCGATGCGCGCCGGCGTGCCGATCGTGGACTCGGTGACCGGGATCTTCGCGGCGCTGGGCGTGTCCGCGGCGATCGCGGCGCGGGAACGTACGGGACGGGGCCGGCACGTACGGACGTCGCTGCTTGAGTCGGCGCTCGCGGTGATGTCGTTCCAGGCCGAGCGGTACGTCGCGGCCGGCGAGGTGCCCGCGCCGGAGGGCAACGCCCACCCGGTGCTCACCCCGTACGGCGCGTTCGCCACCCGGGACCGGCCGGTGAACATCGCGGCCGGCTCGGAGAAGCAGTGGCGCGCGCTGTGCGCGGTGCTCGGCGCGCCGGAGCTGCCGGAGGACCCGCGCTTCGCCACCACGCAGGCCCGGCTGGACCATCGCGCGGAGCTGACCGCCGAGGTCGAACGGCGGCTCGCCGTACGGGACGCCGCCGACTGGATCCCGCAGCTGCGCGCGGCCGGCATCCCGTGCGGGCCGATCCACGACATGGCCGGGGTGTTCGCCGACCCGCAGGTCCAGGCGCTCGGCATGGTCCAGGACCTGGTGGGCGTGGACGGCCTGGACCTGCCGCTGCTGCGCGGCCCGCTGTGGAGCGGCGGCGAACCGGTGCCCGTACGGCTGCCCCCGCCCGCGTACGGCGGGAACACACGGGAGATCCTTGTCGAGGCCGGATTGACGGACGCGGAGATCGACGACCTGGCCGCCCGCGGCGTGGTCGACACGGGAGGGGAACAGTGAGCGAGTCCACCGGACGGCTGCACGCGGAGGTCCGCGGGCACACGGCCGTGGTGACCATCGACAACCCGGCGAAGCGCAACGCGATGACGCCCGCCATGTGGGAGGAGCTGCCGCCGCTGCTGGACGGCCTGGCCGCGGACACCGCCGTACGCGTGGTCGTGCTGACCGGCGCCGGGGACACGTTCTGCGCCGGCGCGGACATCTCCAGCCTCCCGTCGCTGGGCACCGGCGGCGGCGACGGCCGGGACCTGGCGGTCACCGCCGAGACGGCCCTGGCACACTTCCCCAAGCCGGTGATCGCCGCCATCCGCGGCTACTGCGTCGGCGGCGGCTGCGAACTGGCCGCGGCCTGCGACCTGCGCATCGCCGCCGACGACGCGCGCTTCGCCATCACCCCCGCCAAGATCGGCATCGTGTACCCCCCATCGGCCACCACCCGCATCGTCAAGCTGATCGGCGCCTCGGCCACCAAGTACCTCCTCTACACCGCCGACCTGATCACCGCCGACCACGCCCTACGCGTAGGCCTCGCCGACGAGCTGACCGCCCCCGCCGACCTGCTCCCCCGCGTAACGACCCTGGCCGACACCATGGCAACCCGCTCCCAACTCACCCTGCGAGCCAGCAAGGAGATCGTGGACGCCATAGCCGACGGCGAGGACGTCACCGAGTTGGCCACCTCCTGGCGCAAAACGGCGGTGACGGGCCCGGACGCGGCAGAGGGAATCGCGGCCTTCGCGGAACGGCGGCGCCCGAACTTCACCTGGCCGGAGTGAGCCCCGCGCCGCGCGCGCAAAGGCCTCGCTTCGCGAGACTGATTTATTGCGCGTGCGGCCGCCGTGCGGGGCCGGGCGCCGTTTGCGAGGTGCGGGCAGGAGCGGGGCGGGCGGGAGACGTGGGCTAGGTCCAGGCGAGGAGGCGGGCGGGGGAGTCGAGGTCGGATGGGATCGTGGCGACCAGGCGTGGCCGGGGGTTGGGCCCGGTCAGGGGGGTGATGTACAGGCGGGTTCCGGTGTCGCCGGGGACGATGAAGGCGACCTGCTTCCCGTCGGGTGACAGGACCGGGTCCGTCGCCTTGCCGGGCGGGTGCGGGAGGAGGTTCCGTACCTGGACGGTGCGCCGGTCCGGGTCGATGGTCAGCCGGCCGATGCCGTTCTGGTCCAGGCCGGCGCAGAGTGCGTGGGTCTGGTCGGTCATCAGCAGGTCGACCGGGTCGCACGGCAGGTCGTGCGGGATGTCGCCGCCGGACTGGTCGGGCGATGAGTCGAAGCGGGTGCCCTTCCGCCAGGGGCGCAGCCCGGACTTCTCGCCGAATCCCCAGGTCATCGGTACGTACGCGGTGCGCCCGTCAGCGGTGACCAGCGCGGCGCGCCGGGCGGGGCCGTGCTGGTCACCGTCCGGGATGACCCACCCGGTGGGCCAGGCGACGGCGAAGCCCTGGCAGTTGTCGCACGATCCGTGCGGCACCGCCTTGCCGCCGGTGACCGAACGCGAGGACATCACGTAGGTGTCGTCCAGCCCCTCATGGGTGAGCCGCGCCGACCACAGATCACCGGACCGCGGATCGAAGCGCGGCCACTTCAGGTTCTGCGACACCAGGCCCGGCTGCTCGTGCGACCGCACCGTGAAGACGGCCTTCTTGCGGCCGTCCGGCGTGACGTAGCCGGCCACCGCGCCGGACCCCGTCTGCCACATGGTGACGGCCTTCATGAAGTCCGGTGAGAACGACTCGCGAACGTCCGTACGGTTCGCGGAACCGCAGTCGGCGGTGTACGGGCCGGGACCGAGCGCGTTGGGGTCGTACGTGCGCGTGGCGCGCGTGCGCCCGGTCGCGGGGTCGATCCGCCGCAGGACGCTCGGGCAGGTCAGGACGGTGATGCCGGGACCGGCGAGGGTGGCGGGCCGGGCCGGGTGCCGCGACGCCGGGCTCGCCGGCGTCCCGCGTCCCGGCGCGGTGGCCGTGCACGCGGCGGGGAGCAGGACCGCGACGGCGAGCGCCGCCGCCCTGAGCGAGGCCGGGAAACCCATGCGGGGAACCTACAGAGCCGCGGACCCCGCCGCCCGGGCGGATCGGCAGATGGCCGGAACCGGCGGCCGCCCGTACGGGCGGCCGCCGTATTCACACGGCCAGGAAGACCGTCTCGTCCTCGCCCTGCAAGCGGATGTCGAAGCGGTACTCCCCGTCGGCCACCCGTTCCGCGAGCATCGTGTGCCGCCGGTCCTCCGGGACCGCGGACAGGACCGGGTCCGCGGCGTTGGAGCGTTCCGAGTCGGGGAAGTACACGCGGGTCGCGACCGGCTTGAGGAGGCCGCGGGCGAAGATCAGCATGGCGATGTACGGGGCGCCGTCGTTGACCGGGCCGGGGCGTACGGTGCTGAAGCGGTATCCGCCGTCGGCGTCGGTGCCGGAGCGGCCGAAACCGGAGAAGTCGCCGGCTTCCCGGTTCAGGGCGCCGGGGGAGCGGGGGACCGCGCCGGCGCCGTCGGCCTGCATGATCTCGATCAGCGCGTCCGGCACCGGCTCGCCCTCGCCGTCGGTGACCCGGCCGCGGAGCCGGATCGCGTCCGGCCGCCACGCGGGCGCCACCCGGGGGCCGTCGTCGTACGGCAGGCCGATGGCGAAGAACGGGCCGACCGTCTGCGAGGGCGTCGCCCCGGGCGCGGGGTGCGCCGTTTCCGTCATGTCATCCCTCCATCGGCGTGGCGTCGGCGCCGCGCAGCACGATGTCCCACTGGTAGCCCAGCGCCCACTCCGGCTCGGTGGTGTCCATGTCGAACCGGGAGATCATCCGCTCGCGGGCGAACTCCGGCACGGAGTTGTAGATCGGGTCGTACGGGAACAGCGGGTCGCCCGGGAAGTACATCTGGGTGACCAGCCGCTGGGTGAACGCCGCGCCGAACACCGAGAAGTGGATGTGCGCGGGGCGCCACGCGTTCGGGTGGTTGCGCCAGGGATAGGCGCCCGGCTTGATGGTGACGAACCGGTAGCGGCCGTCGGCGTCGGTGAGGCAGCGGCCGGCCCCGGTGAAGTTGGGGTCCAGCGGCGCGGGGTGCTGGTCGGCGCCGTGCGCGTACCGGCCGGAGGCGTTGGCCTGCCACACCTCCACCAGCGTGTTCGGCACCGGGCGGCCGTCGGAGTCGAGCACCCGGCCGGTGACGATGATCCGCTCACCGAGCGGCGCGCCGGCGTGCTGCAGCGTCAGGTCGTTGTCCAGCGCGCCCAGCTCGCCGGCGCCGAACACCGGGGAGGTGAGCTCGATGGCGTCCGGCCCGAGCTTCGGCATCACCAGGGGTTGGGACGGCGCACGGAGCACGCTGCTGCCGTACTCGGGGGTCAGATATCGGGGGTTCGGGTCCTCGGGCATGGCGATCCTTTCTCCACTGCCCCACCAGCGTCGCAACCCCCGGCGGCCGACCCGCCGATTCGTTTCCATCCACCGGAAAAGTTCCAGGTAGACGGGGTGCGATTTACGCCGAGGCGAGCCGCCGCCCGATGATCTCGGCCAGTGGCCCCGGCGCCTGCTCCGGCACCCAGTGCGTGACGCCGTCCAGCACCGCGAACTCGTACGGCCCGCGTACGTGCTCGGCGCAGCGCTCCGCGCCGGCCCGCCCGAGCGCCCGGTCCGCGGTGCTCCACACGTACGTGGTGGGCACCCTGACATCGGCCGGCGGTCCGGATCCGTTGCGCCCCATCGCCCGGTACCAGTTCAGCGCGGCGGTCAGCGCGCCCGGCTCGCTGAACCGCCGGACGTACTCCTCCTCCGACTCCGCCGGCAGCACGCCCTCGTACGTGGCCCGCAGCCGCCGCGCGCCGTCCTCGAGCAGCACCCGCTCGGCCTTGCCCGGCTCGCGGAACAGCCCGATGTAGGTGGACCGCTCCTGCTGGTCGGTGTCGTTGCGGCGGGCCCACCCGAACGCGGCCGGGTGCGGTACGGACACCGCGGTGAGCGTCCGCACCCGCTCGGGATGGCCGATGGCCAGCTCCCAGGCGACCGCCGCGCCCCAGTCGTGCCCGACGACGTCGGCGCGGTCCACCCCGAGCGCGCCGAGGATCCCGAGCGCGTCAGCGACGAGGTGCGGCATGGCGTAGTCGGCGACCTCCGGCGGCCGCGCGCCGGGGGAGTACCCCCGCTGGTCCGGCGCGATCGTCCGGTACCCGTCCGCGGCCAGCACCTCCGCGACGGCGTCCCAGGATCGCCCCGCCTGCGGAAACCCGTGCAGCAGCAACACCGGCCGCCCGTCCTGCGGCCCGTTCAGCCGTACGTCGAAGGCCAGCGGCCCCACCGTGATCGTGGTCGTCTCCATACCCCATCCCTAGGACGGTGCCGTGGGGCCTCAGAGTAACCGGGGCCCGATCGGCGCGGCGGGCCGGTCCCGCTCAGCCGGCCGCGCGGACCTTGGCGGCGAT
>Ga0164243_10008563_pt1 | contig 15061 bp, 11 predicted proteins | sample OricompcompostOP_FD_108781 | JGI IMG/M metagenome (GOLD analysis project Ga0164243, IMG submission 108781) | Organic Plus compost microbial communities from Emeryville, California, USA - Original compost - Organic plus compost (OP) | ecosystem: Engineered > Solid waste > Mixed feedstock >... | reverse complement strand
TCCTGCGCGGCGTTGGGCACGCCTCTGTGCTGATGGCGCTGGGTGATGGTGGACCACGTTGGGTTCACTGTACGAACGAACGCCGTTGTTGATCCGGTCGTGCGTACGGCGCACCCAATGTGGTGCGCCAATCTTGGCATGCCGCGCCTTCGGCCAACGTTCTTAGCACATCATGCACATACCCACGATTCGATCATGCGCTTCCACAGGGCGACCGCACTATGCGGCGACCACGTTAGCCTAAGTGATCCAATGCCAGAATCGGAAGGACATGCCGGTCCTTCCGTATGAACGAACGTGTTCTGAACGGTCTCTCGTTCGTACAGCGCGACCAATGTGTCGCGCTCCAATCCGGCATGGGGAGCCTCTGGCCAGTCCTCATCGCATCATCCAGAACGCCCACGGGTAGACCAGCATCACCCCTGCGATCAGGATGCTGAGCCCATGCAGGAAGATCAGCGGGAGCGGAATCCCGAAAACACAGAACAGCCAGAGCCATCGCTTCTTGCTTACATCATGCGGCCACCAGCGCGTCACAAATCCCAACGCGCATGGCCATCCCAACGCCGCCAGGAAGAGCGCCGAGCGGAAACGCCATTCCGCCGCCTCATTCGCGAACCGGCGAGCGAAGACGGCCAACGGGATCATTACCAAGGCAAGGCCGATCCCGCTTTCCAACGTCACCACGGCCTGCACATCGTGGACATCGCGGTCCCGGTCCCGCATCGCTCGTTCTTCCTGCCCAAACCGGTGCGAGTGATTCTGTCCCGGTTGGGCCAGCACGCGACTGCCGCCATGCACGGGGTGTTGCCGGGCTGGCCGCGCTGTGACACACTGAAAGTCGTTCTCACATCCTGGTGAGGTGTCCGCTGGCGCAGGCAGATGGTGTGCCTCGGCGGTTCGGGTCCCTGGAGATGCCGTGGCGACGAGCCACGGGGTTGCGACACGTCGTATGGAGAGATGCCCGGTGTCCCACAAGCCCCTCCTTCCCGCGTCCCCGTCCCCATCCACCGTCATCGATGAAGCCGAACGCCAGATGCGCCTTCGCGAGCTGATGAGCGTCGGCGGTTCGCGCCGCTCCCTGCTCAAGGCCGCTGCAGCGGCTGGCCTCATCCCCGTCCTCTCCTCCGCCACGGTCGCCGCCCGCGCCGCGGCCCAGGACGCCAATGCCACCCCGGTCCAGGGCGGCGAGTTCATAACCCTCGGCCACCAGACGATCGATACCCTCAGCCCGGACAACGAGGGCGCCACGGTCATCTGGGCCATCATTGTCCAGATGTTCGATGCCCTCTACATCGTCAACGAGAACTTCGAGCTGGAGCCGGTCCTCGCCGAGGGCCACGAGGTCTCCGAGGACGGCAAGACCTACACCTTCAAGCTCAAGAGCGGCGTGAAGTTCCACAACGGCGACGATTTCTCCTCCGCCGACGTGAAGTACACCTACGACTGGATCATGGACCCGAAGAACGCCTCGCTCCGCGCCGGCGCTTTCGAGCTCGTGGAGAAGACCGAGGCCCCCGATCCGTCCACGGTGGTCGTCACGCTCAAGGAGCCGGATGTCACCTTCATGGTGAACGTCGCCAACCAGTTCATCTATCCCGGCAAATACCACGCCGAGATCGGCGAGAACGCCTTCACCGCCAAGCCGGTCGGCACCGGGCCGTTCAAGCTCAAGGAGTGGATCCCGGCTCAGAGCACCACGCTGGAGGCGAATACCGACTACTTCCGCGGGCGTCCGAACTTCGACACCTTCCGCCTCGATGTCGTGCCGGAAGCCGCCGGCCGCATGGCCGCGCTCGAATCCGGGCAGGCCGACAGCTCCGTCTGGACGGTCAGCGCCGAGGACAATGTCACGCTGGAGGAATCGGGTAACTTCACGGTCTACAAGAACCCCAGCCTCGCGGTGAACCACTTCCCGCTCAACAACGCCAAGCCGTTCCTGAGCGACAAGGTCGCCCGCCAGGCTCTCATCACCGCGATCGACCGCCAGGCCATTGCCGACGAGGTGTTCAAGGGCCAGGCGGATGTCGCCACCGGCAACCTCTCACCTGCCCTGACCAAGTGGTACAACGGCGATGTCGCCAAGTACGATTTCGATCCCGAGAAGGCCAAGCAGATGCTGGAGGATGCCGGCTGGACGCTGAACGGCGACGTCCGCGAGAAGGACGGCCAGAAGGCGGCGTTCACCCTCCAGATCATCCAGGGCGACACCCAGCGCCGCCCGGAGGCCGAGCTTGCCCAGCAGTGGTGGAAGGATATCGGCGTCGCGGTGGAGCTCTCCGAGAGCAACAACGTGCTCGAAGGGCTGGTCAAGGGTGACTACGATGCCGGCCTCTTCAACTGGACGTACGGCGGGAACAATGGCGATCCGGACGCCCGCGCCGAGCTGACCACCAAGGGCGCGAACAACTTCAACCACTTCTCCAACGCCGAGGTCGACGACCTGATGACCAAGGGCGTCAGCGAGCAGGACGAGGCCAAGCGCATCGAGATGTACAAGCGCGTCCAGGAGATCGTGGCCGAGGAAGTGCCGTTCATCTTCCTGCTCAATGTCCAGTGGATCACCTTCTGGGCCAAGTCCATCCAGGGGCTGATGCCCCAGGAACAGGTGCAGGATTCGTCGGCCATCTATCACAAGCTCTACAAGCTCTGGAAGACGCCGTCCTGATCCTTGCCTCGCGGGCACAGGCTGGAAACGGGACGATGGCGAGCGGGCCATGCCGGGCGAGCCCCGCGCATGGCCCGCTGCCCCGTCCAGTGCCCTCCTCTCCCGGATTTTCGTTGTCCGGACAGGTGGGCTGTGCCAGAATGTTGCGCGAACACGATGGTTGGATCGACAGGCATCACGACATGCGGGCGTGTCCGGGGCGTGTGTCTGAATGGTGCCGGTCGCCCGGGTGCGGCCGGTGACAGGGGGCTCATGGAGTGAATCAGCACAAAACGTCATCGATGCGGCCGTTCTCATCCGCGGGCGACCGGCGGGCCGAACTCCAGGCCCTCCGGGAGCTCTCCGGGTCCCGGCGCGCCTTCCTCACTGCGGCAGCGGCGGCCGGGCTCATCCCCGTGCTTACCGCCGAGCAGGCTGCGGCCCACGACGCTCACCGCCTTGCCGCCGCCCGGGCGCAGGAGAACCAGCCGGTCCAGGGCGGCACGCTGGTCGTCATCTCCCAGGACTCCATCGAGAGCCTGAGCCCGGAGGACGGCAGCGAGACGGCGCAGTGGGTGGCCATCGCCCAGATCTTCGATGGCCTCTACATGGTCAACGAGAACTACGAGCTCGTGCCCGTCCTTGCCGATTCCTACGAGGCATCCGCCGACGGCAAGACCTACACCTTCAAGCTCAAGAGCGGGGTCAAGTTCCACAACGGCGACGACTTCTCCTCCGCCGATGTGAAGTACACCTACGACTGGATCATGGACCCGAAGAACGGCTCCAACCGGGCCGGCGAGTTCGAGCTCGTGGACTCCGTGGAGGCGCCGGACCCCACGACCATCGTCGTCAAGCTGAAGGAAGCCGATGTCACCTTCATGGTGAACGTCGCGCCGGCCTTCATCTACCCCTCGAAGTACCACGCCGAAAAGGGCGAGGATGCGTTCAAGGGCGCGGCGATCGGCAGCGGTCCATTCACGGTGAAGGAGTGGATCCCCGCCCAGCACACGCTGCTGGAGGCGAACCCCGACTACTTCCGGGGCCGGGCCAATGTCGACGCCGTGCGCATCGATGTCGTGCCGGAAGCCGCCGCCCGCGCCGCCGCGCTGGAGACCGGCCAGGCCGACAACTCGATTTGGTCGCTCAACGCCGAGGACAACGACCGGCTGAAGGAGACGGGTGATTTCAAGGTCTACGAGACGCTTCAGAACGCCGTCAACCACTTCGTGCTGAACAACATTCCGCCGGGCGGCGCGATGGGCACGCCGGTGAGCGGCGAGGAACAGGCCCAGCCTTTCCTCTCCGAGAAGCCAGTCCGCCAGGCGTTGCTGCATGCGGTGGATCGCGAATCACTGGCGAACGACATCTTCAAGGGCCAGGCGCAGGTTGCCACCTCCAACCTCTCCCCGAACGTCGCCAAGTTCTATAACCCGGACGTCCCGAAGTACGATTTCGATCCCGAGAAGGCCAAGCAGATCCTGGAGGACGCTGGCTGGACGCTGAACGGCGATATCCGCGAGAAGGACGGGAACAAGGCGTCGTTCACCATGATCGTCTTCCAGGGGGATACCCAGCGCCGCCCGGAGGCCGAGCTTGCCCAGCAGTGGTGGAAGGATATCGGCGTCGAGTGCAAGCTGCAGGAGGGGATTGCCAGCGACACCCTCGCCGGGATGGTCGCCGGCCGGTTGCAGGCAGCGCTGTTCAACTGGGTCTACGGCGGAGGCAGCGGGGAGCCGGACGCCCGCGCCGAGCTTTCCTCCAACGGCGCGAACAACTTCTGCAACTTCCGCAACGCCGAGATGGACGACCTGCTCACCCAGGGCATCCTGGAACAGGACCCGGCCAAGCGCGTCGATATCTACCATCGGGTCCAGGAGATCGTGGCCGAGGAAGTTCCCTTCCTCTTCCTGCTCAATCTCCAGAGCATCACCTTCTACCGGAACCGGGTGAAGGGGCTGCCCGACGAATGCCTCTCCTCGGACAACCTCTACCCGCAGCTCTTCAAGTTCTGGCTTCAGGAGTAACATGCCTCATCGGACCGGGCCGGATCACGCATCCGGCCCGGTCCCTTCCGCTCCGGATATCCGCCGGGCCGCTTCTCAGGGTGTGACGCAGCTCATGGTCCGGCCCGGATGCGGGGCCCGCCGCGACCGGCGAGCCCTCCGCATCGCCGGGGCGCTTGCCCGATGAGCCGGTGGGTCCGGCATTCTCCTGGTTCGCTGTCGGCAGTCCCTGAGCGAGGGAGCAACGGTTCGTATGGCCTCCTACATCATCAAGCGCCTGATCCAGGGCGTCATCGTGCTCTTCCTCGTCACCCTGCTCACCTTCTTCGTGATGTATTTCATGCCCGGCGACCCCGCCCGGCAGATGGTCGGGCAGGCCTACGTCACCGAGGAACAGCTGGATGCCATCCGCGACCGCTGGCACCTGAACGATCCCTGGTATACGCGCTACTGGACGTGGGTCTCCAATGTCGTGCAGGGGGATTTCGGTACCTCGATGATGCGGCCCGGCGTCGAGATCACTGACATGATCGGCCAGGCGGCCGGGATGACCTTGCGCCTCACCGCGATCTCCTTCACCCTCTCGTTGCTCATCGCCTTGCCCGTGGGCGTGCTGGCGGCGGTCAAACGCTACTCATGGTTCGACTACCTGAGCATGCTGGGGTCGACGGTTGGCGTGGCGGTGCCCAACTACTGGATCGGCCTGATGGCCATCATCCTCTTCTCCGTGAAGCTGGGGTGGCTGCCGCCGTATGGATCGGGGAGCTGGAAGGCCTATATCCTGCCGGTGATCGTTCTCTCCATCGACGAGATCGCCGGGCTTGCCCGGATCACGCGCGGCGCCACCATTGAGGTGCTGAGTCAGGATTATGTCACGACTGCTCGCGCCAAGGGCCTGAAGAACGGGGCCATTCTGTGGCGGCATGTGGTGCGCAACACGCTGCTGCCCGTGATCACGATCATCGGCTACCGCGCGGCCTTCATCCTCAGCGGCACGATCGTGGTGGAGACGGTCTTCGCCTGGCCTGGCATGGGGCGCCTCTTCTACCAGGCCATCACCTCCCAGGATCTGCAGGTCGTGCAGGCGATCGTCCTGCTGCTGACCACGCTGGTCGTGGTGGCGAATATCATCACCGACCTCACCTATGCCTTCATCGATCCCCGCGTGCGGATCACCAAGTGAGCCGCCGGAGGCCGATGGCCGTGCTCGCTTCCCCGTTCGACCGCCCTCTCAGCGTATGGACGTGTCCCGATGAGTGAATCGACCTCTCCCCTGCCGGCCGAACGCCGGCGCGAGACCATGAACGACGCGACGGCCGCCGCCGAAGCCCTGACCGAGGACCGGGTCTCGCTGGCCGCGATCGAGCGTGATTCCACCCGGAACCGGGTCTGGAAGCGGTTCGCGCGGTATCGGCCGGGCGTGGTAGGCCTCATCTTCCTGGGCGTGCTGGTGATCTGTGCGCTCGCCGCGCCGTTCATCGCGCCCTACGACCCGGATGCGGTCAACCCCCGGCTTCGCGGTCACGGCCCCAGCGCCGCCCACTGGCTCGGGAACGACGATATCGGCCGCGACATCCTCAGCCGCATCATCTTCGGGGCGCGCGTGGCCCTGATCGTCGGCATCGGCGCGACACTCATCGCCGTGACGATCGGCGTGACGATCGGCGCGACCGCCGGCTACTTCGGCGGCAAGGTCGATTTCTGGCTGTCGCGGGTGATCGACACGCTGATGGCCTTCCCGCTGCTGGCGCTGCTGATGACCCTCTCCACCGTCTTCGGCCCAAGCCTGCGAAACGTGGTGATCGTCATCGGCTGTACCGTCTGGGCATCCTACGCGCGCGTCGTCCGCGCGGAGGTGTTGAGCCTGCGCGAGACCGATTACGTCCTCGCCGCGAGATCGGTGGGGGTGACGAACCGTTCGATCATTGCCCGGCATATCGTGCCGAACGCGATCGGCCCCGTCATCATCATCGCCAGCCTCAGCATCGGCGGCATCATCATCCTGGAGTCGGCGCTCTCGTTCCTCGGGCTCGGCATCCAGCGACCGACGGCATCATGGGGCACGATGCTCTCCGACGGCCGCGAGTTCATCCGCAACTACCCGCACATCGCCATCGCGCCGGGTCTGGCGATTGCCTTCACGGTGCTGGCCTTCAACCTCGTCGGCGATGGCCTGCGCGATGCCCTCGACCCTCGCGATCGCCGCTGATCCTGCACGGTGAGACGCGGCTGCTCTCCATGCGTGATGCCGGGGATGGCGCATCGGGGCCGTCATCCCCGGCGTCGCGAGGAATTAGTGTGTAGCTGGGGGATATGCTCTTCACATGGCAAATTCACGCTATTCTGGCCCATCGCGATGGTTGGGAGGCCCGCGAACGCTTCGCGCGGGCGGGGCGTGGTGACACAGGGACGATCGTCCGGCGCATTGCTCGCTACAGCAGCCCGAAGTGGTCGAATGCCTCCCGCAAACTTCGTCCGGAGGCCAGCCATGCTCGCATCTGGGTCTCGCCTTGCGCCTTCTCCCGCGCCAGCCGGATCGCCTTCCCTTCGACTGCCTTGGGAATGACGACAACCCCATCGACGTCGCCAAAGACGATGTCCCCCGGATGGACCAGTACGCCGCCACATTCCACTGGCTGGCCTATCGCCACGATCGTGCTCCGGCCCTTGGAGTCCACCGGTCGCATCCCCGTGGCGAAGGCGGGAAATCGCATTCGCTCGATCACCCGCACGTCGCGGGTATAGCCGTCCAGGACCACGCCGCGCCCTCCCCGCGCCCGTGTCGCCGTGGAGAGCAGCTCGCCCCACAGGCAGGTCCGCGTCGAGCCGTTCGTCCCCGCCACGACCACTCCGTTGCGAGGGACCGTGTCGACCGCCTCGATCTCCATGCCATAGGGATCGTCCGGTATGTGGTAGACGTCGGACGAAAGCAGCGTATGCGCACGACCGACCACGATGGCACCGGTCCAGACGGGCCGGATATCCGCCGTCATCGCCTGGTCCCGGAATCCAAGCCCGTCGAGCACGTCCGAGATGACGCCGCTGAACAGCTCTTCTGCCAGAGCGTCGAAAAGTGCAGCCTCGGCATCCGTATCGGGGATCATAGCCCCGTCCCGCTGCTCATCCATCGTCTCATCCCTTCCCTGTACAAGTGATGCATCGACCACCATCGGGGCGCATCATACGATCGCGATGGCGGACCGGCGAGGCATCCGACGGTTCCGCGAGCCTCGAGGTGGGAGGATACCGGTGTCCGATGCCGCCGGGTACACTGTCGCCATCGTCGCCGGTCACACGCTTGTTGGAGGTTTCCGAATGGCCTCGTCTGCCGATCTGCCCACGTCCTACTGGCATGCCACCTTCCCGCCGCCCGCTCCGGACGATCTCCTCCCCGCCGAGACCGAGGTTGCGGTGATCGGCGCCGGAATGCTTGGCTGCTGGACGGCCTACTGGCTGGCGCAGCGTGGGATCGGGGTCACGGTGATCGAGCGGGAAGTCGTCAGTTGGGGGGCGACCGGCCGCAATGGCGGCTTCCTCGTCGGCGGCGCGGCGATGGGGTACAGCGACGCGATCGCCGCCTTCGGGCGGGAGACCGCTGCGGACATCTGGAGACTCTCGGAGGAAGGACGGTCGCTCGCCGCGCAGGTGATCGCGGACGAGGGGATCGCCTGCGACTACCGGATGACCGGCACGCTCTCGCTGGGGCTTTCCGACGAGGGCCTGGCCTCTGCATCCCGCAATGCGGCGCTGCTTCGGGCGGATGGTCTTGCCGCGGAGGTGCTCGACCGCGCCGCCGTCCAGGAGCTGATCGCTACCCCGCTTGGTCCCGAGATTGCCGGGGCGGCGCTCGCACCGCACGGCGGAATCCTCCACTCCGGGCGCTACCTTGCCGGGATCGCGGCAGCTGCGCGCCGCCACGGCGCGTGCTTCACCAAGGCAACCGTGACCGGCATCGGATTGGACACGCAGGGCGGCATCGCCGTGGACACATCCAGGGGAAGGGTCCGTGCCGGCCGGGTCGTGGTTGCGGCCAATGCGTGGAGCGACGACCTGGTGCCGGCGTTTGCCGGGAAGATGGTGCCGGTCCGGGGCCAGATCCTCGCCTACGAGCCAACGTCGCCAGTTTTCACGACCGCGGTCGGCGCCGATGTCACGCCAACCGGCGAGTATTGGCAGCAAACGCCGGACGGATCGATCGTGATCGGTGGCTGCCGTGCCGTCGCACCGAACGGCGATCGGGATGTGCGCGCGATGGTGACGACCCCGGACGTGACGGAGGCGATCGAGGCCGTGCTTCCCCGCCTCTTCCCGGAGCTGACCGGCCTGGCCGTGTCGCGCCGCTGGGCCGGGTTGATGGCCTTCACGTCCGATTTCCTGCCCGTGGCCGACGCGGTGCCGGAGATGCCCGGCGTATGGGCAGCCGGGGGATTCTGCGGCCACGGCATGCCATTCGGCCCGGTGTTTGGCAAGTTGCTTGCCGAGGCGTCCGTGACCGGCGAGGCCCCGGCCGCGCTGGAGCCCTTCCGCCTGAACCGTCCGACGTTAAGGCCGTTGGCCGCCGCGTCAGCATCCTGAGGCCTCGCCAGCTTTGGGGTTGCCTGGAATCAGGATAGGAAGCAGCCCGGATCGGCGAGCGAGGGCCGGATGACCGGTGACGGTGACAGACGCTTCGTCTCTGGCTATACGTGAGAGGGTGCTGGCTGATCGCCTACGAGCGGTCAGCTTCGCTTGCGGAGGTTGCCCAGGATGGGTGAACCCGCGCCGATCAGGAAGCCGAGGTTGTACCAGTTCCCCATCCGCGCCACGTCGTAGAACGGGAACCGTTCCCAACCGCCGAAGATGTGGACGATGAGGACGACCCACGCCGTCAGGCCGTTCCAGAGCCCCCACAGGAGATCATGCCACCACATCGCAGAACGCTCCCTTCATACGCATCGGGTCAGCGGCCGGGACGTCAAGCGTCCCGGCCGCTCGCGCACTCCAAGCCGCCGCGGGTCCGCGCTAGTCGAGGCTGAACGGCGGATACCTGTCGGTCACCATCGTCAACGCGTAGCCGATCACGCGGGCATCCCAACGGAACACGCCCTCGATGAACCCAAAGATCCCGCGCGGATAGCGGCCCGTGAACAGGATCGCGAACCACGCCACGATCAGCGCGAAGAACACAGCGATATGCAGGAAGAACAGCACGATGTAGTGCGGAATCGCCAGCAGCCACTTCACCAGTGGCATCCATCGCGTCAGGTCCCGAGGCACATCCGGGTAATCCCAGTCCAGATGCACCGACTGCTGCTCGTCCGTCGACGGGTAGGTGTCGTCCATCAGCGCCCCGTAGACGCCGACGCGGTTCATGAACCGTTGCAGTTCCAGGTTCCAGTCGAACCACCAGCGCGGATACTTCTGCCGGAACAGAATCATCAGCAGGGGGGCGAATACGAGCAGTCCGCCCGCGCTGACCACGGTGTAGACCACGCGCTGCCCGTCCGGATTCGTCCATGTCTCCGAGCTGCTCCCCCCGGAAATCGCGCTCAGCACGATCGCGATCGGGATCAGCATGAAGATCCGGAAGAACGTTGTCAGCCGGTTCAGCGGCCGGTCCGGATAGTCCACCCGGAATCGCACCGGATACGATGATTGCTGCATACCCACATGCTCCCCACAACACAGGCCCCCGCGCAGGGACGCCCCCGTACGTTCGCCTGTCCCAGCTCGATTATGCGGGTGCGCGTCGCGTTTGCCTATTCCCCGCCCGGACCAATCGCGCCTGCCGAAGGGGCTACTTCCTCCTTGGCATTCCTGTCGATGCTTCCGCGCGGTGACGGCCCATGCTACGCTGTCGCCGCGAACCAACCACGCATGGTGTTGGCGCCCTGGGCGCATCACTGAGGGGACGAGTCTGCCGATCCCTGCTCTCGAGGTACCCGTCTCATGGCTACGCGCACCCCGACGATCGACCGCCAAGCCCCGACCGCTCCTTCCGACGCAGCGCCTACCGCCTCCCAGGCGGTGGAGCCCCCGGCCGACGATGCAGGGCCAAGAGGACAGGATGTGCTGCATGGCGCCCGTGATGCGCGGGACGGCGGAGGCGGCATCCTCCAGTCGGTCCGCCTCTACCCGGTCTTCCGGCTGCTGATCGCGGGATCGCTGCTCTCGAGCTCTGCGTTCTGGATGTATCAGGTCGCCGTCGGCTGGCTGGCGCTGGAGCTCACCGATTCCGCGATGTTCGTCGGCCTCGCCGGGTTCGCCGGCGGCATTCCCATGCTGGTGCTCTCCATTCCGGCCGGGGTCCTGATCGACCGCTACGACCGGCGGGCGGTGCTGCTGGTCGCGCAGGTGCTCGTCATGATCGTCTCCGCCCTCTTTGCCGCTTTGGTCTGGTTCGACGCGATTGCCCCGTGGTCGATGCTCGTGCTCGTCACGCTCTACGGCATCGTGATGTCGTTCAACTTCCCCACCCGCGCCGCGATGGTCGCCGCGATGGTGCGCCGTGAGGACCTGGCGAACGCCGTCGCGCTCAACGCCGCCACGCAGAACGCTACCCGCGTCATCGGGCCGTCGCTGGCCGGCGTGCTGATTGCGCTCACCGGCATGGCGGAGACGTTCGTCCTCGCCTCGGTCTTCCAGCTGCTCGCCCTGCTCACCACTCGCGCGATGCCATCGATGGCCGCCGCCCGCTCCCAGGATGTCGCCGGGGCCGCCCCGGCGCGGGGGAGCCGGGGGATGGAGGCGCTCACGGTCGGCCTGCGGATCGTCGCGGGCAGCCCCTACCTTACCGGGCTGATCGTCCTTTCCTTGGCCCCCACCCTCTTCGTGATGCCCTATATCAATCTGATGCCGGTCTTCGCGCGGGATGTGCTCGCCCTCGGGGCGACCGGCCTGGGCGTGCTGCTCGCCGCGACGGGTCTCGGGACGGTCGGCGGCGCACTTTCGGTCGCCCGTTCGGCCCGGATGCAGACGATGCCCGGCATCCAGGTCGTGATGGCGCTGGCCTTCACGCTCGGGGTTACGGGATTCGCGCTCAGCCGCTCGCTGCTGGTGGCGATCCCGCTGCTCTTCATCGCCGGATGGTCGAGTGCCGCGTTCCTCGCCATCAACCAGACCGCCGTCCAGCTCAGTGTGGGCGATGAGATCCGGGGCCGTGTGCTCTCGGTTTCCCTGCTGATCTGGGGCATGCTGCCGATCGGGCAGCTGGCGGTGGGCGCGCTGGCCGGGCGGATCGGGGTCCCTTCAGCCCTGCTCTTTGCGTCTATCCTCTCGCTGCTCTCGATCGCCCTCATCGCCCAACGCTACCCGTGGCTGCGCCGTGCGATGGCCGAGCATGAGCAAACGGTGGTCGTTTCCACCGTCCGCTGATTTCGCCTGCTGGCATCTCACGACAGGGTAGGAGATCCGCTGCCCTCGGTCGCGGCATGCACGGAGCAGCCGGCTGTGGCGTGCGCCAGCGATGGTTGCCCATCGGCGGCGCGGCGCAGGGGATGCCTCGCCAGGCGACGACGGCCCACGCGTCCGGCGTGGACCGTGCTCTCCGAATGGGCCGATAGCCGCCGGCGGATCAGCTTCGGGTCCTCGAAGCGTGTGGCAGAGGACATGGGTGCGGTGTCCTTCTCGCAAGCGGTGAATGGAGCGTATCCGCGGGCTGTGCCGCCATCCTGGCAGCCGTGCCACCCGGCATCGCGCACGATGTCATGGGTTTGCAACGGAAGCGCTGCTTGCCGCATGCGCCCGGCACGGCGTTCGCCGTACCATCGTCGGAGGCAACTCCGCTGGCCGTGATCGCCAGCGGGACGATCGGCTGCGCGATGAATGGACCTCATCGTGCGGCATGAACGGAGACCGGCGGCCCTGCGTGGCTGTCGCGTACGGACCGGATGACCTGGAATGTTGGTCTCTAGCACGAGGAGCACCGCATGGCGCAGCCATTTACCTTCGACCCCGCCATCTCCAGTGTGGTGGCGACGGGCTCGGTCGATATCTCCCCCGGCACGGTGCCTTCCGGCGCCCCGCTCGACGCCGATGCGCTCGACCGGATGCAGCGCTACTGGGAAGCATCCAACTACCTCACCATCGGGCAGATCTACCTGAAGGACAACCCGTTGCTGCGCGAGCCGCTGACGGCGGATCACATCAAGCCGCGCCTGCTCGGCCATTGGGGCACGTCGCCGGGCCTCAACCTGATCTACGTCCACGTCAACCGGTTGATCCGGGAGCACGGCATCGATGCCATCTATCTCACCGGGCCGGGTCACGGCGGGCCGGCGCTGGTGGCTCAGGTCTACATGGAGGGTACCTATTCCGAGATCTACCCGGAGATCGGCGAGGACATCGACGGCCTGCGCCGTCTCTTTCGCCAGTTCTCGGCGCCGGGCGGGATCCCCTCCCACGTCTCCGTGACCACGCCCGGTTCCATCCACGAAGGGGGCGAGCTTGGCTATGTGCTCACCCATGCCTTCGGGGCGGTCTTCGATAACCCGGATCTGATCGCCATCGCCGTGGTTGGTGACGGCGAGGCGGAGACCGGGCCGCTCGCAGCGTCGTGGAAGGGAACGTCGTACCTGAACCCGATCCACGATGGTGCGGTGCTCCCGATCCTGCATCTGAACGGCTACAAGATCGCCAATCCGACGGTGATGGGCCGCTCCTCGGATGATGACGTGCGTCACGCCATCGAGAGCCAGGGCTATGAGGTCCACTTCATCGAGGGCGACGACCCGGCCACGATCCACCAGGCGATGGCCGCCACGCTCGATGCCTGCTACGCCCGCATCAAGGAGATCCAGGAGAACGCCCGCACCGCCGGGAGTGTCACCGAGCGCCCGCGCTGGCCGGCGATCGTGCTCCGCACGCCGAAGGGCTGGACGGGGCCGGAGGTCGTCGATGGGATGCCCGTCTCCGGCACCTTCCGCGCGCATCAGGTGCCGCTCTCCGGCGTGCGCGAGAACCCGGAGCACCTGCGGATGCTGGAAGCGTGGCTGCGTAGCTACCACCCGGAGCGCCACTTCGACGAGAAGGGCCGCCTCATCCCCGAGCTGAAGACGCTCGCGCCCGAGGGCAAGAAGCGCATGGGCGCCATTCCCGCCGCGAACGGCGGTGCCAAACGGCCGCTCGACCTGCCGGACTTTCGGGAGTATGCCGTGCGGGTCGATACACCGGGCGCGATCGAGGTCGAGAACACCCACCCGCTCGGCGTCTTCCTGCGCGATGTCTACCGCGACAATCCGGCCGACTTCCGCGTCTTCTCGCCGGATGAGCTCCAGTCGAACCGCCTCGGTGCGATCCTGGAGACGGAGAAGCGGTGTTTCGTTGGCCCGGTGATCGACATCGACAGCCGCCTCGCCACCGATGGCCGCGTGATGGAGGTCCTGAGCGAGCACCTCTGCGAAGGGTGGCTGGAGGGTTACACGTTGACCGGCCGCCACGGCCTCTACGTGACGTACGAGGCGTTCGCGATGGTCTCCGCCTCGATGACGGTCCAGCATGCGAAGTGGCTGCAGGAGGCGAACCGCCTTCCCTGGCGCGAACCGGTGCCTTCGCTGAACATCCTGCTCTCGTCCACCTGCTGGCGGAACGATCACAACGGCTTCAGCCACCAGGGCCCGGGGCTGGTCGATGTCGTGCTCAGCAAGCGCGGCGATATCTCGCGGATCTACCTGCCGCCCGATGCCAATACCCTGCTCTCCGTCGCTGATCACTGCCTGCGTAGCCGGGATTACGTCAACCTTATCGTCTCGGACAAGCAGCCGCACCTCCAATACCTGACGATGGATGAGGCGGTGGCCCACTGTGCGAAGGGTGCCGGGATCTGGAGCTGGGCCGGCAATGAGGATGGCATCCAGCCGGACGTGGTGCTCGCCTGCGCCGGCGATGTCCCGACGATGGAGACGCTCGCCGCCGCCCAATGGCTGCAGGAACATGTGCCCGACCTTCGCGTTCGTGTCGTGAACGTGGTCGACCTGATGACGATGTTCGCGCAGGGCTCGCATCCGCATGGCATGGGCGAGACTGAGTTCATCGACCTGTTCACAGCGGACAAGCCGGTGATCTTCGCCTTCCATGGCTACCAGCGGGCGATCCACCAGTTGGTCCACCGACGGCCGAATCCGACCCGCTTCCATGTCAAGGGCTTCCAGGAGCAGGGCACGACCACCACGCCGTTCAACATGGTCGTGCTGAACGCGATGAGCCGCTATCACATCGCGATCGAGGCGATGCGCCGGGCCGAGCGCTTCCAGCAGAAGGCGGACGGCATCATAAGCGAGCTGCGGGCGCTGATCCAGCAGGCGACGCAATACGCTTTCGACCATATGGAGGACCCGCCGGAGATCGCGGGCTGGACCTGGAGCAACCCCGGTTCGCGGGCCTGAGTAGCGGCGGAAGGTGCTGGCTGGGACGGTCCCGGACGCCATGTCGG